>Ga0208872_1002420_pt1 | contig 10846 bp, 8 predicted proteins | sample CryBogCBH12Aug08_FD_185508 | JGI IMG/M metagenome (GOLD analysis project Ga0208872, IMG submission 185508) | Freshwater microbial communities from Crystal Bog, Wisconsin, USA - CBH12Aug08 (SPAdes) | ecosystem: Environmental > Aquatic > Freshwater > Lake | place: Crystal Bog, Wisconsin, USA... | reverse complement strand
GGCGGTGCGGAAAACGGCGGAACCATTCGTGGCGACGGCTGTCAGCGCGGATGGAATTGTCGAGGCGATGGAGTTGAAACCGGAAGCCGCGCGGAAAATGCCGTTCCTTTTGAGCGTGCAGTTCCACCCGGAAAGATTGACGCCGCGTTATGTGGCTCATCGCAGAATTTTTGATGCGTTCGTCGCAGCTTGTGTCCGGAAAAATTTAAAATAATCATGAAAGGCAAAATTCTCATTGTGGACGAAGAAGCGGATTTACGCTTGTTGCTCAAGTCCATTTTGGAAAGCGAATACACTGTCACCGAAGCCGAAAACGGTGCCGCGTTGAAAAAACTGCTCACCGCCGAAGCCCCCGATATCGTTCTGCTGGATTTGAATTTGCCTGACGCGAACGGCCTCGATCTGTTGCCGCAACTTAAAAAATCTTGGCCCGACGCCGAAGTTGTGGTGCTCACCGGCGCAGCGACTTTCGAAGCCGCCGTCGAAGCGACCAAACGTGGCGCGTATCATTTCATCAACAAGCCCTTCGACACCTCGGCTTTGCTCGTCACGATTGAACGAGCCATTGAAAATCAGCAGCAGAAGGAAGAGAACAATTCGCTCCGCCGCGCGTTGTCCGCCATGAGCGGCAGTTCCGCGCCTGTGTTTCAAAGTCCGCAGATGCAGAATGTCGTGCGCACGCTCGAACGCATCGCGCCCAGCGACGTAACGATTTTGATTACCGGCGAAAGCGGCACGGGCAAGGAAGTTATTGCCGATTTAATCCACAGTTTGAGTCCGCGCAGCAAAAATAAAATCATCAAGGTCAACTGCGCCGCGCTCCCGCGCGAACTCATCGAGAGCGAACTGTTCGGCTCCGTCAAAGGCGCGTTCACCGGCGCGCACGCCGACCGCGATGGTTTGTTCCGGCAAGCCGAGGGCGGCACGCTGTTCCTCGACGAAATTTCCGAAATGCCGATTGATACGCAGAGTAAATTGCTGCGCGTGTTGCAGGATCAAAAAGTCCGGCCCGTCGGCGGCAAAACTGATTACCAGACCAACTGTCGCATCATCGCCGCCACCAATCGCAAGCCCGAGGAAGCCATCAAGGATGGCAAGCTGCGCGAAGATTTATTTTATCGCATCAGCGCGATTTCCGTTTATCTGCCGCCGCTGCGCGAACGCCGCGACGACATCATGCCGCTCGCCAATGCGTTTCTGAAACGCTTTGCGGCGCAAGCGAACCGCACGCTCCGAAGTTTCACGCTCGCCGCCGCCGACCGCCTGACCAGTTTTGATTGGCCCGGCAACATTCGCCAGTTGCAGAATGAAATTCAGCGCGCCGTGTTGCTCTGCGAAGGACCGGACGTGGACGCCAGCGATTTGTCCGTCAGCGAAATTTTGATGGTTCCGTCCGAAGGCCACGACACCAGCTTCACGCTGCTCGAAGGCGTCGAACGCAACGCGATCATCCAGATGCTGCGCGAGACCAACGGCAACAAACTCGAAACCGCCAAAAAACTCGGCATCGGCCGCCAGACGCTTTACAATAAGATCAAGGCTTACGGGATTGAGACGTAATTGCATTATTGGCGAGCAATCGCTTTTAGCTGTTGAGCATTAAACATGAAATTACGCTCACAACTGTTGGCTTTTGGAATTTTCTCTCTTGCTTCGACCCTATCTGGTATTGCTGCAGAAGACCGGATTTTACACGTTGAGTTACGAATCTCGAAGGCATTAGAAATTGATCCCAATACTCGCTTTACCTTCGGATATGACGATGGAATGCAAGCGGCTGGAATGGCAGATTTAACCCAGAAAGAGGATGGAGGATTTAGATTATTGGATTTCTCATACAATCTGCACAGCAAAAATCACCGGACAGCGTTAATAGTTTATCATCGCAAACCAAGTAAAGAATCTGATCAGGTGTTCGTGCTTTCCGTGCCTGCCCATCTGAAGCCAACGGATTGGACAGATTGGCAGCAACCAAACTTTTACGAAACAAATGCACCTTCCAATTTCAGATTCAAATATGTGCCTGCCGACCGTTCCACGAACGCCCCACTGAACGCCTTCAGTCTGCGTTACAAAATTGAGTGATTCAGACAAAAAATTCTCCGCCCGCATTCATCCAATTCCACTTCAAAGTTTCTTGAGTTCTGAATTCGCCAGTTGAATCAACGGCTTGATGGTCGCGGCATCGAATTGAAATTTGCAGCCCGCCGCCACAAACAATTCCGGCAGTGGCCGCGAACCGCCCAGTGCCAAAGATTTTTTGTAATCGCTCAGCGCTTTCGCTTTGTCCGCCTTTGAATTCGCCCACACCTGCAATGCGCCCAGCTGCGCGATGCCGTATTCCACGTAGTAAAACGGATGGATGAAAATGTGGAGCTGCCGATGCCACGAATGCGCGCGCACTTCCTCGAAGCCGGAAAAATCCACGTCGCCGCCGAACCGATCCATCAATTTCAAATAAGCCGCTTTACGCTCGGCGCGCGTGTGGCCGGCGTGCGTGTAAATCCAGTGCTGAAACGCATCCACCGTCGCCATCCACGGAAAAAACCCGATGATGCCTTCGAGATGCGTCTTCCGGGCGCGGTTTGCCTCCGCCGTTGGGTAAAATTCTTCGAGGAATTCGTTGCCCAACAATTCCATCGCCATCGAAGCGACTTCGCAGAACTCAATCGGCGCGCCGCGATACGCATACAAATCCTCATCGCGCGTCGCTTGCGCGTGAAACGCGTGGCCGGCTTCGTGCAAAATCGTTTCCACGTCGCGCTGCAAGCCGATCGCGTTCATGAAAATGAACGGCACGCGCGCTTCGGATAAAGTGGATTGATAACCACCGGGCGCTTTGCCTTTGCGATTGTCGAGATCGAGCAATTTCAAATCCTGCATCTGTTGAAACCCCGCCGCGAGTCCCGCATCGAGGTGATTAAAAATCTTCTGGGTGCGCGCAACCATTTCGCTGACTTGCGCAAAAGGCTTTAACGGCGGGCGATTTTGCGGGTCCACTGCCAGATCCCACGGACGCAATTTTTCCAATTTCAACTGGCGCTTGCGGTCGTTCTGGATTTCGCGGACAGCGTGCATGATTTCCTTTTCCACCGCGTCATGAAACTGAAAACAATTTTCCGGCGTGTAATCAAAGCGGCATTTCTGGCGGTGGATATAATCGCGGTAATTTTCAAAGCCCGCGTTCTTCGCAATTTGCGTCCGCAATTCGATAAGACCATCGAAGATGGCCTCGCACTTGTCCACGTCCACGAGGCGACGTTTGGCGACGAGTTCCCATGCTTCCTGACGTAGCGCGCGGTCCGGCTCTTCGAGATAACGGCCCATTTGCACGAGCGTTTTCTCCTCGCCGCGAAAAGTCACCGTCTGCGCGCCGATGAGTTTTTGATATTGCTGCGCGAGTTTGGCTTCTTCGGTCTCGAGCGCCACGTTTTCCGGGCGGAACAGTTCAACGTGATTTTTCACATCGCGGTTGAAGACTTCGTATCGCGCCTTGGGCAACTGATTGAACTGCGGATGCGCGACGTAAATTTTTTCCAACGCGAACTGGCGCGGCTTGAGTTGCGGCTCAACGTTTTCGACGAAGTGCAGATAAGATTTTTCCGCATCGGCGTTGTCCGTGTGACACGTCATCGCGATGTAGCGGCGCGAGGCTTCTTCGTCGAGCGCGGCGCAAAGCTCGCTCCAATCAATCAGCCAGCGTTCCAGTTCGGTGCTGGATTTGGCCTGTGCCGCACGCGTTTCGAGTTGGTCGAACAGCGGCGCAATCTGCGGCCAGTCACCAAGATCAAGTTTTTCGGGAACAAAAGTGCGAGGCCGGTGCGCGGCCAATTTTCCAAACGGCAATAAACTCATGCGCGCAGTTTAGCGAAAGTTTGCGCGGAGAAAATGAATTTTCACTTTTGCCGCCAGCGCAGCAGCCGGAGCGCGTTGCCGATGACAATCAAATCAGAAAAGCCCATCGCCGCCGCGCAGAAAATCGGACTGATGACGCCGCACGCCGCCAGCGGCACACCGAGTGAGTTGTAGAAGAAGGCCCAGAATAAATTCTGTTTGATGGTGCGCAGCGTCGCGCGCGCGAGGCCGAGCGCTTCTGGCACGGCTTCAATCTCTGATTTCAGCAAAATGATGTCGGCCGCTTCGCGCGCCACATCGCTGGCGCGGCTCACGGCGATGCCGAGATCGGCTTGCGTGAGCGCGGGCGCGTCATTGATGCCGTCGCCCACGAAGGCCACGCGCTCGCCGCGCGCTTGAAGTTTCTTCACGAACTCCGCCTTTTGCTCCGGTTTTACTTCGGCAAAAATATTTTCTGCCGTGATGCCGACTTGCTGCGCGATGCTTGTAGCGGTCAACGAATTGTCGCCGGTAAGCAAATAAATTTTGAAGCCCTGTGATTGGAGTTGTTCGACCACGAGTTTCGCTTTTGTCTTCATGGCATCGCGCACAGCGAACAGGCCGAGCAAATTTTTTTCTGACGCGAGCCCAACCAGCGTTGCGCCTTGCTGTGACCATTCGGCAATGAATTTTTCGCCCGCCACCAAATTTACGCCAGACTCCTTGAGCCAATTCAGCGAGCCAAGTTTTCCAATCTGCCATTTGCCATCCGCCATCTGCCAGCGTGCCTCAACGCCGCAGCCGCGAATTTCTTTCCAATCTGTCAGCTCGGTTTTCTCCGCCGAAATCTTAGCAATTGCCTTACTGATCGGATGCGTGGAGTTGCGCGCCAAAGCGGCGGCCAAGATGGAAAATTCGCCGTTGGAAATCGGGAATTTAATTTCCGCGGCCACGGTAGGTTTTCCAATTGTGAGCGTTCCAGTCTTGTCAAAAATTACGGCGGTAATCTTGCCGGCTTTTTCCAACGCCACACCGTCGCGGATTAAAATTCCGCGGCGCGCGGCGGCGTTGGCGGCGGCCATGATGGCGGCGGGTGTGGCTAAACCCATCGCGCACGGGCAGGCGACAATCAAAACCCCCGCCGCGATAACAAAGGCTTTTTCCGCGCCGGAATGAATCGCCCAAAAAATCCCGGCGGCAAGCGCGATGCCAATGATTATCGGCACAAAAACATTACTGATGCGGTCGCCGAGGCGCTGAATGTCGGCGCGGCTGGTCTGTGCGCGCTGCACGGCGGCGATAATGTGGGCGAGCGCGGTCGCTTCGCCGGTGGCAGTCACGCGCATCACGAGACGGCCGTTTAGGTTTACTGTTCCGGCAAAAAGATTACTGCCAGATTTTTTATCAGCGGGAATGGATTCGCCAGTGAGCATGGCTTCGTCCACGGCGGATTCGCCCTCGAGCACGACGCCATCCACCGGCACACGGTCACCGGGACGCAGCGCGATCCGGTCACCGATTTTTAATTCAGCAACGGCAACTTCCATCTCGGTCGTTTGGCTGGCAGCAACTGGTTTGAAACTCCGCAGGTCGAAACTTTTTGTCGGGTTCGGTGCGACTGTTTGAATTCGCCGCGAGGTTTGTGGTGCGAGATTCAGCAATGATTTCAATGCGCCGCCGGCCTTGTCGCTGACGCGCGCTTCGACCCAATGGCCAGCACTGATGAGCGAAATGATGGCAGCGGCTTCCATGAAATAGATGTGTTCGCCTGTGCCGCGAAACAAAACCCAACAACTAAAACCGAACGCAGTCGTGGAGCCGAGCGCGACCAGCGTGTCCATGTTGGAACTGCCGATTTTGAGTTGCCGCCATGCGCCGCGATAAAATTGTGCGCCGCAAAAAATCTGGACGATGGCAGCCAGAGAAAATGAAAGCCAGCGGAACCAATCCGCCATCATCAAATGAAAAATCCATTCGCCCATCATCAGCGCGGCGGTGACGCTGAGACCGGGAATCAAATTCCATTGCCAGCGGCTTTGCTTGGATTCGCTAGCAACATCCGCCGAATATTCTTTCGCATCAAATCCGGCCTTTGAAATCGCGGCGAGAATGGCGGGCACATTTTTGTCGTCGCCGGAGTTCCAACGCACAGCGGCACTGGAATTTTGCAGACTCACGGATGCGCTTTGCACGCCGGTGACGCCTTGGATGGCTTCGGTGACGTGGCGCGCGCAGTTGTTGCAGGTCATTCCGCTGACGCGCAATTCGGTTGTGGCTGGCAAAGACATTTGTTCGCACAAACATCGTGCCATCGCGCGCCACGTTCGTCGAATTTACTTTTGAAACAGGGCGGGAGCCTCGCGCGCGAGAATGCGGATGAGAAAGTTGGCCTGCGCATCGTCAGGATTGAATTTGAGCGCCAGCGCGGTGAGTTGGGCGGCGGTGTTTTGGTCTTCGAGGCTGAGCGCGGCAGTGGCGCCGAGCGACGACCATTCGGCGGCAATGGCATTGGTTCCGGGCGGTTGCGCGGCGAGCACGGATTCAATCATCGCGATTCCCCTTCGGGTTTGTTCGGGCGTGTTGCCGAGCGCGGAGGCGGCCAGACTTAAAGCGTCGCTGTTGGTTCCGAGCACGCGCAGCAGGGGAATGCGCGGCGCGTTGGTGGTCAAGACGCACGGGGCATTCGCTCCGGCGGGAAGCCGGCGAATAGAGTTGAGCAATTCCGTGTTGACCGAAGAGTATTTTGAAAAGACAGATTGAATTTCCGCCGACGGTAAGGCGCGCTGCAGAGAATTTATTTGCGCCGGTGCAAGGAGTTGTTGCCGCGTGCGCTCATCAAATTTTTCGATCATGTGCGAATTCTCGCCGAGATAAAATGCGTAGGGCGCGGCGTATTCCAGCACGGGAAATAAATCGCTTTGAATCGGGCCGGGGCCGGTGATAGCGAAAGCAGTGCGTTGCGACGCGAGATGACGAGCGAAAAGTGCTGCGGGCGAATTTACGCCGAGTTGGGCAAAGTCGGCGCGCACGCCGGGCAGCGAAAAGTTTTTTGCAAAAATTTCTGGACTGCTTGGCCACGGCTCTGATGAACCAATTAAAATGATGTCGCCATCACACGAATCCCAGATTTCAACATTCGGAAAAACGGATGTGAACGTCCGCAGCACGAGTTCGACAATGCCGTCGTGCATCTCGTAAAGGTGAAACCATTGCACCATGAGGCCGCCGGGTTTGAGGCGGCTGGCGGCAAGCTGATAAAATTCTCGGCTGAAAACGCTGCCGATGCCGGCGGTCCACGGATTCGACGGCTGGGCAATGATGACGTCGTAATTTTGCGGATTTAATTTTAGCACGGTGCGCGCGTCCTCGTGCCAGAGTTTTGTGCGTGGGTCGTCAAGAATTTTGCGGTTCCAATTGGTAAAATACTGTGACGCGCGGATAACTGGATTGCAGTTTTCGGCAATGACGATGTTGGTCACCATCGGATAAGAACGCAACGCGCCAACGGAAATCCCCGAACCAAGTCCAAAGATAAACACGTTCTGCGCGTCTGGGTGCGTTAGCAGCGGCAAATGTGCAATGAGCATTTGCGTGTTGAAGTCAGCGTGCGCCGATGCGTCAGGTTTGCCGTTGACCCGCAAACAACGATCCGCCGAGAAAGCCACGCCGGGAACAAAATCGCCTTGTTCCACGGATACGGTTGCATCGGCGGCATCTTCATAAAATAGAAGTTTGGTGTGCAGCTTACGCATTGGTATGGCGGTAGGATTAAATTCTTTTTCACGTGCCCGGAAAATTGCGGAGGTCATCACATAGCGCCAACTTTCGCCGCCAAACATAAAAAGACTAATGGAGAAAACTGCAATCACTACGGCTAGGCCGCTGCCCATGTGCCAGCGAGAACGTAATGCGATAAGCAGTGCGGCCAAGGTGAGGATTAGCGCGAGCACGACGAAGGCATTGCGCAAGCCGACGAGCGGCATCAGCACAAAACCAGCGATTAAAGTTCCGACCACGGAGCCGAGTGTATTCGCCGTCAGCAGTGCGCCGACGCGCGTGCCGAGGTGAAAATCATTTCCCGCCGCCGCACGAATCGTCAATGGCAACACCGCTCCGGTGCAGGCCGCCGGCAAACCCAAAACGATGAGCGCGGTGACGGTGGTGAACAATTGGTAATACACATAGCCGATGCTGGAAGCGGCGATGCCGGTGCGCGCGATGCGGTAAAAATCCACCAGCTTTTCCAGATTGAAAATTAAAAGCGTGACCCACGCCGCTGCGAAGCAGAGCAGCAGCACGATTAGTTTTTGGTCGGAAATTTTTCGGCGAGAGGACGCAATCCAAGCGCTGCCCAAGCCAATTCCCAGAATAAATGCCATCAGCACGACGGCGAACGATTGCAGCGATGAACCAAAAATCATTGCGAGCGAACGGGACGCGAGCACTTCCATCGCCATCGCAACTGCGCCGGTCAACGCCACCACCGCGCACGACAAGCGCCAACTTAAAGTTAAAGTGGATTCGGTAATTTTTTCAGATGAAGTTTTCGACGGATTGAAAGCGGGAGAATTTTGTTTCCGGCTCAACCAACCAGCGGTCGCACCGATGAGAACGTTGGCGAGACCGGTCAATTGCAGCGTGGCGAGCAGGCCGAGATGTTGCACTAGCCAGAAGCCGGCCAACCCCGCTCCGGCGACAGCGCCGAGGCTGTTGACGGAATAAAATCGCGCGGCGCGTCGTCCGGCATCGTCAGAATTTCTTTGCAGCCACGCTGCGAGCAGGGGCAGGGTGCCGCCCATCAACATCGTCGGGCCGAGCAGCAGCAGCACGCTCAAAAATGCTTTCCACGCAAGCAACCAGAGCGTGTGCGCCATGATGGGAGAACCGCCTGCAATAAAAATTTTATCAGCCAATTGGTCGAGCGGGAGAAATAAAAATGCGTAGAGGCCAATGGCAATTTCAAGGTAGCCGTAAATGAGCAGCGGATGTTTTAGTCCGTCAGCCCAACGTCCAAGTATTTTATTACCCAGCGCGAGGCCGCCCATGAACGCCGCCAGCACGACGGTTTGCGCGTAAATCGTGCTGCCGAACATCTGCGAAAGCAGCTTTGACCACACAACTTCGTAAACCAAGGCGGTCGCTCCGGAACAGAAGAATAATCCCAGAATCACCCAGCTCCCATTACGAAATTTCATGCGCGGAAGTTAGGTGCCGTTTCACGCGGCGGCAAGCACAAAGCCGCTTTACACTTTTCGCGGCGCGGCTAGAATCGCGTCATGGCTGGCGAATACGATTCCACTGAATTTATTGATACCGATTTTACGACCCAAAAGTCGCCGTTCGCTGCGCCTACGCGCGAGGATGTGGATCGTCGGGTCGTGGACGCGCAGCAAAAACTCGTTGCGCTTAAACGTGCGCAGGAAGAACTCGAACGTGAACGTGCCGGCCTTGAGGAACTGCGTCGTCGCCAAAATGAATTTCAAACCGGTCGTCAGGAAATTGTCCAGCAACTCACGCGCGGACTCGGCTTGCTCGAAGAAGCGGAGTTTGTCGCGCGCCGCGATGCCGAGCAGATGGTCAAGACGGTCTCTGATTTTCGGGCGGCATTGACCAAAGTTCAGGCCATCCACGACGAGGCGTGGACGAAAGAAAATTTTCAAGTGGAACTGACGCGCGCATTGACGACGATTGAAAACGCGCGGATGGAATGGAATTCGGCGCGGCTCAAATTGCCGGTGCTCGCGGGTGAAAATAAACCGGCGGCAGCGGTCAGCCAAAATGCTGCGCCTGTTTCCGCCGCGCCGTCGTTGGCGGATTTAAGTTTTGGCCAACTTTGCAAAATCGGTTTGGCGATGACGTGGCCGCTGTTGCTCGTGGCGCTCGGCGCGTTGGGAATTTTTATCGCGATTCTCGCGCGAAAGTAAGACATGGCGTTCTCCAAGAAAAATTCCGATCCGCTTTCCGACAAGGCGCGCGATCTCAACAGCGAGATCGCTGCATTGGAAGCGGAGATAAAAAAACTCACCCCGCAGGTGGCGGCCAAGTCCGAGCCGAAATTCCGTTCTACCGCTTTGCCATTGGGCGAAACGGTTGCTCGCGCTGCCGAAAAAACTACGCCTGCGCCAAAACCCAAGGCTAGCGAACCAGTTTTTGAAGACGTGAATCGCACTAAGCTCTCGCCGCGTGACGAGGGCGAATCGCCGGAAATTTACAACGAACTCGGCGTGCGCAGATATGATTTGCCGGCATTGTGGAATCGTCTGCGCAATCATTTTCGCGGGCCGACGACAAGTAATCCGCGTCTCGTCAGTTATCTCGCCGCTGGCGGCGTGCAAGGATTGCGTCCGCTGCGCTACGAAAAGCGCGTGGCGCGTAACCGTTTTTTTGTTTTGATCACGGTCGTTGCGCTCGTGCTGATTGGGTTGCTTCTGATGTTGAAACATTGAAATGAAACGCTCGTTTCTCGAAATTCCAGTGGCTACGCGCGATGGAGTTTTTATCACTCGCTACTCAGAAAAAGGTCTTGCGGAATTAAATTTTCCAAACTCGCGCACATCGGCGCGTGGCGCAAAAAAAGAAGTTGTTCCCGCAAAAATTCGCGGCTGGCATCGCGTGGCGGAGGCGGCGTTGAAAAATATTCTGGCTGGCCGCGCTCCTAAAAAATTTCCGCCGCTGGATTTGGCTGGGACAGATTTTCAAAAATGTGTTTGGAACGCTTTGCGGAAAATTTCGTTCGGCAAAACGAAAAGCTACGGCGAAATTGCGATCGCAATTAGCAAACCGAAAGCGGTGCGCGCGGTGGGCGGCGCGTGCGGAGCGAATCCGATTCCGGTATTAATCCCGTGTCACCGCGTGCTGGCGGCAAACCAAAAACTTGGTGGTTTTTCTGGCGGACTGGAGTGGAAGCGCACTTTGCTCGCGCGCGAGGGTGTTAAAATTTAGCAGTAAATTTTTTAAATTGCGGCCGCGAAAACGCACAAAAGGATTAGTCATTTTGCGCCTTGGTGTTTTT
>Ga0208872_1002418_pt1 | contig 10847 bp, 9 predicted proteins | sample CryBogCBH12Aug08_FD_185508 | JGI IMG/M metagenome (GOLD analysis project Ga0208872, IMG submission 185508) | Freshwater microbial communities from Crystal Bog, Wisconsin, USA - CBH12Aug08 (SPAdes) | ecosystem: Environmental > Aquatic > Freshwater > Lake | place: Crystal Bog, Wisconsin, USA... | reverse complement strand
TTGTAATCCGCTAAAAGATCAATCCGACCATTGAGAGAAACCGATGTGGTGCTGTTAATAAAACCATTTTGATTCACTGCCGCACCCGCTATCGTCACATCACCGCGCGGCACATCAATGAGACCATTGTTGATGGCGGTACCCGAGTTCGCATCGACCGCACCGACATAAACATCCAATCCACGCAAGCTCGGATCCGTGGTCGGATGCGCGGCCAACCCCACTTGCAGACCGGCTGCAAGAATTGTTTGTCCATCAGGAGTTGAAATCGCTCCCTCATTCTTCACATTCGCCCCAATTAAAATCACGCGACCGCCGACATGATCCGCTGTCGTTGGCGTCGTGATTTGCGCACCGGATTGAACTTCGATATTACCCGGCTCAGGAGTGAACAAAGCCGGCGGTGTGAATGCCGGTGTTCCATTCGCACCGGCAGCGAGTGGCAGAGATGAAAACAGGAATTGGGTGTCTGGATTATTGAGCAAACCACGATTGATTAAATTGTCATTGATAGGCAATGCGGAAGCGACAAGGGTGTTGACGTTCACTTGCGCAGAACCGCCAAAGATGATGCCGTTGGCATTAATCACATAGACTTGCCCCGGAGCCTGAATCATTCCCAAAATCTGCGAGGGAATTGCCGTCGGATCGTTGACCTTGTTAAAGGCAATCCACGAAGTTTGCGCCACACCATTGAGCGATTGATTAAAATTGAGTGTTGTTTGCTTCCCAATATTAAAGCTAGACCAATTCAACAACGCTTGTGGCGCATTTTGCACGACCGTAACTTCCGTTTGATTTCCAACAATCGATTGCTGCGGCAGACTTGCCCCAGACCACAAGGCTGAATTGCCAACTACTGACGGATCCACTTGCAATCCACCGGCAACTAAACCGTTGGGAACATCCGGTAGCGTAGTTCCCGGATGATTCGGATCAGCCCCAAGATTATTGGCACCTTGGATTGCAAGTCCACGCGCCGCCGCTTGCATGGCTTGAACCGCTTGGAGCGCTTGCAGAGTTCGCGCTAACCGATTTTGCGGATTAGGTAAACTCGCCAGCGTGGCACTACTCGGACTCGCTCCCGCAGAAATCGCTGGTGAGGAATTCGGAGAAAGATTTGGCCGTAAAATATCGCCGGCCACCAAATCACGCACCGGCATCACAACGAGCAGGACGCTCGCTGTGACGGCTTTAACCAGATGCCAAAGTTTTTTCATTTACTTGGCGATTTCGCACTGGGTTCCAGCCGAAGTTTTTCCCGGTAAGAAGCTAAATCTTTTTCACTTAAGGTCACTCGTTCGCTCTGCAATTTATCTTGGTAATCTTGAATAAAATTTTGAAGCTTCACACGAGTGATCCCGATAAATGGCTCTCGCGCCATTAGCGCATCCCCTAGCCCGAACTTTTCATATCGCTGAAGAATCTCACTCGCAGTCTTATACAGGGCGAGATTCTTTGTTTGGCGATCCACAATCAGTCGCTCCATCCCATTCACGACTTCCTCCACAAGCTTGGCGTGTTCCGCCTCTTTGGTGCGGGCTGACTCTGCCGCCTGCCGAGCGGTCTCAATTGTTTCTTTGAACTGTGAATTTTCTTTTTCCAGACTAGCAATCTGCGCTTTAAGACCTTCCACAACCTGAGCAGTCAACTTGTTCTCATTGACCTGTTTGGTCAGTGCTAAATTTCTTTCGGTCAATTTGCCTTTTTCGTCCGTCCACTGGGTTTGAGCCGCTTGAAGTGTCGCCCGCTCCATTTCCGCGGTACGCAATTGGAGCATGGTCGCTCGCAACCGCTCGCGCAATTGTGCCTCCGGAGTTTGCGTTGAATCTGCCGCTGGTGTTATTTGTGCTCCGAATAAGCAAAAGGCTCCGAGCATCAAAATTAAGTTGAGTGATTTCATATAATTACCATTTTGCGTTAACATCAAATTGAAGCGTGTCAGCTTTCAAGATGGGACCGGCTACTTGATCAGAACTCATCCAATGAAGCCCCAGTGAAATCCTCGTAGCAAGCGCGAGCGCTGCATTAATCGAGTACCCTTTTACGTTGGTCCCGCCGCCACCGAAATCGGAATCACAAAAACCATCGACAACTGCATCGGATGCGACATAGCGATAATCCAAACCAATGTTCCAATCCCAGCGTTTCTGTAGTGCGACATCTCCGAGTTTAAGCCCGACAATCCATGCAGTATCTCCACCCACAAAAGAACCGGAAGCCCCGCGGTTGTTAATCGCAATCGCATTGATGTTGTTTTGATTAAACGCGATATTTTTGACGAATTCTCCGGTCAGAGAAATCGTGAATGGTTCAAAATGCTTGTAGTCTAGCCGTGCGGTGGCGGCGACATCATGAAAGGGTGTGGCCAAACCAAAATATTGCGAGTTTAAGGTGGTGCCGGTAAAATCGTAGATTGGACGCAAGGGCGTGTAAGTGTTTCCGTACTGCGCAAAAGAAGGTCGCGTATCGTCAGTATTCCCTAGAGTAAGCGCATCATTGCCGGTGGACTTTTTCCCTTCAACGTTTTGAAAATAATAATAGGCGCCCGCCCCTTTAAAGTTGAAATCTTTGCTGATTTTCCAATCAAATCCTAGCTGCCCGCCATACAACCATTTATCCTGACTGGGATATTTAGCCGGCTGAGCGGAGGAAAAATTGAAGTCTGTATTGAAAACCGGGAAAATGCCGGCGGCAAAAAATGGTGTGACTCCCTCGATAACTTCTTTCCTTCCTTGGATCGCCATCCCATCGAATCCGAGATCGCTTGCCCAGATGATTGTCGTCGAGAAAAATGGATTATTAAAGCGGCCAACCGAAACCGCCAAGTTTTGCGAGGGTGATCCGCCTAACTCATATTTTAAAAATGCTTGATCCAACCAAATCTGATATTTACTGAAGTTACCTCCTTGCGCGCTATTGGCCGCACCCAAGCTCTGATTTTGCGTAACAGGTGAATTATTTTCACCGGTGGCTAAACGCAGCCCGGCGGTGAAGCCACTATCGAGATTAATCTCGGCACCCAGTCGTGCGCGGAGCCGAGGGCGCATACGATCCTGATCAACATTCCGCTGGGGGGCAAAGGCGGTTCCATTGGGATTATAGGGCGCGCTAGCAGTGTTGATGGAATTAAAGTTTGGAAATGCACCGGTATTGTCATTGCCTTTAGGAAATAAATCGTCTTCATAGCGAACCCGAATATCGCCGGTGATATTGAACCGCGAAACCCAAGCGGGAAGCGCATTTGCTGTCATCCAACGTTCCGCCCGAGCGTGTTTTAACATGTCGGCTTCGACTTCATCACGGATTTGTTCCTTCACAATCTCAGGAACATAGTGAACGCTTACCGTATCATTTGCAGTCTGGTCGGCTCCTGCTTTCGGCGCTTGAGCTCGAGCTTCTGCCGCATCATTTTCCGCTTGTTGAATCAATTCTTGCGCATCGTCCGCAGAGAGCACACCACGCGCAACAAGACGATTGATCAGATTGATCGTTACATTCGGCGACTTTCCCTTAGGTACAGAAGGTGTTGGGCCATCGGCATCGGCCGCCCAGCCATGCGGAGAAACTAAAACAGTGGACAACCAAAAAATTTGTAAGAATAGCAACTGGATAGAACGCTTTGTGTTTATCATGAGTAATTACCTTGAGAGAGCCATTTGCGAATGCCGCGCTGTAAGACGTAAAACAATAGGCATCGGCATGCCATCGGGTGGTGGTTCCTGTAAAACAAGACCGGCCAAAATTTCGTTGGTAATGGCATTGTCTAGCGCGATGTTGCCGGTGGTTCCGCTCAGACGCGCCCGCTTAATCCGCCCATTTTTGTCAGACCAAATCTGCACAACACTGCGAAAGTCAGAAGTTCGGGTCTGGGTGTTATTTTGCAATGCCTGAGAAATCGAGCTTTGAACTTGGCTGGCGTACCAGCCCCAACGACTTGCCTGCCCACGGCTGGCAGCTTTGCCGGTGCCGCCACCAAAACTATTGCCACCCCGTAAACCAAACCCATCCGGCGGCCCATCTCCTTGAATGCTAGTACCTAAAACTGGCGAATCATTCACCGGAGTTTCGTCCGGTTTAGATTCCATCGCATTCACTGGTTCTTGCTCAATCATCTTCTGCTCATTCTCCATTGGCGGAGGCGGAGTTTTTTGCGATTGTGGAGTCGGTGGTGGTGGCAAAGGTGCCGGTGGCGGCAAATCAATCATGACCATCCTTTGATCCTGCCGTGACCGTGCAGTCTCAAACCGCCCTTTTCCAAACCAAACCGCGATTCCAATCACGACAATGACACCACCAACAATCGGCACACGATTTTTCTGGAAAAAACTTGGCTCGTCTTCTTGGTAGAAACCCATTTATTTTCCCTGAGTTTTTGTGGCCAATCCGACTTGGGAGATTCCCAGTCGCCCGACGATATCGAGCACGTCCATGATTTTTTGATATTGTGTGCCGCTATCTCCGGCGACCACGACTGAAAATTCAGGAGTCTGTGTTTTTTGTTGAACGAGGCGTTGTTGCAGCTCTTCCAACGAAACGGGAATGGTATTGAGAAAAATCTTTCCCTCACCGTTGACTGAGATAGCTTGAGTCTTCGGTTTTCCTAGATTTGCACCCTTGCTGGCTTTCGGCAGGTTTACTTTCATCCCTTGAATCGACGCCGTGCACATGAGAATAAAAATCACCAACAGCACGTAGGCCAAATCCAACATCGGCGTTATGTTGATATCGTCGTATGGTTTGCCGTCAGATTGCGCTTGCATGCTAGTGTTTCTCGATGGCTTCCGTGACTGCGTTTTCTTCGTTCTCGCCGCCGTAGTATTCGGCCATCTTGGTGACGAATTCGTCGATAAACACATGCATATCGCTCGTGGCGTCTTTGATGCGTGATAACAAATAGTTGTAGCCGAACAGCGCCGGAATCGCGACGGCTAGACCCGCAACCGTCGCCGCGAGCGCAGCAGAGATACCCGGCGCAATCGCGTTGACATTCACTTCGCCTTGTTGAGCAATTGCCGCGAATGTAATCATGACGCCGACCACAGTGCCGAGCAACCCAAGGAACGGACCACCGGAGATCGCAATCGTCAACAAAACAATCAGGCTATTTAGTTTTTGAGTTTCACGGATTAATCCGCCATCCAAAGTCGCGCGAATGGCTTGCACCGATCGCGCCGAAAGCGCCTTGGAAGCGCCTTGCTGTTTGTCTTTCGACAAACGATCCCGCAATTCCTCTGCACCAATCGTGTAGATGCGATAGATGGAAGCGCGGCGAATTGTCCGAAAACTTTTCTCGTCGATGCGGCCACCTAACGTTTTGACATGTTCCAAATCGGTATGAATTAAAATCGAAAGGTTCGAGGAGATATGATGCCAAGTCTGCATGAAAAGAGCATTACCTTGCGCCACTTGATTGAGATACGAGGCCTTACTAATCATCACCCACCAGCTGATGAGTGACATGATGATGAGAATCCCGATGACAACCCAACCATCAAACGTCAGCGACTTAATAATCACCCCCACATAGCCACTGCTGAGCCAAGAAAGCCAAGTCGTAGCGTCTTCGCCGGGGCCAAAAGTTAGCAATTTCATCCCTTTGTCGTTTTGGCTGATGGCGGCGAGCTTGATAAAACCGGCCGATCTCGCAACTTTCGAGATTTGGAATTCGTCTAGTTCACCGCTGAAATTTTCTCCGCCAATTTGGAACGGCCCATTCATCGCTGGAAGCGAGGCATGGAGTGAAGCCACCGGTTCTCCGTCGAGATAAAGGTTAATTGTTGCCTGCGATGAAACAACCGCGACATGTCGCCAGCTCCCGGCTACGATGGGGCTGAGGGGCGGAGAACGTTGGATATTACCAGCGCGGGAGATTTCCACATACGGAACACCATTTTCAACGCCTACCACAAAATTTGTATTCCCATCGCGCCGGCTCAGGATGATTGCATTGGCGGGCAGCGTCGCCAACTTGACCCAAGTTGAAATCGTGACCGGAACGGCTTCGAGCCACCGGAGTGATGGTGACGGCGGAATCGTCAAAACTGTTTTATCATCCAGCCGAATTCCGGAACCGATGAATGAACCTTCCACGGTGACACCGGCGTTCTGAGCCAAATTGCCATTCCCCGTCGAGTCGAACGCCGGAGCATTGCGTTCATTAAAATGATAGACCAACACAGCATCGGAATCGTACGTCCCCTTCGCGTCACCCCCGGCATCCAACTTGGAGCTTCCATTTCCGCAATAAAGCCAAAAACTGGTTTTGGCTCCGGGTTTCACATCGGGAACTTTCACCCACAAAAAAGCTTCCCCTATGAGCGAATCATATTTTTCGATGTGATAGGCAAGCGGTGTCTTGTTGTCTTCGGCGACAAACCGAATATCGCCACCATCTTCTCGCGCTGCTGCAAACTGAAAATTACCGGCGTGCAATCGAACTAAAACCGGTGTCGTGCCGATGGAATCCGCAATCGGAACACCGGTCGCAGACGTGTCGATGGTAATTTTTTTCCGATAAGACCAATCGTCGTTCCACCAATTCGAAGCCTGCGCAACTCCGGACAAGAGAAGCACCATGATTGTGGCGAGTAGTCCTTGTTTTAACCGCATTAATAATGGTAATGGATTCATAATAGTTTTCTTAGTAAGTGGCCCAGACTTTGAAAGTCATCCGCGGATCATAAGCAATTGTGTAACCGCCGGTGTGTTGACTGATGAGTGGAATGCCTAAGTCCAGCGACCCGTTGAAATGATCTAAAAAGTGAATCCGGCTCCCGATGCCACAACTGGCTAAGTCCCATTCTGAAATCGTCTGCGGTAACGGTTGCAGGTTTGTTAAGTAGCCACCCTCGGAAAAAATATAAATCCGCCAATCGGAGGCTTTGTTCCCAAAGAAATTAAATAACGATGGACTCCGCAACTCAACGGAACCCAAAATCGCATTATCACCAAACCGTTCACCTTCGAAATATCCACGAACCGTTCCGAGACCGCCGCCGCCAAATTGTTCGCCACTGACCAGTGGTTGAGCTGCCACCTGACCTTGAATTTTCCCGAACAGTTGCAGACCGGCGGGAAGTTCGTGGGTTTGCGCTAAATCTCCTCGTAAGTAAAAAAAACTACCGTCTGATCCAACCCGGCTGTTTGCAAAAGTGCTTGAACTACTACCTAATCCGCGAAAACTAAAAGTCGGCCCGACATTGAGCTCAATCTGGTCATTCTTTGCAATCCACACGGCGCTATAGGTCACACTCAACGGCAGATAATGGTAGCCGGTTTGGATCGTATTGGTTTGTCCACTCGGCGTGACATTTTGCTGATTGCCTTTGTAATCAAAACCTAGGTTGAACGACTGGGAAAAATCTTTACTGCTCGGCAAAATGATTGCGAACCGGATTCCAATCACATCACCGCGACCGGCGGTATCGACACCGGCGCTGCTGGAGACTGGAGTGGAGACGTCGCTGTCTTGTTTCGTCCCCTGCAGTGTCAGGCTCAACCAACTCAATGCCGGGAAACGCGCGAGGTAATATCCCGAAAAAACTTTTACCTCATTGGGATTTTCCGGTGACAATTGGAAACTGCCACCGATCGAATGTTCCAATTGCCAGAGATTGTCATAACTCAGCGAGCCATTTAACCGGAGCTCGGTCGTATTCGCGCTCTGCCGATTATTCAACTCGAGACTGCCATGTAGTGGAAACGTATCTTTAACCGCTAAATCAACGTCCACTGTTCCCGGTGTCGCGCCCTGACGCAACGACGGGGTCACTCGCTGATCTGGCAGTTGATTCAAGGCGACGATATCGCGGTTCACATCATTGAAATTAATTACTTTCCCCTCAGCAATCGACGGAGCCATTGCTCGAATTTGACTCGGCAAAAAATATCGGGCTCCATGGACTCGCAATTGGCCGACCGGAGTCTCCGTAACTTCTAAAAGAATGCTACCGGACCGCCATGGCTGCGCTGGAATTTGTACTGAAACCGTCTGGTATCCTTTGCCTTGATAGGTTTTTTCGAGAGCGGCCCGCGCTTTTTCCACATCGTCTTGCGTTCGCCCCGGACCTAAATAAGGATAAACCGCTTCCTCGATTTCAACCGTTGTCAATTGACGCGCGCCCTTAATTTTGTATTCTTGAATGTAAATTCTCGGCGTCGAAGCTTCGGCAACCACCGGAGTAATCACCAAAGCCAAAAAAACAATTGGAAAACGCTGGATGAAACGAACAGTTCGAGTCACCTGCCTAGGTAACAGAACCGCACATCCAATTCGCCAATCTTTTGTAATAAAAAAATCCTTCATACCACTGATTTAAAAAGAAATTATACCGGTAGGAGCGACCTCCGGTGGCGGAGACTCTACAAGGATTAGCAGGTGTAGCTCACACAGTTTTAGGACATGAGCTTCTAGATTTCGGACATTCAATTAGAAATTTTAATTCATTTCTAATAAAGCACTTGCAGTATCTAGTCGCGACCTGTCACAAAATTGTAACACTGCGTCACCGAACAGTAACTTGGCGCAAAAAATCGCTAGAATTTGATGGGGTATGCAATGGTAATCGTAAGCCCCGGCGAATCTTCAGTCAGACCCATTGCCGCTGTGAAATTAAACACTGAGTTGCGAGTGACCGCCCAAGCAAATCCGAACCGGAACTGCGCTTCGTTGAGTGATGAGCCTTGCACGGTACCCACTCCGGTGAGTTCCGTACTGAAGGTGTAGCGCTCCAACACACCGAGATTAATGGCAAAGGATGGATTCATCGCAATCGCCACCGCAACACCGTTATCAATACTACCTCCGGGCTGATAGGTGGTGGTAACCACGTTTGTCCCGGTGCTGGTAATTCGTTGTGCGGTGAGATCCCGTCCAAAATTATAGGTATATCCAGTATTAAAAATCAGAACTATCGGGTCCATGGTTTTAATCGCCGTAATCCCATTGCGCACACCCCAAACTCCTGACCCTTGCGCAAGCTGACTATTGCTGTGAATATCAAACTGGCTCTTACCAATCGGAGCGCGCCCGGTGGACTGAACAATGAGGTCGGGAACCCAACCGTGTTCGTGCAACAGTTGATAGGATAAGCCTAATTGGGGATCACCAATCCCCTGATCATGTCGGCCAGATTCTTTCGGAGCTAGTTGTACGTTGTTTTGGTAGGACTGTGTCACATAACGGTCTGTCTCGGATTGCCACGGCACTGAAGCATCGACTTGCAGATTTGGAATGATTCCATACCGCAGCGCCAGTTGAGTCTGAAAAACATCGCGTTCCACTCGGAGCGCTTGGATATTCCCGATAATCAGTACCGGTAGAATCGAAAATCCATCGACGTTGATGAAATTACGAGAGGTGTGCGAATAGGTAAAACTTGGTTCGATATCAAATTTTCCCTGCGGAAGGAGGACACCGCTACGTTGTACACTCTGAATGGCACGCTCACGCTCGACGCGCTCCCGGTCCTTTTCAGCTTCAGTTTGTTCTTTCGGTGCTTCATGCACTGGCACCACCGGAGGCACCGGAATCGACTGGGAAACAGGTGGAATCACCTTCGGCTTTTCTTCCTGACGCGCAGCTTTCAATTGCTCAAGCTCAGAACGCGTCTGCTTCAATTCATCGGCGAGATTTTGAATCAGCTTCAGAATCTCAGCCTTGCCTAGATTATCGAGATCGCCAACGAGATTGGTGGAAGCCGTTGCTGGAGCAACAGTACTATCTGTCGCTCCGAGGCAAACTGAAGCCATCAGCATCGACGCCAAAATGCTGAGAGTACAAAGTCTGAGCTGTGTCATCCGGTTCTCTTAGTTGGTCGGACATCAGCCTTGCGTCACTGTGTAGCAATCTCATGGCAGCCGAGTGACGAATGCGTGACGATTATCCACAGGATTAGAACTCGCCTTTGACCCGCGGCACAAAGCCGATTCCGTCGGCCTGTAAGAGGCTGCGAGTCATCTCCTGAGAAACAAATCCCTGTTTGGTTGCTTCAGGCTGCCAGTCGACTGGCACGAGACCTTTTTTAGATTTCAGGACCATGCCGATTCCGTTGCGCCAAATGTCCGTGAAATTACCTGCCTTCATCGTCATATTTCCCACCATTGGATCAGTCAGAAAAACGCGATCCTCTTGCACGCCTCTAAACACAACGAAATGATCGTAGCCGCGAATGCGTATCGGGACGATGACCGGCGATTTTAGCTCGACTAGATCCGCGAGCGTCATCTCGGAATAGCCAATGGACTTGAATCCAATGGAGGCCGCGGCTGTTTTGAGATCAAGCAACGAGAATCCCTTTTTCTCTTTATAGCGCCGGATCGCTTCCTCCTGTCCATGCTTATGAATAATAAAAGCGACGACAGATTCTTCCGTCACGTTGAGTTTGTAATAATGCCGCAGCAAGGTAGTCAGCGCGGCCGCTCCGCAACTGAAATCATATTTCTGCCGCACCGCGCGTTCATCTTTCAAATCTTTGAACGTGCGAACTTTTTTCGAGATGCTCAACCCATACGGTAGGCTCACTGACACATTCGGCGTCTGCTCTAGTGGAATTTCGTTTGCGGCATGAACCGCCGGCGGAAGCCACCAGCTAATCACAAGACACACCCCACCTAACCAATGGGTTAGTGTGGAGCTTCGCCAAGTCATGAAATTACCTGCCGGAGCCAAATACTGCCAGCTCCGACATATTTCCTTAAGGATGTGTAATTGTGGTGGTATTCTGCACACCCGTATTTTGTGTGCCGGTATTACCTTGATTGACCGTTCCCACCGTCGAGTTGATGTTAACGTTGAGATTCAACATTACCGAAATAGTGGAATTAACCGAGAGAATATTCACCAT
>Ga0208872_1002417_pt1 | contig 10853 bp, 5 predicted proteins | sample CryBogCBH12Aug08_FD_185508 | JGI IMG/M metagenome (GOLD analysis project Ga0208872, IMG submission 185508) | Freshwater microbial communities from Crystal Bog, Wisconsin, USA - CBH12Aug08 (SPAdes) | ecosystem: Environmental > Aquatic > Freshwater > Lake | place: Crystal Bog, Wisconsin, USA... | reverse complement strand
GACTGACGCTCTCATACGCAGAAAGGCCGAGCTTGATGCGCGCGCCCTCCAATCCCGTCTAGCTGCTGAAAAACTGGACGTAACGCTACCTACCCCTGCAAGCGCATTAGAACGTGGCCGCATCCACCCAATCTCTCAAGTGATGGATGAGCTCAGTGTGATTTTTACTGACATGGGTTTTGCGATCGCTGAGGGACCAGATATTGAAAGTGACGATTATAATTTTACGAAACTTAATTTTCCAGAAGGACATCCTGCACGCGAGATGCAGGACACCTTTTTTTTAACGCCGGAAGACGCTGAATTACGTCTCTTAAGAACGCATACGAGTCCTGTTCAAGTTCGCACCATGTTGAAACAGAAGCCGCCTATTCGCGTCATTTGTCCAGGGCGTGTCTATAGATGCGATTTTGACCAAACGCACACGCCCATGTTCCATCAGATTGAGGGTCTCGTTATCGACAGGACAACACATATGGGACACCTCAAATGGGTGCTTGAAGAGTTCCTCAAAAGTTTTTTTGAAGTCAAGAATGTGAAGTTAAGAATGCGACCGTCATTCTTTCCATTTACAGAACCCTCAATGGAGGTTGACGTCCAATGTAGGCGTCAGAATGGTGAAATCCGCTTTGGCGAGGGGGATGACTGGATGGAAATACTAGGCTGCGGAATGGTTCATCCTAATGTTCTCAGCAACTGCGGTCACGATCCAGATCTTTATCAAGGATTTGCTTTTGGGGTGGGTATCGATCGTCTCACCATGCTCAAATATGGCATGTCCGATTTACGCGCCTTCTTTGAAGCGGATATACGATGGCTCGAGCACTACGGCTTTCGTCCGTTAGATTTTCCAACGCTCGCAGGCGGTTTAAGCTCCTAAGAGCTCAGAGGCGATAGATGAAATTTACCCTCTCCTGGCTGAAAGATCACCTGCATACATCAGCAAGCCTTGCTGAGATTGTGGAGACCTTGACGCGGATCGGCCTTGAGGTGGAGCATGTGCACGATCCATCTGCACAACTAAAAGAATTTACGATTGGACAGATAGTTGAAACACAGCAACATCCAAACGCTGATCGGCTGCGTGTCTGCAAAGTCGATATCGGAGTTGGAGACGCTTTACAGGTTGTCTGTGGCGCGCCGAATGCGCGAGAGGGACTAAAAACTGTCTTTGCGCCACCCGGCGCCTATATACCTGCTAAAAAAATCACCCTCGGAAAAGGGATTATACGCGGCGTTGAATCTCTCGGCATGCTTTGTTCCGCAGAGGAACTAGAACTTTCAGACGATCATGATGGCATTATTGAGCTGCCAAAAGACGCGCCAATCGGCGTCGCCTACGCACAATGGGCAGGTATCGATGATCCAATAATAGAAATTAACTTAACGCCGAACCGTGCAGATGCAGCCGGCGTTTTTGGCGTCGCGCGAGATCTCGTCGCGGCAGGACTTGGCGCAATGGCGCCAGGCGAGACGTCGACGCCGCCTGGAAGTTTTCCCTGCCCTGTAAAGATTAATCTGGATTTGGAAGACGGCGATAGGCATCTTGCGCCATTCTTCGGCCTGCGTCTCATCAAAGGCGTTACGAATGGCTCAAGCCCAGCCTGGCTTCAACACCGCCTACGCGCCATCGGTCTACGTCCAATCAACGCGTTGGTTGATATAACAAACTACATCACCTTTGATCGATCACGCCCGCTTCATGTCTTCGATGCAAAAAAAATACATGGCGACATCACCATCCGCTTGGCGCATGCGGGTGAAACAATAGTTGGACTGGATGGCAAGACTTATCATCTCGATGAAACGATGGTTGTGATTAGCGACGACAGTGGCGTTCAATCAATAGCCGGGATTATGGGAGGCGCTGCCTCTGGTTGCGATGAAACGACAACAGACGTCTTAATCGAAACAGCTCTTTGGGATCCAGAAAATATTGCGCGCACAGGCCGCAAGCTCAACATCGCAACAGACGCCCGCTATCGCTTTGAGCGCGGCGTTGACCCTTCCTTTGCTATTCCGGGTATTGAACTTGCAACGCAAATGGCGCTAACAACTTGTGGCGGCGAAGCGTCAACGCTTTGCATTTCTGGATCTGCGCACCGCAACATCATAGCGATTGACTTTCCATGGAATGAAATTCGGCGCCTTGCAGGCATAGACATTGCGCCTCAACAAGCCTCTATCTTTTTAAACCGACTTGGTTTTGACGTTCAGGACAATGGCCTTGAGGCTAAAATCACAGCCCCGAGCTGGCGACAAGACATAGCTAGTAAGGCCGACATTGTTGAAGAAATCATCCGACTTTATGGTGTCGATAATATAAATTCGACACCTCTGCCGCGCACAGAAAACATCACAACGCCTATTCTCACCTTGATACAAAAACGCGCGCGCATTTGTCGTCGCGCACTGGCCGCTCAAGGATTTGTTGAAGCCATAACTTGGTCGTTTATTTCAAATGAGCATGCCGTGGCCTTTGGCGGCGGGCAGGCGGCGTTAAAGTTGCTCAATCCCATTGCTGCAGATCTTTCTGATATGAGGCCGAGCTTATTACCTGGTCTACTCTCAGCAAGTCACCGAAACGCTGCAAGAGGACTAAGCGACCAGGCTCTTTTTGAAGTCGGACAAATCTTCATTAATGCATCTCAGAACGGCCAGCTACTTGCCGCTGCAGGGATCCGCCGTGGACGTTCTGGCGCTGGAAGAGATTGGTCTTGCCCTGAAAAATCAGTAACAATATTTGATATAAAATCTGATGTGATGACCTTGTTGCAAGCCCTTGGCGTTTCAACAACTGGATTACAGATCACGCCATGCGAACTGGATTGGCTTCATCCCGGCCGATCAGCCACACTTCAATTTGGCCCTAAGGCGACGCTTGGTTATTTTGGAGAACTCCATCCGCGCTTGCTTAAAGACTTTGATATAGACCAAGCTGTGGTCGCCTTTGAGCTTGTGCTTGACAATATTCCTGCACCAAAAAATAAACTAACAAAAATAAAACCAAAACTCGATTTGTGCGATCTGCAACCACTCACTCGAGACTTTGCCTTCCTTGTCGACAGCGCAACGCGGGCAGGAGATTTGCTCAAAGCCGTCTCGAGCGCCGATCGAACGTTGATTACTCAAGCTTCTATTTTTGATCTCTATGAAGGCGCAGGCGTGCCTGAAGGCAAAAAATCCATTGGCGTCTCGGTTGTCATCCAGCCAAGAGAGAGAACCCTAACTGACATCGAAATTGACACGATTTCTCAAGCGATCATCCTAGAGGCAAACAAAAAAACTGGCGCGACACTGAGGTAACGATGCACAGGATCGCAGGCAGCATTTGGGTTATGCTGATTTTAATGCAGCCTCTTTGTGCTGGGCCGCGCACGATCGATGACTGTGAAAAGTTAAAAGATGCAGAAGCCTACAATCTCTGCCTCGCGTCCTTTGGCCCAACAAGAGGGCAACACAATAAGAGCTACCCCGGCCTCGCCTCCCATGGAGAAAGAACCGACCACACAGCAACTAAGTTAAGCAACACAACACGGCGCACCCCAGCCACTCGCGGCGCCGGTCATCGCAACGGTCGCATCCGCATGGAGTTCATTCCAAAACGGCGCTAATTGAGTTTGAACCGCCACTTGTTACCGGTTTATGTCAAATTAATACTTGGCAAATGACCTCCACCCGATTATGTAACGCATTCTGAAGCTAAGCTTTATTAGCCTAGTTTCCATTTCAGATTCGAGATTCCACCTGATTCATACATATAATCAATATGTTACGAGTTTGGTGGTGGATAGGCCGGCAAAACTTGGGGGCAGCCTCAGGTTCCTGTCGGCCATGTCCTGTCCGAGACTGCCGGCGCTCGCAATAGTAAACACCTATTGCGGCTCAATCGGCTCCTCAATCAGCGGAACATTCCTCTGTATTCAGGAGCGGCCTGCACAGACGGGGAAGCCGTAAATTTGGATGCTGTCAGGGATACCTGCTCGCGTCCTTCGATTTTGGTTCACGCCCCTTCAACCGCCGCCATTTGGCGACGGGGACAGGATCTACGGCGTCGCTTGTCACGCACACTGCGAAATTGGCAAGCGGCATGTCGCAACCGGCGGGTTAACCCGCCAGTGGAGAGAGCAACCGTGGACAGAGCGGAAAAAAAAGAAGCGGTCGCGTCACTACGTGAAGTCTTCACAAAGACTGGCGTTGTCGTCGTCGCCCATTACTCTGGCCTGACTGTGGCCCAGATGCAGGATCTGCGTAAGCAAGCCCGCAATGCTGGCGCTTCCGTGCAGGTCGCCAAGAACCGCCTTGCCAAAATCGCTCTCGATGGCGCCGACGTCGCCTCTATTGCCCCCCTCCTCAGGGGGCCAACCCTGATCGCCTATTCAGACGATCCGGTGGCGGCGCCAAAAGTCGCCGTAGCGTTTGCAAAAGAAAACGACAAGTTCGTCATTCTTGGCGGCGCTATGGGTAAGACAGCCCTCAATCCGGACAGCGTGAAGTCGCTTGCGACGATGCCGTCCCTCGATGAGTTGCGCGCAAAAATCGTGGGCCTCGTTCAGGCTCCCGCGACGAAACTCGCACAACTATCGACCGCGCCTGCAGCAAAGCTTGCGCGTGTTTTTGGGGCATATGCCAACCGAGACGCGGCCTAAGCAGGCACATCTACCTTTTAAGAACCAAATTCAAAGGACGTAAATCATGGCAAATCTTGAAAAGATCGTCGAAGAGCTTTCAGCCCTCACCGTTCTCGAGGCTGCTGAACTGGCTAAGCTTCTTGAAGAGAAGTGGGGCGTATCTGCAGCGGCTGCGGTTGCTGTTGCGGCGGCTCCTGGCGCCGGCGGCGCAGCAGCGGCCGTTGCTGAAGAAAAGACCGAGTTCAACGTTATCCTGGCTGCAGCTGGCGATAAAAAGATTGAAGTCATCAAAGAAGTTCGCGCCATCACCGGTCTTGGCCTGAAAGAAGCCAAGGATCTTGTTGAGGGTGCGCCAAAGCCATTGAAGGAAGGCGCGTCTAAGGAAGAGGCTGAGAAGATTAAAGCCGCTCTTGAGAAGGTCGGCGCCAAAGTCGAACTCAAATAAATTACATGCCGCCTACGCGGCGGCTATGAGAGAAATACGGTCTCGGCCCCTGGCCGGGACCGTATGCGGTTAAACGAGGCGCAGCGGTCAATACCGCATTTAGGCGCAAAACAGGGCAAGGACGATTCATAACGGATCGTCGGTCCTTACGAAGAAGAGGCTGGAAAAGCGATATGGCTCAGACGATGGCCCAAACGTCAGCACGCAAATTCACCGGTCGTAAACGCATCCGTAAATTTTTCGGTCATATCCGCGAAGCTGCGACGATGCCAAACTTGATCGAGGTCCAGAAAGCTTCCTACGATCAATTCCTACTCGTCGACGAACCAAAAGGCGGACGTGCGGACGAAGGTCTGCAATCAGTTTTCAAATCTGTTTTTCCAATCTCTGATTTTTCTCAAGTATCGCTTCTTGAGTTTGTGCGCTACGAATTTGAAGCGCCAAAATACGATGTCGATGAATGCCGTCAGCGCGGAATGACCTTTGCTGCGCCATTAAAGGTCACGCTCCGACTAATCGTATTTGACGTCGATCCAGATACCCAAGCCAAGTCTGTAAAGGACATAAAGGAACAAGACGTTTATATGGGCGACATGCCCTTTATGACGTCTAACGGCACCTTTATCGTCAACGGCACCGAACGCGTCATAGTCTCGCAGATGCATCGCTCTCCGGGCGTCTTTTTCGATCATGATAAGGGGAAAAGCCACTCTTCAGGCAAGCTGCTCTTTGCCGCCCGCATCATTCCTTATCGCGGATCGTGGCTTGATATCGAATTCGATGCAAAAGATATTGTTTATGCCCGCATTGATCGTCGCCGTAAGATCCCGGTGACCTCTTTGCTTTATGCGCTTGGTCTTGATGGCGAGGAGATACTTTCTACTTTCTACAAGACAATCACATACAGCGCGGATGGAGAGAACTGGCGCATGCCCTTTGACGCCGAGCGCATTAAGGGCGTGAAGGCTGTTGCGGATATGATCGACGCCGACACGGGCAAGGTTATCCTTGAAGCCGGCAAGAAACTTGCTGTACGCGCTGCGCGCCAGCTTGCCGAGAATGGCGTTAAAGCCATTCGCGTGCCGAGCGAAGATCTCTACGGGCAATATCTCGCACAAGATCTTTTTGATCCCGCGACAGGTGAAATATTTGCTGAAGCTGGGGATGAAATCTCAGCTAAATCTCTCCCGCTTTTAATTGAAAAGGGTTTTGACGAACTCCCTATTCTCGATATCGATCACATCAATATTGGACCTTATATCCGTAATACGCTTGCTGTTGATAAGAACAGCAGCCGCGAAGAAGCGCTTTTTGATATTTATCGCGTCATGCGCCCAGGCGAACCGCCAACAATGGATACCGCAGAAGCGATGTTCCATTCGCTGTTCTTTGATGCAGAACGCTACGATCTTTCCGCCGTCGGACGCGTAAAAATGAATATGCGTCTTGATCTTGATGCGCCAGATACGACGCGAACCTTACGACGCGAAGATATTTTGGCGGTTGTAAAGGCGCTTGTTGATTTACGTGACGGCAGGGGCGAGATTGACGACATTGATCATCTTGGCAATCGTCGCGTACGCTCTGTCGGCGAGTTGATGGAGAATCAATATCGTCTCGGATTATTGCGGATGGAACGCGCCATTAAAGAGCGCATGTCATCGGTTGATATCGATACGGTCATGCCGCAGGATTTGATCAACGCCAAACCAGCGGCAGCAGCTGTTCGTGAGTTTTTTGGTTCTTCCCAGCTCTCACAGTTTATGGATCAGACCAATCCCTTGTCTGAAATCACCCATAAGCGACGCCTGTCAGCGCTTGGTCCTGGCGGTTTGACGCGCGAACGCGCGGGTTTTGAAGTCCGCGACGTCCACCCAACGCATTACGGCCGAATTTGCCCGATTGAAACGCCAGAAGGACCAAACATCGGATTAATTAATTCTCTCGCAACATTTGCGCGCGTGAATAAATACGGCTTTATCGAATCCCCTTATCGTCGCGTCCGCGATGGAAAGGTCACGGGAGAGGTTGCCTATCTTTCAGCTATGGAAGAGGCCAAATATCACGTCGCCCAAGCAAATGCGCCGGTGGATAAGAACGGCTCTCTAACTGAAGATCTCGTACTTTGCCGTCATGCTGGCGATGTTATGCTTGTCCCGCGTGAAAAAGTTGACGCGATGGACGTATCGCCCAAGCAGCTTGTTTCTGTTGCGGCGGCGCTGATTCCATTTCTAGAAAATGACGACGCCAACAGAGCATTGATGGGCTCTAACATGCAGCGTCAAGCTGTCCCACTCGTCAAAGCAGATGCGCCGCTTGTTGGCACTGGCATGGAGCCTATTGTCGCGAGAGACTCTGGCGCTGCCATTGCAGCGCGACGCACTGGCGTGGTTGATCAGATTGACGCAACGCGTATCGTTGTGCGTGCGACTGAAGAGCAGGATCCCGCCAAGCCAGGCGTAGATATTTATCGTCTGATGAAATATCAGCGCTCGAACCAATCAACCTGTATCAATCAAAAGCCGCTGGTGCGCGTCGGTGACCTCGTTCAAAAAGGCGACATCATTGCAGACGGTCCATCAACGGATCTGGGCGATCTTGCCTTGGGCCGCAATGTGCTCGTGGCATTTATGCCCTGGAATGGATATAACTTCGAAGATTCAATTCTTCTTAACGAACGCATCGTTAAAGATGACGTCTTCACCTCAATTCATATTGACGAATTTGAGGTCATGGCGCGCGATACGAAGCTTGGACCGGAAGAAATAACTCGGGATATACCGAACGTCTCTGAAGAGACGTTGAAAAATCTTGACGAAGCCGGCATCGTTTATATCGGCGCAGAGGTTCAGGCAGGCGATATTCTCGTTGGCAAAATCACCCCCAAGGGTGAGAGCCCAATGACTCCAGAGGAGAAGCTTCTTCGGGCGATCTTTGGTGAAAAAGCCTCTGATGTTCGAGACACATCGCTTCGTGTTCCGCCTGGCGTGCAAGGAACGATTGTTGAGGTGCGCGTTTTCAACCGCCATGGCGTTGATAAGGATGAGCGCGCGCAAGCCATCGAACGCGAAGAAATTGAGAGACTTGCCAAGGACCGGGACGACGAGCTCGCAATTCTGGACCGAAATGTTTATGCGCGTATTGCTGAAAATCTGATCGGCAAGAAAGGCATTGCAGGACCTAAGAGCTTTAAAAAGGGCGAAACCCTGACGCAATTGATCCTGGACGAATATCCACGATCTCAATGGTGGACATTTGTTGTCGAGGATGACGCTCTCATGGCGTCAATTGAAGCTGTTCGCAAGCAATATGATGAGTCAAAAAAAGGTCTTGAGAACCGCTTTCTTGACAAAGTTGAAAAACTGCAACGTGGCGACGAATTACCGCCAGGCGTGATGAAGATGGTCAAAGTCTTCGTTGCCGTTAAGCGCAAAATCCAGCCTGGCGATAAAATGGCTGGAAGGCATGGCAACAAAGGCGTTGTCTCTCGTATCGTCCCGCAAGAAGACATGCCATTCCTGGAAGATGGCACCCCTGTCGATATTGTGCTCAATCCACTTGGCGTTCCAAGCCGAATGAATGTCGGGCAGATTCTTGAGACCCATTTAGGCTGGGCCTGTGCGGGTCTGGGTAAACAGGTCGGACAGGCCGTTGACGCTTACATGCGCAATAAAGATGTCAAACCCCTGCGCAAAAAGCTAACGGATATCTATGGTCAAGACGACGAGCTCGCAAAACTCGACGAAGGCAGTCTTGTTGAAATTGGCAAGGATTTGCGCCGTGGCGTGCCCATTGCCACTCCCGTTTTTGACGGGGCGAGAGAAAAAGACATTGTTGAAATGCTGACCGAAGCTGGGCTGGCCTCATCAGGCCAAGTCCGGTTATTTGACGGGCGCACTGGCGAAAGCTTCGACCGCAAGGTTACCGTCGGTTATATTTACATGTTAAAACTGCATCATCTTGTTGACGACAAGATTCATGCGCGCTCCATCGGTCCCTACTCACTCGTTACGCAACAACCTCTTGGCGGCAAAGCCCAGTTTGGCGGTCAGCGTTTTGGCGAAATGGAAGTCTGGGCGCTTGAAGCTTATGGCGCGGCCTACACGCTACAAGAAATGCTCACGGTTAAGTCTGACGACGTCGCCGGACGAACAAAGGTTTATGAATCGATTGTGCGCGGCGATGATACGTTTGAATCTGGCATTCCTGAGAGCTTCAATGTCTTGATCAAAGAAATGCGATCTCTGGCGCTCAATGTCGAGCTGACAAATGCAACGCCTGAAGAGCTAGAAGAAGCTGAAGACCAGGCCCCGGCAGAAGCCGCTGAGTAAGCGTTTCGAGACCTAAACCATCCCGTCTCTCAGTTTTTTGAGAGACACAGAGGCGACAAGATTTTCGACCGGCAGGAAGCGCAAACTGCGCTTCCCCGCGTCTAGGAGAAGAAAATGAATCAGCAAGAGGTCATGAATCTCTTCAACCCGGTCGTAGCGGCGCAGGCTTTTGACCAGATTCAAATTTCCATAGCGAGCCCGGAGAAAATTCTCTCCTGGTCCTTTGGCGAGATCAAAAAACCAGAAACCATAAATTATCGCACGTTCAAGCCGGAGAGAGACGGCTTGTTCTGTGCTCGCATTTTTGGTCCAATCAAAGATTATGAATGCTTGTGCGGCAAGTACAAGCGGATGAAATACAAGGGCGTCATCTGTGAAAAGTGTGGCGTTGAGGTAACACTGGCGCGCGTACGCCGCGATCGTATGGGGCATATATCGCTTGCTGCTCCTGTCGCGCATATTTGGTTCCTAAAATCTCTTCCGTCACGTATCGGCCTTTTGCTCGATATGACGCTAAAAGATCTGGAACGTATTCTCTATTTTGAGTCTTATATTGTTATTGATCCCGGCCTGACGCCACTCAAGGAACGTCAACTCCTATCAGAAGAGGAGTATATTCAGGCCCAGGATGAATACGGGCAAGACACCTTCTCCGCTATGATTGGGGCTGAAGCGATCCGACGGATGCTCGAGTCCATGGATCTTGAGGCGATTGCCGCCTCGTTAAGAATTGAAATCGCGGAAGCAAAGACGGAATTAAAACCAAAAAAACTGGCGAAAAGACTAAAAATCATCGAGGCCTTCATTCAATCTGGCAATAAGCCAGAGTGGATGATCTTGAAAGAAGTTCCCGTCATTCCGCCAGATCTGCGCCCCCTCGTGCCATTAGACGGCGGGCGTTTTGCAACATCAGATCTCAACGATCTTTATCGTCGCGTGATCAATCGAAACAATCGTCTTAAGCGACTGATAGAGCTACGCGCGCCAGATATTATCATCCGCAACGAAAAACGAATGTTGCAGGAAGCCGTTGACGCACTCTTTGATAATGGCCGTCGCGGCCGCGTTATCACGGGGGCTAACAAGCGTCCGCTCAAATCGCTTGCCGACATGTTGAAAGGCAAACAGGGCCGCTTCCGTCAAAATCTGCTTGGCAAACGTGTCGACTATTCCGGACGTTCTGTCATTGTTGTCGGCCCTGAATTGAAACTTCATCAATGCGGCCTGCCAAAGAAGATGGCGCTGGAGTTATTCAAGCCATTTATTTACTCGCGACTCGACGCCAAGGGCTATTCTGCAACTGTTAAACAGGCAAAAAAACTCGTTGAGAAAGAAAAGCCAGAGGTTTGGGATATTTTAGACGAGGTCATTCGCGAGCATCCTGTCCTGCTCAACCGCGCACCGACTCTGCATCGACTTGGCATTCAGGCGTTTGAGCCCGTCTTG
>Ga0208872_1002415_pt1 | contig 10856 bp, 6 predicted proteins | sample CryBogCBH12Aug08_FD_185508 | JGI IMG/M metagenome (GOLD analysis project Ga0208872, IMG submission 185508) | Freshwater microbial communities from Crystal Bog, Wisconsin, USA - CBH12Aug08 (SPAdes) | ecosystem: Environmental > Aquatic > Freshwater > Lake | place: Crystal Bog, Wisconsin, USA... | reverse complement strand
GGACATGACCCCGACCAACGGCGCAACCGTCAACAATGTGGAGAGCCTTACCATTGCGGCCGACGGGAGCCAATGGATCCGCACGCCAAACCGACTGCGTCATTGTGCCAACCGGCGCTGGATATCGGAAGTAAAGGAATGGCCCGTTTCCATTTTGCCCGGCGAGGCGGGGCAAACTCAGCTTTATGCCGACCGGCGGGGCGGCCTGTGGGTCATCCATTCGCTCGGACACGACGGAACATGGTATATTCAGGCGGATGGAGCGGTTCAACACTTGACGACCGCAAACGGTTTGCCGCTGGGCCAGATCAATTGCTGGCTTCAGGATCGTGAGAACAATGTCTGGCTCGGTTTTGAAGGCGGTGGCCTGGCGCAGTTGAGACCCCGTTATTTTGAAACGCTGTATCCTCCCGCATCAGCACCTGGTGGCGTGGTGCGCTCAGTTTGCGAGGATCGGGAGGACGGAATTTGGCTGGGATGCGATGACGGGAAAATCTTCCGATATTTTGACGGTAATTTTGCAAGAATAACCCTGCCAAGAGGCAATGCGCCGGTTGCGGAAGTGACGCTATGGCCGGACCAACGGGGTAACATTTGGGCGGGAACCGTTCAGAATGGCGTTTATCTCTGGCGCGACGGTCGGTCAACCCTTCCGTTTCCGGCAAACGCCATCGGCACGGTCGTGCGCGTCCTTTTTGAAGACCTTCAGGGACAGATGTGGATTGGCAACGAATTCGGACTTTACCGCTGGAGAAATGGCGCGCTTAAAAAAATCAATCCCGATGATGGATTTGATGGCGGTTCGGTTTTGGCTCTGGCTGAAGACGCCGGTGGCACCATGTGGATCGGGCTTTCGGACGGCGAACTCTGGCGCTGCAAAGCAGGTCATTTTGACAAATTCACCTTGCCGCCGACCGCCCCGCACTCTCGATTTTGGTCGCTTTTGCCGGAACCTGACGGAACAGTCTGGGTCGGCACTTTGGACGGAGGCTTGCTCCGCTGGCGGGATGGAAAATTAAGCCGCTGCACGACTGAAAACGGTCTGCCTTGCGACACCATTTCGCAATTGCTTGACGACGGCCACGGCCGGCTGTGGGCCGGATCACGGGCGGGAATTTTCTCCATCAGCCAAGCCGGTCTGAACGCCTTCTTTGACGGCCATTCGAAGCAAGTTTACTGCCGCACCTTTAATTTGTCCGACGGATTGCCGGCCCTGGAGTGTTCCGGCGGCTTTCAACCAAGTTGCTGGCGGTCCCACAATGGACGGCTTTGGTTTGCCACGCTAAAGGGCGCGGTCTCGGTTCAGCCTGACGCAATCCCGAAAAACTCGCTCCCGCCGTCGGTGGTCATCGAGGAGATGCGCGTGGATGGAGTTCTCCAGAACACTGCGGATGACCGAAGAGAAAGCATCCCGCCGGGACGCCACTTGGTGGAGTTTCGATTCACGGGATTGAACTTGACCGCGCCGGAGCGCGTGCGATTTCAATGGCAATTGTCCGGTCTGGACACGGGCTGGATTGATGGCGGCGGCCAGCGAACCGTCAGTTATAATTATGTGCCTGCCGGTAGTTACGCCTTCCGGGTCCGGGCGTGCAACGAAGACGGCGTATGGAATGAGCGCGGCGCGGGATTGAAATTTTCGGTTTTGCCGCACCTTTGGGAAACACTCTGGTTTCGCCTCGGCGCGGCGACCCTGCTTTTGCTGTTTATTTCTGCGGCAATTTCAATCACCATCCGCCACCGTTACCGGTTGAAGGTTGAACGGATTGAGCAACAACACGCGTTGGAACGTGAACGCGCCCGAATCGCCCACGATTTGCATGATGATCTGGGGGCCAGCCTCACCCAGGTCGCGTGGCTGGGGGCGGAGGCCAGCCGGGAGGATTCTTCGGCGGAAAAGCGCAAGGCGATTTTGTCGAAGATCACGGAAAAATCGCGCGACATGGTGCGGGCAATTGATGAGATAGTATGGGCAGTCAACCCCAAAAACGACTCGCTGGATCATCTGGTGAGCTACATCTGCGAATTTGCCGAGCAAATGTTCAACGGCACGGCCACGCGCTGCCGGATGGATGTGCCGGCGAGTCTGCCGCCTTATTTGCTGTCATCGGACATCCGTCACGGCGTGTATCTCATTGCCAAGGAGGCCCTGCACAACGCCGCCAAGCACGCGATGGCCAGCCATTTGTGGGTGCGGGTGAATTTGGAATCCGACGCGCTGATTCTCTCCATCGAAGACGACGGGCGGGGATTTGCCACGTCATCGCCATTGCGCGGCGATGGTTTTGAAAACATGCACCAGCGCGCCAAGGCGCTCGGCGTGGATTTCAAATTGGAATCCACGCCCGGTCAGGGCACAATCGCCACCCTCAAACTGCCGCTGGCCCTGACCAAGTCGACGGCCAATAAGCCGGTCGAGACCAATGAATTTTATGACGACTCAAATGATTAACCCGAGCAGCGATGTGGCGCTCCGTTCGCATCCATCCCCAATAACATGCAAAGATTAATCAAAATTGGAATCGTTGAAGACAATCCCGAATTGCGGAAAAGTCTTCAAAGCATGGTGGATGCCGCGCCGGGATTCCGCTGCGTTTGCGCCTGCGCTTCCGCCGAGGACGCTTTCAACGAAATGCCGAAAGCCGCGCCGGATGTGGTTCTGATGGATATTCATTTACCGTTCCGCTCCGGCATTGCCTGCACACGAAGGCTGCGCGATTTGTGCCCGGACACCCAAGTGCTGATCCTGACGGTTTATGACGACCGGGACAGTATTTTTCGGGCGCTCAAAGCCGGCGCCAGCGGATATCTCCTCAAACGCTCCTCGCCGGAGGACATTTTGCAGGCCATCGCCAGCGTCCGTGAAGGCGGCGCGCCGATGAGCAGCCAGATCGCGCGCAAAGTTGTGGCGTCCTTCCGCGAACCGGCCAAAAAAGTCACCAGCCCTGATGAAACCCTCTCAGAACGGGAAGCCGAAGTATTGAGCCTCATGTCCGAGGGCCATTCCGAAAGCGAGATCGCTGAAAAAATGCACATCAGCCTCAACACAATCAAAGCCCACCGCAAACACATTTATCAAAAACTGCATGTCCGCAACCGGACGGAAATGGTGCTGAAGGTTCAGAAATAAACTCCGGGCCCAGCCTCCGCCCCGGTTAAAAATCACCCCTAGAGCAGTTCAACCTAGTGTAACCAGCGGGTAAAGCTCGTCACTCATCGTTTCCGTCAGAGGTTTTTTTGCGCCGGCCGCGTCTTCCCTCTTGGGGAACGATTTCGGCGTTGCCCACACCGCCGGCCAGGATGGTCTTGTAATTCTCCAACTGCGGATCCTTCGTTGTCACCATGTAATTCATGAGGATGTCCTGAAGCCGCTTGATTTCCGCTTTGTGCGCCGGATTGTTGATTGCGTTTTCGCGCTGGTCGGGATCGGCAGCCAAATCATAAAATGCCATCGGGTAGCCGAGGGTATATTGCTCCACCCGTTTCTTGATCCGGGGATCGGTTTTCGCAGCCGCCTCCATCGCTTTGAACGAGAGGCCGGACATGGCATCAATTCCGCCCAACCGGTTTTTGCCGTTGCTCCAGAGCGTCACCATCAGCGCACTGGTTTTCGTTTGCACCACCCGCATGGGAAATTGGTTTCCGTTGGCCACGCCGTTGACATTGTTGATGATGTAATCGCGGTGCTCCGGCTGCTTGCCTTGGATCAGCGGCAACAGCGAGCGTCCGTCCATTTCCGGCTTGTCAATCCCGAGGATGTCCAGCAGGGTCGGCAGGATGTCTATGCTTTGCGTCATTTGCCCGAAGGTCTGCGGCGCGCCCATGTCCGGCCAGCGAATGATCAACGGACACCACGAGCCATTTCGATAACAAGTCGCCTTGGAAAAAGGAAACGGCATGCCGTGATCGGAAACGAAAAGAACGATCGTCCGCTCCATTTCACCCGACGCCTGGAGCGCGGCCATCGCCTTGCCGAAGGCGATGTCGAGCCGCTGCACGGCATTGGTGTAATGGGCGATCTCCTCCCGAATCGGGGGCAAATCTTCCAGAAATGACGGCACGGACACCTGTTCGGGCGTGATTTTGCGGCTGACATCGTCAACGGGACTGCCGTCACGAACCCAGCGGGCGCCATGCTCGGCTCCCTCACCGCCCGGTTTCAAGCCGGGCCACGGGCGATGCGGGTCGCGCGAGTTGCAGACGATGAGGAACGGCTTGCCCTGCGCCCGCTTGATTGCCTCCGTCACCTGATCTTCGATCATCGGTGGGTTCCGCCCGGAATCGTTCATGGAGTAATCCCAGGGAAAGCAGGACTCCGGCTGCATGTGCGAGAGCTTGTTCAACGCCGCAATAAAATAGCCACGCTCTTTGAGCACGGTGGCCAAGGTGGGCACCCCCTTGCGAATCGGGTTAAAGCCCAGGCCGCCGCTCCGATTAGGCCACAGGCCGGTCAACATGGCCTCGCGCGAAGGCTGGCATATCGGTGCCGCATCGTAATTTTCAACGAACCGGTGCGCGGTCGCCGCAAAGGCATCCATGTTGGGCGTGGGTTTGAGCGGATTGCCCATCCAGCCCGGCATGAAACCGTTCATGTCGTCGGCCGTCATGAACAGCACATTGAACGGGCGGTTCTTGGTGTTCGGCTTGCCCGCAGCTTCAGCCAGGACCGTGGGCCATGGGGCTGCTCCGGCCAGCAGAATCAGTCCGCCCGCCGTTTTGATGAAGTCACGTCGTTTCATATTATTGTTGCTCGGAATTGTCTGCGGCCGGAGGCTGACGGTTTGGTTGGTCTTCCGCAGCCTGCCATTTTACCACTCTTGCCATACATAATAATCGGCTAACCCAGCAGCCGCGGCTTGCCAAAGACTTTTTCCTGGTCGCCCTGCTCCCGCATCCAAGCCTTCAGTTCCGCTCGCATCGAAGCGAGGCGGTCGGCTTGTTTCGGATCCGCTGCGAGATTATTCATCTCGTCGGGATCCGCTGCCAAATCGTAGAGTTCCTCGGCCGGTCGTTGCGTGTAACGCTTGACCTTTGCGGCGGCGGTGGGATCCGTGTTCGCCGCCGCCAGCCAGCTTTCCCAATACAATAATCCGTTAGCGGGGTTGGCGCTGGCCGAAATGTGGGTCTGATGCTGAAATTCCGGGTGCAGGTTTCGAATGTATTTCCAGTTGCGCGTGCGCAGGCTGCGGCTGGGATACACGTTAAAATTACCGTCACCGCTTTGCGTGTTGAATACCTGGTCGCGGTGCGTCGTGGTCGTGCCGCGCAAAAGCCCGGCAAAGGATCGTCCGTCGAGGCCGTCGGGCACCCGGCCGCCCGCCAGTTCAATGAACGTGGGGAGCAAATCCGGCAGGCAGATCATGGCGTCGTTGACCGTGCCGGGCTTCAATTTGCCCGGCCACGAAGCAATGAATGGAATCCGGGTGCCCGCGTCGTAAAGATCCCACTTGGCAAACGGCAGCGCCGCGCCATGATCCACCGTGTAAATGAACAGTGAATCGCCGGGCACATGCTGTTGGACGAGCGCGCGGTATTCGCCCAACAACGCGTCCGTTCGTGAAACGCTGCTGTAATATCTCGCGAGCTGCTGCCGCATCACGGGCGTATCCACCAAGGTGGGCGGCAGGGGGAGGTTTGCCGGGTCATAGCCATGGTTTTCGACCCACGGCGTGTGCGGAAAATGGGAGCCCAAAAATAGACAGAGCGGTTTGGAATGGTCGCGGTTGGCGAGAAATTTCCCGACCTCTTTCGTATCGGTCGCGCCCAACATCGGGCCCGCTATATAATCAAACGGATAAAGATTGGCGAAATTGTTGTGCGCCACCTTGCCAATCGCCGCCACTTCGTAACCCAACGCCTTCAGCACGCCCGGCAATTCCTCGACGCCCGGTTTCGGCGGCATGTGATTAGGCTCGGCCCCATTGCGGGCGGGCCAGAGCGCGGTGAGCATCGCCGTGCGGCTCGGCCCACAACTCGGCGAAGCATTAAATGCGTGAGTGAACCTTACCCCCTCCGCCGCGAGCCGGGTCAAGTTAGGGGTGCGGATAACCGGATTGCCGTAAGGTTCGGAAAATAGCCACCCGTGATCATCCGAAATATAGACGATGAAATTGGGCCGGGCCGCCTTGCGGTCGTCTTCAATCGCCGAACCGGTCAAAGGCCAAGTCGCCAGGCCCGCGCCAAGCGTGCCCGAAAGTTTGATGAATTCGCGTCGTGGAATTTGGCTCATAGTATGCCTTTGGTGTTTTGTCGTTGTTGCTTTCGTTATTCAAAAATGGGAATCGTTTCACTTGCCAGCCTGGCCGCTTGAACGGTGACTTTCACATGCGTGGCCGCGGTCGCAACGGCTGCTTGGCCAACACGGCGGCGATCCGCTCGACTTCCGGCAGGGCGTGGGCGAAAAACCTTTTGAATCCGCGACATAAATAATTCAATCCCGGTTCTCCGGCCGGTGTGCGAATCAGCCGGTTCTTTGGACATTCACCCCAGCAATCTTTGAGGTAAGCACACTGGCGGCAATACTGCGGCAGGCTCTCGCTCTTGGCGTAGCCAAACTTGGCCTGTTCCCGGGAAAAAACCATCCGATCCAATTTGCTGGTCTGGAGGTAGCCCAGACGGTATTCCGGATAAACGTAATGATCGCAGGCATAGACGCTGCCATCGTTTTCCACCGCGACGCCTTTGCCACAGACCTCGCTGTAAACACACATCTGCGACGGCAGGCCGAGGTGCTGCGCCACCAGCGTTTCAAAATGGTTCACCATCACCTTGCCGATATCCTGGCTCAACCAACGGTCAAACACTTTGCTTAAGAAGTAACCCCAATCGTCCGGGTCCACCGACCAGTCGGTCACAATGGAATTTGGATGGCCGGGCCGCGCTTCGGGATCCCCGTCCCGGGGCAGTTGGGCGTGATTCCAAGTTTTCGGAGCGATTCGCTCGAAGTGCCGGTGTTCCACAATGGGAATGAACTGGATATGAGTTGAATTCAGTTCCTGCCGCAGAAACCGGTAAACCTCCAACGGTTTGCGACCATTGAAACGATGGACGCAGGTGAGCGTATTGAACGGGACACCGTGGCGCTGAAGCCGTTTGGCGGCAGCCAACACCTTGTCGAAGGTCGGCTGCTTGCCTTTGGTAACGCGGTAATGATCATGAATCGCGCGCGGACCGTCTATGCTCAAGCCCACCAAAAAACGATGCTCCCGCAAGAATGCGCACCATTCGTCGTCCAGCAAAAGGCCATTGGTTTGCAAATTATTTTCAATCCGCTGGCCCGCCTGGGCGTGTTTTTGTTCTAACGCGATCACCTTCCGGAAAAAGTCGAGGCCCAGCAGCGTGGGTTCTCCGCCCTGCCATGAAAAGACCACCTGGTCGCCGGGTGTTCCATCAATGTATTGCTTAATGAACAGCTCCAGCGTTTCTTCCGACATGCGCCCCGCGCCCGGACCTTTGGCCAGAGACTCTTTGCTCAGGTAATAACAATAGACGCAGTCGAGGTTGCAGGTGGAGCCGACCGGCTTGGCCATGGCATGAAACCGCGACCGCGCTTTGCCGCCGGCTAATGCCGGCGTGAATGTCGGGGTGGCTGGCATTTAAGAGAATATGCAGGACGGCATAATTTTTCCTAGTCTTTATGAAAATCACCTTTGCCTCTATTACCCCTAGGGGTGATTTGTTGAGCCGATGCCTTCAGGGCGAGTTGCGTTGACAGCGATGGTGGCAGTTCGGTTTTTGACTTCCAGCGCAGCGGGCGTGGCAGTGGATTCGGCGAGCTGGCCGGCCTTTTGAAGTTGCTTAAACTGGTCGGCTGTCGGCTGGGCCGGTGAGCCCATGCTTTTGTCTGTCACTAAAAGCTGTTAAGCCGCAATTTGTTTTTCGGCAATTGCAAGTCAGTCACTCCTCGTTCGGATTGACATCGGCTTTTCCCGTGTGCTCGATAACCGAGGAATCTTTGTCGGTCAGGTGGGGAAGACTCCGCCGCCAGTTCAAAGCCATGGTCTCCAGTCGCCCGGCCAAGTCGGGTTTGGCTGCCGCCAGATTATTCGTCTCCCGGGGATCAGACCCCAGATCGAAGAGTTCGGCATGGGCGCCATCAGCGTTGACGAGCAACTTCCAATTCCCTTCACGCACGGCAACATTCGGGGATATATCGAAAGCCTCATTGGGAAACGCGTAACCAAAGAATTGCTTGCCGTTGTTAGGCTTGCGCCCGTATTCCCAAAACAGCAGTTTGGTGCGCGACTCGTTTCCGCCCAACCAAACACGACTCATATCCTGTCCGTCAAAACTGGCATTGCCGGGCGGCTTCACCCCAACCAGCGCGCAGATGGTGGCGAAATAATCCACGCTGGAGAGCACCGACGTGTCGTTCACCTTGCCGGCCGGAACTTTACTCGGCCACCGCACGAAAAACGGCTCATGAATGCCACCTTCGTAAAGACTCCATTTCATACCACGCTGTCCCAGGGTGCGCGCATGGTTGAACGAGGGTTGCGGCCCGTTGTCTGCCGCAAACACGAGGATGGTGTTGGTTTCCAAACCCAAGTCGCGCAACGCATCCAGAAAGCGTCCGATTTGACGGTCGTATTCGTTCAACACCCCGCGAAAATGATTTTGCTCTGCCGGCAGTCCTGGCACAGACGCGCGGGTCAGGGCCTCCTGACTCGGCGTGTGGGGCGTGTGGACATCCTGCGGCCACAACTCCAGATAAAACGGCCCGGACTGATGACGCTTGACAAAATCAATGGACCGGTCAACCCAATACTGGGTGAAGTCATAGCGAAAATAGCGCTGGCCATCGGCGGTGTTAAGGGTAGGCGTTTTGGCGTTGCCAAAGTTGGCGAAGTGCGGTCCGATGCCCTCGCAATTGACGTGAAATTCATCGAAACCGTAGGCCGCCGGGGGCGGCGCATCCACGACATCCCGTCCGCCGCCCATGTGCCACTTGCCGAAGTGCGCCGTGGCGTAACCGGCATTTTTCAGTGTCCGCGCGAGCGTCGGCCACTTGGGATCCAGCCAGTCCGCCTGCTCGCACAGCCGGTCGCCCATCGTGGTTTGCAGATAGCTGTTGATGAGCGCGCGCGCCGGAAACATTCCAGTCGTGAAAGCCACCCGCGAGGGCGAGCAAATCGGCGAACCGACATAAAACTGGGTGAACTTGGTGCCCTCACTGGCCAGCCGGTCAATGTTGGGAGTTTTGCCCTGGTTGCCGCCCAAAGTTGTCAAATCTCCACACCCCATGTCATCGGTAAGGATGAAAATGACATTGGGCCTGACAGGTTCGGCGGCAGGGGACAGATTTACGATGGCCAGCAATAAAACCGGCAGCAGCCATTTTGATTTAATTTTCATTTGCGGTCGGAACTGTTTGGTTGTTAATAGGTATCAAACCGGCGCCGGAGCGAGTGCCTCGCGGTGCCGCATCGCAGCCGGACGAAAAGCGAACGCGGCCCGCCACCAGCGCGTCAAGGTTCGGCGTGCGAATGTCCTTCACCTGCGCTTGCACGGCGAGGTCGGCATAACCGTGGTCATCCGCCAGAATGACGATGACGTTGGGTTTGGCGGCGGGTTTGACCAACTCGGCGGCATTCAAGCCACCCAGATAAAGGAGGCGCAGTGGCAGCAGGTTTTTTTCATCCTTCAACATATTAGATTCAATGGCAATTATCGCAACGGCGGTGTGCCGCCATAGCCGTCATTGGGGATGAATTGTTCGGGCTGGCCTTCAAAGTTCCTATGGACTTCCGGCAGGACGTTGTACTGTTTGGCCCAGGCATTCCAAAGCGCGCTCATTTCCTTCACCCGCTCCGGATCTTGCGCCGACAGGTCATGTTGTTCGGTGCGATCCGTCTTCAGATTGTATAATTCCCAACGTCCATCCCATTCAAACCGCACCAGCTTCCAATCACCCTGGCGCACGGCGGCGTTGCCCTCATGCTCCCAATAAATAGCATCCCGTTGAATCGGTTGATCCGCAAACGCCGGCACCAGACTCCGCCCGGCTGGCGGAAGAATGGTATGACCGTCAAAGTTGGTTGGATACTTCGCCCCGGCCAGTTCCACGCAGGTGGGCATGATATCAATCAAATGACCGGTCTGGCTGCGCAACGCCCCTTTGGCTTGGATGCCATCCGGCCAGTGGACAATAAACGGCGTGGCAATCCCGCCCTCATGCTCAAAATGTTTGTAGCGGCGGAATGGCACGTTTTCCAACGTGGCCCATGATTCTCCGCAAAACACCTGTGAATCCGGCCCGCCGGGCGAGCGTCCGTTGAGTGTCCCCATCAGCCCGCCCTCCCAATTGCCGCCATTGTCGCTCATGAACAGGATGAGCGTGTTTTCGAGCAACCCGCGTTTGGTCAGACCCGCCACCAGCACGCCAATTTGCTGGTCCAGATGCGACACGCAGGCGGCATAAATCGCCATGATGTGATCCGAACGATCTTTTTCCTCAGGCGTCAGGCTGTCCCAGGCCTTGACGGCTGCGGGGCGCGGCGCAAGCGGCCAGGATTTATCGATGATGCCCCTTTGGATTTGTCGCTGATAACGCTCCTCGCGCAGCTTGTCCCAGCCGGCCAGGTATTTCCCGCGAAATTTGGCGATGTCTTCCGCCGGTGCCTCCAGCGGAAAGTGCGGCGCGTTGTAAGCCATATACAGAAAGAATGGCTGCTTCGCCGACTGCGCCTCCTCAATAAATTTTAAGCCGTAGTCCGTCCACAAATCCGTCGAATACCAGTCCTTGGGCACGCCGTCCACCCCGCCGCGCTTCACCGCTTTGCCGTTCAAATACAATTCAACTCGCTTATCTGCCGGGTAATAAAAACCACCCGCCGGCGCGTTTAAACTGCGGTCAA
>Ga0208872_1002412_pt1 | contig 10860 bp, 9 predicted proteins | sample CryBogCBH12Aug08_FD_185508 | JGI IMG/M metagenome (GOLD analysis project Ga0208872, IMG submission 185508) | Freshwater microbial communities from Crystal Bog, Wisconsin, USA - CBH12Aug08 (SPAdes) | ecosystem: Environmental > Aquatic > Freshwater > Lake | place: Crystal Bog, Wisconsin, USA... | reverse complement strand
CCTGGTCCCTCGACAGTTGGACGGGATTTCCCGCCGCGCAGAGCCCGGCGTGGCCCGACCTCGACCACCTCGCCGACGTCCAGCGCCGCCTCGCCGCGCAGCCCCCGCTGGTCTTCGCCGGTGAAGCCCGTCGCCTGACCGAACAATTGGGTGACGTCGCCCAGGGTCGTGCCTTCCTGCTCCAGGCCGGTGACTGCGCCGAATCCTTTGATGACGGTTCTGCGGACAAGATCCGCGACAAGCTCAAGGTGATCCTGCAGATGGCCGTCGCTCTCACCTACGCCTCGGGCGTGCCGGTGCTGAAGGTGGGTCGCATCGCGGGCCAGTTCGCCAAACCGCGCAGTCAACAAGAAGAAACCCGCGACGGCGTGACCTTGTCGGCCTTTCGCGGTCACATCGTCAATGACGAACCCTTCACCGAGGAGAGTCGTCGACCAGACCCCGAGCGCTTGTTGACCGCCTACCACCAGAGCGTCACGACGCTCAATCTGCTGCGCGCCTTCACCAAGGGTGGTTTCGCGGACCTGTCGCGCGTGCACGCGTGGAATCAAGAATTCGTCGCCACCTCCGTCGAAGGCCAGCGGTACTCCCTCATCGCGGACGACATCGAACGCGCCCTGCGATTTATGCGCGCCTGCGGCATCGACCTCGGACGCGAAGGTTCACTGCACTCGGTGGACTTCTACACCTCGCACGAAGCGCTGATCCTTCCCTACGAACAAGCCCTCACTCGTCAGGACTCCCTCACCGGTGACTGGTACGACTGCTCGGCACACATGCTCTGGATTGGTGATCGCACGCGTCAATTGGACGGAGCTCACGTCGAGTTCCTCCGGGGTGTGGGCAATCCGTTGGGCCTCAAAGTCGGGCCCACGACCTCCACCGACGACCTGCGGGCCCTGTGCGCGACGCTCAACCCGCACAACATCCCCGGTCGTCTCACCCTCATCTCTCGTATGGGCAAGGACAAGGTGAGCGATCTCCTCGCGCCACTCGTCGCCGCCCTGCGTGACGACGGCGCAGAAGTGATTTGGGCCTGTGACCCGATGCACGGCAATACCTTCACCGCCGCCGGTGGCGTCAAGACGCGTCGATTCGACGACGTGCTCGAGGAGGTTCGTCAGTTCTTCGGCGTCCACCGTGACCTCGGCACGTGGGCCGGCGGACTGCACATCGAACTCACGGGCGACAACGTCACCGAATGCCTGGGTGGCGCGCTCGATCTCCACGAGAGTGACCTCGGACTCAATTACACCTCGATGTGCGACCCTCGTCTCAACGCGAGCCAGTCTCTCGATCTCGCGTTCCGCGTGTCGGAATTCCTGCAGGGCTAATCCACGACCGGCGCGCGCAGCTCCGGACGGATTTTGAGGAAGTAGTAGATCGCCGAGACGGCACCGAAAATGATCGTCGTAAAGAACAACAGAGCGATGATGGTGGCGCACGAGTCTCGAGAACGCCGGTGCTCCACGAATACGGACCGCGGCGTCAAGAACACGTCGATGAGTGCCGCCATCGTGATCACGAAACAAATACCCGAGACGAGCACGAACCAGTCGATGATCTGAGATCCCGTCGAGGCCAACACGCACCCAATGTAGATGAACCTCGACGAGACGAGCGATGGCGACGTATCTCGGTGGCCACAGTGCAGCGGCCCGTGACGTCGCGGTGCCGGTGGGTGATGCGATCTAGGGAGTGGTGGGCTTCGTGAACACGAACGCCTGCGTCGGCCACTGCATCGTGACGTAGAGCGCGGGAACGTTCGCGGTAAAGGAGGTCTCCGTCACACCCACGGGGTGCGGTGTCGATGAATTCGACACGTAGAGCACCGCTCCGGGCGCGTAGAGGAGTTGCACGTGTTGTCCGTGCCACATTTCAGTCGGGCCCTTCGAGAGTTTCGTGCCTTCGTGGTAGAGAGCCTGCAGCGTCGTTGACGGCCACGCCGCCAGCACGCTCGCGCACGCCGACGCCGTCGACCAGGACGCCCGTAGCTGTGTCGTTGTCCACCATGTATTCGCGATGGCGCGCGCACGCAACGTCGTCAGGTGCGGCCAGCACGCCCGAGTCGAGAGTGCGGGAACGTCCGTGGCTGCGTGTAGGGGTGTCGTGAGTTGGACCTCGTTGGCCGACACGTACGTGACGGCGGCGGTGGAGCCGTGCGCCACCAGATGACGCACGCTCAACGTCGATGACCCGTGCGTCACGGTGAAGCTGTAGGCGCCGTTGCGGTTGTGCTGCACGACGAGGTCCACGTCGCCGGAGTGCAACGTCACCGCCACCGCCGGAGCGCGTCGCGAGACCGACGCCATCTCTTCGGTGATCCTCGCGGCGGACCATCCGGCCCACGCGTGGGCGCGCGGCGCGGACGTTCCCCCGCAGGCGGCGAGGACGACCGAGGAGATCACGAGACTCACCGCGACACCTACTGATCGACTGAACCTCGACCTCATCGTTACTGGACGTGGGTGTAGGGCGTGTAGCGCGCGGCGGTGTCGTGGTCGAGCGGCGCACGATCGTTGTAGCGCAGCAGGTGCCAGTTCCCGTCGCGGTACTCCACCTCCGTCATCGAACAGTTCTCGGTGCGCAACCGAAGCCGAGCTCCCGGGGCGGACCCGTTGACCAGTTTGAGGGCCTGTTCAATGACGCCACCGTGGACCACGAGGATCGCGAGTTCGCCGACGTGCCGCTCGGCGACGTCGGTGAGCGCTACTCGACATCGTTCGTGGAAGCCGAGCCAACTCTCCCCACCCGGCGCTAAGGGCACACCGGGATCGCGGTCCCAGTCCGGTGCGCCAAAAGTGGCCACCATGTCGTCCCAGACCATGCCGTCGGCTTCACCGGGGTGAAGTTCGCACAAGTCGCATCGCGCGTCGGCGACGAGATGCGCGGGTAGCGCCGGCGCGATGATCGCGGCCGTTTCGATGGCGCGCGGCAGAACCGAGGTGTAGAGCGCCGACGCGTCCGCGAATTCGTGCGACGCCGCGAGTCGGTCGCGCAGCGCGATTGCTTGCAGTTGACCGAGGTCGGTCAGTCCGCCACAACCGGTCGGTCCCCCGACGATTCCGTGACGATTGCAATTCGCTTCTCCGTGGCGCACGAGGAGCAGACGCGCACCGGTCGGAAGTGGGCCACGCGTGCGGAATCCCTCGGGCGGCAAGACGCCGTGGTCACTCACGCGAGGTCTCCGACGAAGGCTTCGAGCTGGCGCAGCGTGCGACACTCAATCACGCGGTCACAGAATGGGGCGTACTGGGAGATGATTGAGTCGCCGGAATTCCAGTAGCTCTGCGGCTCGGGGTTGAGCCAGTAGACGGCCTTGGCGCGGTACCGCAGTTCCGCGACCACTTCGGCGTGCGCTTGGTGGTAGTTATTACGCGCGTCACCCAAGATGAGCACGGCGGTGCGCTTATTGACCTCGCCCGCGAAGCGCTCGTGGAAACTTTGCAGCGCACGTCCGTAGTCACTGTGACCGTCAAAGGCAATCACGTCGGCTTCGGCGTTGATGCGTGCGACGGCCTCGGCGGGATCGTCCGTGTGTTCGAACAGACGGGTCACTTCATCGAGTCCGTCGACGAAGACGAAACTCCGCACTTTGGAGAACTGTGACGAGATGGCGTGCACCAGGAGCAACGTGAAGCGCGCGAAGGAGGCCACCGATCCGGATATGTCCGCAATCACGATGATCTCGGGCTTCGCCGGACGCGGGGGCTTAAAGCGCAGGTCAATGGGTACACCGCCGGTCGACAAACTCTTGCGCACGGTGTGTCGCAAATCAACCGGTCCGCGACGCTTGTGACGACGCTTGCGCGCGAGTCGCACGGCCAGCTTGCGCGAGAGAGGTCGCAGCGCTCGTTCGAGTTGAGCCATTTCGTCACGATTCGCGTGCATGACGTCGAGATCCTCGGGTAGCGGCTTGCGCACCGACTTCGCCAAGGCTTCGGCCCCACGGTCCTCGACGAGGCGTTCACGAATCTCTTGTTCAATGGCGGCCTTCAGGGCCTCGATGCGTGACTGGGCCTCGTCACGGGCCAGTCGTTCCGCGAGGTGGTCGTCCTCCCCCGTCGCGTTCTCCATCACCAACTTGTCGTAGAGACCGTCGAGATCCAGATTGCGCAACGTGCGGTAGAGGTAGTACGTGCCGCCGACCGGCCGGCCCGGTTCCATGCCCGCGTAGCGCGTGACGGCCTCCTGGGCGGCTTGACGGAGAGCGTTGTTGTCGTTGTTGAGCAGTGCCCGAAAGAGCATCTCGGCGAGTTCTTCGGCCGAGAGCGACGAGTTGGCTCCGCCGCCCATGCCCATGGGACGCCCGGCGCCCTTCATGCCCGTGGGCGCCCCCTTGCCGTCGCGCTGGGCGTCCTCGTCGGCATCATCGCCCGATTCGAACAGAGCGTCGGGGTCATCGACGTGCCGATTCGCGAAGAAGACGTCAAAGGCGGTGTTGAAGACGGGCAGGTGGTCACCGTCTTTGACCAACGTCGCCGAGAGCGTCGCTTTCACCATGGCGCGGTCCGACATGTCGATGACGGTCATGGCGCGACCGGCGTCGACGTGCTCGGACATCGAGATCGGCAGGCCCGCCGCTCGTAACTCGGCGATGAAATCGCCGAGAACGTTAAGCAAGGGACTTCCCCTTACCCAAGAGTTCCTTGGTGGCCTTTTCGATGTCCGCTTGGTACTTGAGCAGGATGTGCAGCGTCGCCGCCGCGTCCTCGTCACCAATCTCTTCGCGACCGAGCACCACCAGCGTGCGCGCCCAGTCGAGGGTCTCGGAGACCGACGGCGCCTTCTTTAGGTCCAAGGTGCGTAGCGAGCGAACGACGCGCGCGATCTGTTCGGCCAACGTCGTCGAGATCCCGGGCACGCGGCTGATGATGATGTCGCGCTCCCGCTCTACGTCGGGGTACCCGACGTAGAGATACAGGCAGCGTCGCTTGAGGGCTTCGGACAATTCGCGCGTGTTGTTCGAAGTCAAAAAGACCATCGGGATCTGAGTGGCGCGGACCGTACCGAGTTCGGGAATCGACACTTGGTATTCCGACAAGATCTCGAGCAGCAGAGCTTCGGTCTCGAGCTCCACGCGGTCAATCTCGTCGATCAGCAGGACGACTGGCTCCTTCGCGCGAATGGCCTCGAGCAGCGGTCGGGTGAGGAGGAATTCCTCGGCGAAGATGTCTTCTTCGAGGGCGTGCCAGTCCTCGGCGGTCGAATCGTCGGGTCGGCCGGCCTGAATGCGCAACAACTGCTTGCGGTAGTTCCACTCGTAGAGGGCCTTGGATTCATCGAGGCCCTCGTAGCACTGCAAACGAATGAGGCGCGCCCCCGTGGCGTCCGCCACGGCTTTGGCGAGTGCGGTCTTACCGGTGCCGGCGGGGCCCTCCACCAGGACGGGCTTCGCGAGGCGGTCCGCGAGGAACGTGACCGACGCGATGGACTCGTCACTCAAGTAGTCGTTCTCACGCAAGCGGCTCACCACGTCGGTCGTCGACGTGAAGCGCGGCGGCGGCACCTCGTCCAGACCCAAGCGGTCGGCCAACTCCTTACGTGGGTCAATCGCACTCATCGAATCTGTCCCTTTCCTTCCACTACCCACTTCACGCAGGTCAGTTCTTCCACACCCATGGGGCCACGGGCGTGGAGTTTCTGGGTCGAAATACCCACCTCGCCCCCGAGTCCCAGCTCGCCGCCGTCAATGAATCGCGTCGAGGCGTTGACAAGGACCGCCGCCGCGTCGACGCGGCGCACCCAGGCGGCCGCGGTCTGTTCATTGTTCGTCACGATGGCTTCGCTATGTCCCGTTCCGTAGCGCGTCACGTGGGCAACGGCTTCGTCCACGTTACCCACCACCGCCACGGCCAAGATGAGATCCAAGAACTCGTCCTCGAAGTCACTGGTGATAGCGCGAGCGGCCGTCGGAAGCCAGCGCGCCGCCGCGTCATCGACACGAAGTTCGACCTCGGGCAAGAGCGACGAGAGTTGCGGGAGAAAGGCCTCGGCCACCGCCTCGTGTACGAGCAGCGTCTCCGCGGCGTTGCAGACACCGGGACGCGACACCTTCGCGTTGCGCACGATCGCCGCCGCCATCTCGAGGTCCGCGTCGACGTCGACGTAGACGTGACAGTTGCCGTCGCCGTCGAGGACGTAGGGCACGCGAGCGTGCTCTCGCATGGCGGCGATCAAGCTCTTGCCGCCTCGAGGAATGAGACAGTCAATGACGCCGGTGAGTCCCATGAAGGCCGCCGCGGCCTCGTGCGAGGTGTCGGCGACGAGCGACACCGTGTCCACGGGCAGCCCGTGGCGCTCTAAGACCTCGCGCCAGAGACCCACGAGAAAACTGTTGGTGCGCTGGGCACTGGCGGATCCGCGCAAGAAGGCGGCGTTTCCACTGCGTACGCACAGTCCCGCGACGTCGGTGGTGACATTGGGGCGGTTCTCGTAGATCACTCCGACAACTCCCAGGGGGACGCGCACGCGGCGCACCAGGAGTCCGTTCGGTCGCACGCGTGAGTCGACCTCGTGAAACAGGGGGTCCGGCGTCGCGGCCACCTCGATGAGGGCCTGGCTCATGCCCGTCAGTCGCGATTCGTTGAGAAGGAGTCGGTCCCGACCCGGACCGCCGTCGGTGTAGGCCGCGAGGTCCTCTTCGTTGCGGGCGAGAATGGCGTCGCGTTCCTGTTGGAGACGCTCGGCGACCTCGATGAGAACGGCGCGTCGCACCACGTCCTCACTCTGTGCCACCGCGTAACTGGCTTCCTTGACCGCACGGCCTTGGGCGTGCAGATCGGGAAACGACATTCCAGCAGCGTAAAGCGGCCTTACGCCGAGAGCAAAACGACCAGATCGTCACGGTGCACGATGACGTTCGGGCCTTCAGCGAAGTCGTCGGCGTCCGCGCGCGAGATGCCCCGGGCGACGAGAGACCCGGTGGGTCCGAGCACGTCAATAACGTCACCGGCGAGGAATGCTCCCTCCACCGAGGTCACACCCACGCGCAAGAGACTGCGACCGGATCCGACGAGCGCCGCCACGGCGCCCTCGTTCAAGTGCACGCGGCCCTCGGGGGCCACCGCGAAGGCGATCCACGCCTTGCGCGCGCCGAGGCGATCTTCGCGCGGGTGAAAGTACGTGCCCGCGCCGGCGCGTCGTTCGTGCGCACTGACGAGTGGTTCCTCCACGCGCGCCGGCGCGATGATGGCGGCAACACCGGACCACGTCGCGATGCGGGCGGCCGCCAGTTTGGAGGCCATGCCCCCACTGCCCACGCCGGAGCGACTCTGACCGGCCACGTTCTCGAGATCCCGATCGATCGCTTCGACTTCCTCGATGAGGGTGGCGGTCGGATCGAGGCGCGGGTCCGCGGTGAGCAGCCCGGGGGTGTCGGTCAGGAGAACAAGTTCACTCGCCCCGACGAGGTTCGCCACGAGGGCGGCGAGGCGATCATTGTCCCCGAAGCGAATTTCTTCGTCGGCCACCGCATCATTTTCATTCACGACCGGGACGACGCCGAGGTCGAGCAGAGCGGCGACGGTACGTCGCGCGTGTAGATATTGGGCGCGGTGCGAAAAATCGAGGGGTGCCAACAGGACCTGTCCGACCGACACACCGACGGCGGCGAACGCCGAGCGCCACGCGTCCATGAGCAGGGGCTGGCCGACCGCGGAGACCGCTTGCAGTGTGACCGCGTCAGTGGGTCGACGCGCGCCGGCGCCCACCTCCGCCCACCCGGCCGTAATGGCGCCCGAGGTGACCACGACGCAGGCCACACCGGAGTGTCGCAGAGCCGCTACGTCACGGGCGACGGCCTGGAGGACACCGTGATCGACCGCACCACTTTCGGTCGTCACCGAGGACGTACCAATCTTGACAACGACGCACTCAGTCGTCGTCATCGTCCCCGTCCCCGAGATCGAGACGACCACTGCGAGCGAGGCGCTCGCGTCGCGTGGTGCGGTGGTGGTCGCGGTCGAGTCCCGACCCGCCCTGATCGCGCCACCACTCAAAGGTGAGCTGCCCGCACGTCACGACGTCACCGTCACGCACGCCGGCGCGCGCCAGCATCTTGTCGACCCCGAGCGCCTTCAAACGTCGCACGACCTCGTCGAGGGCTTGATCATCGGTCAAGTCCTGGAAGCGCACCGCGCGCAGGGCCGGACGGCCCTCGATGGTCCAGGTGTTCTCGTTCACCCGCTCCACGATGACTTCTTCGGGGATGGGACGGTGGATCACGACCTCGTGGTCCACCGCGGCGAGTTCGTCCCGGCGCGCCTGGGCGACGAGAGTCGCGAGCTGACTCACCAAAGTGTCGATTCCTTCACCCGTGACCGCCGAGATCGGAAAGTCCACGCCGTGGCTCTCTTCTGCGAGATCGGCCCGTGAACCCACGACGACGCGGGGGCGGTCGAGGAGGTCAGCCTGGTAGTCCCCGAGTTCGCGCAGGAGAATCTCCAATTGTTCGTCGGGCGGGTGCAGGGCCGTTGGGGCGGTGTCAATGAGAACACAGAGCACGCGCGCCCGCTCGACGTGACGCAAGAAGTCGTGACCGAGACCTCGACCTTCCGCGGCGCCCTCGATGAGGCCCGGAATATCGGCCATCACGAATTCGGTGGCGTCGCCGGGTCGACCCGCTCGGGAGCCCACCCGAACGACACCGAGATTCGGCACGAGCGTTGTAAAGGGATAGTCGGCAATCTTCGGTCGCGCCGCGGACACGCGCGCGATCAACGTGGACTTACCCACGTTCGGAAAACCAATGAGGGCAACGTCCGCCTTGAGCTTGAGTTCCAAATTGAACCAGTGCTCCGCGCCGACCTCGCCCTGTTCGGCGAACGCCGGCGCGCGGCGGCGATTCGAGAGAAACCGAGCATTCCCCTGTCCCCCGAGACCACCCTCAGCGGCGAGCCACTTGTCCCCGGGTCCCGACATGTCCACGAGAATTTCGCCGTCGGCGTCCTTGACCACCGTGCCCACGGGCACGGTCACGATGACGTCGGTACCACGGGCACCGTGCTGGCGCTTGGACGTGCCGTGCTGGCCGTCGGTCGCGCGTCGAAAGGGGTGGTCCTTAAAGCCGAGCAGCGAGGCCTGATTGGTGTCGGCCACGAGCCAGACGTCGCCGCCGCGGCCTCCGTCACCCCCATCGGGGCCACCTTTGGCCACGTGGGCTTCGCGGCGGAACGAGACGCACCCCGCGCCTCCGTCACCGGCCTTGGCGTGCAGCTGGGCCGAATCGACGAAGTTGGACATTCCCCAATCCTACGGGGCGTGGTCGACGGGGCCTAGGCCCGCAGGTCCTCCAGCGCCTCGCGAAAGACGCGGTCGTGGGCGGCGACGTGCGACGCGGTCGTGGCCGGGCACATGAGAGCCATGTTGTGAAACGGCGTAATCATGACGCCGCGGTTGAGCGCGTGCAGGTGCAAATAGGCCTCGAGAGCAACGTCGGACGCGGCCGCGGCGGCACCGCCGGAGCGCGGCGCCGGGCGCGAGAACCGGTATTCGCATCGAGCCCCGAGTTGGGAGACCGACCACGGCAGGTCGTAGTCGACAAAGGCGCGCTCGAGGTCGGTCGCGAAATGGGTGGCGAGCGAAATCATCCCGGAAAAAGCCTCGTCGGTCAGGACCTCGGATAAAACCGCCCGCATGGCCGCGAGCGACAACGCGTTGCCGGCCAAAGTTCCCCCAACACCGCCGACGTCCACGATGTCCGCGCTGTCGCCCACACGCGCCAGGACGCGCTCGGCGAGATCCTCACTGAGCCCGTACGCACCGCAGGGCACCCCGCCACCGAGAGACTTGCCGATCGTGACCGCGTCGGGAACAACCCCGTAGAAAGTGGTCGCGCCGCCCGGTCCGGCGGAGAACGTGTGCGTCTCGTCAAAGACGAGCAGGGTGTCGGTGTCGTCGCAGATAGCGCGAACGGCCGCGAGGTATCCGTCGTCGGGCAGCACGATGCCGATATTGGTCATGGCCGGCTCCATGAGAACGCACGCCACGTCGCGGTGGGAAAGGGCGGCCGCCAACGCGTCGAGGTCGTTGAACTCCACTACCCGCGTCGTCGTGGTCGGATCAACCGCGGGCGCCACGTTGCCGGGGCGCGAACGAGGGCGGCCGTCGGGCGACGTCACGACGAAGGTCTCATCGACACTGCCGTGATACGAGTACGAAAAGACAAGAATCTTCGGCCGATTGGTCGCGAGACGGGCCAATCGCAAGAGCCACCGGTTGGCGTCGGTCGCCGAGAGCGAGAAGGACCAACGGGACATTCCGAAACGACGGGTGAGCTCGTTCGCGACCCACAGGCCGTCCTCCGTCGGCATCATCGTGGTGACACCACCGAGAACTCCGACGCGCTGGTGGAGAGCGTCACGGAGGGCCTCAGGTGAATGACCAGCCATCGCCCCGGTGTCCCCGAGAGCGAAGTCCACCAGCACGTGTCCGTCCAGGTCGGTCACCTCGGCGCCGAACGCGGAGGAAAAGCCCAAGGGGAAGCCACCGGCCCACTTATTCATCCACGTCATCGGGACACGCCCGAACAGGTGGTCGCTGTTGTCATATAAGGCCCGGGACGCAGGGTGCTCGGCCTCGTAGCGGACCTTTTCGCGCTGGAGCAGGGCGGACACGGTGGCTTGGTCAGGATGAGGCACGAATTGATCGTAGAAGGGCCGTCAAGGACCCCAAAAGTCCCCCATTGCTCCGAAAAACGACCTGACGAGGGGTTTTGCCTCATTTTCCGGCCTCGAATTCCAAGAAGTGCCCGAAAATCCCCATTTTTTCGGCAAAGTGCGATAAAGATGCTTCCGGCGGCTGGGAACTCTCCCGGTCCAAAACAACGAAGAGTTAGGAGTCGACCGGTGAACAAGACCG
>Ga0208872_1002410_pt1 | contig 10865 bp, 8 predicted proteins | sample CryBogCBH12Aug08_FD_185508 | JGI IMG/M metagenome (GOLD analysis project Ga0208872, IMG submission 185508) | Freshwater microbial communities from Crystal Bog, Wisconsin, USA - CBH12Aug08 (SPAdes) | ecosystem: Environmental > Aquatic > Freshwater > Lake | place: Crystal Bog, Wisconsin, USA... | reverse complement strand
TTGCGTTTACAATAATCGGTGACAAACCCCTCAAGCACGACCTCTTGCCCATCATAATTGTTGGCGTCCTTAATCAATTCTTGAACGGTTACCGTGGCCGGCTTGACTGCGACAGGCAAGGGAGCGTTTGTTTCACCCGCAAACAAGCTAGTCACAGCACAAGTTATGATTAGGGCTAGGCAGGCAAATTTGAATGGAAAAATAAAGTGTTTGGTTTTCATAATTTGAAATATGTCGACTTATTTTACATTAATAGGTGGTTTGAATAATTAAGGAGCAAGCGCGTACACTTCACCCGTCAACCGCAAATAATTAACCTTTTTGTAACCATCATGTGGCCTGTAAAACAAATAAGATTGAGCCACTTTTGGGCCAGGGTTGTTTGAATCTTCCTTCACCCCGAATACGGAAGGCTGCGTGTATTGGAAATTATCCCAAGCAACAACGGTGTTGTATAATTGCTTGAAGTCGCCAAAGACTGCACTCATGTTATTGGTGCCGGCAACCGAGGACGCTCGTGACCAAGCATAGTTGACACCAAATTGCACCAAGGAAGGTCGACCTGCTGGACAGAGCCATACAAGATTATTAGTGGGCAAATAACTCTTCAAGTAGGTACAGATACTAAAAGGATCATTCACATAACGCCAAGAAGAATAGCCCAGCATGTCTAAAGTAGGTAAATGATTATCATTGTCATCATTATACATATGATAAGCATAAGCCACCTGTCGCATATTGGAGGCGCACTGAGCTCGTTTTGCCCGGTCTTTAGCTGAGTTCAACGCCGGCAATAGTAACGCAGCAATTATTCCGATAATAGCGATAACCACGAGCAGCTCTATAAGCGTGAAAGCACCTAGCCTTTTTAAATTGGGACTTGCCGGCAACATATTACTCAATAGCCCCAGAAACTCTGAAATATCCTGTCGTGTTGGTTGGCGGTACAACGATTGAGTTTGTCAACAGTCCCGAGACCCAATTGGTAGTCCACCCAGATTGCAAATCGGTCGAGTAATCTACATTGAACGGTCCATATCCGCCCACCCAAGATAAATTACCAGAGTTATTAGGACTGTATTTTGCTACAATCGGGGGTGGCGGAATGACCACTCGCACGATACTCCCGACATTGTTCACGCCTCCCTTTGTGAGCGGAAAATAAACACCAACACTACCGGTAACGGGGTTGGTATAGATTGTACCTCCGCAATATTGTGATTGTCCCCCCAAGGCTAAACCAGTGCTGCCCTCCAAATCCGCCAGCTTTGTTACAATATTGCTGGTCAAGTCCAACACATCCAAGGCGCCTTTATTTTGAGTCCCGCCAGTAAAGGTGGGAAAATAGAGTTTATTCTTATAGAAAACCGGTGAGGTATAAACTTGTTTACCAAAATTCGTCGCCGAAACCGCATTGGAAACAAAATTGTAAATGCTGGTTAGTAAATTACTTCTAATGTCGTAACGCCCGATTCCACCAGGGGTGGCGTTTGCACCTGTGGTTCCAAAATACAAATAATTGGTGCCGTCGTAAACCGGATCGCCTCCCGGAAACCCTAAATAGCCACTCATGTCCGCTACTTTGGTCAGCGTGGGATTACCCGCCCCATCAAAACTCACTCGCTGTAATGTGCCTGCCCCGTTTGGATACGAGCTATTTACATTAGTACCACCAGCAAAAGTCAGGAAGTAATATGTGTTACTTCCGGCAGGAACCAAACTGCTGCCAAGGGGTTGCCGCCCAGGATACAAACCGTTTGTCCCCGTTAAACCAAAAACGTCGGTCACCGTGCCATTGGTCAAATTGTATTTGGAGACCGTTCCGAATGTACTACCACCCGCACCACCGGCACTACAAGTGAACCACAGTTCTTGGCCAATTTGAATCGGAGTGGAATGAGGCGACTGACCGTAGGCGGAATTGGTTGAAAAGCTGTATACGTTATTTACTGCTCCGCTAATTAAATCAATGGAACAAATAGATCCCTTGTTGCCGGCACCTTTGGTACTGGTAGTGAACCAACCCAGCCCATTTGCTACGACAATAGTGGATGCCCAAGGAGCGGTGCCGGAATTGTTATCCAAATAGGATGGGTTAACACCAGGCACAACCTGGACAACATTGCTGGACGACGGGTCAAAATAAAAGACCCCACCAAGACCATTGGCACCACCGGCAGAGGTCGTGAACCAAAGGTTGGAACCAATTAAACTAAATTTGGTGTAGGGCGTACTTGGTCCATACCCATAACCAGTATTTACGGAGGAGCCAACAGCAAAATCTGCCAACTTCTCCACAATTTCTCCAGAAGCTCTAATTGTCACCATCCCGCAAAGAACGGTCAGAGTTAATGAGGTCAATATTTGAGTCAATTTTTTTTGAATTGTTTTCATTGCTGATGGAATATCTCTGTCCTTATTTTTATGTTTAGTTAAAATTATTTAAGCTAGCAAGCAAAAACATCGCTTTTTTTCTTCCACCGAACCCGTTTTTTGCACAATCACCTGCCAACGCCTAGTTGATTGATTGAATATTTGACAAGTAATTAGTGCTCCTGTGTTTTTCTAAGACTCTCGTTATCTTTTGAAAACCATTCGATCAAAACAAAAAGTAACAATTTCAAACAGCGCAAATTCATTAAATCACAACCAACTAAATCCAACATTTTCATCATTAATATACGACCACGAAAGTAGCGTTTCAAGAAAAATATTTGCGTCGTCGATTTTGGCTTATCAAGAGACAATTGGAAATGTTTTGACCGTAAGACCATAATCATGCAGCCAACACTTTTTGTCATGCGCAGACAACGAGCAGGTACGAGCTAACCACGCGAAGCGGGCATTGCTGAAGATTCCGTCGCTGGAGGCTTATGCAGCGAAGCCAGCGACTTTGGCGGAGCGCAGGCTCACAAGTTGTCGCTGCCCGAACGCACGTCGCCGCCGATGTTCGGTTGATCCGTGTTCAACTGCCCGCCCGCCCCATAGGAAAACCAATTGGGATCATAATAATTCCCCGGCTGATTCTGCCGAAAAATCACTTGCCACCGCTGCGCATGACCGTCGCTGGCGGCCGCGATAAGGGTCGGTTGGATCCGAAATGGCGGTGGCACCCGGCGAAAATGATTGTCATTGTTCTCGTGATAAATCACTTGCGCCGCCGGCTGCCCAAACAATGTCAGTTTCAAGTTGGCTACCTGACAGCTCTCCTGCCACACCAAATAACGGAAACTAGAAGAAGTATCATTCGTGTCAGCCGGTTGCCCGGTGGGTGCCGGATGCTGGGTATCCGCCGGACACCAAAGCACCAGCGGATTGGCCAAGCCCAGTTGCTTGGCGACATCGCCATAACGGTAAGTATCGGCCACCAGCGCGGCGGCGGCGGCCACATCATTTGGCCGTACGCCATAATTCAGCGCCGAAGGCAACCGGTCTTGATTGTCGCCCGCGTACAAATTGAGCGCGAGGCCGGTCTGGCGAAAATTACTCGTACACCGAATGACTTGGGCGCGTGCCTTGGCTTTAGCCAGCGCCGGCAACAACAACGCAGCCAGCACGGCGATGATGGCAATCACCACGAGCAGTTCAATCAGCGTTAACGCTCGCCGGCGGACTGAATGCTTCGGCCGCATCATAACGAACGGTTAGACGCCACGGCCGCGCTCGGGTTTCAGCAACTTGCTCGATGGCTAGGGAGCAAACAAGGGATGCATCGGCGCGGTGGCCGGGTTCCAAAAGCTGATGGTTTCCACGCGCTCAGCGGCATCCAATCGCAGCACCGTCACGCAACCCGGTTGGAACGGTATCGCAGCCAACATTTCCGCCCGCTCGACCAGTACTATCCGCTGCGGATATTTGCGCAACTTCGGGAAAGCGAACAACCGAGCAATCCCCGGCATGGCGTGAATATCCATAAGGTAGGCCGCACGGTTGGTTTCTAAATAGCCGGCTCCTAATGCCGCCAATTTTACATTGGCCGCTTTGGCCACCGTCATCTCGTTGACTACGAGGAGAAACTGCAGATTCGTAGTAACGTGAAAGTCCAAGCCGCGTTGATCCTGGGCGGTGATGCTGGGAACCGGATCCCCTACCCGTACCGGCGCACTGAACGCCGACAGGGTCGCGAGCCGTAATCCAAGCACCAACAGTAAACAAAACGAGGTTGCCGTCACTGGCGCACAGTCGCATTCCAGTCGGGAGCCGTCGAACTTTCATTCACCGCGTCTCTGACTAAGTTCCATCAAGTCGCAGGCGTCGGCTGATGCGTGCTTTTATTACGACGCCCCGTGTTCTTGGTCCGCCAATAATTGACGATGGCGTCCGACGCTTTACCCAGCCAACGCGTGTCATTGCGTAACCCCAGCAACTCGACCGTCGCAAAGAACTTCGAGCCCGTGACCGCCGGCCGGCCCAACGGCTTCAGCAGCCCCACGGCAATCAGCACGGCAATGTCGTGCTCGTTAAACCCCAGCAACCACGCCGTCTCATCCATCCCCACTCGCGCCGGCGGTAACGCCAACGACAAAAATTCCTTCTTGGCTTGATTCATAGTTTTATTTCTTTGCCCACCCCTGCCCGTTTGGCTTTGAACGCCTTCACCTGCCGATAATCCAACCATAAAATCACCAGCCCAACAATCAGTGCAACGAGGTTGAATCCGATATACAGCAGCATCGGGGTGGTGATTGGATGATTGTTTAACATCTTGCAGATACCGTACTACAAGGGTTACAGTTGTCAATCTATTCACCAAAAAAAATTGCGCCACCCCCGCGAAAGATGGTGCAGCCTGATGGGGACGACAAACAGGTCCGGCCAATTGCGAGCGCTTCCGCTTTCTCTTCAATCGGGCCACCATCGCGCTGCACGGGTCCGCAGCCGGCAGTGACGAGGATCGTCTGTCCCAGCGGATACGTATGCCATGCCGTGCGGGCACCGGTTTGAAAAGGTGACGTATTGGCATCACGAATTCGCCTTCTAACGCTGTGGAAGGCGATGAGAAGACCACCCCGACGGCGGCTTCAGAAATCACGGGTTCAAAATAATCCGGTAGAATCGGTTTGTGTTCGCCGTCACAGTCGTGTCCGTCACGGTTATCGTGGGCAAGGTTGAAGTCAGGTTGGTCAGCATGGTCCAGTTGGTTGTGGCGAGGTTATCCGTCCATTGCACCGAGTAATTCCGGTTCAACAAGGCGTTCCAAGTAATGACGAAACCATTGGGGTTGTCGACAGCGCTAAAGATGGTTGGATTCGCCGTCGCGTCCGGCGTCAAGGCCACGCCGCGGAAAATCTGGTTCACGCCGGCGGTAGCGAGCGTGGTGACTGTCGAGGCCGCGCCGGTGTCGGTTATGGCGACGAGCCGGTTGGTGGCGTTTTCCGCCGTGGTGGCGTAAATCACAGGTCGCGCGCCGCTGAAATTTACCGCCACGCCGCGGGCGCCGACGTTGGTGATGGCGGCGAAAGCGTAGCTCATCGTCCACGCGCCGCCGCTGAAATCCCACCGCTGGACCCCACCCACTCCCTTTAAAGTGTCGTCCGCCAGATAAGCCAGCGTGGCATTGCTGTTCAGCGCGAAGGCATACGTGCTGGCCTTGGAGCCGGCGTTCAAAAACACGGCGGCGTTGGTGACGGGAACCGTCGGCGTGCCGGGAATTTTCCAGAGGCCATTAGTGATTTTTTGTGTACTAAAATAAAGATTCCCGCCGATGTCCTGTAGCACGATGGAATTGGCAACGTTGGTTTGAATGGTATTCGTCTGGCCAGTGCCAAAATAATAAGTGCCACTGCTCGCGCCCGCGCCCCAGTAGTTGCCGCGCCCGTCGGTCGTGCCGGAACGTATATTGTTCGCGCTGAATTGATTTGTCGCCATGCCGACGAGCGCAAAGCTGCCGAGCGCATCCACCACGCCGAGCGCGCGCGGCACCGTGGAACTGGCGAGCGACGACGCGCTGTTCGTCAGCGCGACGTTGTAGCCGCCGATGACCAGCAGCCGTCTGTCCGCCGAGCGGGTCAGCGCACCTTCGGACGACGCGCTGCCGCTGATGATGAGCGCGTTGGTGGCGCTATCGGGAAGAGCGATGCTGCCGGCGAGTGTGCCGTTGGTGGTGTATTGATCAATGAAAACGGAATTGCCAGAACTGGCCAGCGTCTCCGTACCGTCGCCGATGCGCAGCACGGCGAGGTTGCCGGCGGTGAACGCGGTGGCGGAGGTGTTGCCGGCGTAGCTATTTTTGCTGACCAACGCGCCCGCAGCATTTTCCAAAATCAACGGCGAATTTCCCTGCGTGCTCAAAAAACCACCGAACGGTCCTTGCACAAAAATATTTTGTCCTGCGTGCGGGGTGACCGCGCGGGCGCGGAAGGCGTTCACATTCGCCGCCAGGTAAAGAGATTTGCCGGCGGGAATCACCGTGCCCGAGCGCGGGGTAAACTCGATGGCGCCGGTCAGATGCCAGCCGGAAACGTCCACGGCGTTAGCGTTGGTGTTGAGAAGTTGGACGTATTGTTCCGCCAGATTGCCGCTGACGGGATTGTAATCCGTTGCGTTGATCAGCACCACCGCGTTGGTCGGTTGTGATGGCGGAATGAAATCGCCGTTAAGCGTGGCGTTCGTGCTGTTGAGAAAATTTCGCCGCCCCGGCAGATAATTGGTGACAATTTGCTCGGCAGCGGCGGGCACAAGGCTCAAGGTAGGATCGCCCCACGTCGGCCCCCAAAAGTTGTAATCCTGCGTGGCGTCGTTCGGCGAAATGTTCGCCGGGTTCATCAGCGCTGCGGATGCGCGGACGCGCGGCTCAATGAGCAACTGATTGGTCGGCGTTCCGGTGGGCATGAGCAGCGTGTCCATCAGCGTGCGCAGCCGGCGCAGATACATTTGCCGGAATTCGCTTTGCGCGAAAAATAAATCGAACAGCCGGTTCGCCGGCTTGCCTTGTTGCGGTGCGTTGTAAAAATTCAACACGTTGTTGGTAAAAATCGTGTCGGTGAAATAGCCACTGGCGTCCAGCCAGTTGCGCCCCCAGGTCAGATCCACATCCCACGGCGTGATCGCCCATTCGCCAGTGCCTTCGGTGTCGCGGTAGAGATAATAATTTTTATGGCCGAGATCCTGGCTGCTCACAATGGCCATGTCGGCGAAATAACTCGCTGTCTGCGGCAGATTGAGATTGTCCCAGGCGTAAGTGACGCGGTTGGTCAGCGGCAACGATTCATCCAGGTTGTTGATCAGCGCGGTCAGGTCGCTGGTGTCCTCGGTGGTGCGCGTTTTCTTTTCGTTGCCGGACGCGGTACTCAGCTCGTTATACATTTTGTAAAGCGCGCCGTTGCCGTCGAGACCGATGCGGTCGAGCCACAAATTGTCGCCGTGTTCCACCATGTCTTCGATGCCGTAGAAAGAGCCGTTTTCCTGAATGCGGATCGGGAAAGAAAACATACTTACGCCGCCGGACAACGCACAAGCCTGCCAGGTCAGCGTGGTGTGCATCCGCGATTTATCGCCGTAATTGCTGATAAAAATGACTTTATCCTCGCGATTGCCATTGGGCGTGTAAAGAAACCGGTGGTCGTTGGGGAATTCCAGATTGTGGCTTTTTTTCGGCCAGCCCACGGAGGATTGGCCGTGAACATAAATGTGCAGGTTGTCGTAAAGTTCATTCAGGTAAAAAAGCGAGCCTTGCGTGCCGGTCTGGTTGTCGGCGGCATTGGTGTCTTGAACGAACAAACATGCGACGGGCAAAAGTGATTGCACCGAAGGATCCGCCACAACGGTTCCAAAATATTGCTGCGATGCGGTCGCATCGGGAAAAATCGGCCAGCGCGAAATATTGTTCGAAACGTCGGTGGCGGTGACGTAATAACGGAGCAGTTGCCCCGCCGTCGCGACACCGCCGGGAATCGTGCCGGACCAGGTGCCGTTGGTGTTGAGCAGGTTCATCGACACGTTGGTTTCCGCGTTGAACATCACGCGATAATGCAGCGTGACATTGGTAATGGGGTAAAAACCCGGCACAATTTGCGCCGTGACGGTGAGCGCGCCGCCCGCCGCCGGCACGTTTGGCGTATGGCTCGCGCCAGACATGACCGGGCCGAAATCATTCGTGCTGGTGCCGTTCGGCGCGCCCGGCGTCGGGCCGCTGAAAAATCTCCAGCCGATGCTGGTGTCGGTGATGTTTTGGCCGACCAGTTGCGCCTGCATCAGAAAATCCGTGTTCGTCGCGGCGATGTTCAGCGCCTGGATGGCGAGCACATTGTTGCCCGGTTGCAACCACTGCCGCGCCGCGCTGACATCGAAAGCGGTCCACTGCACCGCCTGCGTGTCCAGATGCCGCTGCGTGGCGGTGGCATTCCAGGCGAGCGACGCCGGCGCATTGGAACTCGCGATCAAATGTCCGTTCAAATACGCGGCGAAACCGTCGTCGTAGCGCATGAGTAATTGCAGACTGTCCAGCGTATTGGCGCTGGAATAGGTGAACGGAATGCGGACATACGCGGTGGCGTTACTGCCATACATTTTCGACCGCACATCGGTGCTGAGGTAATTCGTGTAGCTGACAAAATCGGCGTTGCTGGCGAGCAGCCCTTTGATTTCATTCGTCGCCAACGCGCGGAACCACACCGCAACTTCGTCAAGCTGGCCTTTGAAATAATTCCCGGTGGAATCAAACACACCGCCGCCGCCAACGTTTAAATTGTATTCTGATTCGCCAAAATTCGACGCCGAAATCGTCGTGCTGCCAGCCAGCGTCCCGTCAAAATAGAGCGAGAGCAGCCCGTTGCCGCCCACGGCCATGACGTAATGCCAGGTGTTTTTGGCGTAGGGATAAGTCGCGGACACCGCCCCCACCGGCGTCCAGATTTGAATCGTCGTTGCGGAATCGAAACCGAATTCCATCGTGTCGTTTTGGCCAAACAAACCGGTGCGGCTGTTTTGCGTGGCGGTGGGGTAAATCCAGCCGCCAATCGTGAAGGCCGGCAGATTGTTCACCAGTTCATACGGGCCGTTCACAGAACCATTCGTGCCGTTGAAAACCGGCGCGTAGTTGGTCATTTCAAAGGTTGGAAACGCCGGCGGGCGCGGTCCGGCCTGTCCCAGAGTAAAGTTGCCGCTGTAGCCGCCGGCGTCGGATACTCCACCGCTGCCGAGGTTTACAGCCGTCAAGCCATTCGTTTCATTCAATCGCCAATACAGCACCGGTCCGGAGGCCTGCACTTTGGCGCCGAACGATTCCTCTTGGGGATCAATGACGCCGGTTTCGTAGCCGATGCCGTTGGTGCCGTTCAGCCAGCTTGAATCGTCAAAATTGATCTGCGTCCACGTCGCATCGGCGGATGAATTGGTCGGAATCCTAAAATGAATGGGCGCGTTCGTCGCAATCAGCGGGGCGGTGGTGAGTTGCATGCCGATGCCGTAGGAAACATCCGGAAACTGCGGCGGAAACTGGGGCGCTATTTCCGAGCCCACCGTGCCGTCGGGGGCGAACAATGCCAGATATTCGCCCTCCGAACTCAACTTGAAATTGGCGTGCAGCTCCGCACCGGGTATGGCCCGATTTTTCCCGGAAGCAAAGATAATCATGAAACTTTTCGGGGCCATGTTTGTGGCCGGGAAACGCCATTTACCCGGATTGCCCACACTGTCCGTCAGCGCCCAGTTGAGCAGGCTGACACTGTTGCTCGAAGTGTTTTGGATTTCTATCCAGTCGGAAGTGTCGCCGTCCTCATCCGTAAGTGTGTGCGTGTTGCTCGCCATAAACTCGGTGATGCGAACCTGCGCAAAGGCCGAAAGGGAAAGCAGAGAAATCAAAAAAACTGCTGAAAACAATTTCATGGGAATATAAATATATCAGCTTTTCTTTTTATCCACAGCAAGTTAAAACGCGCCAGCGTGGGGAAAACGCCTCTAAACGCTTAGCATTACCATCAGCCGTGCCCTGTCATCACAAAGCGGTATTTCACGTCACTCTTGAGTATTCGCTCGAAGGTGTTATTGATCAAACGCCTGACTGGCCCTTTCTCGTCCAATACCACGCGTCTGTTACCATCACCGCTTAAACATATACCGGTCAGCTCACCCCAGTAACAGGCATTCCGGCCGGTCGTTCTCGACGTTGTTCACCAGCTTGGATACGCGGCAGCACGCCATGTCTTCGGCGGGATAGGAGCGCAACAGGGTTTTTAGAAACTCCGGCTCAAAGCGTTTTGGTTCCAGCCACCATTGATAATGCAGCGCGCTCAAAATGACCGGCATCCGGTTGTGGACGGCCGCCACCATCGCGTTCGGTTCGGTGGTGATGATGGTGAATGTTTCGACGGTCTGGTCGATGCTTGGGCCGGTGTCGTCCAAGCCTAGTTCGCCTTCGCGGTGCGGGCGAATCCATTTTTCCCAAATGCCGGCCATGCAGAAAAAGCCGCCATCCTTGCGCGTGAACCGAAACGGCTGCTTGCCGGCGGGCGTGGTCTGCCATTCGTAAAAGCCGTCGGCGGGGATCAAGCAACGCTGTTTCTCAAACGGCCGGCGGTAGCTCGGTTTCTCGGTGATGGTGTCGGCGCGGGCGTTGGTCAACTTGTCGCCGATGGTTTCATCCTTGGCCCAAGGCGGGATGAGTCCCCAGCGCATGGGCTTCAGAACGGGCTGGCCGTTTTCCCAGACTAGGACGGGGGCGTAAGCGCGCGGGGCGAGATTGTAGCGCGGTTTGAAGTCCGCGACTTTGCAGATGAACCGGACTAATTTTTCCAGTTCCGCCAAATCGCCGGTGATGGTGTATCGTCCGCACATCGTCATCAAATCTTCGTCACGGCGGGTAAAATATCAAGTTGGCGATTACCAAACGTGCCGACAACTCGTGTGTCATAGAACATGGTTTCGTC
>Ga0208872_1002403_pt1 | contig 10878 bp, 11 predicted proteins | sample CryBogCBH12Aug08_FD_185508 | JGI IMG/M metagenome (GOLD analysis project Ga0208872, IMG submission 185508) | Freshwater microbial communities from Crystal Bog, Wisconsin, USA - CBH12Aug08 (SPAdes) | ecosystem: Environmental > Aquatic > Freshwater > Lake | place: Crystal Bog, Wisconsin, USA... | reverse complement strand
AGGAGAAATCATTTTCCCTTCAGGAGAAAAGGCTTTTTCTTCAAGCAAAGACATTTTTCCTTAAAGAAAAAGCGGTCTTTCTACAGGAAAAACCGCTTTCCAGACTGAAATCCATCCGAAAATGAGGCGTTTTGGCGGTTTTCCTGCTATTTGCCGGCTTTGGACGCCAAAAGACGTTCCAACTCGGCCAAGCCCGCCGGTGAACCCATTTCGTAAAACCGTTCCGGCACTTCGTAGCCCGCGAGTTGTTTTTCTTGAACGAGTTTTTGCATCACGTCGGCGAGGTCAAATTTTTCATCGGCGGGAAATTTTTCAAACACGCTCGCTTTGAACAAACTCAAGCCGTAGTCAATGTGCCGCATCTCCGGCAGTTTGGTTTTTTTGTCGTAGATTTTTATTTCGCCATCGGCAAAGACCACGTTGCTCGTGTCGTATTTGCCTTCGTTGCGATAGACGGTCATCAGGCCGGGCTTGCCGCTGCGATGAAAAAATTCCGCGACGGGCGCGTAAGGAATCGGCAGATACGAATCGCCGTAGAGGATGAAAAACTCTTCGCCCAGCTTGGGCAACGCGCGTTTGATCGCGCCGCCGGTGCCGAGCAATTTCTCGCCATCGAAAGAATATTCCAGTTGGATGCCGTAAGCCTCGCTGCCGAATTCGCGCTGGATCATCTCGCCGAGAAAACCGATGCACAGCACCGCGCGGCGGATGCCCTGCGCGTGGAGCATCTCCAGTTGATGCGCGAGAATCGGCCGGCCCGCGACGGGCACGAGCGACTTGGGAATTTTCTCTGTGATGGGCCGCAGCCGCGTGGCGAGTCCGCCCGCAAGAATGGCGACGGGGATTTGGGAAACGTTCATGAAATTAAAATTAGGTTTTTCGCAGCACCGTCTGGATTTTCTGCGGATTTTGCCGACAGTCCAACACGCGATAGACAATCACCTCGTTTCCGGTTTCAACTTGGTAATAAATCGCGTAGGGAAACCGCTTGGACAACAGCCGGTGAAATCCAAAAATTTTCCGGTGAATTCCAGCATACAGCATCAGTGAATCAATGTCCGAAAACAGCGAGTCCAGAAAATATCCGCCCAGACCTTCGCCCTGCTGCTCGTAAAAATCCCGGCCGCGCGCCAGATCGTTGAAGGCGGATGAGAGCAGCCTGATTTTCATCGGCCCGACCGCAATTTTGCCTTGGCCTGCTCCCAGTCCAGCACGGCTTCCTCGCCGCGCGCCCGGCGTTCGGCGGTTTCTCGCAGGGCGTCCGCGTGCCACGCGGGCGATTCCAGTTCCGCCTCGTCGCGGCTCAAGTCCGCCCACAGCATTTCCATGAGCTTCAATTTTTCCTGCCGGGGCAACTGCCGGATTTCAAGCGCACTCATGCTGGAAGATTACACCTGCGATTTCCGCCCGCAAGGGCGAAGCACGGGCTGCGGCGCAACGCCGGCTTTGACGGCGGCTTCAACGGCAACAAATTCTTCGTCTTTCAAAATGGCAGACATGCCGGAGAAAATAGCTGTTTCTGAACCGCGATGAAATGCAATTGTTAACACAGAAATGCAGAGTCGTGGAAGCAGCGGTTTCTTAATGTGCGCTTAAGGTTCTAGTTGATATGGTAGCTCAGAATCAACCAGCTAAATCCAAGAAACGACTATGAAAACTACATTTGCCTCGCTGGCAGGAACTTTAATGTTCGGTGCAACACTCCACATTGCGGACGCGCAAGATAACGCCACGCCACCTCACCACGGTTCGGGAAACCACGGAAAGTATTCCATCGAGCAGGCCACTTCTGATCGCGCACAACTGAACACAATTGCGTTTGACGGGCTGGCGTTTCTCACTGGCGGCTTCAACGAGGATACGTTTTTGCCGCCGGGAAAGATTTCAGACTTCTTCGGCTTCCAAAATATGCGCGATGTTGACGGAGCGGCGATGGGGCACAACACGGACTTTCTCACACGCATCGCCAACAACACGCTGCGCATCCTGAATGCACAACAAAAAGCGCAATTGGTTGAGCTTGGCAAAGTGCAGGCAACGCAGATCAGTGACTTGGCGCTGAAGCGCCTGCCGCTCATCCAAGCCTTTTGCCGCAATCTCGCGGGCGATTTTCCCGTCGGCAGCCAGAGTTTGAATCGCGAGTTGGTAATGAAATATACGTCCGGCATTTTTGAAACGAGTGGTGAACTCGCATTTCAACGCGCGGAAGTTTATGGAAAAATCATGAGTTCACTGACCGACGCGCAAAAGGCGGAGTTCGCCAAGCTCAAGTTCGGCGACTCGCGAACATGGCCGGACGTGGCGGAGGCCGATGCCTTTGACAAGCGCACCGTGTCGCACCCCGTCCATGTGGCGATGATGACCTACGCGAGCGAGTTTTTTAGCTGGTATGCCGGCTCGGTGGAAGCGGACACCTATTTTTGCCCGGAAGGTCACGGAACTTATTTTGGTTCGTTTTACATGAAGGATGCACCGGCGGTGCACCAGAAAAATTATTCCATCAGCACCGCACTGACTGGCGACAGTGGCGAGGCGTTTCTCGCCGCGCTAAACCCGGCGCAGCGCGAACAGGTCACCAGTCTGGTTGAGCTTCAGCGAAAGGATTTGCAGGACATCGTCAGCACGCGCCGCGCAGTCGCAACGGAACTGCGGCAGTTCATGTCGGGCGGTTCAGCCAGCAAAGAAAAAGTTCTGAAACTCTGTCGGCATTACGGTGAACTCGACGGCGAGTTGTCCTATCACTATGCGATTCATTTTGCCGAGGTGAACAAAACACTTACGTCCGAGCAGCGCGCCGTGTTGAAAAAGCTTCGTGGTATTGAAGGATTCTCCGCCAAAAGCCCGTTTGTTTACGCCGATCCAATCTCGTCGCCGGCCATTCCGAATGCGGATTTCCTGTTCGTGCCGGGCACATAGAACACCAGATGAAAAAGCCGCCGTTCAATTTGGTGCTGTCAGCTTCGATGAGCCTCGGCGTTGCGCTCGGTATCATTGGCTGTCGGCAATACCCCGGCAACGGCGCGGACATGGCATCACATTTCACTTCTAAATGCAGCGGCTTGTTCGTCCTGAGCAGTTCCGCCGTGACTAACGGCGGAGCGTTACCGGTGGAATTCACTGGCGATGGTAACAGCTCAACACTCCCGCTCGAATGGACCGGCGCACCGCCGGAAACCAAAAGCTATGCGGTCATCATGCATCATATTGATCCGCAGGGACTGACCAAATGGTATTGGACGCTTTACAACATCCCGGCGAACACTCACAGCTTGCCCAAAAACGCGCAAGGCATCGGCACGCTCGGCAACAATAGCGTCAACCACCGAGCAGGTTTTGCTCCGCCGCATTCCAAAGGTCCCGGTCCGAAGACTTATATTGTGACGGTGTATGCGCTGTCTGCGCCGGTGCAAATTTCCTTGCCGCCGGAAGAAGTGAACCGCAACGTTTTGCTCACCGCCATGAAAGACCTCGTCCTCGACAGCGCTAAATTGCGGGTGGTTTATGATCGGACGGCCATTATTGAAAGAAATTGAGTGATGTGCTTATGAAATTTGAAACCAGTCGCAGAAAGTTTCTATTCCTGTTGTCGTCAACGCTGGCTTGGTTCTTCACGCCAGCGGTGGCGCAAAACACCGCTCCTGAAAAACCGAAACGTCATGGTCAGGGCGGAGGCCGACGACGTGGCATTGACGATTATGTGCTGCCGCCAGAGCTATCGGCCTTCAGTTGGTTGTCGTTGGTGCTGGGCCGTGTCAGCGACCAATCGGTGACCGTGAACTCGCTCGCCAAAGAAACGATTGAAGGTTTTTTTGAATACGGAACTTCGGCTGGCAATTATTCCATCAAAACTGGCGTGCTCAATTTTCCGGTGGGCAAGCCGGTTGAAACTGTTTTTGCAAACCTGCAACCCAACACACAATACTTTTACCGCCTTCAATTCCGCAAGCCGGGCGAAATAAATTTCACCACGCGACCGGAATGCCGCTTTCATACGCAGCGCACCACGGGAAGCACGTTCACCTTTGCGATTCAAGGCGACTCGCATCCGGAGCGTCCGCAGATGAGCGAGCCAAATCTGTATGCGCGCACGTTGCTGAACGCCGCCGCCGACAAACCGGATTTTTACATTTGCATGGGCGATGATTTCAGCGTCGCGCCGGTGCAAGAGGTCAATTTTGCTTCCGTCGCCGCACGTTATACTTTACAGCGTCCATTTCTCGGGCTCGTCGCCCAATCCGCGCCGGTTTTCCTCTTGAATGGGAATCACGAGCAAGCCTCGCTGTTCAATTTCAATCAAACTGACGAGCGTCACGCCGTCGCGGTTCACGCACAGAACGCACGCAACCAGTTTTATCCCACGCCCGCGCCGGACAAATTTTATTCCGGCGACACTGAGACGTTGCCGTCTGTCGGTCTGCGCAAAGATTACTGCGCATGGACTTGGGGCGATGCGCTGTTTGTGATTCTCGACAACTACTGGCATTCACCCGTCCAAGTGGATAGCGGCTTTCACGAGGACGACATGGGCGGCGGTAAAAATGGGAACGGTCACGCGGGCGGCAAACAGCGCGATTGGTGGGGACTCACGCTAGGCGATACTCAATATCATTGGTTCAAGCGGACGCTGGAGACAAGCCAGGCCAAATATAAATTCATCTTCGCCCATCACGTCATGGGTTCTGGGCGTGGCGGTGTGGATGAATGTGACTTGTATGAATGGGGTGGACAAAACAAGCGCGGTGATTGGGAATTTGCCGAGCGCCGGCCGGGTTGGGAATTGCCCGTCCATCAGCTCATGGTCAAGCATGGCGTGACCATTTTCTTTCAGGGACACGATCACCTTTACGCGCTTCAGCAGCGCGACGGCGTCGTTTATCAGGAAGTGCCGATGCCCGCCGACCAAGGCTACTTTGCCTACAACGAAGACCGCTACCAGTCCGGCTTAAAGCTGCCGAATTCCGGCCATTTGCGCGTCACCGTTTCGCCGGAAAATGTGAAGGTTGATTATGTGCGGTGTTATCTGCCGCAGGATGAAACTGCCCAGCAAAAAACGGGAGACATCGCGCACAGCTACAAGATCAAAGCGAAAACGAGCCATGCTTAAAGCACTTTTAGTCGTGATCGCCAGCGCATTGGCCATCCTCGCATTCAATATTTCGGCGCAAGAGTCCAAGCCCGAAAATGGTCATGGCCATCGCGGGCAAGCCGTGACGAATTATTTCAACGTTGCCGTGCCCGCTCATACGTATGATTTGATTCTCGCCCGGCCGGAAAGGAATTCCGTCACCTTGAGTGCATTGGCGTATCAAAGCATGGAAGGTTTTGTGACTTACGGAACGCAGCCCGGCGCTGGCACCAATCAGACGCCCATGCGTCAGTTCAAAGCCGGAGTGCCGGTTGAATTTGTCATCACTCCGCTGCAAGCGAACACAAAATATTTCTATCAATTTCATTCGCGGCTTACGAGCGCATCCCAATTCACCATCAGCCCGGAGTCTAGTTTCCAGACCGCAAGGCCACCCGGCAGCACCTTCTCGTTCACCATGACGGCGGATGTGCATCTGGATGAACACACCAGCGCGGAAGTCTATGAGCAATCACTCGCCAACATTCGTGCCGAACAACCGGACTTCCACATTGATCTCGGCAACCTCTTCATGACCGACAAGCACGCCACGCGCGACGAGGCATGGCGGCAATATCTCGCCCAGCGTTATTATCTGAACCAACTCGGTTGCCCGCTGTTCCTCGCGCTCGGTGTTCATGACGGCGAAGCCAGCCGTTACGACGATGGCTCACGCGACAGCCTCGCCGTCTTGTCCAATGCCACCCGCAAAAAATATTTTCCCAATCCTGAACCCGATGCGTTTTACTCCGGCGACATCACGCGCCATGCGCTTTCCGGTCTGTTGGAAAATTATTATGCGTGGGAGTGGGGTGACGCATTATTCGTCGTGCTTGATCCGTATCGGTATTCCCTACGTTCCGGCGGGCGCAACAACGACGGCTGGGCGTGGTCACTCGGTCGCGAGCAATACGATTGGCTCACGCGCACACTCCAAAACAGCAAGGCCAAATACAAATTTATCTTCATCCACAATCTACTCGTGGGCGACCAAACTTCTCGCGGCGGCGTCGAGATTGCCAAGTTCAACGAATGGGGCGGAAAGAATCTGGACGGCACAGAAGGTTTTGCGCAACACCGTCCCGGCTGGTCGCTGCCGATTCATCAACTGCTTTTGCAAAATCACATCACGGCGGTTTTCAAGGCGCACGACAATTTTTACGCCCGGCAGGAATTGGACGGGATTCCCTACATTATGATTCCGCAGCCGAGCTTTGCCGGTGATGACCGCATCCGCGACCTGCAGAACTACGGCTACAAGCAGGGTGTGTTTCGCGGTAACTCCGGCCATGTGCGCGTCGCCGTGTCGCCTGAAAAAGTTATCTTGGACTATGTAAAATCTTCTCCCAAGAACGCCATCGCGGACAGCCATGTTATTACCGCAAAGTAATCCATATAACTAAAAAGCGGCTTCCATTTCTGGAAGCCGCTTTGCGTTTCCTGCATTTGATTTTTACGGATTGGTTTTCAATCCCGTTGGTGCTGCCGGTGTCGGCGCGGGCGTCGGCTGGTTCGGGCTGGCGTGGCTGGCCGAGCTATCAACGATGATTCGCGCATTGTTGTAGTCGCTCACGAATTTGGCGTTGGTGGCCGCGAACTGCCCAATCAGGCCGTCGAGAATTTCCGCCAGCGTTTCGTCCGCCGCATCAAACTCGTCGCTCAACTGCTGCGTCACCGTCGCGCCCGCCACAATGTTGTCGCGCGGCTTGCTGACGATGGCTTTGAAGCCATCAATGTTTGCCTGCAATGCCGTCAGCTTTGCCGCCGTGATGCCGTAACTGCCGAGACTGGCAATGTTGGTGTTCGCAAGGTCGTGGATGTTCTGGCAATCCTTGATGGCATCCGCGTCGCGTTCGCCGGTCAAATCGGAAACAGTAAAATCCGTTTCGTTGGCCAGCGTGTTGTTTTTGTTTTTGACAGCGTAGGCGTGAACCGCCGCACTGATGGTTTGCGCTGCCGTTGCCATCGCCGCCTTGGACGCTTTTTTGTCCTGCGCGATGCCGGTGGAATCCGTCACTTGGGAGAGTTCCAAGGTCTGGATTCTGGCTACATGGCTGGTGAAGTCCGTGTATCCATCCGCGAAGGCCTGCAACGATTGCCATACGGAGTTGTTGGCATCAAGCACGCTTTTCGTCGCTAGATACATGGCCAGCTTGTTTTGCTGTTTGGTAGTCATAGCAGGTCAAGCGTGAACCCGCTGGACGGGCTTTCTCACCAAATTTTGCCATTTTTTCGACGAAAATTGAGAAAAAGCGGGTTTTTGAGGCAAAAAGGCAACTGACAGACGCGATAAACCAAAAGTCAGCGGTCGTCCGGCAACTGACAGACGCCATCCGGCAACCACCAGTGGTCAAAAGTCAACAGCACGGGGCGATAAACCAACCGGAAGATGTCATCTGGCAGTTGGCAGATGGAATAAACCAACTGACAGATGCCATCCGGTAATCGGCAGAGGTCATCCGGCAATTTGCAGATTCAATCCGGCAACCGGCAGACGCGATCTTTTGACCGCAAGATTGAATCCGGCGACTGACGTTTGCGATTTGCCGGACGGAAATTCTAATTCGCCGACGTGCGTCACGAATTTATTTTTCGGCGCACGCGATAAAATTATTTTCCTTCAGCGTTTTCTCCGTGCGCCTTGGAAAAGTTTCACGAGATGACGAGTTTCGTTCCCTCGAAATCAAACCGGAAGCGCACTTCCTTCAGGCCAGCCATGCGCATGGCGTGGCGCAGCCTGGCCTTGTCCTCCGCGTAAAACATCAGGAAGCCGCCGCCGCCCGCGCCGATGAGTTTGCCGCCGAGTGCGCCGCTGGCCAGCGCGAGGTCATACCACTCGTTGATCTTGGGATTGCTCATGCCGCCGCTGCGCTGTTTTTTGCGCTGCCAATGCACATCCATCAGCCGCGCGAACTCGTGCAGGTTGCCCGACTCCAGCGCGACCTTGCTTTGCTGGCCGAGGTCTTTGACGAAGTGCAAATTCTCGATCATGGACTTGTCGTCCGATTTGGATTTTGTGTCCTGCTCTTTCAAAATCGCCGACGCGCTGCGCGAATAGCCGGTGAAAAACAGCAGCAGATTGTCCTCGAGATTGTCACGCGTCTCGTCGGAAACTTTCAGCGGCCACGCTTCGACTTTTCCATCCGGCAAAAAATTGAAGCACGTCAGGCCGCCGTAAGCCGCGATGTATTGATCCTGTTTGCCAATCGGCTCCTTCAGCCGGTTCAGCTCGATGTCGCAGGCCTGCTCGGCAAGTTCGGCGGGATGAACCAGGTTTTTTTTGTGCGCGTGCAGCGCTTTCAACAAGGCCGTCGTGAAGCTGCCGGACGAACCGAGGCCGGTGCCGGAGGGAATATCCGCCATCGAAGTCAGTTCTAGCGAATGACCGTTCATGCCGAGCGAGGCAAAGGCTTCGCGGATGATCGGGTGCTTCAGTTGCGCAGCGTCGGGCACGCGTTCCAGTTCGGAATACTTCACGATCAGGTCGGGCGTGAAATTTTCGTGGAGCGTGATGTAAACGTAGCGGTCAATCGCGCCGGCGATGAGGAAGCCGCCGAACTTTTCGTAATACGACGGCAAATCCGTGCCGCCGCCGCCGAGAGAAATACGCAATGGGGATCTTGCAATAATCATAATTCACTTCTGATAAATTTTTTCCACGACCGCCAGCGCCGCTTTGGCTTCCTTCAAACCGGGAACTGGCGTGCGCTTAAATTTAATGTCCTCGAAAAATTCGGCCATCTCGATTTTCCACGACTCGTCGCCACGTGGAAATTCCCAAATAGTCGTCTCCGGCGGGCCCATCTGCGGGAGCATTTTATAATAGGTGAGTTTCTCCACGCCGTAACTACCGCCGAGGCCTTCCCAATGGAGTTTGGCGTCGCGCCCGTAGATTTCGAGGCTGAACAAATTTTTCCATTCGCTGCAACTGACGTGCAGCCACGCGGTGTTGCCCGCCGCATTTCGCAAATTCAAAAACGCGTTGTCATCCACCGGCATCTTCCAGAAATACGTCGTCGCGTGGCCTTCAACTTTAGTGAACTCGCCAAGAAAAATTCCAGCGAGGTCAATCAGGTGAACGCCTTGGTCAATCAATTCGCCGCCGCCGGAAATTTTCGCGTCCGCGCGCCATTCCTTTTCGTAGCCGAGGCGTCCACCGTGACCGTAGCGTCCGCGCACAAACATCATCGGGCCAAGCGCGCCGCTGCGGAACAATTCGACCGCCTTGAGCGCCGCCGGATGGTAACGATGGTTGTAGCCGACACGAACAAGTGCGCCGGATTTTTTGGCGGCGGCTTCCAACTCATCGAGTTCCTTCACGGAAATCGCCGCCGGTTTTTCGACGAGGACGTGTTTGCCCGCCTTCACGGCCGCCAGCGCGATGGGCGCGAGCATGGAATTGAGCGTGGCGATGAATACGACTTCGACTTTCGGATCGGCGACGGCATCATTGAAATCCGCGCAGGCGCGACCGCTCTTGGCAAGTTTCACGAGTTCCTCGGCGCGCGGCAAATTGGTGTCGCACGCGATGACGAGCTGGCAGCCGGCGGGCATTCCGGTGACGCGCTTCTTTCCGATGAGGCCGCAGCCGATGATGGCGTAATTCATGTTCTAAAATTTCCTGCCGCGGTCTTCCGGCACGATGCGGCGCAAAGTATAAATGTCCGACTTCATCAATTCCTCACGCAGCGCGGTGAGATTCTGCCACGGATCCCACGGCGCGCTGATGAGTTTGCCGCTGAGGCCGTCGCTCTGCGGCGAAAGCAGCATCTCGACGAGGCCGAGAACTTTTTCCAGCTTCGCCGAATTGTCGCGCTGAAGTTTGGCGGCGGATTCAAATTCCTTTTGTCCGGCCAGCTTTTCACCGCGCGCCAAAACCTCCTCGGTCATCCTCGTGAAAATCGCGCCGGGCGCGATGGCATTGATGTCCGGCGGTTGGCCGGCCCATTCGGCAGCGAGCATTTCAACGAGGCGGACAACGCCAGTCTTGGCCACGCCATAAGCGGCAAAATTCGGGCGCGGACTCGTGGAACCGCCGCCGGAAAAGCAAATCACCTTGGCGCGGGCGGAGGATTTTTTCAGCAGCGGATACAGCGCGCGTATGGCGAAAAAGGTTCCGTCCAGATTCACCGCGAGATTTTTCCGCCACGCGAGCGGGTCAATTTCCATCGCCGGGCCAATCGGTTCCTGAATCCCAGCGCAACAGATGAGCGCGTCGAGGGAACTCCACTTTGCAGAAATTTTTTGAGCGCAGCTTTCTACCGCGCTCCAGTCACCAACATCGCACTGAAAACTGACGCCGGCCTGCGGCGAGCGAGCGAGACGGCAGACTTCATGGCCGCGCGCGGCGAGCGTGTCGGCAAGGAATTTGCCGATGCCGCTGCTGCTGCCGGTCAGGACGATTTTCATTGGCGCGTTTCGTAAACCCACTGATTTGCCTGCAACCATTGGAGTGTGCGCTTGATGCCTTGTTCAATCGTCAGCGACGTTTTCCAACCGGTGCCTTGGATTTTTTTGGTGTCGAGAAAGATGAACGGGTTATCGCCGACCCAGCCGCGAGTGCCGCCGGAGTATTCCAGCTTCGGTTTCAGGCCCAGCGCGCCGCAGATGTGGCCGACAGAATCGTTCACCTGCACATATTCCGGCGTGCCGAGGTTGTAAATCTCGACGCCATGCCTCGCGCGCTGCGCCGTGCCTTGGCCGATGACGTGCAGCATGGCGCTGACGCAATCATGAACATAGAGATAACTTTT
>Ga0208872_1002401_pt1 | contig 10881 bp, 3 predicted proteins | sample CryBogCBH12Aug08_FD_185508 | JGI IMG/M metagenome (GOLD analysis project Ga0208872, IMG submission 185508) | Freshwater microbial communities from Crystal Bog, Wisconsin, USA - CBH12Aug08 (SPAdes) | ecosystem: Environmental > Aquatic > Freshwater > Lake | place: Crystal Bog, Wisconsin, USA... | reverse complement strand
GCACGATGTTCCGGTGCTCGACGGACAAGCTGGAGGCGTTTCACGCCACAGACGCGCTGGCCGGGCAGCCGATTTATGCGCTGCACGCGGACGCGGACGGCACACTCTGGGCGGGAACATTTCGCGGCGGGTTGGTGCGGTTCAAGGATGGAAAATTTGCGCGCATCACCGTGACGAACGGTTTGCCGGCGGATATCATCAGCCAGATTCAAGAGGACAAGCACGGTCGGCTCTGGCTCGGCACGCACCAGGGAATTTTTTGTGTTTCCAAGCAGGCGCTGAACAACTGTGCCGATGGCAAGGCGTCGGCGGTGGATTACGTCGCCTATGGCCGGCACGATGGTCTGCCGGCGCTGGAATGTTCCGACGGCTACCAACCCGCGAGCTGGCACGGGCCGGACGGTAAACTGTGGTTTGCCACGGTGCGCGGCGTCGTTTGGGTGAACCCTGATGAATTTACGGCACAGTCCCCGCCGCCGCCGGTGCGGATTGAGGAAATGAGCGTGGATGGTGAATCGCTGCCGCTCACCGGCGGCGAAATCGTCGTGCCGCCGGGGCACACGCAGTTTGATTTCCGGTTCACCGCGTTGAGCTACGACGCGGGCGACCGCGCGCGGTTCCGCTACCAACTGGAGGGCAACGATTCCCGTTGGGTGGACGCGGAAACTTTGCGCACGGCGCATTATGGTCAGTTGCTGCCGCGCACCTATCGTTTTCACGTCGTCGCCTGCAACAACGAAGGGGTTTGGAACACCGCCGGGGCAACCATCCAATTCACCGTGGAGCCTTTCTTTTACCAGACCAACTCGTTTTTAATTTTTATCAGCGCACTGGTCATCGGCGGCGTGACGTTTGCCGCCCGTCGCGCGGCGACACGGAAATATCGCCGCAAGCTGGCGGAAATGGAAAAGCAGGCCGCGGTGGAGCGCGACCGCGCGCGCATCGCGAAGGACATCCACGATGACGTCGGCGCGGGCCTGACGCAGATCACGCTGCTTACCGAACTCGCGCGGCGCGAGCCGACGCAGACCGAGGCGAACCTCGAACGCATCACGCAGTCCGCGCGCAAATTGACAAAGGCAATGGATGAAATCGTTTGGGCGGTGGACCCGCAGCACGACACGGTGGCCGGCCTGCTGGATTATATTTCCGCCTACGCGGAGGATTATCTGCGCGTGGCCGAAGTGCGCTGCCGCATGGATTTGCCGGTGGAACTGCCGCTGACGCGTGTGGACGCGGAGCTGCGTTACAATTTGTTTCTCGCACTGAAGGAAGTGTTGAACAACATCGTCAAGCACGCGCAGGCTACGGAAGTCTGGTTACGGCTGCGGCTCGCACCGGGCCAGCTGACGTTGGAAATTGAGGACAATGGCCGCGGGTTGCACGCACCGGGCAGCCCCGCCAGCGCGGAGCGGATTTCGTCCGGTTCCGGGCTGGGCAATCTGGAGCAGCGGCTGTCCGCCGTGGGCGGTCGGTGCGAAATTCACAGCACCGCCGGCAAGGGCACGCGTGTGGAGTTGACAGTGTTTCTGAAAAATGCGGCATCACCAGTTGTGGCGATTGGCACGGACGAAATAGTGAACTAGGTTGCAGCTATCAATTCCATGAGCATTCCGGTTTCCATCGTTGAAGACAACCCGCAGGTGCGCGGGAGTCTGGCCAAGCTGATTGACGGCGCGCCGGGCTTCCGGTGTGTGAGCCGGCATGGCAGCGCGGAGGACGCGCTGGAGGAAATCCCCAAGGTGAAGCCAGAGGTGGTGCTGATGGACATCAATTTGCCCGGCATCAATGGCGTGGAATGCGTGCGGCGGCTCAAGCCGCTGTTGCCCGGCGCCCAGATTATCATGCTCACGGTGTATCAAAACACCGAGCACATCTTCAACGCGCTCGCGGCGGGTGCCACCGGCTATATGCTCAAGCAGACGCCGCCGGCGGAACTGCTGGCCGCCATCAAGGAGGTCCACGCGGGCGGCTCGCCGATGAGCAGCCACATTGCGCGTAAAATTGTGCAATCGTTCCAGCATCTGCCAGCGGTGGCTGCCGGGTCGGAAAGCCTCTCGCCGCGCGAGGCGGAAGTTTTGGATCTGCTGGCGAAGGGTTTTCTCTACAAGGAAATCGCCGAGCAGATGAAGGTTTCCTACGCCACCGTGCACACGCACATCCGGCATATCTACGAAAAGCTCCACGTCCGTTCCCGCACCGAGGCGGTGGCCAAGCACCTCGGCCAGAACCGCCCCCGGCCGGAGCTCGCGGCTCGCTGACTCGTATCCCCAGAACTGGCGATGGCAGGGTTGAGAAGATGGAGTATATTTCCACCATGCCCAATGCTTTAAAGGTTCCCAATTTAGTTGTGCTGCCGTGCGGCCGCGACCGGGAAGCTTTAGTGCAGTCAGAGCGAAAATCCAGCCCATTCATAATCCCTACAGCCATGAAAAACAAAACCATCTGCATCAAATCCACCTTCACCAGTCTGCTTGCGTTGGCAGGCATGTTGGTGGTATCGAATGTCAAAGCCGTTTCGAATGACACTTGGGTCGGCGGCACCGGCAACAATTTCAGCACCGTCGCCAACTGGTCTTACTCGTCCGGCTCCGGGCCGGTGGCCACCGGCGACTCATTGATATTTGATGTCGTCGGCTCGCTGGCACCGAACAATGATTTGACCAGCTTCATTTTCCCGAGCATCACTTATAATTCCGGCGCGCAAGCCTATACACTCGGCGGCAATGCGTTCACCTTGGGCACCAACTCGGCGTCCACCGTCATCGCCGACAACGCCACGAGCGCCCAGATCATCAACAACGCCATCACGCTGGGCAATGCCGTCCAGACGATTTCGCTCAGCGGCAACCTGACGCTCAACGGCGTTCTTGGCGGCGCGGGCACGGCCAGCAGCCTGTCCATCAACGCCAACTCCAGCACGCTGTTGCTGAATGGCGCGAACACTTACGGCAGCGCGGGCTCAACCACGATTAACAACGGCACGGTGAAGATCGGCAACACCTCCGCCTTTGGCCAGAGCCGGGTCAATATCTATACTTCGGGCAGCATTGATTTGAACGGGAACAACCTTTCCGTGGCCTTCATCAACAACTCGGGATCCCTGGCCGGCGGCGTTATTGACAACGTGAGCGCCGGTGGCACCGTGACGTTGAAAGTGGGCAGCGGCCAAGGCGGCGTTAATGCGGCCAGCGGAACTTACCAGAACATTGATTCTTTTTCCGGCATCATCCAGAACACGACCGGCACGGTTGGCCTGACAAAAGTTGCCCCCAGCGTGGCCAACCAATCCGCTGGCATCATGGCGACGGCCAGCATACTGAACGGCCCGGCGGTGTTGCGGCTGATCAATACAAACAATTACAAGGGGCCGACCACGGTCAGCGGCGGCATCCTCGAATTAAATTTCGAACAGGCCAACAACGGCGGCCCGGCGGTTACGGCGAACATCATTTCCACCAATTCTACGTTGGTGATGGCGGGTGGCGACTTGATTGTGGATGAAAGCGGCGTCGCCGGGGCGCAAACTTTTTCCAATCTAATCCTCAATGCGGGGGCCTCGCATCTGGCCTCTTACCGGAATTCAAGTTCAGCGGCCTCGCTGACCTTGAACGGCATTACGCGCAACGTCGGTTCGACGGTTGATTTCCAATCCCGTCCCTCCGGTGGTTCTTCAGCTTCGAGAATAGGCGGAGCCGACGGCACGGATTCAACCAAAACTGGGAACGCAAGTTTTGCCGGTGGTCAGGCCACAATTTTGGGCGGTTATGCCACTTGGAGTGCGGCAGTTCCTGCCGGTGGTGGTAGCTGGGCGGTGAGCGCCGGCAATGGCACGGCCAACGGAGCTCTCAGCGCGCTGGGCACCTTCAATACCGGTTTTGCCGCCGCCAAGGACGTGGATGCCGCCACCGGCACCTCGACGCCCGCCGCCATGACCATCAACTCGCTGCGTTTCAACACGGCCGGTTCCTACACGGTCAACACTTCCGGCAATCTGGTGATTGCAACGGGCGGCATCCTGGAAACGCCTCTGGTCGGCGCTAATGCCGTGGCCATTAATAACAACAGTTTGACGAGCAGCAACGGGCAGGATTTGATTATCCATCAGTTCAACACCAGCGCAGGCATGACGATTGGTGCTAATATTGTTGATAATACCGTTTCAATCGGCCTGACCAAGACCGGTTCCGGTGCGTTGACGCTGACGCCCGGCACGGCGAACACGTTCACCGGCCCGCTGACGTTGAATGCAGGCACGGTGACCCTGGGCAACGCCAATGCCTTGAACGGCAATCCGGCGCTGGTTTTTGGTGGTATGAGCATGACAGTAGGTGGCGCGTCGCCAAACTTCATTTTTGCGAACGGCACATTGAACTTGAATGGCAACAGTGCTTCCGTGGCGTCATTGTCCGCGAGTGCGGATTCCTGCGGGACGCCGACGGTGCAGAACGCATCATCCACGGCCGCCACGTTGACAGTGAATGGAACGACGACAGCGAGCTTCACTGGCACGCTCCAAGATGGCACCGGCGGCGGCTCATTGAGCCTCGTCAAATCCAGTTCCGGCACGCAGACGCTGGGCGGCACCTTGAGCTACAGCGGCGGCACGACGGTGAGTGCGGGCACATTGGCACTGACCGCCACGCCCACTGCCACCACCAATTATGCGGTCAACGGCACGCTCAACGTGACGGCCTTGACGGGCGGCACGCTGGCTTTGGTCAGCCCGCAGGTGTTGAGCGGCAGCGGCACGGTTTCCGGCAGCGTGTCTGTAGCCAGTGGTGCCCATACGCATCCCGGCGCAACTGGTGTGACCAACACCATTACCGGCAATCTTACCTATGTTACCGGAGCCAAGGCGGACTTTGACTTAAACACCAGCGCCACTAACTCGCCGAGCGACCAGGTTGTTTTGAGCGGCGTGACCAGCGTCCTGACCTGTGGCAGCATTCAGATCAACATCAACCTAATCGGGGCGACTCTGGATACAACTAACGATTACGTCTTATTCAAATTGACAGGCGGTTCTGCCAGCATTTCGGGCACGTTCCTTTCTACACCGAATTGGCTGGGAACGGTGCCGGCCAATTCCGGCAGTTACTCCATTGTGACCGACACAGTGCATAACACTGTTCGTTTGCATTACATTCCGTTGGCTGCCCCAACGCTTGTGGCGTCAGCCACCCCGGCGGCGTTGGTGCGCAATGAGGCTACGTTTGTCAGTGTCACCGTTACCGCCGGCAGCGGCACGGTCACCAATGTTTATTTAGACATGAGTTCGATTGGCGGATCCCTGTCCGTGCCCCTGACGCTTTCCGCCACAGCCAATGTTTATACCAACACGGTAATCATACCGGCAGCGGCGGCCGTGGGCAGCGCCACGATTGAAGCGCATGCCACGGACACCACGCCGTTGACGGGCACGGCCAACATTGCCCTCACGATTCTGGCCACCAACCAGATTTGGAACGGTGCCAGCTCGGTTGATGCCAATTGGAGCGACAATACCAATTGGGTCAGCGTGATGGCTCCAGGGCTGGTCGGTGACTCTGTGACTTTTGACGGGACGACCCAGTTGGCCCCCAGCTTGGACAACAATTACAGCCTGACCGGTCTGACTTTTGACAGCACGGCCGGAGCCTATGTCATCGGCACCACCAACAGCAGTGCCTTGACCCTGACTGGCGGCTTGACCAACAACTCGACCAGCACCCAGACATTGAATGTGCCGGTGAGCCTCGCCACGGCTCAATCCATTAACGCCGCCGCCGGCAATGTTGCCATCAGTGGCGTGGTCAGTGGCGGCAGCCTGACCAAGACGGGTGCCAACACCCTCACGTTGACCGGTGTCAACACCTACTCCGGTGTGACCACGGTTTATCCCGGCATCCTTGCCATCAGCCAGACGGCGAGCGTGGGCACCAACATGATTAATCTGGCTGGCGGCACATTCAGCCCGACGGCGAGCCTAAATTTGAACGGTGTCAATCTGACGGCGGTCGCGGGTTCCAACAGCTTCATTAACATGCCGGCCCAGATGCGGTTGCCCAACCTTTATGGCGCGGGAACGCTGAACCTCAACGTAAATGCCACGGGTGACAGCAACAGCCATTATGGCGACGCCTTCTCGGCGTGTGCGAATTTCTCCGGAACGTTGAACATTACCGGCCTGGTCACAAGTGCGGAGATGGATTGCTATTACAACGGCGGCACCTTCGACGGCCAGTTGCAAAATGCCATCGTGAACTTGGACAATGTGAATCTGGTGGGCGTGAACGGCTCCACCGGCAATACCGGGCAATTTGGTGCCTTGAATGTCCATGCCAACGCCACCTTGGGCGGCGGGGTCTATGCCGGCTCGATGACCTACCAGATTGGTGCCTTGAATTTGCTCAACGACATTGAAGGGAATGTTGTCAATGGGAACGTTCCCAGCAGCATCGTCAAGGTCGGCACCGGCAACCTCATTATGGCCGGCAATGACACTTACACCGGTTCAACTACGGTCAGCGGTGGCACCTTGACGGTTTTGGGTTCGATCACTGCCAGTTATGTAACCAATGCCAGTGGCACGACGCTGGCAGGCACGGGCACCCTCGGGGGGTTGGTGGTGCTTCAGTCCGGCAGCCAGTTGGCGCCGGCGGGTGTCGGCAGTTATGGTATCCTGAACTTTACCGGCGGCTTGGTGCTCAACGGTGCCACCAATCTGGTGGATGTCAGTTCGTCAACCAATGACTCCATCACGGTGTCGAGCGGACTCAATGTGTCTGGCGGCGCAACCATCAAGCTGAACATTGCCAGCGTGCCGGCGGATGGAAATTATACGCTGATTGCTTATGACTCCTACAGTGGCGGCAGTTCCGCCAATCTGACGCTCACGCCCACGATTTATGGCGGCAAGACGTTCACGCTGGTTGACACCGGCAGCCAGATCCAGTTGCAGGTCAGCTCGGTCGGCACCGCCAGCCTGACTTGGACCGCCACGCCGGCAGCGGCGAACAACTATTGGGATGTGGGCACGTCCGTCAACTGGACCAATAGTGCCGTGCCAGACGAGGAATATTTCCTGAATGGAGACACCGTTATGTTCGACGATTCCGGCGCGGCCAATTCACCCGTGGACATCCGCGAACCGGTCATGCCCAACGGCGTTCTAGTGACAAATTCATCCCCTTACACCTTTGAGACCACCACCTCGCTCGGAAAACTCGCCGGCGCGCTGACCAATGGCCTGACCAAGAGCGGTTCCGGCACATTGACCATTCTGACCGCGAACACCTTCACCGGCCCGACCATAATTAATGCCGGCACCATGGTGGTTGGCGATGGCACCACCACCGGCACGGCAATCAGCGGTGGCAACGTCACCAACAACGCCCTGCTGATCTTTAATCAACCGGACAATTCCGCCGTCATGGGCAGTCTTACCGGCACGGGCAGCTTGGTCAAAGAAGGAACGGGCACGCTCACCATTAACGGAAACACCACCTTGAGCGGCACGAACCTGATTGCCGCCGGCGCCCTCCAGCTCGGCATCGGCGGGGCAACGGCCATTCCGACCAACACCTTCACCATGGCTGGCGGCGCGACGCTTGTCATAGACCGTTCCGGAACCTTGCCGGTGACCAACGGCATTGTCGGCAACGGGAGCCTTCTGTTTATCGGCCCAGGCACCAATCTGTTTGGCGGTGCCAACAGCTATCTCAACAACACCTACATCAGCAACGGTGTGGTCAAACTCACCGGCGCGGCAGCCATTCCCAGCGGCGGTAGCACAACCGGCTGGCTGATTCTAGACGGCGGTGCCACCACTGCGGGCACACTCGACTTGAACGGTTTCAACCAGACGGTCAATGCGCTTTCCGGCCTGACCGGCACCGTCAAGGGGCAGATTCTTAACAACGGCGGCACCCTGACCAACACGCTCACAGTCAACTCCATCGCCGACACCGGCTTTGCCGGGTTGATTCTGGACAACTCCGGCACCGGCGGCAAAGTGGCCCTAGTCAAGTCCGGGGCAAACACACTGACCTTGAGTGGTAACAACACCTTCAGCGGCGGCGTGACCGTCTCCAATGGTGTGCTCGCTATCAACGCCGCCACCAACCTCGGCACCGGCATGCTCACCCTGTCCGGCGGCACCTTGAGTAACACTGCCAGCTTTAATCTGCACTCCGTGGTCAATCTGACTTTGCCTTCCGGCAACAGCGGCACCGTTATCATGCCCGGCCTGATGAAGCTCGCCGACCTTTACGGTTCGGGAACGCTCACCCTTGATGTAAACAGCACCGGCGTTGCGGCGGGCAGCGCCAGTTATGGCGACGCTTTTGGTTTCTGTGTCAACTTCTCCGGCACCTTGAACATCACCAGCGCGGTGACTAGCGCCAAGATGAACCTTAACTTCAACAACAACAGCGGGTATTCCTTTGATGGTGAGTTGCAAAACGCCACCGTCAACGTCCAGGACGGTGTAAGTCTGGTGGGCTCCTGTGGGTCCACTGGCAACACCGCCCAGCTTGGCGCGCTCAACGTAGATTCAGCTTCCAGCTTGGGTGGCTCCTATGTCGGCGGCACCATTACCTACCAGATTGGTGCACTGGGCACCACCAGCGACATTGAGGGAACCATCATCAACGCCACAGCCGCCAGCGCAATCACCAAGGTCGGCACCGGTAACCTCATCATCAACAGCACCGGCAACACCTATACCGGCAACACCACGGTCAATGGCGGCACGTTGACGATTGGTGCCAGCGGAAATATCGCCGCCAGCGTGGTGACGGTGAATGCCGCCGGCACGTTGGCCGGCACCGGCACACTCGGCACCAACGTGATTGTCAACGGCACGCTCGCCCCCGGCGTCACCGGCAGCGGCGCGCTTACCGTCAGCGGCAACCTCACCTTGAATGCGGGTTCGACCAACACCTTTGTCGTCAATGGCAGCACCCCGGCAAACACCAGTGTTGTTCTGGGCGGCGCGGCGACCTACGGCGGCGTGCTGAACATCGTTCCGGCCGGCACGTTCACCGCCGGCCAGACCTTCACCCTCATCAGCGGCACGGGGGCGACGCAGCCCGGCAACTTTGCCAGCATCGCCGGCTCGCCCGGTGCCGGCCTGGGCTTCGCCTTTACCAACGGCGTGTTGAGCGTGGTGACCGCCGGTCCCGTAGGCTTCACCATCCCGCCCGGCATCACGAATTTCAACATTGTCAATTACACCAATGTCGTGATGAGCGGCACCAACGGGCAGTCAGGTGACGCCTATTACCTGCTGACCAGCACCAATGTCGCCCAGCCGAAGTCCCAGTGGAAGACGGTGGCGACCAACGTGCTGGGCGCCAGCGGCGGCTTCTCCATCACCGCCACGAATGTGGTGACGGCCGGCGCCGGCCAGCAGTTCTACATCTTGAGCAGCACCAATTACAACCCTTGAGTTGAAATGTTTGACTGGCGGGCGGCGGCTCCGGTCGCCGCCCGTTTTCTTTTGCCGCCGGCGCATCACCAGAACTGGCTATGGCGGGAAAGGCCGATTGATGCCAGATTGTGCCAATCAACCCACGAAACATTATTTGCGATTTATGAAATCAAGCTTTGATATGTTCCGCTTCGGTCGCCGGGGGTTTACCCTCATCGAACTGCTGGTGGTCATTGCCATCATTGCCATTCTGGCGGCGATGTTGTTGCCGGCGCTGTCGGCGGCAAAACAGCGGGCTTATGTTGCCAGCTGCCTGAATAACGTGAAGCAGATCAGCGTTGGTTCCGCCATTTATTCGGGTGATTTCGCCGACTGGCTTATGCCGCTGAATTTGAATCGCGGGTTTAACATAATCGCACAGTCCGAAGACATGGATTATGTCTGGAGCGGTCCGAGTCGGACGCCGCTTAACCCCTCTGACACCACGGGTTTCGTCACCACTAATTTGCAGAATATCGGCTATCTTTTCCCCATGAAATGTGCGGGCAACGGCGAGACATTCTTTTGCCCAAGCTTCGCAACCAAACCGCAAGCGGGCAATTATTCCATGGCGTCATATCTTCCACTGCTGACGCCCAAGGCGACGTCTTGGGGCGGTGCAGTTTATTCCTCGTATGAATGGAATCCTTGGAACGGAGGTGGCACGAGTATTCGCACCTATCAAAAATACAGCAGTTTCGCTGGCGCGGGAGCCAAGGTGCTCGCGTATGAACATCTCGTCAACGCCAATGCCAGTGCCACGGATATGAGCATGGATCCTGCCTCCGTTGCCCATGACCGGCTCAAGGCTGAAGTGGTGTTGTATTCAGACAACAGCGTCAAGTCCGTTAAAATTACCCCGACCATCTGGGCAGCGGCCTATTCCGCAGGCGGGTCTTCACTCTATTATCCGCAATTGGGAACCTTGCTGACCGCACTGGAAGCAGCACATTAATTGCAATGAAAAACAATGCCCGTAAACAAAATACGTCAGTCGGTTTCACCTTGATTGAATTGCTGGTGGTCATTGCCATCATTGCCATTCTGGCGGCGATGCTGCTGCCGGCGTTGGCCAGCGCCAAGCGCCGGGCGATACTGGCAACATGCCAGAGCAACTACCATCAGGAATATATTGCCAACACAATTTATGCGGGCGACTTCAGCGATTATTATCCAGTATGCGTCGTCGGCGTAGCCAACAGTGGAAGTTCAAAAGACAATTTGGAATTCGTTGATTACTCTGAATATTTCTACACCCCGACAGGTTTGGCTCCCGGAACACCGGTGCCACAACCGGGAGTCAGCACGAGCTATGATTGCTTGGGCCTACTGTATAATGCCAAACTGTTGGGGAATGGCAAATGTTGCTTCTGCCCGGGTTTTACCTTGCCAACCGATGTTCACAGTGCGACCTATTACTCGACCCC
>Ga0208872_1002399_pt1 | contig 10889 bp, 10 predicted proteins | sample CryBogCBH12Aug08_FD_185508 | JGI IMG/M metagenome (GOLD analysis project Ga0208872, IMG submission 185508) | Freshwater microbial communities from Crystal Bog, Wisconsin, USA - CBH12Aug08 (SPAdes) | ecosystem: Environmental > Aquatic > Freshwater > Lake | place: Crystal Bog, Wisconsin, USA... | reverse complement strand
GGCTCCGGAAGAAGCCCTTACGAGAATGCAACAGCCGCGCCCGATGGGGCGCGCTGTTAGCAGGTCTCGTAATACGATAATCTTCCGGATTTCGATAAGACCGTAGCTAAAGCTACGCAAAATTGTTGGTTGAAATTATCTGGTTATTTTTTGGACGAACGCGGAGAGGTTACGACCCGCGCGCTGTTGTGACAATCTTGGATTTACCAACTGCTCTCCGGCGCGGAGGCATCGCCGGAAAATGTCTCGTCACCTGAAGCCATCCAACGCCGCAACTTGGCCTCAATTTTCGCACGCGGCATGGCAAACCGCTCGCGCGACAACGCGATGAGTTTATCCCTCCGTCCCACGCGGTTTTCCAGCGGCGGCAGCATCTTCGCCCGGAACGGTTCGCGGTTGGTGCCGCCCACCAGCAATTTCACCACGGCCTCATACTGGTTCAAGTCGGCCAGCGCCGTGGCCGGAATGGTTTTGCCGAATTCCTTGGTCATCACTTCCGCATCGGTGTAGCCAATGCGGAAAGCCACCAACGTCCCGACGTTTCCGAACACGGCTTGCCGGATCGGTTCGGAAAGCTGGTCAATGTATTGGTGCGACAACGTGAGGCAGAGTCGGTATTTTCTCGCCTCCGCCAGGATGGAGGCAAACGCATCCGTCGAGAAATTCTGGAACTCGTCAATGAACAGGTAAAAGTCCCGGCGTTCGGATTCCGGCCGGTTGGCGCGGGCCATCGCACCCAACTGGAACTGTGTCACCAACAGTGAACCGAGCAGGTTCGCCTTGTCGTGTCCAAGCTGGCCTTTGGACAGATTGGCGATGAACAGTCGTCCGTTATCCATCACAAACGGGAGATCCACTTTCTTTTTCACCTGGCCCAAAATATTTCGCACCACGGGATTCAATAGGAACTGACCGATTTTATTTTGAATCGGCGCAATCGCCTCGCGTTTGAAACGCTCGTCGTAGTTCGCATATTCCTCCGCCCAGAACGCGCGGATGAACGGGTCTTTGACCTGCCGGATGATTTTCTCGCGGTAGTGGTCGTCAGTCAGCAGGCGGTTCACGCCGAGCAAAGTCTGGTTCCGAGATTCCAACAACGCGGAGGCCGCGTTGTAGAGAATGTATTCGAGTCGTGGTCCCCACGAGTCGCGCCAGATGCCCTTGAAAGCCGCCACAATGCCCGAGGCGACGAGATGCCGGTCATCTGGGGCTACGGAGCCGATGACATTCAATCCGATAGGAAATTCCAAATCACCGGGATTGAAATAGACCAAGTGGTCGGCCCGCTTGGGCGGGATGTGGTTCAACAGTTCTTCGGCCAGATCGCCGTGCGGATCAATCACGCCAACACCGTGGCCCAGCGCGATGTGCTGCAAAATCAGGTTCCGAAGCAAAGTCGTTTTTCCAGACCCGGTTTTGCCGATGATGTAGAGGTGCTGGCGTTCGTCCACGGCGGCAATGCCAAAGGGCTGGGAATCGCCCCAGCCTGGTTCCTCGCCGATGATGATGTGGGGTGATTCGTTATTCATGGTGCCAGAACCAACCGCCACCCCTTGAACGTCCCGGTTGTGGTGGACGTAGTGACGCCGGCAGCGGTGCTTGGGGCACGCCGGCGAGATAATGGCGGCTGGTTTTGAAACCCGAACGGATTGCCAGCTTACCATGCGGTTGGCCAATCGGGCGCGCCGGTGGCGCGGCTGAATTAAAAAAGCGCCCAGTCGGGCGACGATTTCTCCCTGTGAGTAGTAAAAGCTAGTGTCTTGACCGGTCTGGTCGTAACACTAGTTCGCCCGTCGTCCTTTCCGCGCTTCGGCGCGAGCCGGTCGCGTAGCGAAATCATGGTTGGGTGATAACCCTCATCTTAAAACCCGTCCCCCAACGTGTCGGCGATTCCGGCCGACTTATCGCTTTTTGGTAAAGGACAACGGCTAGGTGTCCGTTACCCGACTAGCCCGCAGGGAGAAAGCGATAAGTCGGGCGGTAGCGCGACGACACGTTGGGGAGCCAGTGTGCGGCGGTTAAGCCGTAAAAGTGAATCGTGATGGGCAGTTTGCCCCTACAAACCATGTTTGTAGCCCGTCGAATGCAACTAAAACACGATTGTGGTGGTTTTTTCCGCAGGCTTCGGAAGGGAGTCGACCATTTCCAGCGCGTGGTGCTGGTCGCAGTAGATCTGGTTGCCGGGGCCGATCCAGAGCTTGGCTCCGTCCAAATCACATGTGTCCTGGCTCCGGTTTGGCACCGGCTTCGACCATCCCTTGGGAATGCGTAGATATATCTCCATGGCCTATCCATTTAAGCATGGCTTCAGGCTTTTGGATAGGGCGTCGCCAACTTGACAAATATTTGATATAATGGTATGATTATCATGTGGTTAAATAGGGTTCGCTCTTCCAACTACACCACACTTGCCGGATTTGGCAAGTTCACACGTCTCAGAGATTTTTCACCGGTCAGCTAGGGTTCAACTCTTGAACCGCCATCAGGTTCACATCATTCCCATGAAATCATTACCCAATTATCTACAGACCCAGCGCAAACGCCTGTCACTCTCCCAGGAAGAGGTCGGTTTTCTGCTGGGCTTGGCGGGTATGAACAAAGGGAACAAGGTGTGCCGGGACGAAAAATTCGCCCGCGAACCGTCACTGCAAGACGCCCTTGCTTACGAGGAGATCTATGGCCTGCCGGTGAGCGAACTGTTTGCCGGCCTGTATCAGCAGGCCCAACAGAACGTGGCCGCCCGCGCGAAGATTTTGAACTTCCGCAAGGCGCGAAAACCGGATGTGCGTAAACAGCAAGCCATTATCCATCTGGCTGAATCAGCCAGCATTAATTCATCAAACCAATGATTAAACACAAAACCGTTCGTATTTTAGCCATCGCACCGTTAAGTCGTGGCCTCGGCTACTCCGTCATGGAGGGGCCAGACAAACTCATTGCCTGTGGCAACAAGGCCATCCTGCGCCATAAAAATGTGGGCGCATTAACTTGGGTCAAAAAGTTCGTCCGATTTTATCAACCGGAGGTATTGGTGTTGCCGGATGTGAATGCAACAGACACCCGCCGCGCGGCCCGCATCAAGACGCTGCACCGGAACATCGTCGCTTGGGCGAAACAACAGCAGATCAAGGTGCGCCTGATTACAAACACACAGGTGCGGATGCAATTGCTGAACAACAAGCAGGGAACCAAGCAGGCTGTGGCGGAAACGCTGGCGGCAAAGTTCCCGGTGGAACTGGGGACACGTCTGCCACCCAAGCGTCGTCCATGGATGAGCGAGGATCCGCGCATGGACATCTTTGATGCGGTGGGCTTGGCGGCGGGTTATTGGCCAAAGGCAAAATAGCTTTCATTAAATCCGGGAAGAGGCCGGACCATTCTTGGCGCAGCCTTTTTTCTTAACCAGAACTGCCCGGATATTATTCATTGGTTTATTCATTGTATTACTATCACGCTGTTTTCTTCGTGGGGGGAACGAACCAAACTTCATACCCCCTATGAAGTTTTCTTCATACCTCCCAGTCGAAACTTGTGAACCAATCCAGCTTGATCGTGGCGCAATTGTTTTAGTTGTTCGCCATGCACGCGGGCGTATTTGCCCACGGCGCGCATGACGCGTTCGTAACGGTTTTTGATGGTGACCGTGGATAACCCTTTGGCCTTCAAGCCGGCGATCCGGGTCTGAATCTGGCGCTCACTGACGTCGAAGAATTCGGCGAAGTAACGGTTGGAGGCGTAACAGCCGCGCTCGTTGTCGAGCGAATGAATTTCCACGAACAAAACTTTTTCCATGATCGAGAGCTGGTTGGACTCCCAGATTTCCTTTGGAATCCAGATGCCCTTGAAGTCGCGTGACGGTTTCTCCATGTCTAGCATCATAACAAATCTTTTCCAAACGCGCTATCCACAGGTCCGGTTCACCAGATGATTTTGGCATGGTAAGATGGAAGCAATCACGCCAATGGAAAATGAATCACCAAAATTATTGGAAATGACCGGTGCCGTTCCGCAGTCAGCGGAATCAACTCCCGATATTCCGCAATCTTCGGCAGGATTCCGCACTCTTCCGCAGAATACGGAAGATTTCGGCAAGGTGCCGAACCTTGCCGAACGAAAGGAAAACCACACGCTGACGGTGCGGGAAACGGCGCGGCTGTTTGAAACGGCGGGCGTGGCCCGCACGGAACGCAGCATCATCAACTGGTGCCAGCCCAACCGTCAGGGCATCACCCGACTGGACAGTTATTACGATCCGAACGAGCGCAAATACTACATCACGCCGCAGAGTGTGGAGACGGCCATTCAGGAGGAAATTCAGCGGGCGAATAAATCAACCGATGCGCCGGCTTCGGAAGTATTCGGAAGTCCTGTGGCACATGTGAAACATTCAATATTACCGGTAAATCCAGCGGCTGAACAAATAGTTCAAGAGTTGGAGCGACAAGTCATGGATTTGAAAATTGCCAACCGGGGAAAGGATTACCTGATTGACCAACTCAAAGGTGAACGCACCGATTTTTTTGAAAAGCTACTCACAGCCAACCGAACCGTGGGTCAATTAGAAACGAAACTGCACCAATTGGATGAGCCTAAATCGTGATCAAAAGAGAACGGCGTGTCACTCTTTTACTGATAAAATGAGTGTTTTTGCTGCGCGAGCAGGGGCAAAACCGTCTGCCGCTCGCGCCTCTGGCAAAAAACAACTACTCAAGCAGCACAGTCTTGCCATACCAAATCTGCAGCAACCGGTAACGTGTGATTTTCCAATTGCCGTAAGCCGGGTGAATGAAGCTGGCGGATTTTTCATCAAGCTGGATAGGGCAGCACCGCTGGCGGTGCCGGCGAACAGCTTCAAATCACCTGTGGACTTTGATGCGCAACTCAACTAAAAATACGCACGCCCCATGCATTCGCTTCCTGTCCACCAAATCGAAGCAAGACTAGACGGTAATCGTGCTATGTGTCGCCGTATTTTTGTTGTGACTAGGCAACCGCGCCGCTGTTTCCGGTGGGTGCTGAATCAACGGCTGACAACTCAACTATTTTACTTTCAATTCTTGAATCTATAAAAATAAGGTGATGATCTTTTATTTTATCGTTTGCCCTGTCAGGAAGCTGCTTCTTTTGGGAATGGCGCTATATCTTTCCGCTTCAGTGCGGGGCATTTCTCAGTCACAAGTTGCTCCATTCTTGATTCATGCATGGCAAAACCAACAAGGATTGCCAAATAATACAGTCAGGGCCATCACTCAAACCCGCGACGGCTATTTATGGATAGGCACGGATGCTGGGTTGGCACGGTTTGATGGTATTCACAGCCGGATATTTGGTTTGCGGGAGGGGTTGAAAAATTTACAAATATCCGCTTTGTTAGAAGACCATCTCGGGAGGCTATGGATTGGCACTGCCGGCGGCGGTGTGGCCAGGTTGTCTCACGATGAAATAAAAACTTACACCGTCAGCGATGGTCTGGCTGGTGATTCAATCAGCAGCTTTGTAGAAACCTCCACCGGCGATATCTGGGTAGGAACCCACACCGGCTTAAATCGCTGGCATAATGGTAATTTCGAGTCCGTCGCCCGAGAGTTGGGGCCAGTGATGGTCTTTGATTTGGCAAAAGATCGGCAGGGTGATATTTTGGCCGCTACTTTGCACGATGGCCTTTTACGTTTTCACAATGGCCGCTACTCGGTGGCGGATGGGCAGGGCGGAACGATAACCAACAATCCACGTTGTGTTTTAGTCGACAAACAAGACCGGGTTTGGGTAGGACTGCGTGAACGAAGAATATTATGCTATGCGAACGGAATTTGGACTAGTTACGGAACCAATCAAGGGTTTCCTGAGGTAGTGACATATCGTCTGGCAGAAGCCCCCGATGGCACCATCTGGGCTGGGTCGTGGAATGAGGGACTTTACTATTTTCAAAACGGAAGGTTCAAGTCATTAAAAAAAATGGACGGGCTCTCGGATGACGCGATTTTGTCATTTTTCCCTGGTCGCGATAGTTTTCTATGGGTGGGCACACAATCAGGTGGGCTGGATCGCATTGGACCCGGAAAACTGACCGTTGATTACGTTTTTAAAGACACGTCGGAATGTCAGTTGCGTTCACTGGCGCAAACCTCGAACGGAGAGTTGTGGGTGGGAACTTATGGGCAGGGGCTTTATCACCTGCAGGAAAACCAATATAAACCCTTTGCTGAAGGACCGTCTCGGAATCATTTACTCATAGAAGCAGTCTTGGGTGGACGTGATGGTAGTTTGTGGTGGGGAGCAACAACGGCGCTATATCAATGGAAGGCCGGAAAAGTGAACACACATTTAGGCGGCTGGGAGCCGTGGCTCAAGGGCGATCACATCTTGTGCTTGTGTGAAGACCGAGGCTCTGGAATATGGATTGGAACCTTCAACGGAAAACTTGGCTTATTGAAACAAGAGATTGTCTCCCCTTTGGAAGGTCTTCCCGGCAAGCCAATAACGACACTGGCACAGGAACCAGACGGGACTTTGTGGATTGGTTCTTTGGGCAGTGGGTTGATCCGATTGCATAATGGAAAACTGACTGTTTTTACCACCAAAGATGGATTGCAAAGTGATCTGATTAGGGCATTGCTGCTGGAACCCGACGGAAGCTTATGGATTGGAACCGACGGAGGATTAAACCGTTGGTCAAACGGGCGAATGGCAAGATTCTCGACGGAACAGGGTTTGCAGGATGACATTATTTTGCAAATTTTAGCCGATGATTATGACGGTCTGTGGCTAGGCTGCAATCGTGGTATTTACCGCATCGCCAAGCACGCCTTAAATGACATCGCCAACGGCAAATCCACCTCATTGCGTCCGTTAAAATATGGAATTCCGGAAGGCATGATGTCGGAACAATGTGTCGGAAATTTCGGGGCAGCTCTGAAAACACAGTCCGGCCAGCTTAGGTTCGCAACCACGGCAGGCATTGTCGTTATTGATCCGCGCCAGCAAAACCATGTCCCTGAGTTGCCGACTGCGTTAATGGAAAATATTTTGTTGGACAACCAAATACTTAAAATCCCGCCACCAACTCATTCGACTTTTGCTGATACTTCTTCGAGTTCAACCATAATTATTCCACCGGGCAAGCACAGTTTGGAGGTTAATTACACCGGAATTGGTTTTGACGCACCGGAAAGGATTCGGTTCCGATACCGGCTGGAGGGATTGGATTCCAATTGGACTGAGGCGGGAGAAATGCGCGTGGCGCGTTACAGTTACATTCCACCGGGAACTTATCGATTTCGCGTTCAGGCTCGCTACCTCGCCGGTTCGGGGAGTGAAACGGAATCTGGCATTTCTTTCAAAGTGTTGCCGTATTATTGGCAGACTGGTTGGTTTAAAGTGCTTTCCGCTTTCGCTTTTTTTTGTTTTATCGCGATGGGTATCTGGCTGGCCGAACGCCGTCGTTACCGGTCGCGACTCAAGCTGATTCAGCAGGCCCAAGCCATGGATAATGAGCGTGCGCGCATCGCGCGCGATCTCCACGACGAACTGGGTTCCCAATTAACACATATTTCCATGCTGAGCGACCCCGATCGGCCAAACGTCGGTAGTGAAAGCCGGCTCGAGAATCTCGGAAAGCGAGTTCAATTGATTTCAGCGGTGGCAGTTAATACGATCCGCTCCCTAGATGAAATTGTGTGGGCAGTCAATCCTCGCCACGACACGCTACGCAGCCTGGTCGAATACCTGACCCAATTTGTTCGCGAGCTGATTGAAAACACCGGGGTTGATTGCCGCTTCCAGATCGCCGAAGACCTCCCAGAACTGCCGCTCACCCCGGAGCTGCGCCACAATCTCTTTCTCGTGGTCAAGGAGGCGGTGAACAACGCGCTCAAACATTCACGCGCTAAGAGAATTTATCTGGCAATTAAAAATGAAAAGGGGCAGCTTGAAATCTGTATCCAGGATGATGGTGTTGGTTTTAATCTCGCCACCATCCAAGTGAACAAAAAGCGTAACGGTCTTGGGAACATGCGCCAACGAGTTGAGGTTCTTGGCGGCCAACTTCTCATTATCAGCAGGCCTGGCCAGGGAACGACGGTGAGATTGGTGTTGAATTGCCTGTCGTCATCTGCAAAGCAAAAACTAATATGATCAAATATATCAAAGTTGCCATTGTTGATGATAATGACAACATTCGAAACAGTCTGGCCGAAGTGATTAATTCCGCCGACAATCTAAAGTTAGTGGGTGCTTTTGAAGATGGTATGGCAGCGGTTGACGGAATGCCCCAAGTGAAGCCGGACGTGGTGATAATGGATATTGAGATGCCGGGCATGGATGGGGTGGAATGTGTCCGCCAACTAAAGCTGAAATTACCAGATGTGAATTTTCTGATGCTGACGGTTTATGAGGATAGCGACCGATTATTTGAATCACTGAAAGCGGGAGCGGGTGGATATTTGCTCAAGCGAACATCTTCAGCCCGCTTAGTGCAGGCGATTCAAGAAATTCATGAAGGCGGTTCCCCGATGACCCCCCAAATTGCCCGGCGCGTCGTTCAATTTATTTCTGGTTCAGCCACAACTTCGAGAGGCGCCGCCCAACTTGGGATTCTTACTCCAGGAGAGAAAAGATTTCTGGATGAATTGGCGCAGGGTTACGCCTACAAGGAGATCGCCGACCACCTGGGAATCTCTCTGGATGGCGTGCGAAATTATGTCCGTAACATCTACAAGAAGCTCCAAGTCCACTCAAAACTCGAATTGGTGAATAAATATTTTCATCATTAGTTTGTTTCCCAACTAGCCTGTATAAAACTCAGGCGACCTTTGCGATCCGGGCTTATACGACTTGAAACATTTTCATGTTCTATCTCGATCTGGTCAGTAAGGCTATATTGTACAATTACTTTGGTGGCCGGGTTGGCCAATGAGGTAGTTGTAGGCATCATCGACAAATAGACCTATGAAAACAAAAATTATCATCGGGACAACTGTCCTGTTGTTTTTAATTCAGGCTTCAATGGCGTTAGCTGTAGGCGATAAAAGCGGCGGTGCCTCGTCAAGTCAAGTTTCCGCTTCCGATTGCGTTCCGGCCGCGCAGGCGCTCATCGCGCGGGTGCTGCCGGGGCATGCAAACGATTTCCTGTGCGAAATCATTCCACCCGACACCGGCCGGAATGTGTTTGAGATTGGCGCGCGCGGCGGCAAGGTGCTGCTGCGCGGCGATGACGCGGTAAGCCTGGCCATGGCGTTCAATTGGTATTTGCGCCGGGAGACGAAAACCAGCTACGACCGGCAGGCGGATGGGCCGCTTATCATCGCCGGAAAATTGCCGCTGCCGGAAAATCTCACACGCCACGTGTGCCTGGCACGGGAACGGTTCTTCCTGAATTATTGCACCTACGGCTACGCCTTTCCCTTCATGCGGCGCGAGGGCTGGGAGCGGTTCATCGACTGGATGGCGATGAACGGCATCAACCGGCCGCTCATGCAATGCGGGCAGGAAGCCGTCTGGCTCAAGGTCTGGCAGTCCTACGGCATGACAAAAGAGCAGGTGCTGGCCTATTTCTCCGGCCCGGCACATCTGCCCTGGCACCGGATGTCGAACCTCGACAAATTTGACGGCCCGCTGCCCGTGTCCTACGTCGAAGGACAGATGCGGCTGCAACAGCAGCTCTTGAAACAGGCGCGCGGACTGGGGATGAAGCCCATCCTTTCGGCTTTTTCCGGCCATGTGCCCGAGGCGCTCAAAACTTCCCGGCCCCGCGCGGACATCACGCAGATCAAGCCCGGTTGGGGCGGATTGCCCGGCGAAAACGCCTGCTGGTTCCTCAAGCCGGCGGATCCGTTGTTCGCCGAAATCCAAGGGCGCTTTCTCAAGGCGCAGTCGGAAATTTACGGCAGCGACCATCTTTACGCCGCCGATCCCTTCAATGAAATTGATCCGCCGTCCTGGAAACCCGCCTACATGGCCGGCGTCGGCCGGGGCATCTACGAAGCCATGACCGCCGCCGATCCGGCCGCCCATTGGTATCAAATGTCGTGGACCTTCACCTACGACGGCAACCATTGGCTGAAACCGGACGCCGCCGGCGTGACGCCTTTTCAGGCGCTGTGCCAGGCGGTGCCCGCCGGGAAAATGACGCTCGTGGACTATGTCTGCGAGGAACGGGAACTTTACCGGGAAACCAGCAACTGCTATGGCGCGCCGTTCCTGTGGAGTTATGTCGGCAACTACGGAGGCAACACGTATTTCCGCGCTCCGCTGGCGGATGTGTCCGGCAAAGTGGCGCAGGCGCTGGCGGTGGAGAATTGCGCGGGCGTCGCTTCCGCCCCCGAAGGCATGGACTGCAATCCCGGCATGTATGAAATGCTGTTTGAACAACCCTGGCATCCGCAAGGGGCGCTGGATGACAAAACCTGGATCGCCGAATATGCCACCTGGCGGGCCGGCCGGAACGACCCGCAGGTTGTCAAGGCGTGGGAAATTTTGCGAAGCCAGTTGCTCAATGGCGGTCCTCGCGGCCATCACGACCGGGGCTCGGCCCTGACCAAAACTCCCCCGAGCGACGCCAAGCTTCCGCCGCCGCCCAAAACCGCCCTGGCCGCCGACGTGCGCGGCCGGCCGCCGGAATTGCAGCGCGGATTGGTGGCGGCGATTGACGCCCTGCTCGCCGCCGCGCCCGAGTCGCAGCAGGCCGACGGTTATCGATTTGACCTCGTCAACTGGGTGCGGCAGGCGCTCGCTTACCATACCGACACGGTTCTGGAACGCATCAAGCAGGCACGAAAATATAACGACCAGCCGGAACTCGCCCGGCAGACCCGCGTGATGCTCGACATCCTGCGGGACATGGATGAACTCGCCGGCACCCGCCACGAATTTCTGCTGGGCCGATGGATTCA
>Ga0208872_1002395_pt1 | contig 10913 bp, 9 predicted proteins | sample CryBogCBH12Aug08_FD_185508 | JGI IMG/M metagenome (GOLD analysis project Ga0208872, IMG submission 185508) | Freshwater microbial communities from Crystal Bog, Wisconsin, USA - CBH12Aug08 (SPAdes) | ecosystem: Environmental > Aquatic > Freshwater > Lake | place: Crystal Bog, Wisconsin, USA... | reverse complement strand
TAAACGCCTTAGGCGTTAATGTTGCCAACGACGATCTCGTCAGCGTGCTCGTCGATCTTGTCAAAGCGCATCAACATATTCGTTTTATCGATGCGGATATTGTTGATTACGAGCTGGGCGCATCGAGCGTTGCGGCGATCCTTTCCGCCAATCGTCGCATAGAAGCCGACTTCATTGTCGCCGCCGACGGCCGCAACAGCCGCGCGCGCGCCTGCGCCGGCATCGACGTTAAAGAATGGAGCTATCCGCAAGTCGCCTTGACCGCCATGTTGCGACATGAGTTTCCTCATGATCATATTTCAACAGAGTATCATACGCGCTCAGGGCCATTCACTCTCGTGCCGCTGCCTGCGCGTCAGGACGCCGCGCATCGCTCGAGCATGGTCTGGTTGATGACGGTTGAGGATGCGCGTCGCAGACTATCCGCCCCCCGCGAAGAATTAGAATTTGAAATCGAAGATTTTGCAAAATCTAAATTTGGCGTGATGCATATTGAAAGCGATATCGGCCAATTCCGTATGGGCGGGATGCAGGTGTCGAGACATGGCATTGGCCGACTCGCGCTTGTTGGCGAAACCTGCCATGTGTTTCCGCCAATCGGCGCACAAGGATTAAACTTGTCTCTGCGCGACGTTGCAGATCTTGAAGATTGTCTGGCAAGCGTGGATCTTAAAAATGAAAGAGAGTTGTCGCGCGCACTTGCGCGATATGACCGTCACCGACACGCCGATATTGGCTTTCGCACCTATGGCGTCGATATTCTCAATCGCTCGCTGATCATTCCCTATCTGCCGGTTGACCTCTTCCGCGGCGCAAGCTTTTTAGCTGTCTCTGCGTTGCATCCCTTACGCCGCGCAATCATTCGCGAAGGCGTCACGCCGCATTTTGCTTTGCCCAGGATGATGCGCGCGAGATCAGATGGTGAGATGGATCGGCGCGCGAGCTAATGCGCGCTGACGTTTGAAAATTAAATTTTATTTCCCTCATCGCCTGGATGAACGCAACGCCAACGCGTGATGGTGAGGTTTGGATGCTCTCCAGACCACTGCGCAATATATGGCATGGCTTGCATCATGCAGGTGCGGGTTGACTCTGTCGCCGTTTCAAAAATCAATTTTCTCTCATCGCATTGAGTTGGCTGAGAGAGTGAGCAAACTGTGAGGATGAGTTCGAGATAATTCATCTTGATCCTCTTAACCAGCAGGTTTGAATGGGATACATCCAAATACTGCAAAGTTAAGATCACTCAGAGTGGGGTCAAGATCTCGCCCTTGCCATAAACCGACGTGTCGCCGCCAAATTTTTGCAGCTTAGATAAAAGAAGCTGCGCCGCTTCTGCGCTCGTTCGCTGCAGACTGCGCGCCAGCAGGCCGGCAAAAGTAAAATGATGCGCGCCGCAATCAAGATAGGTGGCGCCAAAATCCCTGCCTCGCGCGAGCGCGAGGGTGCCACGCTTATTCAGATAGCCAACGCGTCCCTGTGTTGCGCCAAGCACAATCATCGTGCCGGCGATCATCCGGGCGCCAAGCGCATCGCCCGCATCGCCTTCAATGACAATAAGGCCGCGACGCAACCGATCTCCTGCGCGCACGCCAGCAGCGCCCCTCACAATCACACGGCCGCCAGACATGCCCGCCAATTCGCCAGCAAGGGGACCGGCAAGGAAGTCGCCCACATCGCCTTTGATGTCGATTTCCGCGCCAGCATTGCCTGAGGCGGCGAAAGCGCCTGCTGATCCGTTAATTGTTATTTTGCCGCCAAACGCCAGCCGTCCGACCTGGGCGCCGACATCGCCATTCACCTCAATGGTAAAACCTGGCAACAGCTTAGCCCCGATGAGGTCAAATCTTGACGACCCACCCTCAAAGCAAAGGAGTTTTAAGTCTCCTTCAGAAACAGCAAACACATCGCCAACGCAGATCGGCTGACGCGTCACGCCAATGCTGATTTTTTCAATTTCAGCAATGCTGCGGCCAGCAAGACGATCTGGCGTTAAAACGGAAAGATCAACGCGCTGAGAGGGCTCATGGCGCAGCTTGAAGGTAAAGGGCTTCACGGCAGTAACTCCCGCAAATGATAGTGGAAGGGACCAAGCTTGCCGCCATAATTGCCAGCGCCGATGCGCTTGGCGCCCTTATCAGGACCAAGCTCAATAATCGCTTTCAGTCCTGCCCGCATGGCTGCAGACACAGCGGCGTCCGTGAGACCGTCAATCACAATTTCCAGCACGCAGCCAATATCCGCATCAAGCGCGCTTTTGGTTACGCCGCGCAATGTTGGACAATAAGCGTCATTGGTTGACGCGCCCATGCCCTTATATTTCGAACCGACCTTTGATCCAGACCGCACAATGCCCCCCGGGAAAGGCGCGATGGCGTCTGGCACCGCCTGAACGGCTGCAACCCCAGCCTCTGTCGCGCGCATGGTCGAGTCCCAATCAGCCCCCATCACAAGAAGATTGCCGCCGCCGACTGATTTCTTCGTCAAGCCAACTTTAGACTCACAAAAAAACTCGCCATCCATGACCGGCACGCGCCAATAACGACGACCATCAACAAATTTGGACATTTGCCACTTATCGCCAAACTGACGAATAGCGTCGCCAACTTTAATTTCAAATTCGCCAGGAACCGTTGAGTAAACGGCAGATCCCGGACAGGTCAGCACACATTGACCAAGCCTGTTCACAAGTTGCTTTTCTGCGTCTTTGGAGGACATGGCAAAAAGAAGCGCACGCACGCCAGGTCGGCCATCCGGCGTGTCCTGCGGCGACACTTCATAATCTATGCCCGCTTCACAGCCGCATCCAATGACAGATGTGGCGAAACCAGTCATTGTTTGCGCAGCCTGACGCGCCCATTTCATATTAGGACCCGTTATCAGAATACCCGTCCCGCTCATCGGGAAGGCTTCTGCGAAACTGTCGTCAATGCGAACGCCGTTGCAGATTAATTCCGGCATGCAACCTCCGAAAACCTATTTTCTTTTGGCAGAGCGGCTTCCGAAACATCAAAGATCGTTCGCGGCAACCCATAAAGCTCATCATAGTATCCATCCAGCCGACGATGAATATTTTTATCAAATCCTGGGCTGATATGGAGCGTTTTACCCGTTCGATAATGCGTGACCGCACCCTCGCGCACAACAAGATCGCCATCTTTGAAAACCAAAGCAGCGCGTCGAAACATAGCAGCAATGTCCTTGCTTGGCTTATAAACCGCAATGTCGGCGATTGCATTGACCCCAAGCTGACCACGATCTTTGAAACCAAAAAGTTTTGCGGCGCCAGAGCGGCTCATCTGCGCAATTTCATAAAGACTATATTCGCGCGTCAGTGAGGGCAGCGTTGTTTGCTCAAGCGCTTCCGCAGGAAGTCGCGCCATAACTTGCGCACGGCGATCTGCGCTCATGAGTAAGGCAAAAAGTTCCGGATAGGCGGTGAAAGGTCCGCCATTTGGATGGTCTGTCGTGAAATAAACCTGTTCTGGATTGTTGATCAGCAGAAACAATTCTAACCCCGCCGCCCATTGCACGGCGTTGTAGTAATTTGAAATCTTATAGACATAAGGCACAACGCCGCCGCCATTGGCGTCGCCGTCGAAAATAGCGCCCTTTCTTGGAATGCCGCCAGACATGCTGTTGAATTGCTTCAACACATCCGATGAAATCGTCACTGTGTCCGAAAACATCACCTGCCCAACATCAACGGATATATTTGGGTTGGCGTTGATCTTTTCAGCAAAACGCGCGCTTGCTGATGAAAAACCATGCTTTCCTTCTGCGCCATAAGCGTAAAATTGCACATGCGCGAGATGCAACGGCAGACCCTGCGCTGCATCCATCGTATCAAGAGCAGTTTGAATATTGCCTGCAATGCCAAGATTATTCATGTGCAGATGCAGGGGATGATGCACCCCTACTGACGCCGTCGCTTTCTGCAATGTCTGAAAAATCTGACGTGAGGTGACGCCATAGAAGGGCACGACGTCATCGAGCCCAAAGGCCCGCATATTTTCCTTAAAGCCTTCACATCCGCCGGGGTTAATGCACTTGAGGCCGAGAGAATGTGTCTGGGCAACTGTCAGCGCGACATAGTCATTAATGGCGCCTTGCGCTTCATTCTTGCGTAACATCTCCAGCAAAAAGGCGTCATTGCCAAGAACAGTCAGCGCGCCCTTGTCAATGATGGGCACATCATTGAGCTCAAGATGAGTCTGCAAGGCATGATGCGGCGCCATTGCGGGCTCAACGACCGTAGTAAAGCCCATCTGCGCGTATAAACGACCTGTTTCATAGGTCGACCATTTCGCTGTCGAAAGTGGCGTTCCCTCAAGCCGGGCGCGCATCGCCCGATGCAATTCTGGTAAAAGGAGACGCGCCGTATTCACATTGCCGCCGGCAATATGAGAGTGGATGTCAATTGCGCCAGCCATGACGACATGGCCAGAAACATCCATCTCAACATCCGCTTTGCCGCTTATGGGCGGCGCAATAATGCGATCATCCTCAAACCAAACATCGCCAACGCCGTCCCGGCCTGTCGCCGGATCAACAATATGACCGCCACGTAAAACCGTTATCACGACGTCTTCTCCGACAGATGCGCCATGATCGCATGAATAACAGCGCTAACATCAGGCTCAGCGCTTGGCGCCGTCGCCTTGCGCAATGTCATGGCGCCGATGTCCTGCGCATATTCAACTGCGTCATGCGTCACCCCAGGGCGGCCAACTTCAATGTAGAGTCCATGCCCAGGCTCCTTGCCGCGCGGCGCGAGTGTAATAAGCGGCACGTCGGCGCGAGACCATGGCGGCGCTTCGCCATCATAGGATGAAATCCATAATGCGGCGTCAGCCTCGCCGCTTTCAACAAGGCGCTTAGCGTCAAAGCGCCAGCTGTCATGTTCTGGATAGCCGCGGCCAAAACCTGTGCGCGGCGGAAATCCTGTCATCCAGCCAGCGGCCTGAGTTACCCCTGCCGCGCCGGAGCGGGCGCCAATCGGCACGCCTGTCGCGCGCGTCGTAACATTAAGGTCCGCAACGACGCCCTGAAGCATTTCGATCGCCAGCGTATCAATGCCGGCTGACGCCGACCAAATCACCACGGAAAAATGTGCGGCTTTCAGCGTTTGGGCGAGTTTGACGATCTTATCGAGCTCAGCGGCGTCTTGCCGAACAGGACGCTCGCCAATGCAGGCGCGAAGCTGCGCCAAGACATCCGCAACGCCGTCAGGCGTGGCGTCAATTAGCGTCGCGCCCAGACCCGCCGCCTCATTCGCTTGCGCCCCAATCCAAAATAAATGACGCGGCGCGCCTGCTTGCGCCCCATGCTTTGGCGATGCCGCAGGCGCCAGACGCGTCAACATCTCGGGCCATAATTGAGTAAGACCCGGCCCAACGAATAAGATGCAATCCGCCCGCACGCGCGCCTCATTGGGCGTGGTTGAGAACATGCTGAAAGAGCGCAAGACGTCAAGATCGGCAAGGATTTCATGCGCCGCTAAGTGATCAAAGGCGCCGCGCAAGCGTTCGGCGAGGAGAATCGCCGCCCGCGCGCCAGCAATATCTGCGCCCAAACCAGCAACAACCGGAAAAGTTGAGTCACGCAAAATATCAGCGGCATGCGCATAGGCCGCTTCTACTGTGATCTCTTTGCCATCGAGCGACGCCTTGCTCATTTTTTCCTGCCCTGGCGCGCCTGAGGCCGCCTAAATCCTATGTTTCTGTTTTGAGGCGTTTCCCGCAGATTTGCGCCGGCCTCCTGCAACGAATTCCTGCCTATCAGCGCGCGCCGCGCCTGTCGAGGCGCCTTGGCCGCAGCACGCTCATCTTCCAAAGAGATCAAAACGCAGGCCGCTCAGAAAAAACGCGCAGCGCGTGAATTATTCGGCTGAGCCCGGCGTTTCCCGACAAAGACAACAGCGCCATGCCGATCATTTGCGTCGTTCAGGCGATCATGATATTGAGCCTTCAGCGTAATCCTGCAAGTCTTGCGACCTATAAGCAGGAAGCAGCTGTAAATGTTTCAAATGGAGGAAACACAATGGCTTGGTCCACACCTGTGATCGTAGAAGTCTGCGTCGGAATGGAAGTCACCAGCTACGCGTCCGCCGAGATCTAATCTCAACTCCGACCGGTGCGCATCGCCGCCGGCTGAGGCGTGATCAATCGGGCCGCCAAAAGGTAACGTCGCGCTCTGCGAGGTGCCTTCGGGCGGCTCGATTTTTTTTGCTGCTGCTGTTTGTGGAGGCCTCTTTGTTTTCTCTCCTCGCCAGAACCTCATGTCTCCTGGCCGCGCTCACGCTAACAGCTCACGCGCAGACGACGCCTGCAACATTACTGAGGGACGCTCGGCAGCTTTTTAAACCAATCAACCCCGCCTCATTGACGCAATCGCAAGACACCCCAGCGCGTATTGATCTTGGACGCCGCCTGTTCTTTGAAAACCGCGTTTCAATGGATGGCAATATTAGCTGCGGACATTGTCACCTTGAGGAAAAGCAAGGCAGCGATGGACTGGCAAAAGCGATTGGCGTGTTTGGCAAAGAAAATCCGCGCAACGCGCCAACAATTTACAATGCAGGCCTTAATTTTAAACAGCACTGGCGCGGCGATCGCGCGACGCTTGAGGAACAAGCAGAAAAATCCTTGCTTGGTCCAACGAGTTTCGGAAATGCCGATCAACCAAGCGCGATGAATAAGCTTAAAGCGATCCCTGGCTATCAGGCGGCTTTCCAGGCCGCCTTTCCAACGGATCAAGATCCTATTCAATCAAAAAACTGGGGCCTGGCCGTTGCCGCCTTTGAACGCACGCTTGTAACGCCTGCAAAATTCGACGCCTATTTAACAGGAAGCCTCAGCAACCTGTCGCCTGATGAAGAAAATGGTCTGATTAAATTTATCAATCTTGGCTGCGCAAATTGCCACAATGGCGCAGGCATTGGCGGCGCCGGCTTTCAGAAATTTGGCGTCTATGAAGATTATTGGAAAGAAACCGGCGTGAGTGCGCCTGACAAGGGACGCGCAGACGTTACAAAAAACGATGAGGATCTTTATGTGTTTAAGACGCCGAGCCTGCGCAACGTCGTCATGACAGCGCCCTATTTTCATGACGGCGCGGTTTCAGATCTGTCTAGGGCTATTCATGTCATGGGAAAAACGCAGCTCAACAAAGATCTCTCACAGGGTGACGTCCAAGATATTATCGCCTTTTTAAAAACTCTCACCGGAAAGACGCCTGCAGGATATTCGCCGCCTGAACCATTTCCAGACGTCCAAGAGAAAAAATAAAAATAACGCCAGCTGAAAAAATGACATGTTGTCGCTCAGAAGAATAAAAAAAAATATTGTTTTACTCTTGCTGACGCTTGCGCCAGCAAGCGCTCACGCTGAAAGCGTCACAATAAAAGTTGGCGTTTTGAGACAAACGCATAGTCGTGAAACGCTTTCTATTATTGATCTGCCTGCGCCAGATGACGGTCTTGCAGGCGCGATGCTTGGGGCCGCAGACAATAATACGACAGGTAAATTCACCAATCAAAAATATGAGATCATTGACGCAAAGCTGGGCGACGCGCCAAATGTTGAAAAAGAAGTCGCCGCACTGCTTGAACAAGGCGTTCATCTTATTCTCGCAGATCTCGCGCCGGAGGACTTGTTAACAGCAAGCGCAAGGGCTAGCGCCGCTGATGCGCTGATCCTCAACATCTTTGCGCCCGATGTGCGTCTTCGAGAGGAAGACTGTCGCGCCAATATTGTGCATGTCGCGCCTGACCGGGCGATGCTTGCTGATGGACTGGCGCAATATCTTGTGTGGAAGCAATGGCGACGCTGGTTCTTAATTAAAGGCTCGCATCCTGAAGATGAATTATTAGCCCAAGCCTACCGTCGCGCCGCCAAAAAATTTGGCGCTAAAATTATTGACGAACGTCTCTATGAAGATACAGGCGGCGGAAGACGCAGCGACTCAGGCTCCGTTCAAACACAAAGGCAAATGCCAGCCTTCACGCAAAACGCACCCAATTACGATGTGCTGGTGTCTGCAGACGAATCTGAAGTCTTTAGCCATTATCTGCCCTATCAGACATGGGATCCAAGACCCGTTGTCGGCTCGGCAGGATTGACGCCGACCAATTGGAACGCAAGTCACGAACAATGGGGCGCGCAACAATTACAAAATAGATTTCTGCAAAGCTTTCACCGTCCAATGAATGCGAGAGATAACGCCGCCTGGGTGGCGATGCGCATGATTTCTGAGGCCGCCGTTCGCACAAAATCAGATAAAGCCAAGGATATTTTAAACTTTATGCGCAGCAGTGACTTCTCTATCGCCGCCTTCAAAGGCCTGCGCTTAACCCTGCGTCTGTGGAACCAACAGCTGCGACAGCCAATTTTATTATCAGACGGACGCTTGACGGTTTCCGTCTCGCCCCAAGACGGCTTTTTGCATCAATATAGCGAACTCGATACGCTTGGCCTCGACCAGGCTGAAACAAAATGCAGGCTCAAATGAATAAAATCGCCTTGGGGCTCATGCTGCCACTCGCCTTCTTCACAGCCCCAGCATGGGCCTATACCGCCTATGTCAGCAATGAAAAAGGCAACACCATCTCCGTCATCGACACGGACAAGCTTGAGGTTGTTGCAACGATCAAGGTTGGCAGGCGCCCAAGAGGGATAGAGCTTAACAAAGAAGGCACTGAACTTTTCGTCTGCGCAGGCGATGATGACGCCATTCAAGTCGTCGATACAAGAACGCGACAGATAACAGGCAAGCTCCCCTCCGGTCCGGATCCGGAGTTGCTCACGCTAAGCCCCAATGGCGATATTATTTATGTTTCCAATGAAAATGATAATTTGGTTACGCTGATAGACGTCAAACGCAAAGAACAGATCGGCGATATTCCAGTGGGCGTCGAACCAGAAGGGATGGCGATAAGTCCAAACGGCAAACTTCTCGTCAACACCTCTGAAACAACCAATATGGCGCATATTATCGACGCTCAGACAAAATCCATCCTCGCCAATATACTCGTTGATAGTCGTCCGCGCTTTGCCGCTTTTAAAAAAGACGGATCTGAACTTTGGGTCTCCTCAGAGGTTGGCGGCACGCTCACCGTCATTGATCCGGCACGGCTTGAGGTAAAAACAAAAATTAGTTTTGACGTGCCCGGCATGTCAAAGGAAGCCATCCAGCCAATCGGCATTTCTATCAGCGGCGACGGTAAAAAAGCCTTTGTTGCCCTTGGTCCCGCCAATCGTGTTGCAGTCATCAATGCTGAAACGAAAGAAGTTGAAAAATATCTTTTAGTTGGGCAGCGCGTTTGGCATCTTGCGTTCACGCCGGATGAAAAATACCTGCTGACGGCCAATGGCGTCTCAAATGACGTCTCTGTCATTGATGTGGCTCATTTGAAGGTGATCAAATCTATTCCTGTTGGCGCCTTTCCCTGGGGCGTAGTCGTGGCGCCGCAATGACCGCTGCGCAAGAGCAGCCGCCTGCCCTGGAGATTGCGAATTTAAGCCATGCCTATGGCGCGCGCACAGCGCTTGAAAACGTCAATCTCTGCGTCACGCCAGGAAAGTTTACGGTTCTTCTTGGGCTGAACGGCGCAGGTAAAACAACTCTTATGTCGCTCGTCACGCGGCTTTATGCCGTCCAGAGCGGCGCAATAAAAATATTTGGTTTCGACATCATGCGGCAGCCTATGTTTGCGCTGCGACGACTTGGCGTTGTTTTTCAGGCCAGGACATTAGATCTTGAATTAAGCCTGTTGCAAAATTTAACCTACCACGCCGCCCTGCATGGCATCGGCGCGTCAAAAGCCAAAAGTCTGAGTGAAGAGGCCTTGGCGCGCGTCAATCTTCTCGCCCGTAAAGATGACAAGGCGCGCACCCTATCAGGCGGATTGATGCGCCAGGTGGAAATACTCAGAGCGCTCATGCATGGACCAGCCCTGTTGTTGCTTGATGAGCCCACTGTTGGATTAGACATACAAGCGCGCGCCCAAATTCTGGCTCAGCTGCGCGAGCGCGTGAGCAATGATGGACTGAGCGTCCTTTGGACCACGCATCTTATTGATGAAATCTCCAGTGAAGACGACATCATCATCCTTCATCAGGGAAAGGTTTTAGCAAAAGGGCGTTGCGATCGCATCATTCAAGAATATCATGTGCAAACGATTGGCGAGGCCTTCGCCAAAATCACCGCCAGCAGCAAGGAAAGCCTGTCTTTATGAGATCTCTTTCTGACAGCTTCAATGCGCGTTTTACCCTTGGTCAATATCTCATATGCCTGTGGGGCATTGTCTGGCGAGAGGGGCTGAGGTTTCTCCATCAAAGAGAGCGTTTTATATCTGCGCTTGTGCGGCCGCTTGTCTGGCTCTTTATTTTTGCCGCAGGCTTTCGGCAAGTTCTGGGTATTTCAATTATCCCACCTTATGAAACATATATTCTCTATGAGGTTTACATCACGCCTGGCTTGATGGCGATGATTCAACTTTTCAACGGCATGCAATCATCTCTGTCAATGGTCTATGACCGAGAGATGGGAAACATGCGCACTTTGCTGATCTCTCCCTTTCCACGCTGGTTTTTGCTGGGATCAAAACTATTTTCAGGCGTCGTTGTGTCAATCCTGCAAGTATATGCTTATCTGCTGATCGCTTATTTTTGGGAAATAGAGCCGCCAAGCCTGCTTGGTTATTTAACCGTGCTGCCGGCGCTTGCGTTAAGCGGTTTGATGCTTGGCGCGCTGGGCATGGTTTTATCCTCGCTGATCAAGCAGCTTGAAAATTTTGCCGGCGTTATGAATTTCGTTATTTTCCCAATGTTTTTTGCCTCATCCGCGCTTTACCCACTCTGGCGGGTGAAAGAGTCGAGCCCCTGGCTCTATTATGTTTGCGCCGTCAATCC
>Ga0208872_1002393_pt1 | contig 10921 bp, 12 predicted proteins | sample CryBogCBH12Aug08_FD_185508 | JGI IMG/M metagenome (GOLD analysis project Ga0208872, IMG submission 185508) | Freshwater microbial communities from Crystal Bog, Wisconsin, USA - CBH12Aug08 (SPAdes) | ecosystem: Environmental > Aquatic > Freshwater > Lake | place: Crystal Bog, Wisconsin, USA... | reverse complement strand
TCAATAATGCCATTTTAGGGGGCGAGTATGAACTTAAGACAACCCATAACCGCCATCAGCGCTGAGAATAACTCCGTTGACCCACGCCATATCACTACTTGCCAGCGCTGCGACTACGGTGGCTATCTGTTCAGGCTCGGCTACTGAGGGGATATCCAGATCGCTCTCTGTGGGAGTCCGTCCTAAATAGTCTTTGAGCCAACGCCTACTCAAGTCGGTCCTGACACCTCCCGGCGCAACTGCATTCACTCGCACTCCTGATTCTCGAAACTCAAGAGCCAACCCCTGAGTGAGATTGTTGAGCGCGGCTTTCATAGAATCGTAAAGCTGGTTATGAAGTGCTGGGCGAAGAGCATTGGTGGAGGAGATATTGATGATGCTGCCACCGGTTGCCACTAAATGAGGATGGGCTTGTTGCGAAAGAAAGAATGCGGCTTTGAGATTGATTGCAAAAATAAGATCCCAGTCGGATTCAACGACATCACCGACCGCTTTATGACTAATAACTCCAGCGCTATTCACGAGGAGATCAATCCGTCCGAATATTTCTACCGCGGTATTAATAATAAGGAGGGCGGCACTTTCAGGTTGGGCGAGATCAATGGCAATAACGCGAACCTTGGAATTTTCACTATTTAATTCCCGTTCAATCTGATTGGGATCATCAAGTCCTACTAATAGAAGGTCATAGCCGCGTCTGGATAATTCGCGAGCAGTTGCGGCACCAATGCCAGTAGTCCCACCTGTGATGATGGCGAGCGGATTACTGGGCCCGAAACCCTTGTTAGCCATCTTAAAATCATATAGGATTTCTCGGAACTAGCGAAGGGCTTTCTGTGACCACTTCCAATTCCATTCCAAATTTTCCAAAGCTCACTGCATCAGAGAAGACTCCCCCTCCCGCTTGGGCAATATTGGAGCGCAAACTGATAGCTCTCATCGATGAGTCATCACTTGAGTTCGCTGACAGATACACCAACTTAGATAACACGCTCATCTGGCGGAGCGAGTGGCCAGGATTTGATGGTTCAGATGATCCTTATGAAGGTTTTATGAACTTCACTTTGCATTACATCATCGGCGGGGATCCACAATTAGATAAGCGCCACCGCGAAATTTGGGATGCAATTACTTGGCAGTGGACTGAGTATGGACAGGTTCAAGATGAGTTTGATCAGGCATATGACTGGATGCATCATGGTGAGGCGCTTCTCGGTTTTTACTGGTTTGCTCTTGCTAATCCCCATGTTCTCAAAGATCGTCAACGAACCAATAAATTCGCTGCGCTCTATACAGGTGAAAATAGCAAGGTAGATAACTGGGATCCACTCCATAAAATTATTAAAGCCCCGATCAACGGAAGTGGCGGAGCGCATTACATACACACTTGGGAGGACTGGGGTCCAAACCGCCAGATCTTAGAAGAGTACCTTCCTCCTTTTGAAGATTTAACTGGGCAAGATCCATATCAAAAGCGCACACCTTGGCACGATGATGAGATCTACCGCGAAATTCTTGAGAAAATTAATGAACGTATGGGCAAGGGTGATGTTCCTGTAAATCTCACTGCAACCGGACTAGTTACTCATGCTTATATGTATGACCACGATGAAAAGTACAAGACCTGGGTTCTTGAATATTTAGATGCTTGGAAAGAACGTACCGAACGCAATGGTGGAATTATCCCCGACAACATCGGATTAGATGGCGCAATAGGCACTTATAACGATGGCAAGTGGTGGGGTGGATATTACGGCTGGCGTTGGCCGCATGGAGCTATGACTATCTTGGAACCGCTCACAGTTGCTGGTGCAAATGCGGTACTTCTTACGCAAGGAGATATGTCGCAACTCGACCTTGCTAGATCCCAGATGGATCTCCTGTGGGAGATGCGCAAAGAAGAAGATGGCGCCATAGTGGTTCCAAACCGCCACTTTGATGCAGGTTGGCGTGACTACAGAATTCAAAGAGCGATTGATCCGATCATTGTTTGGAATATCTCACTGCGCGAAGAAGATGCAGAGCGCGTAGAGCGCGGTTGGCACCCAAGCAATCAAGAAGTTTCCACTGAAGGTTATGTCTTAGGAAGCGCTAGACCGCAACATACAGCCCCCTGGTTTAGTTATATTCGCGGCAACTTCCCTACCTATCCAGAAGAGATATTGCAGAACAATCTCGATGCAGTGAACTTCCAGATTGAAAGGTTTAGAAGTGCCGAGTGGGATCCATACACAATGGATCACTACCGCGAAGCAATGTCGATTCATGATTGGCAGATCTTGCAACCTGCGATCTTAGAAGCGCTTGTGCATCTCACACTTGGTGGACCAATGCCTGCTTATCACGGCGGACATTTACATGTGGCGGTGCGCTACTTTGATATCGATGGTCAGCGCCCAGGATTGCCTGCAGATGTTGCAGCGCTGGTTGAAAAGATTGCAGAAGAGAGCATCGAATTAACCTTAGTTAACACTTCAGAATCTTCAGAACGAAACCTTGTTGTACAAGCTGGAGCATTTGGAGAACATGAAATAGTTAGCGCGAGCGCAAAGGGCGGTGAAGAGATTGCTGTTGGGGGTAATCATCTCCAAGTAAATCTTCCAGCCGGTACCAAGATCTCAATCACCCTCAAGGTCAATCGCTTTGCCAATAAGCCAAGCTATGAAGGTCCCTTTGCCCCAGCCGCTCCACTTATTCCAACAACCATCAAGGGGCGAGATCTCTAATTTACTAATCCCTTAAAATCCTATATGATTTTTCAATACTCAAAGGAGGCTCAGCCGTGGATGTTCCAAATGTGAAACGCCAATTTCCCAAGGTTTCTGAGTTGGCTCCACTGCTTAAGTTCACGGGTCCTACGCTTCATCGCAAGGAGCAGCGCCTAGCCAATGCGCTGACGATCTGGGATCTTCGCGAAATTGCTAAGAAGCGCACTCCCCAAGGTCCCTTTGACTACACCGATGGCTCTGCTGAATCAGAGGTCACCCTTGAGCGAGCTCGGCAGGCATTCCTAGATTTAGAGTTCCGCCCCAATATTTTGCGTGATGTTTCTGGCGCATCTTTAGAGCGCCAGAGCTTGGGCGAAACTTTCAAGATGCCCGTAGGAATTGCGCCAACTGGCTTTACCCGAATGATGCATACCGAAGGTGAGCGAGCCGGGGCTCGAGCCGCTGCCAAATACGGGGTTCCATTTACTCTCTCAACGCTCGGCACTACGACAATTGAAGATGTTGTCGCAGCCGCTCCTGATGGCGTTAACTGGTTTCAGCTTTACATGTGGAAAGACCGCGATCGCAGTATGGAATTAGTGCGTCGAGCAGAGGCTGCTGGAGTCAAGCACTTAATGCTGACGGTAGATGTGCCAGTTGCAGGAGCTCGTTTGCGAGATGTGCGCAATGGATTGACTATTCCGCCACGCCTCACTGCCAAGACTTTAGTCGATGCGATTCCAAAACCAGAGTGGTGGATTAATTTCTTAACTACTCCAGGTATCTCATTTGCATCGATGTCCAATTGGAACGGAACTGTTGCAGAACTTCTTGATTTTATGTTTGACCCAACGATGACCTTTGATGATCTCAAGTGGATTCGTAGCCAGTGGAAAGGCAAGTTAACGGTTAAGGGAATTCAAACCGTCGATGATGCTAAACGCGCAGCGAAGGCTGGCGCAGATGCAATCTTGCTTTCCAATCATGGCGGTCGTCAACTTGATAGAGCTCCAGTCCCTCTGCATCTCTTAGTTGATGTAAAGCGTGAGCTCAAAGGTGATACCGAAGTACACCTAGATACCGGCATTATGCATGGAGCAGATATTTTGGCTGCGATCGCGCTCGGAGCAGATTTTACCTACATCGGTCGCGCATACCTCTATGGATTGATGGCAGGTGGACAACAAGGAGTCGAACGCGCATTTGAAATACTCAAAGTGCAGATGATCCGTAATATGAAACTCCTTGGAGTCAGTTCCTTAGAAGAGCTAGAACCAAGTCATGTGAAGATCCTGCAGACACATCAAGGTCTTGGCAAACTTCCAAATTAAAGTAGTGCACACTCAATCAATAGGTGGGGGAATATGAAGATAGCTCGAATCGGCGCAGTAGGCGCAGAGCGACCAGTAATAGTTGAACATGACCGCGCCTATTTTGTGGACTCATTGATTGGTGACTGGAGCCGTGAATCCTTAGAGAATGGCGCTGTTGCAAAGGTACAACTGGCTGATCTTTCGAAGTTAGAGAGCACTGAACTTACTGGTATCAGAATTGGCGCTCCGTTGACCCGCCCAACAAAGTTGATCTGCGTTGGCCTTAACTACATCAAACATATCGCTGAAACTAATGCCGATACACCTAAAGAGCCAATCATCTTTATGAAAGCTCCAGATTCATTTATCGGTCCAAATGATGATGTGATTATTCCTCCTGGCAGCACTGCAACCGATTATGAAGTTGAGCTCGCTGTGGTCATCGGTAAGCGCGCGCTCTATCTCAAGAGCCCTGAAGAATCTGAAAAACATATCTTGGGGTACAGCATCTCTCAAGATATTAGCGAGCGCCATTGGCAGATCGAACGTTCAGGTCAATGGGTGAAGGGCAAATCATTCCCACACTTCAACCCAATGGGTCCACACATTGTTACTGCTGACTCTATTAATCCAAACAATCTGCATATCTGGTGCAAGGTTGATGGAGAGACCCGTCAAGATTCATACACTTCAGATCTACTCTTTGGAATCAATCACCTGGTCTGGTACATCTCGCAATTTATGGAGTTGTTCCCAGGCGATGTCATTAACACTGGAACTCCCGGTGGAGTTGGCATGGGCTTTAAGCCAACGAAGTACTTACGCGCAGGCCAAGAGATTCACACCGGCATCGGTGGCATTGGTGAGATTAAAAATCACTGCGTAGATTTTCAAGGGTAGTTACTCAGGCAGATCGAAGATCGCCAGAGTGCTGGTGAAGCCTCCATCTATCTGAATATCTGTCCCTGTTACATAATCTGAGGCGCTAGATGCAAAGTAAGTGGCGATCCCTGCGAAATCTGCTGGCCTTCCCCAACGCCCAGCAGGCGTTCGAGAGAGAACATGTTCTTGCAGCCCAGGTACAGCGCGAGTTACGGAGGTCATCTCTGTAACTATCCAACCTGGCAAAATCGTGTTTACTTGAATGTTGTCAGCGCCCCAAGCGGCCGCCAAACTCTTTCCCAACTGAACGACGGCACCTTTTGTGGCAGAGTAAATAGAAGCAACGCCTAACCCTTGCACACTTGTAAGTGAGCCAATCAAAATAATCTTTCCACCACCGCGTTTTTTCATCTCGGGGTAGACGAGCTGGGCGCAATGAAATACCGCTTTAAGGTTCACATCGATAATCTCATCAATAATCGCGGCAGTAAATTTCTCAGGACGCATTCGGATATTTACTCCAGCGTTAGCAATCAAGATATCAATTCCGCCAAAATCTTTAACTGTTTCAGCTGTCGCCCGAGCTAGATCAGATTCTGATTTAACATCTACCTGATATGCCTTCGCCCTGACGTCCATTGATTCCAACTCCGCAATCGCTGCAGCGCTCTTTTCTAAATCACGCGCCCAAATGGCAATCGATGCCGACGCAGCCGCCAGTCCCTTTGCGCAACCTAATCCAATTCCACCGTTACCCCCGGTGATTACCGCTACCTTGCCCGAGAGGTCGAAGAGCGGGTTAGAGGTCAACGGAAACTCCTGTATCCATTGATTTGTAGAGCGCTTCAACTAGGCGAAGTGTTCCAACAGTGTCAGCGACGCTACTACGAAGCGGAGCACCTATTGCAATCGCCCGCATTACAGATCCAATAGTTCCTCTAAAAGCATCTGGGAACCAACGCGTTGTAACTGGGTATGGCGTCCATCCATCTGTTGGCACGACTTGTGAATTAACTTCAAGAGTATCTACGCGACCAACTGGGTAGTCGTAGAGCAATCCCAGGGTGCCGCGAATAGAACCCTTGTCGCCATCAATTCGAAACTCAGCGCGATTATCTCCACCACGGTTGATGTGATTGGCATGCACGAGAGCGGTTACACCTTTGTCGTATGCATATGTACTAATCGTTCGAGTCTCGCCGATTGGGTACTGCCCCTCTGTTCTGCCGGCTGCGCAAAAGACGGTATTGGGTTCTCCTAAGAACCAGCGAACCACATCGTGATAGTGAATCGAATGCAGCATGATCTCTAGCCGCTCTAAATCTCTCGCCCACGGCCACATCTCCCACGGGGTAACGAGGTTGACTTCAAAAGTTACATTGGTAACTGTTCCAATCCAGCCCAGCTCCACCATTCGATGGGCCGCGGCAACTCCCTCTTCAAAGCGAAGTTGATGATTTACAGCCGCAATAATTCCATTCTCTTCAACCGCATTAGCCATTTTTAAGCCATCAGCAACCGTGGTGGCCATAGGCTTTTGAGCCAAGATATGTTTCTTAGCCGCTGCAACTTGAAGGAATATTTCAGGCTGTAGGGCGGCTGGCACCGCAATATCAACGATTACAGAGCGCTTATCTTCTAACAACTCCTGCAAAGTGCTGTAAACCTTTGGGATTCCATGGCGGGAGGCGACATCTTTGGCCTTGGCTTGATCAACATCATAGATACCAATTACTTCTAGGCCTTCGATTTTGTAAGCAGGTAGATGCGCACCATCAACGATGCCTCCTGCTCCGATGATTGCAATCGGAACTTTATGGGCCTGATCAATATCGAATCTGCAAAAGTCAGATACCTCTTTAAATAAGTCGATCATGATTGCACCTGATTCTCCGCCTGAGATGTGCGATAAAGGACAGTCTGCAAATGCTCGGTGTAGAGGACCAACTCCTCATTATCGGCTCGAAAGACCTCATAACTAACTCGGAAAAGCCCCATGGTTTCATATTTAGGGGTCTTCTCAAGCAGGGTACGCATTGCATAAATGGTGTCTCCGATAAATACCGGCTTAATAAAACGCAGACGGTCATATCCGTATGAGAATGTATTTACATTGTTGTGGGCAAATAAGCCCATTCCATAACTAAATACCAGAGCTCCAGGAACAATACGTTTTCCAAAGAGACCTTCTTCGCGAGCCCACTTATCATCGGCAACATAAGGGTGCAGATCAACTAGAAGTGAACTAAAGAGCATCACTTCGCCCTCTGAAATCGTGCGCCTGATCGATCTATCAACTTCACCGACTTTGTAATCCTCATAGAGTTTTACATCTTGATTCCAGACAGGAACTTGATATCGAGCAGTGGGATCTGGGTTTGGATTTTGCATTACTCCCCCTTTAGTAATTCTTGACGAATATTTTCGGTGTCCTCACCAACATGTGGAGCACCTTTAGAACTCTTCAGTGGTCTTCCATCTAGTCGTAGCGGAGATCGGGTTGTTGCAATAGAGATCTCTTCAGCGCCATCCTTAGATGTGCGCTTGGTCTCTTGCATCATATCTAGTTCGCGGAAACCCTCGTGTCCAACTAATTCGGTGAGCGTTAAAACTGGCGCACACCAAACATCTGCGCTATCTAAAATTGCTAACCAGTGCTCAGTTGATTGAGTCTGTAATTTCTCTGTCAGAATCCGCATGATCTCCTCTTGGTGTGACCACCAAGTTTCAGGATCGGCATAAGAGCTAAAATCAATACTAAGAAGTTCACCGATCTTAGGAATTGGATTCATTGCAATTGCAATGTAGCCATCGCTTGTTGCATACAAACCATATGGGGCAGGTAAGAATGCATGCGCTGAGTTTTTGGCACCGCGCTTGACCGTAACATTTTCATCAAAGAGGTGAGCGCTGAGAAGTTCAAATTGGAGATCGAGCATGGATTCAATCAAGCTGGACTCAACCAATCCACCTACTCCAGTTCGCTCACGACGAAGCAGAAGCGCGGTTACACCTTGGGCGATATGCGCTGATGTAAAAATATCTGCAACTGCGATACCGACGGGGATCGGTGGCATATCTTTTGAACCATTGAGCCACGGGAACCCAGATATGGATTGTGCGAGCAAATCCTGTCCTGGGCGATCTTTCCATGGCCCTGTAGAGCCATACCCAGATGCACTTGCGTAGATGATCCCTGGATTTACCTTCTTCACATCTTCATATCCAAAGCCAAGGCGTTCAATGACTCCAGGCCTAAAGTTTTGAATGATCACATCAGCCTTCTTGATCAATTCCCAGACCTCAGACTTATCATCTTCGCTCTTTAAATCCGCTGCAAAGCTCTCCTTATTTCTATTCATGATATGGAAGGAGAGTGTGTCCCCATCGCTCTCAAGTCCTGCAAATGCCAGAGTGCGACCAATATCGCCAGAGCCAGGACGCTCAATCTTGATTACACGAGCACCAAGATCAGCCAATCGCATAGCAGCTACTGGGCCAGCCAGAAATTGTGAGAAATCTAGAACCAGAATTCCATCGAGCGGAAGTTCTGGTCGGGGCTGGCGGGTATTCACATGTGCTCCTTATGAATTGGGATAGCTCTTTGGAAATGAATTAGTCGACGTGGAAAATTTCAGGGATATCAGACCACCATTCGCCCTCTTTGCGATCGGCAACCGGTGTTTGTAGTGGCTTACATAAATCCCACCAACGTTGAGTAGTTGGATCTTCTGCCATCTTCGCCATATCGCCAGCGAAGTCATCTCCAACATACTCAAAGTAAGAGAAGAGGATTTCGCCATAACGATAGATCGAATAATTTCGGATATTGCTCTTATAAATTTGAGAAAGTACATCTGGCCAGACAGCTGAGTGAAGTCGCTCGTACTCTTCGCGATGTTCAGGCTTCATTCCAATAACTGATGCATAACGTTGCATGATCTATCCCTTCAATCCATAGACTTCAATTGCGGTCTTGCTCTTAATCCACTCTTGATCTTTCTCGCTGTACTTTGCGATTGCCGCTACTTGAGCGTGCCAGACATCAACATAGTTATTCATCAATGTGATCACTGGCCAGTCACCGCCTAAGAGAATTCTCTTAGCGCCAAAAGTCGTGACCATATGGTCAACATATGGTTGCCAATCTGCCACAGTCCAATCTGCAGCTGATGCGGTATTTAAACCAGAGAACTTGCCATAGACATTTGGATATTTGCCGAGTTCAGTCATCTGGCTAGCCCAAGGTTCAACCTGCTCACCAGCGATATTTGGTTTAGCAAAGTGATCAATGACGATCTTTAAGTTCGGGAACTTCTCCGCCAAGGTTGCTACATTTGAAAGGTGAGCCTCATTCACAGCAACATAATCAAAGGCTAAGCCGCTCTCTTCAACGGCTTTCAATGTCTCAAGGACGCTTGGGCGAAGGATCCAGTGATCATCGGATTCATACTTCTTATCTGCATAGTTGTGGCTGAGGTTTCGAACTCCCTTGAAATACTTATCTTTAGAGAAGATCTTTAAAGCTCTTGTGGCTTCAGCTGTCCGATCCAATGGAATGAAACCAACAACCCCGCGAACAAAATCGTACTTATGCGCAATATCGAGCATATAGAAGGTATCTTCATATGTATCAGCAGCCTGCACCAAGACGCTACCTGTAACTCCAGATGGACCGATTTCAGGTTCCAAGCGCTCAGGTGTGAAATCATCATAGATCACCCCATAAGAAGGCTCGATCCAGTCATATGCACGCTCACTCATGACCCACAAGTGTTGATGCGAATCAATCAACTCATGATTACTCATAATTTCTCCCCTTTTTAGAGTAGATGGTGCTTATCCCATGCTTCACGAACTGTGCTTCCAGATTTCAGATCAGAGAGCACATGATTTTCTCCTTGCGCTCTCGCGTTAGCTGCAGCGAAAACTTCACTAATTGCAAAATGCGGAACTACAACGACTCCATCGATATCAGCGATCACAAAATCGCCTGGAGCGACGCTCACGCCACCGCAAATAACATTGGATCGAACTCGACTTACCTTCATACGTCCTTTGTAGTCATATGGCAGTGAACCAACTCCGAATGCGTTAAATCCGACCTGGTGAATCTCATTTACATCTCGAAGCGGGCCATCGCTTACAACTCCTGTAGCACCGCGCAGCTTCGCGGCGGTAGAAAAGAGCTCTCCCCAAAAAGCAGATAATTGACTCTGTCCAGTTGCAACTATTGCTACCTCACCTGTTTGCAATGAATCTAGGAATCCAATTGCAGGTGCGTATGGGTCATGTGGATCAAAGTCACTTGACGGTTCAAATTCGATAGTTGCTGCATAGCCCATAATTTTCATAGAGCGATCTAGCGGACGAATCTCTGGGATCATCACATTGGTGCGAATGCCAAGCAGGTCAAGAGAATCACTAATCATCGCTGATCTGACAGATGGATGCAGAGTTATCTCGCTCATTTTTTATCCACCAAATAGATGTGAGTAAATGCCATGACAGTTGCGCCATCTTGGTTGGTCACAACTACATTCTCATCAATAAAACCATAGTTCTCGGGGTTCTTTGCATGTTCTCGTTTTGCCACAATCTCAGAGTGAGCTTGAATCGTGTCATCGATAAATACCGGGGCGATGAATCTAACTCGGTCATAACCGTAACTCATAGCTGCTTCGTTGATCTCATCAGCTAATGTTCCAACGGAAACTGAGAGAACTAGCGTTCCATGCGCCATCCGCTTCTTAAATGGTTGGGTGGCGCACCATTCAGCATCCATATGATGCGGATAGAAATCACCGGTCTCTTTAGCGTGAATCAAAATGTCATCGGCGGTAATTTGGCGCGTAGGTCCAGTCCGCTTAGAGCCGATCTCGAACTCATCCCATACCTGCCTCATTGCGCTTCCTTAATATAAGTAGCAAAAGTATTCTCGATTGCATCAATATCCGAAAGGGTAAATTTCTTAGCGGTGAGAGCACCATGAATGATCTGAGAGCTAGCGAATTGGAC
>Ga0208872_1002392_pt1 | contig 10922 bp, 23 predicted proteins | sample CryBogCBH12Aug08_FD_185508 | JGI IMG/M metagenome (GOLD analysis project Ga0208872, IMG submission 185508) | Freshwater microbial communities from Crystal Bog, Wisconsin, USA - CBH12Aug08 (SPAdes) | ecosystem: Environmental > Aquatic > Freshwater > Lake | place: Crystal Bog, Wisconsin, USA... | reverse complement strand
TCCATGCGCCGCTTGAGGCCAGCTCCGCCTTCCCCTGCGATATAAACGACGTCTCCCTGCACTGTCTCCTTGCCGAACACCGGCAGGCCAAGACTGATGTTTGTGCCTGCATATGTCGCAACGAATGATTTGTAGGTGCCAGGCTTGCCATACAATGAACCCAAGGCTTTCACAGGCAGGATGTCCTTGATCAGCCACTGTACCGGCTCGTCTTTGAGCTGATTGGCCGGTATCAGCTTATATTTGTTGGGCTGCTCCGCCTTTGGCGTGGCTGCGAACTCATCGTCAACACTCAAATCGGGATTTGGGTATTCGCCAAGGATCTCGCCGGTTTCGGGATCAAACCTGATCCCGTCCAATTCTAAAGGGCCGGATGGTGCCTTCTTTTTGGGCGGCTCCTGATGCGCGTGCTCTTTGACCTTCGTCGTCCATTGCTTATAGGCATTCTGCCACTTGTGCCGGAACATCGTGATGCCTCGGCCTTCCTGCTCCAACAGATCGGCATTCGTCTTTGTGCCGTCATTAGGTATGCGGCTCTTGACCTGTCGCTCGTATATAAAAAAGGCCTCATCGCAATATTTAACCATGAGGTAGTCTTCAATAAATGGCGCCTCGCGGTACAGATCGACCACGCGGCCCCACACGAAACGGGTCATGTAATCTTCGCGCCCGTCTTGGATCTGGCCGAATGCTGTTAGACTTTGGTCTGGTGTCGATGTTTTGACACCATTGACAGATCCGCCACCGCCATACTGCGCGACAAGGCCGTCGATTTCATCACAGAGCCATTTGGGCATGACCGCAATTTCGATTTCCCACGGTTCTTGCCCCTCAAGCCATTCATACCTGTCCCCGCTTTCGTGCATGGATGGCGGACACATGATGAAGCCGCCCTGCCCGCGTATATCGACGCCGATGCTGGTTTTGCATGTTGGTGCCGTCCACCCTTCGGGAACCTTGAACAAGTGCTGAAAGCCGCCTCCGCCTGTCTTTTGGCAAACGGTCGTGATTTCCTGCGCCACTTGCTGCTTGTCGCGCATAACGTACCACCACAAAGCAGCTTGCGGGTTTTTTTGAACATCCAGATCCACAACCACCAGATTTGAACATCTGCCGGTAATGATACCCATGTTATCACGATTGGCGTGAATGCCATTCGGGCCATACCAACGCTGGAAAGTCAGATCTGGTGCAAGTTCATGCTTAAGGTCGCGCCATTCAGGCAGCGCGGGCCGTTTCCATGACTTGTCTTCCTTTGGCGTCTTGGCTGGCACCACCTGCAAGCCAAGGTCACGATACATTTGGGCGAAGTCAGCTGCGCCCGCAAAGGACGCATCGAATGAGGGGAGTGACATTTGCATCTCTAATAAAATCAGGTTGTTTCATGTAAAAATCGTGCGAGAAGCGCCGCCTCGGCCCGACCGTGATCTTTTTTGCGGGCAAAGTGTTGGTTAAGGGGCCAAAGGCTGATGGCTCTAGCTCGGCCTTCATCCTTATCAGCACCGAGGCGATAGTGCTTTTTCCAGCGTTGTGGCGTGACAAAATGCAAAGGAACCCAGCAGGCACCCACAACACCGATGGCAATGCCGTATGACTGGCCAAATTTAAAAGTGCTGCTGACGCCCTGTCCTGGCATTGCATGCACCGCCTCGATCATACCCATCTTTGGGCCATAAGCACGGATGATGCGTGCCATCTCGGCACCGTTCACAATGTTATTCGCCACCGGCATGTCATACACCGCGACGCGGTCTTGATCGGGGAAAAAGAAAGCAATTGCTCCCGAAATGCCTGGGTCAATGCCCATCACGCACCAAGGGCCATCGTCATACAATTCGGTCATTTTACGCCCCTCTTCTCGTCGTGCTTAATAAAATTGATGATAGACAATGTCCCGCCGGATGCCAAGATCAGTGGGTAGCGCCACTTGTGAGGCACGGAATCGCGGTGCCTCCATTTTTTGTAGTTATTGTATGGCACGCCGATTTTCTCGGCTATTGCCTCGATTTGATTCCAATCAAGCATGTTTTTCATCTTTCATGCTAAAGTCAATCAGCTTTGGTTCATTGATTTGATGGCAAGCCACGCAAAGATAAGCAATTTCATCTTTGTGTTCTTCTTTTTTGTTTAAATTGCGAAATTCATTAAAGTTAGGATCGCCAATACCAGTAACGACTTCGAGCAATTTATCGTGCTCGCAATACGGGCAAACAAATTTGATATGTATTTTTGACATTACGTTGTTGCCTTATTCAAGTATTGATCAATTCTTTTTCCTATCCACGCCATAACAGGAACGGCCATGCTGTTGCCCAATGCTTTGTATCGAGGCCCGTCAGCAGCGTTTGGGATTGCGGTGTAGTCGTCAGGGAAACCTTGCAACCGCTCACACTCACGCGGGGTCAGGCGGCGCACTGCCATTTGTTGTAATAAAGTTGGAGTTCTATTAGTCCCACTATTACCCGCACTCAATGTTGGTGCAATATTTTCACTATAACCAATTCCACCAGCTGCACTGCCTTGACCTCCTTTAAATGCTGCAACTACAATTGGTTGCATGACAGCTGTTGTTGTGCTGTTTTGAATACCGCTTGGTGCTCTAGATAATAAAGCATTAGAAACTTCAGTGTAACTTGCAGTATTTACTGTGCCATCAGACCCATGCAATATAATACCAATTGGTTGAGGTTCTAAAATATGATAATCGCCGCTTAAAGCTTCTTGGTTGCCTAACCACAATTTAGTTCCTACATTTGCCATCAAAGATGGAAAAATATCTTTTCCGCTTCCTGTTTTTCTATTTTCAAAAACAATAGCATCAACCTCTACTCTATCGTTTCCTGTACGACTGAAAGGAGGGCCGCCTGTAACTGTGGGGGCAGACTTTTGCCCCGCACTGCGGCTCGGCGCAGAATCCCGGCGCACGCCTTCGCGCTCAAAAAGTATTTCTGCTGGATCAAATCCGTCTCTAGCACTTGCGACAACGAACACACGACGGCGTCGTTGGGCCACTCCGAAATATTGGGCATCAAGGACACGCCACGCTGCTGATCTTTTGGGGCCAACAACCATACCAGCGTTTGTCCACTTTCCCCCTGTCGGGATGAGGGGGGCATTATTTCCCGTAAGGGCGGCGAGGAAGCATCCGAAGGCGTTGTCTTTGACGGACAAGACGCCGGGGACGTTTTCCCAGACGATGATGGCAGGGGGTCGTGCTGCATCATGTCGAACATTGTCAATTGCATCGGCCAACCTCACAAATTCTAATGTTAAATTTCCTCTGTCATCTGACAAAGAATTGCGTAAACCAGCCACGCTAAAAGCTTGGCATGGTGTTCCTCCCACTAACAAATCCGAATCGCCAATCCAGTTTTGATCCCGCAATACAGTAAAATCCCCATGGCAAAGAACATCAGGATAGTGATGTGCCAACACTTGACGTGGAAATTTTTCAATTTCACTAAATGCCAATGGTTCCCATCCCAAAGGATGCCACGCCACTGTTGCAGCTTCAATACCTGAGCAAACCGATAAATATTTCATCCGATCACCACATAGTTTTTGACTTCGCAGCCAAGAGCACGAAAATCTGCCTCACTCCAACGGAACCATGGCGCGTCTTTTTCATACTGCACATAATATTCGTTTGTGTCCCATATCTTTTTGACCGCATAAATGTGCTTGCATGGCGCCAAGGCCAGCATTGTCGCCAATATGATGCCCGTCATGCGTCATCCCCGTGCTTGCCCATGCCATAGCGAATAAACCCAATAAGAGGCATGATGAGGGGCATTGCGACGACAAAGCCACCCAACACCGCCAACCAGTTTAAACAGTACTCCTGCCACCATTCATTCATGACACAACCTTTGTTAAATCATCGACCAATGCGCCGTAGGTAATTTTTTCTGAATTGTTTATGTAATATGAAACATCCTTCGGCGCTGATGCGTCATGCAAATGCGTCCAAGGGTCATTCCCCGATGGCCGATCATGCAGAAGGTTTTCTGTCATCCGTTCAGCCATGACCTGCTGCGTCTCCTCAATAGATGCAATGAATGCCTGCCATGTTGGGCTTTGTTGATATTGCTGCGCCCACAATTTAGGGATGAATGCTTTGCGGGTGATTTCAGCATAATGAGACATGCCACTGCCACCATTCGTAATTATGATGGGGCTAGTGATGATTTGCTTAACAGGCATAATGATCTCTGACTTTACGATTGCAGGTGCTGCAATCAAGCCAACGATGCCCTTTAAAAACGACCTGCGATCCATCACTTCACCTTTACACAAACATGCCTAGTTACTTTTGTTGTATTGATCGTAAGCATTTCTGCTTCCTTACCGGCAATTTCACACACTTCTTGATTTTGCATTGGTATGGTTGCCAAAGCCACTGAATCGCTTTTAGAAAAAGGGCCAGCGTAAATATAAAGAACCAAAACCCATTCCATCACTTTTTTCCTAATGCGTTGTATTGATCCAAAACAACCTTTGGTATTTTAGGCATAAGTGCGCTATTCCAAAATTGCTGCCTTTGATAATAAGTTTGCAGGTCAATGCCCTCTTTACGCGCCTCGCGGCGGTCGAGCACCATTTCCCTTTTTCTTTTTAACAATTGGGCGCGTGCTTCTTTTTCACGTTCCGCTGTTATGCCCAACCGATCTTCAATCTCTTTGATGCGTTTTCTAAGTTCATCCAATCCACTTTCGGTATAAAATTCACTGTAGCTGCCACCCGATGCTGCAAAATGATCCATCACTCTTTCCCCCAACCCATTATTTCAGACACAAAAATAAACACCCAAAGCACAACAAAGAAACAAATAACAACCATGCCATCCATCACTCTTCTTCCTCCGGCCCAAGCCGTTCCATAATTGCTTGAGCCATAGTTAACCGCCCATCTTGGCGGCCTAAAAAATAAGCTTCAGTGATTGCCTTTTCCGTCAAGCCATGTTCTTCAATGAAATAAGCTGGCACATTGTCTTGCGCCTTCTTAAGCTTAGGGCTTATGAACCACGCTTTACTGCATATTTGACGTATGTCACGCCTCAGCCACCGGATTTGCATCCGCGCCTTTTCAAGATCCGTTGCACCGACCATCACAGCATCCCTTCAAATATGTCACACAGCGCATGCCACATTCCCCAAGTTATTATGATGATTGTGCCGCCTACCATGAAAATCATCCAAAGGTTCATGATCAATTTTATAAACTCTTCCATCACTCTTTCTCCCCAAGTGCTTTACGGGCAACCTCTTTGTAATGATATGAATCATATTCTTGCATTTCGGAAATTTCTTTTAACGCTTCCCGCAGTCGTTCAATTTTTTCCCGCATGTAAATGCCTTGGCATGCTTCAAAGCAATCATTGCTTATTGTTTGGCCTTCGCGTTTAATTGGAGGAACTCCTAAAAGATGTTTTTCCATCACTCTTTCTCCCCTAGTGCTTGACGCGCATCTGTTGTGTCACAATGAACAAAACCTTCAACAACATTTAATGCGCCGTTTAAATATCCTTCAAGCAGTTCAACCCTCTTCCGCAGCCGTTGGTTTTCTGCTTTTAATGGGTAAACCGTTTTAGCCCAATTTTCATCAATGCCCATATTCGTTTCCTTTACATTATCAGCAAAGATTTTTAACGCTTCCCGCAGCCGTTCAATCTCGTCAGCGGCTTCCATTTCAATCGGTTTATAAATGTCCATGAAACTGCATTGGCAGTATTTGGTGTCATCCCGCAATCGCTCAACAATGTCAGTCATTTTACCTCTCCAAAAACCTGCCCAACAACAGCCTTTGTTTCTTCAGTCATGTAAAACCATTCAGCTCGTGCAACATAGCCACTGACCTCTTTCAATGCTTCCCGCAGCCGTTCAATCTCGTCAGCGGCTTCAACGCAATCAGGATCAATTTCAATCCGAAAATGGAATACAGCGCATCCTTTAATATTATCAGGGCAAGATATCCCAATACGTTCTCCTTTTTTCCGCAACCGTTCAACAATGTCCATCATGACGACAATTTCCCTTTGCCTTCCTTCATCTGATTTTCGACAATCAGGATCTCTTTCATTTTTGTGAAATATTCGATTAGGTCATCACAATCGACTACACGAACAAACCAATAATCAAATTTGTCGTTAATACTTTCACGGAAACTAATCCTGAATGCGACGTCTTCTTCATCTTCAACACGAAGAGCAAAAAAAGGCACGCCTTTAGTGGTTACAAAATCCAACCGCTTTTCTTCAGCAATGCCTTCATAATCATTGCGGATGTAGCGTTTGCCCTTTTTTTCTTCTTTCGTAAGACCTTCAATATCAGCCATCATTGATTCAATAAGTTTATCCAACATTTTAGTTCTCCTGTTTAATCTAGGTTAATAGTTCCGTCTTCATCTTCACAAATAATGTGATTGCTTTGCAGCAATTTAACTTTGCCCATGCAACGAATATCATTTGCACGATTAGCCATTGTGTCGATTATTCTGTACAAGCTTTCCATTTCCAAAACAGCTCGCGTGTAAATGTCTTTATGCACGGAATACTGTGTTTCATCTCGCATTTGTTTCATTTCTTCGAGAATGGTCATTTTAAATTTTCCCGATAAGTTTGTTCAAACGATTGTTTGCACTTTGCGGATATGCCGAACCGATGTGCAAAATGCTCGGTATTTCGGACATTACTTTGCGGCGCCTGACGTAGCCTTCCATATTGCCATTTTTCATCAGCTCGACGTCACGCATGACGTCAAGCGTTTTTGAAATTGCTTTTTTAACGGCCTCAATTGTTTCCTCTTCAATAACCGATGCATTATTTAAACGATCCAATAAATTGTCAGATGACCTGTTGTTGTCACTTGGACGTGAAAACAGGCAAGCGTGATTGATATACTCATCAACCAATTGATGAAAAACAACAATTGCATTAACGATGACCGATTTTTCATAAACGGCATTCATTGACCTAAATCCTCAATTTTTTTGCGTTTCATCATTTCGTGCGCGTATTTATAGGCCTGTTCAGCGGCCCATGCATGATCGGTATAATGATCCGCATGCATCATGCCCTGCAATGCAGCCATGGCAAAAAGATCCAACTCGGTCAGATCCCAACCCTCTTCATCCCTTTTGGATAAAAGCATTCCCAACATATTCACCATTTGATTTCTCCTGCAAATCAATCCGAACACAATTTGACATTTTGGAAAAATTGTCAAGTGGGGTTGACGAATAATTTTTCCGGCTTATGTTAACGACATCATATTTTATTGAATGGAATCACAATGAACCCTTTCGCCAAGTACGGCATCGAACACTTATCCCCTTCGCAGTGCAACACATTTGTCGCATCGCCAGCCATGTACGTCATGGAGCGTTGCCTTAAATTACGTTCAAACGTCGGGCCAGCAGCTCACCGAGGCACTGCAGTCGAGGCGGGCGTCGTGCATGCATTAGTCAATGGCGCAAGTCTTGAAGAGGCGCAGGCACTGGCCAAAAAAGAGTTTCAACGCTTGACGGCCTTATCCGCAGATCCCCGCTTGGATAAAGAGTCTGCAGCCATTTCGGACATGGTGGTTCAGGGCTTAAAAGAGCTTATGCCATACGGCAAACCGTCATCCACGCAGGGTGCGATCAAGTATCGCGTCGAAGGCCTTGCTGTGCCTTTAATTGGCTTTTACGACATGGAGTGGGAAAACCACGGTGTCTTGACTGACCTTAAAACGACGCACGCTTTACCATCCAAGATCAGCACGAATCACGCGCGTCAGGTGGCATTGTATTGCGCCGCGCGTGGCGACAATTTAGATGCGCGTGTGACGTACGTCACGCCAAAGAAATCAGCCACATACAGGCTGGAAAATAAGCGTGAGCACGTTTCCGCTTTGGAAAAAATTGCTTTGTCTATTCAACGCTTTCTGTCGATTAGCGATGACCCGCATTACTTGGCATCCCTCGTCGTTCCCGACGTTGATTCATTTTATTTTTCTGACCCCATCGCGCGTCAAAACGCATTCAGCATTTGGGGCTTGTGAGCTTCGCCCGTGTGGGCAAGAGCATGCTGCTGGCTAAATAGCAGCAATTTGATGGAGACTAAAATGGCACTTGGAATTAACACTCAAGGATCAGTCGGCGGTGAATTTCTGCCAATTGTGAAATTTGATTGTCGCGCCGGTCGCATGTTCCGCCGCGACCGTGAAAACGGCGAAAATACAGACGTTGATATTACAAAGTCATTTAAAGCCGTTATGGATCTTGACAATATCGAGGTGGGTTGGATCGACTTTGACACTGGAGGCGCCCCATCCTTCGCCCTCGGCCCTATTGGCCAAGAGCCTGAACGTCCCAGCGAAAAGCACAAAAAGGGCGTGCGTTTCGTTGTTAAGCTTGCAAAAGAATGCGGAGGCGATGTGCGCGAAATGGCGTCAACAGCCAAAGCATTTTTGCGCGGCCTTGATGATCTGCATGACGTGTTTATAGCTGAACAAGCCAAAAACACAGGCAAATTGCCCGTCGTCGTGCTTAAAGACACTGTACCCGTGACGACTGGCGAGGGGGCCAGAAAGTCAACAAACTACAGCCCCGTCTTTGAGATCTCGTCTTGGGTGGCTCGCCCTGCCGACATCAAGGCCGCTCCCCGCAACACCGAACCGGCGCAGGTTGCTCCCAAGACCAGCGCCCCATCAACCGGATCGACGAAGGTAGCGCCACCTGTCGCTGACGACGAAGATTTCGGCTGATGGTTCAGGGCGGATTATACATTTTGATCCTTTCAGTATAATCCGCCCACCAACCATTATACCTAGGTACAACCATGAAATTCGTGATCACTATGAATATGCCCGCCAGAAGCGGGACTGCCGTCCACCAGATTGTGGCTGATTATCCTGCAAAGGGTCTGAAAGAATTTTTGGACGCTTTGACGGATAACGATTTTCTTATGGTTGAAGAGTATTATAAAGACCCACAAAACCAAACATTGTCCAGCAATGGATTTATTGGAATCAATTACCGTTATGTGGGCAAAGTCAAAGTCTTGAACAACAAATTTTGAGGTATGTTATGAATTATGAGAGCACAATGACTAAGGCGGTTTCAGCAATTAAAGACCGCGCTGATTATGGTGACATCACAGACGTCCATGAAGACATTGCAAACGTCCTGACCATTTTGCTTGGCAGGAAGTATACGATGTATGAAGTGGCAATGGTTCACCATGCGACGAAATTGGTGAGGGCCAAGCGCGACAAGAAAAAGCCTGATCACTATGTTGACGGCATCAATTATTTGGCTTTTGCGGCGCAATTTAGTGGCGCTTCAGACGTCGAGCAGGACATCAAGGACATTGCGTCCAAGTTTGCTCCAATGCCGCGTGCGGAGCCTTTTGGCGGCCCTAGCAGTGTCACCACGGTACCAGCCGAATGACCGAGGTATTTGCATTTATTTTGGGGATAGCGGCGGGCTTTGCGCTCGCCGTCTATCTGCTGGAGGAACATTATCATGTCTGATCATATCCCAACCGTCGATGAAATTTTATACTATGCCGATTTTTGGTTAAGCCTCGTGCCAAAGCAGCATTGCGTTTATGGCGATGAACAAGCAGACGCACTTGTTGCAATCAAAATGGCGCATGATCGTTATCGTGACGCGCTTGAAAAATACACGAAAGTGACAAATCCGCCCAATGACATTGGGCAATTGGCCACACGTCTTCAGGCAGAATTTGATGCCATGATGGAGGAATAAAGTGAGGTCAAAAAATATTTTATATGCGGAGATCAAAAATAAAGAAAATCCAGACGTCGTTAAATTTCTTAAAAAGATGCCACTGTCTGGATTGATTATTTTTGGACACAGTCACTACACAGACGCAACCGTCTCGCGTGCAAGGCAAGTCATCGAACGCATCAAATCACGCAATTTATATATTAGCTTGTGGGACGCATGCACAAGGGAATTGCCGGATCTGCAAAACATCGGCCCCATCATTCATAATTGCATCATGATGAATGTGAATATGTATACCGACCGCTGCATGAACGTGCAGGCAATGAAAAAAGTTGAAATTCCTAATGACACAGCAGAGGAGGCTGTTATGGAAAATGTTACAAGTCACCCAGCAACTGACACAAGTGGCGAATGGGTCACTGCAAAACAGGCGCATGAATTGGGCATTAAAGCCGAATCAACCATCCAAAAATATGCAGCAACAGGCTTGATCCCTTTTAAGAAGGGATGGAATGGCGTGAGGTTGTTTCGCAAGTCTGACTTGATTGAATTTTTTGATCCAACCAAGCCGTCAAAAATTGTTGAACAAAGCATGGATGCAAGGTTGGAAAATTTGGAAAAACAACCTGTTGAATCGGTTGTTCAAATGCGTGCGGAATGGAAGGCCATGAAGGAGGAAAATGAAAAGCTTAAACAGCATAACACTTTCTTGATGGATAAGCTTATCAAAGACGCCAATAGCAACACAGCGATTGATTGGCAGCCGATTGAAACAATACCTAGCGATGGCACGCCTGTCTTTGTTTTGTACGAAGGCAACATATTTGTCGTTCGGTATCTTAAAGGTTTGTATTGTTTGGATGTACCCAACCAAGACACAATGCACCTTATTGTCTATCTTAAATTTAGCAGTTGGGCGGCCATACCAGACTTACCAGAAACTTTTGAAAGGGTTTAATAAAGCGGCGCCAGAGGAGGCCATCATGCCACGGATTGAATTGACTGAACTTGAACGGCAAAAATTGGCTAAGGCTGGCGCCGATAGCATCCCACACCAACACGGATGGAGGCCGATTGATACCGCGCCGGATGACGGCACGCCATTCATTGGCATGAAGGTGTTTGAAACAGGAAGTGCTGAGGTGGCAATTGTAATGAAGGACAGCAAACTGCCAAACAAAACGTGGCGC
>Ga0208872_1002390_pt1 | contig 10929 bp, 13 predicted proteins | sample CryBogCBH12Aug08_FD_185508 | JGI IMG/M metagenome (GOLD analysis project Ga0208872, IMG submission 185508) | Freshwater microbial communities from Crystal Bog, Wisconsin, USA - CBH12Aug08 (SPAdes) | ecosystem: Environmental > Aquatic > Freshwater > Lake | place: Crystal Bog, Wisconsin, USA... | reverse complement strand
CCCCTTCATCGGCCTCCCTCAGAAAACCAATGATCTGCTCTTCCGTGTACCGCTTCTTCACGTCCAACCTCCTTTCCCCGAGATCAGACTCTAGCTCCTTTCGATACTCAAATCAGGGGGGACGTCGTTGGTAACTTAGCAGGCGGTGGACGGCGCTTATCGAGGATATTTTGCGCTCGATTGTGGCGGTCTTAATGCCCGTTTCAGACACCTTTAATAGGAACTGCGATAGGGTAGTAGGGGTGGTTGGTAGGGCACATAGGTCGGATTGTTGACAGTAGGCTATAAATTCCATCATATCGGCTTTATAGGCTCGTATGGTATTTGGCGCGTATGCTCCATCGATGTGCTCTAAAAGTTTATTTAATTGATTTACTTCTGTATTATTCATTTATGATTACTCAATATAATGATATTAATAATATCATAAACGATATTTAAAATGATTTCAACTGCTCAAATTCGTGCTGCTCGGGCGCTAATTCGTTGGTCTGCGCAAGATTTGGCCAATGTCTCTGGGGTCGGGGTAGCCACCATTAGACGTATGGAGACTCTGGACGGTGTGCCGAAAGGGCAAATTCGTTCGCTAAACTCAATTAAAGAAGCTTTAGAAGGGGCAGGGGTTGAATTCTTGGGAACGTCAACCGACGGACCTGGTGTTCGCTTGACAGGAAATACTCTTAAGTAGTTGATAAATTTAATAATTATAAAATGATTGATTGCCTGTTCCGGACTAAAGTATAAAATTAGAAGCAGGGCATGGAAGCCCGATATGGGGATTTACCGGGCAAAGCATGTGTTTGCTAAATCCTTCGCTTTCATTTCGAATTGGCGGATCTCGCCAATGGTTGGCTTTATTTTTAAGCTAATCAATTCAATACTTTACAAGCTTTATTGAATTTAATAGTGAGGAGTCTTGGTACCGCACTTGTTCTGCGATGCACACCGCTGCGTCCAGTCTAAGCAACCATTCCTTTACGGTAATCAGAATATCTTTGAAACGCAGAGTGAGCCATTGTAATACGGACGAATCCGACCTGTTTTGCCAAACCGCGGCAAAAGGCAATCCCCTGACTCACTGCGTATATCCCGATTAGCTATTTAGGGTTCACTCGACGCGTTTCGCGAAACGGGAGCCTTATATAAAGTCTATTAAATCAATAACTTAGTTTAATGCATGGCTTTGCGCAGATGCAGTAAAGCTGGCTCAATTTTTGCATAAATTAGGGATGAACTTTAAACTTAAGGATAGGGTCATGCTTCCCGAGAGCTTTAACTTTGTTTTTACGTCTGGTGGTCCCTACGGCGTTGAGTATGCCAATAAATCCTTTAGCATGATGAAGCGTCATGCTGGATACCCGTTCAAAGCCTACTGCATCACCGATCCCCAAGAGGGACTGGACCCTGAGATTAACGTCATTGCTCCTGAGATGAAGGTCAAGGGGTGGTGGAACAAGGTGTTGGGATTTTCAAAGTCTATGCCAGACGGATGGATCGTCATGTTGGACGTGGATATTGTGATTACGAATTCCATAAAATCAATACTGGACTACGCCTTCACCCACACCAAACAGATCGCCGCTTATTCAGACGCCATACATTGGATGGATTGTAAATTCAGTTCATCCATGATGGTGTTTAAATCGGGATCGCTGGATTACATTTTTCAAGAATTTAAGCGACAGTACCCTGCGATTGCTGACCGAGCGGGCGGTGATCAAGTGTGGATAGAACCTTACCTTAAGGATGTTTTGTATCTCGACGAAGTGTTCCCAAAATTCAAAAAATCGCTAAAATTTGAGTTGGGTCAAATCAAAGGAAACGAACTCATACTGCCTAAGCAACTAGACAGTGAAATCTGTCTGGTTGACTTTCACGGCAGACCCAAACCCCATGAAATTACCCACGTGCCGTTCGTGGCTCAACACTGGCATTAATTATTGAAGCTTAAAAAAACTTTCCATAGCGCTACACATATCGATGACGTTTTGATCGAATGAGTCTCGAAGGTTCTTACAATACGAGATGTAGGCCAGCCTTTTCTGTAAAAACTCTTGCTGATCAAACTCACGCAGATCAATTTCATCTGCGAAATAAAGTGGGAAGTCAGGACCACATATACGGCTTACTTCCGCCTTCGTGAAAGGCGCTGCATTAAGTATGACGGGCACCGCGCCTAAGAGTACACTGTCCATGAGTACTGAGGTTAACGAGTCGTAGGACAAAACAAAGCGGGTAGCCTTTAATAAGGTAACATACTCTTCGTTAGTTTCAGGCCAATCGCGTTTAATGAGCACAGTTTGATAAATGGTCGGACATTCCGCGTTATACATCCAACCTTTACCGACATAGGTCAAATTAAGAAAACGATCATGGATCGTCATCTGCTCTGCTTGTTCCAAATCAATTTTGCCCATAAATTGAGTTAACACAAAATCCGGGTCGTCACAGAAGGGCGCATGGTAGGCGAGTTTAAATTCTCCCTCACGTGCTTGACCTTTGTTAATTAAAAATCCCATTTTATTCAAATAATAGCGAGCTACATTCAAACTTTCAAAATACTCGCAATCGAGGTTCTCACCATGGATCACGATGTGTTCGCCTAAACCAGAAAGCACTCTTGGTATTAGGTCTTTATCGCACTTTAAAAAATTCTTGCCATCAAAACAGGCTACAAAAGAACCATCCACAATTTCACATTGGATAACAATTGCCTTTCTGCCAGTCTTTTGAATGGCCTCAGCAAGCTTCCACAGCGATTTAATGCCCGCAGACTTTTCCGTATACGGAGCCGCGAAGATGACGTAAGACGGGCGCATGACCAATTCCCTATAGCTTCCAATGAGCTACTATCTTATCAACAAATCCTTGGATAGAGTTTCCATAACTATTCTGAAATTCGTGGAATGACGCTCTAAATCGGGTCATCTGGTCTAAAATGGGTGTTCGTAATGACGGGTCGGAGAACTGATAATTGCCATCGGCCTCAACGATTAAGTCGGCGAAGTTCGCTCGGGGGATGGGTCCAACTTCGATATCGTCAATTTCAGATTCTGAAAACGGTTGAAATTGCATGTACACCGGAATTGCGCCACAAAAAATCGATTCAGAGATTAAATTTGTTAATGAGTCAAACGTAAACAAGAAACGAGAATTTTTAAGCAGTTGCGCAAGCTCTGACTTGCTGCAAGGGTCTTTTCTGGTAATCAGAACCGTGTTTTTAGGGATCACAACCTTCGAATACAACTCCCCTTTGCCAATGTAGGCGACGTTGAGTGCCCGACTGCTCCAAGGAATGGGAGATTCACCAAAAGCCTCGTCGATATAGGGGAAAAAAATGTAAGCGCGAGCGGAGGGGTGGACAAAACGTGAGTGCGCTAGAATAAAGTCATCTGGGCCTTGATTGACTCTTTTTCCTCCGTTAAGATTGCCGTCACGATTGCCAAAATAACGAATAACTTTTGGAGCATTAAGAGGGTTATCAATAATGCGCTCTGGGTACACAACTAAGGCGCCATTTTGGATCAATATTTTAGGATCGAGAATGATTTTAAGTCCAAAGGCTTCAGCCACTTTTGACAAATGGTTATGCCATTCAGCCCACCCTGTAATGGATCTATGTGGTCCCGCCCAATTGGTCCTAGCAAAAAATGAATTTGCACTGGTATCAAGAGTGAACAATAGTTCTTCATCTGGATACTCTCTAACAATCGGACTAATGAAGCATTGATGTCCGATGCGCTCCAAATAGCGAATTAGGAATATTAAAGAAAGTATTCCATTAGAAGCGAGCGCGTTGCAAATGGCTGCGCAAAAAATAAAAGTAAATTTTGGCTGTTTTGTAGCGAGCATAAATGCAAAACTCGTTAATTAAATATAAAGCAAATAATAGCGTGGAATTACATTAAGTGCCTACGATTTTCCGCTATTCGTAGTTTGATTTTTTGGCTAATGTCTTCCGTGCCATCGCTGGCCACCAGATCAATGTAGTGTTCTGTCTTTCCTGCTCTAAGACCCAGCCTACCTAACTTAAATCGCTGAAGGCCTTGGGCAACAGACTTTTTGTCTTGAAAAATATCCTTCGAAGACATCGAAACCCGACCAGACGGGAATTACAGTGTTTTGCTTAGAAGAAGCAAAACGGATCAAAAAGGAACGGGGAAATGGATTAATTTAGGAGTTGAGTCAACCCACGCTGTAAAGCGGTTATTAGATGAATTGGGCTATCAATCGGGGAAATTATTTAGGGGTATAAGACCGGGAAACCGAATTACGGAGGGACTGTGTGACAGTCAGGTCTCGAGAATATATAAGGGAATCGCTAGAAAAATTAATCTAGAAAAAAGTAACGTATCTAAAATTAGTGGCCATTCAATGCGCGTTGGCGGAGCGCAGGATGCGCTAATGGATGGTTTAAGTCTCCCTCAAATAATGGTTAAAGGTGGTTGGGTAAAAACAGATACGGTTTTGAGATATATTGAAAAAGCAACAGGTATATAAAAGCCAAATAAAGATAGTCAACAATTTTTATATGTTAAGTTTGAAAAATATATTCCAGTAAAATAAATTTTTATAATTCATCGGGCTTGCTCGCCAATCTGCGCTGCTTATTCACAGAGCACGTGAATTATCCAAGAAAAATCAACTCAAATTGTGCTTTTAGTAGATTTATAGGTTTGAGTGTTGAAATCATTGAAGAAAAAAAATAGCTCAAAAGTGATACACAGCCAGTTTATTTTGCACTGATCTCGCCCCAGAAACCCGCCACTTTGAAAAGACTCAGGTTCTACAAATAAATATATGAAAACACAATGCAATTAACGCAAACACATGATTTAGGAGACACGAATTAGCAAAAGCAAAAACTCTCACCGCAATTGATATTGAACAGCTGCTTAACTACATCAACACACGCAAGTACGCAGCTCGTAACCGCTCAATGATGCTGCTCACCCACTGGGCATGTTTGCGAATTGGAGAAGTTGCTTGCTTACGCTGTAGCGATGTCACAATCAATTACAGGCAAGTGAAAGATGAAATCCGCTTGCTGCTCGACATGACCAAGGGTCGTCATGCCCGTACTGTGTTCGTTAGCGCAAAGCTCAGAGCAGAGTTGCAAGCCTACGCAAATCAAAAAAAACTCAATGACTAATGTCCGCCGCCCTTCACTATAACAAGAATACCCTTCCAGATAATCCAAAGGTCGAGGAGAAGTAGTCTGAAAGAAGAGCGCTGAATATACTGATTAACATATTCATACTCATAAATAGGATTACCCATCTCTGATGTGCCTTTATTGATATGACCCAATCCCAAAAGTCCGCCCCGCAATAAGAAACGGGTTACATTTCCCTGTGCGCGATCACGTTCATAATGCAATACCGATAAAGGACGAGGCCCAACTATGCTCATATCCCCCTTCAGCACACTCCAAAACTGAGGCAATTCATCAAGGTAGAATTTTTTAACAAATTGACCAACAAAAGTTCGGCTATCTGGAGTCCACTCTGCCGAGTAAGCAATCCAGTCATGGCGTTTAGCGCCCTCGGGCTCAATATATTTGGTCTTAATCAAGCGAATCTTATATTTAGGAATAATTTTCCCAGCACTTACTCCATTGTAATAAAAAAACATTGGTCCTTTATTCTCAGGGATAAACCAACCCTCTATTAAGAAAGCAGATTTGAGCAACAGTAGAATTGGAGCCGAAAATAGCAAAAGTACAATAGCAACCAGCTTATCAAATATGACCTTAAAAAAACGAGGCGGCAATGGCTCTTTTATTTGAAAAATATGAGGGTATTGTTCGTATATTTCTGCTGTTGGAGGCTTATAAGGAAAGGCTTCTATAGGTTCCATGATAAATAATTAAAAGTTTTTATATTGATCTAAGTCTAAATTATAGTTAGACGCTTTAAATTGAATAAATGAATCAAGAACAAACTCTTTAAATTCATTTCTAAACCTCTCCTCCGAAAAACGCAGTGAATTTTCTCGACATACTTCATGCGATATTGAGGAAGCAACCTTTTCAAATTTATTAACAGCAGAACAAATAGCATCACAAGTTTGCTCATAAAAAAATACGCCAGTCCTGTTATTAGATTCCCCATCCCCATGAATAGTTTCCAACGCCCCTCCGCTCCCATATGCAATAACGGGTGTTCCGCATGCTTGAGCCTCGACTGGGGTGATACCAAAATCTTCTTCTGCAGCAAAAATAAATGCTTTGGCACCTTGCATATACCTCTTAAGCACTTCAAATGATTGATATCCCATGAAAATAATATTGTCTCCGGCTTTTGATTTTATCTTCTCAAGATCTGGTCCATCACCAATCACAATCAACCTTTTAGATGGCATCTTTGTAAAAGATTCGACAATTAGATCAATTTTTTTATAAGGAACCATTCTAGAGGCGGTAAGATAAAAATCTTCTTTCAAAAAGCTTGGCTCAAAAAAATCAACACTTACAGGCGGGTAAATCACCGAAGATAAGCGCCTATAGACCTTCCAAATCCTTTTGGAAATAAATTTTGAATTCGAAATAAAAATATCAACTCCGTTGGATGTTCGAGAATCCCAGAGGCGAATTTTATGCAAAAAATATCTAATAAGAAATCCTTTAAATTTCTTATTTAAAGCAACCTCCTTAAGATATTGATGCTGTAAATCCCATGCATATCTAATGGGGGTGTGGCAATAACAAATATGAAGTTGATTCGGTCCAGTAAGGATGCCTTTGGCTACTGCGTGTGAGCTAGAAACTACCAGATCATAATGAGATAGATCTAGCTGCTCTATTGCAAAAGGCATAAGTGGCAAGTAATTTCTATACATTCGCTTTGCAAAGGGAAGCTTTTGTATAAAAGTAGTTTTTGGTTTCTTACCATTTAAAAAAGATCTCTCATCCGATGGCAGGAAATCAACCGAAGTAAAAATATCAGCATTGGGCAAACACTCTATCATCTGCCCCAAAACTTTCTCAGCCCCACCATTTACTGTTAGCCAATCATGAACAATTGCAATTCGTAATTTGCCAATTTCAACCTCACTCATGAAAGATGTTCCTCATTTTTATATAAGTCTTTCTTGGGTAGATTAGCGCAATAGAAAAGAACAAAAATTATTACAAATGGAAATACATTTGAAGGGGATGGGATTCGATGCTCAGTAAAACTTGCAAATGTTAACGCCCAAAAACTAATTAACAAGCCAGCCCGAACCATACTATAAGATTGAGTGCGTGAGATTTGAAGATATAGGACTGACCACATTATCAAAAATATACTTAAACCAAGTAGACCCTGCTCACCCAAAATTTGTAGGTATGTATTATGAGCATGAGCACTACTATATATTCTTTCCCCCCCTAAGTTATTCTGCAACCAGCTATTGGAGTCAAATTTAAATGGTATATCATTTGCAGCACCAACTCCCGCCCCAACGAATGGAGAATGCAAGAATAAATATAAACCTCGTGGCCAATTTTCATAAGCCCTTATGTATAAATTTGCCTCTTTTGTTGTGTCCGCGTTTTCATTGATAACACCCTCAACAGCACCTTTATTCGCTACATAGACTGGATAGGTTTGAAATAAGATTATCCCTTGAATTAGAACAATCAATGAAATAAAACCTATTACAATCCATTTTTTATTATTCTTTATGGCCAAGTAACTTATCACGCCCATAACAATCCCAAAAATAGACCCCCTCGAAGAAGACAAGCACATTAGAAATACCGAAATAACGATAAGAAGAATGGATATATATTTCTGTTGACCTGAAAATTTCCATGCAACTATATAAGCCATTGGACTCATTAAAAATCCTCCAAATGCATTTGTTGCAATAAATAGCCCCGTTGCCCATTCAAAATTTATATATTCATAAATTGCTACTGGCAATGAAACTCCCAAGGAAAATATAACAAAAATCTTAATCCATCGATCCAGATTAATATTGAGCCTTGGTGCAATTGGCAAAAATAATAAGGGAAGAAATGATATTAAAAAATTACCGTCATATCTGTAAAATTCGGGGGTAATCAAAGCCCTAGGATCATAAATAAAGAGGCTAATGATAGAAACCAGGTAGTACAGTAAGGCCCAAAATGTAACGCGCGGCACGCTCCCATTACCCATAAATATCAACGGAAAAAGGAATAAAACCCATGCAAATCCCATAGTACTTAATGGGATTAAGTTAGTAACTGTGGCAAATAGACTAACTAGCAAAATGAGCTTAGTTAGCCAAGCAAGAGTCCCCCCTATTCTTATGGGCATAGGTTTGTTGGCCCTTAAAATACCATTTGAAACTATCCCCTGATTCCTAATAATTTATGCATACAGTAACCTAGTATGTACTGGCTCATCCCAAATAGATTTGGCAGTCTGAATACTAAAGGGTTGTGCCGCAGCACCCAAAGTGCCGATTAGGCGATCAACATTTGGGCATAAGTAGGGTCGGTCGTTAGGTCGTTTACGAGCATCAACTGCAACTACAGAAATATCACAATTAGCTGACCCAACCAATAATTTGAGTGCATCTCCAACTGATTGACCGATCCCTGAGCCAATATTAAAAACATCTATGCCAGAGATTTTTTCAGTCAAACGATGAATTATGGAAGCCATTGAACGCACATCTACAAAATCACGCACTGGCCAAAGATTTCCAACCTCTATCCTGTTCGCACCAGCCGTAATCTGACGCACAACCTCTGGCAAAAAATGTGGATTCGTTTCATGAGTTCCGGCAGCATTAAATAATCGCCCAATTGCAATATCGAACTCAACCCCTACGGAGCTCTTGTAGCGACGGATAGCCTGCTCCCCCATTAATTTAGTTTCGCCATATACATATACCGGTGAGACCTGATCAATTTCACGATGCGCATATCCACTAGGAGCGTAAACATCTCCAGTGGAAGTAAAGAATAGCTTCCTTACTGAGGATGTTTTATGACAAGCATTGAAAATATTCAAAGATCCAGTTACATTAGTTTCAAAAGCCTCGTGTGGATTTTGCTCACAAAAAGGAATGTAATGATGGGCTGCTAAATGGAATACCAAATCAGGCTGCACTAATTGAAATATATCGAGCATTGAAGCTGCATCCCTGATATCGGATTTATAGAGATGGGGCTTAATTCCGGACACATCCCACAGATAACGGCCTTTAGATAAATTATCAATAATGGTAACTTCATAGCCAGATAAAAGTAATGATTCGACTAGATGTGAGCCAATAAAGCCACATCCACCAGTAACAAGAGCCTTCATATTAAATCCCTATCTTAGAACAATTTTTTTGTATGCCGAAAGAGTTGCTGAGGCAATAGATTTTGGATGGTATCGGGAAAAACCAACAGCCTTAGCTGCCTTACCCATCTGTTCACGCAACTTTGAATTCCCTATTAGTATGTTCAATGCTCCTTCAAGAGCGGGTACATTGCCAGGTTCGACCAATAAACCAGTAATCCCATTTTCGACCATTTCCGGAATGCCCCCTACATTTGTAGAAATAACTGGTAAGCCAGCGCATAGAGCTTGGGAAATGACCATTGGTGCGCTCTCTGCGAATGATGGCAAGACAAAAATATCACAAATCATAAATAAATCAATGAGCCGATTTCGCTCGATACCTCCTGTGAACTCAATCCTACCGGATGAAATTAAATCGGAACAACTAGACATTTGCTCCTGGACATAGTCAGGAGCCCAATCCCAAATACCAGCGATGGTTAAATGGACATCAGAGTGTTGAGCCGCAATTTTTTTGAACGACTGAACCAAAATATGGAGTCCTTTTCTGGGAGTAATAGCGGCAACAAATAATAATCTTATGGGTTTATCGGAGCCTGTATTTTTCAAATATGAACTAAATTTAGACTGGTAATCATGAAAAAAACCAACATCGATTGCATTATTAATGCTAAAAATGTTTACCTCTTTATTGCCCTCAGATGCCAACAGTTCAGTAATTTCGTTTGTTATCGCAATTACATTTTTTACATTCTTAAGGTAGTAATTCTCAAGCTTGCTTTTACATAAAAATTTGAATCTTGTCAAAATAGATTGCTGATTTCTTGGAATTGCCAACTGCTCATTGCGATATATGCCATGGATTGTTTGAACACTCTTTCGACCAAGAAGCAAGCTTAATAATAAAAAGGTAACGGTCCCTTGTCCATGAATAAGGTCAGGCTTCAATGACCTGTTTAACAGGAAAAGATGGAATAAAAGTCGAATTGGAGTGACAAATAATGCAGCAAATACATCTTTTGAACGTGGAATGAAGTGGAAATGAATTTGCCCCTTTCGATAATTAACTGGAGAGTAGCAATTTAAGGAAGTAGAAACCACATGCAATTCAAGCTCAACCTCTTCAAGACTGGAAAATCCCTCAACCAACTGATATGTGGCCTGCATAATTCCGCCCAAGGCCTGCTCAGAATCAAGGTATGGATACTCGGAGAGCATTAATATTTTCATTGCTTAGTTTTAAATCTTAGAAGCTATTACATAATAATTAGCACCCTCATCCCCAATGCAGTTAATCGATCTATTAACATCATTCATCAAGTTACCCACCATCAACGTAAGGAACAATTTTCTTACGCCTGGAATTGCACCTAGAGCTCTTTGACCAAGCAAACTTAGTGAAAAATATTTTTTAGTAAATGCGAGCGGCTGAAATGATTGAAATTTTTCAATTTTAAATCCATTGCTTATTAATAAATCGGTCCACTTTTTCTCATCTAATAAATTGCGATGAAACATTCGCTTATTCATATTTGTAATGACCCAGCACTTTCTGCACAGGTTAAGCCGCTAAAGCATACACCATAGCGGGGGTTTTCATGCCGAGGGCCTGGTGAGGCCTGCGGGTGTTGTAGAACTGGATCCAGTCGCTGATAACCCG
>Ga0208872_1002388_pt1 | contig 10932 bp, 7 predicted proteins | sample CryBogCBH12Aug08_FD_185508 | JGI IMG/M metagenome (GOLD analysis project Ga0208872, IMG submission 185508) | Freshwater microbial communities from Crystal Bog, Wisconsin, USA - CBH12Aug08 (SPAdes) | ecosystem: Environmental > Aquatic > Freshwater > Lake | place: Crystal Bog, Wisconsin, USA... | reverse complement strand
TACTCGCCCTCTTCAAAGAGACCCACCAAGAGTTGCAGCAGAGAGCCGCCCGGTCGGTCGATACCTCCCTGGTGATCCGGAACTGGCTGTTCGGGTGGTACATTGTGGAGTTTGAGCAAGGCGGCGCCGAACGTGCAGAACTCTATGGCAAACGTCTTATAGACAAACTTTCCAGAGAGCTCAAAACCCTTGGATTGAAAGGTATCTCGTCGACCAGCCTCAGGCAGTGCCGTACCTTTTATCTGGCTTACAAAAAGATTGGTCAGACAGTGCCTGCCCAATCTTCAGATGCTCGAATTGCTTTGCCGGAGATTCAACAGGCACTGCCTGTTATATCTTTTGATGCCACTCTCAATGCCCCAATGAAAAAAGTTCTTTAACGCTGCTGTAGATGGTTAATGCTTTGAACTGTGACCTCATAGCTCTGAGGTTGTTTACGCTAACCCTAGGTGATTCTTATTTTCCATTTTTGGCTTATTCTTGTTTTCCGGTCACATTTGATACTGATATTATTTGCATTTTTGCTTTTTTTGTGCAAATTTCAAATAAATATTAATAGATACCCCATGCTTGTAGAGTTCCGCGTTTCAAATTTTCGCTCGATCAGGGATGAGCAGCGCTTGAGCCTTGTTGCAAATAGTGACAAGAATCATTCGGAGACTCATATTATTCGAAGCGATGTGAAATCAGGTATTTCGCTGTTAAAGTCTGCTGTTATCTACGGCGCTAATGCCAGTGGCAAGTCGAACCTTATCATGGCGATGTCGTTTATGAAGAGGGTTGTTGCTGAGTCGGCTACCCATGTCAAGGAGGGGCAGAAATTTCTTTTTCAGCCATTCAAGCTTGATGGTCTTTCATCAACGAAGCCGAGTGAGTTTGAAATTACCTTCATCGAGGCCGGTATCCGCTATCAATATGGCTTTTCATTGCTTCCTGACAGGATTACTTCTGAGTGGTTGTTAGTGTACAAAACATCGAAGCCGCAGGTCTGGTTTGATCGGCGGTACAATCCAGAAACAAATATTGATGAGTATACCTTCAGTCCGTTTTTGAGTGGCGAAAAAAAGTTGTGGCAGAAATCGACCCGTTCAAATTCCTTGTTTCTCTCCAAGGCTGTCGATCTGAACAGTAATGCTTTACGGCCTGTTTTTTTATGGATTGTGCAGCAGTTGAATATCATTGGTGCTGGAGAACAGCCTATGATAGAATTTTCAACAGCATTTGCTCAGTTGCCCGAAGGCAAGAAACAATTGCTCGATTTTTTAAATGCCGCCGATTTAAGTATTTCAGAATTATCACTGGAGATTCGTCAACAGCGAGAGATTTCGGTCAGGGTTGAGGGAGAGAAACCGCCTGTTCATCAAGTGATTGATTCAGAGGCTTTGATGCCGATTTTTTTACATACTGGAGCTGAAGGAACTGCGAAATTTGAATTTCATGATGAGTCAACGGGAACACAGCGCCTATTTGCTTTTGCGGGCCCTATACTTGATGTGTTACGTGAGGGAAGTGTTTTGATTGTTGATGAATTGGATGGAAGCCTTCATACCAAAATCGTTCGTTTTTTGTTGAGCGTCATCAATTCATCTACCTATAACAGAAAAGGAGCACAGCTTCTTTTTACAACTCACGATACTTCTGTCATGGATGCAAAACTCTTTCGGAGAGATCAGATTTGGTTTGTTGAAAAGGATCGCTCTCATGCAACGCACCTTTATCCTCTGACCGATTTCAGCCCAAGGAAAAACGAAGCTCTTGAAAAAGGGTACCTCGTTGGACGATATGGAGCAATTCCTTTTATCAATGACACGATATTTTAAGGGAAGATATGGCTCGAGATAACCACCCGAAGATTCGTCAGGAAAAGAAATTACAACGGAAGAAGGCTTTGAATAAAGGGTCTGATCGTCTCCTGATTGTTACAGAGGGAGAAAAAACAGAGCCTTATTATTTTGGCGAGATCAGGTCGCACTATCGCCTGAGTACTGCCAGAGTGGAAATAATGCAGAGTAAATACGGGACGACACCTCAACAGGTCGTTGATTTTGCTGTCGATAAATGTAACGAGACGAAAGAATATGAAACCGTGTATTGCGTTTTTGACAGAGATGATCATCCAAATTTTTTGAATGCTCTCTATAGCGTCAATGCGCAACACAGGAAACATAAAAATGACAACAAAGAGCTGATCAATTTTTATGCGACTCCCTCTATCCCCTGTTTTGAATTGTGGCTTTTACTGCATTTTGTTCCCGTACGTGGCTACATGCACAGGCATGAGATTCAACGGGTATTGAATGACTATGACAAGCTCCCCGACTACGCGAAAGGGGGGCGTGGATACTTTGACATGACCAGACACCGGCTGGAGGTTGCCTATATGCATGCTGATTTGTTAACAGCAAATGATCCGCTGGGAAGCGAAAAAAATACTGAGAATCCCTATACTTCTATTGGAAAGCTGGTACAACTCCTTACCTCGATGAATATGTGTTGGCAAAAGTAATGATCACTCCTCAACCGGCTCTCCTTTATCTTTTTACCTTGCTTGAGCGATCAGCGGGTCAATGAAATCATTAATGGCAGACTATTTGTGACAAAAATCGTTAACGATAGCCACCGGGAGTTACAGCAGAGAGCTGACCGGTCGGTCGATATCGCCCTCGTTATCCGAAACTGGCACTGCGAAAATCCCGATCAGGAGGGTATGAACGATGTTCGATAAATGGCTCAATCAGGATATCGGGAAAGTCCTTGACCGGCGTAACCGGGTCGTGGTGGGAGCTGAAGCCTCTCTTCTGGATCTTTTGCGCAAGGTTCTGCCGGAGAAGATGACGATTTTTGTGGTTCATGGTGCCCTTGAGGAGCTGGAGTGCAAGTACACGGTGGAGAAATTCCACAAGGATGAGAAGGTGGTGATAATAGCGACAGCACCAAAAAATGAGCTGACTTTTATTCGCGACTACGCTGAAACCTGTGGGTACGTGGATATCCGCAAGGTTGAGAGTTATGTGGCAGAGAGGGTTTTTCAGGAGCTTGGCCTGAACATTTCTCTCACACCGGAAGAACTCAAGGTTGCGGCATACAACAGCCTCGATAAGGGAAGGGAGTACTGGGAGGAGCTTTGTCGCAAGGGCGGAGAGCGGCTTTTTGATATCGGCAGCGATATCCTCCCCTTTCTCCATGACCCAGAGGGTTTCTGCGCTACTCGTGATGCGGTGGTGGTTGCGGCCTTTTTTGAAAAAATCAATATCTGGCTTGGGCGCGGCAACATCAGCCAGCCCCCCGAAATCCTTGCAAAGGAGGTGGCAGAGCAGATTCTGGGGTCACTACTGACAAGCAAACCGGCGAAAAAGTACCTCGATGTGTATAAAAAATGGGGCGATTCCAAAGCGGTGGAGGGTTCTTTGCTGGGCTATTGCCGGGAGCATCCTGCCCGGTTGGAGCAACCGGAACTTTGGAAGGTCTATGTCGCCCATCCGTTTGATTCGGTTGATCTCCAGTGGCTGAATGACCTGGTAGTGCACTTGTCGGACAGCGACTACATTAAAGATAAACTCACGCACATACACGCCCGTTTCAGGAGCAACCACGGCAGGCAGTGGCGCAAGGGGTTGTGGGGCCATCTGCTGCAACTGCTGGAGTTTGATAGCTCCAGAATCAAGGCAATTGCCTCGCTGGAGGAGGCGATTGCCTGTTACACGGCCGAACTCTACCGGGTTGATACGGCTATCCGAATCATCTACGAAGAGTTCTGGGGAGTCGAAACGGTTGTTCGCCCATTCCAGGAGTATTACAACCAGTTGGTTTCACCCTTTCTCCATAAGTGGTTTCAGTACTTCGACGACTACCGGGAGAACCAGAAGGGACTTTTAATTGAGACCGTCCGCTCCGCTCAAGGACGGATAGCAATTATTGTGGGTGATGGTATCTCTTATGAAATTTCACAGAGAGTCACTGCGAAAATAGGTGATACGATCAAGGTTGATAACCAGTATCGCTGCTGCGGCATTCCGTCGATTACCGAAAACAATATGAGCCTGTTCTATCGTGACGATGGAGTTGTCGAGCCTTTGCAGTCCAGGAGAGAGGCATATCTTGCCGCCTAGGTAGTAAAGCGGATTGCGTTTGTTCAACTGGAGGAGGTCAACTTTCAACATGCTGAAGTGGATGTGCTGATCTGCTCGTGCAAGGATATTGATGACATAGCCGAGAAGATGCAGCACAAAGCGCTGAAGTTCATCGGCGAAATTGAGAATATGCTCGCTGAAAAGGTGGGGTTTCTGCTCAATAACGGCTTTCAGGAGGTTGTGCTGACCTCCGACCATGGATTTGTGCTTACCGGTATTCTTGATGAGTCGGACAAGGCTGAAGTGCAGTTTCAAGGGATTTTGTCAAAGGCAGAACGATACATTCGTACCACCGACAGGCAGAGTCCGTCACCTGAATTGATCGAATACAGGCAACAGTATAAGGAGTTCAACTACGTGTACTTTGCCAAGCATATTAAGCCATTCAAAACCCCTGGGAAGTACGGGTATGCTCATGGCGGGTTGTCGCCTCAGGAGCTGATTATTCCTTTTGTAACCTTCAGTACCAAAACGTCTTCTCTTCAGGAGTTGCGCATCAGTGTGGCAAACGAGAGGCAGTTGAGCGGTGTTGTGGGCGACTATTTTTCACTCCACCTTAAAGCTGATGATGGAGTGGGTGATATCTTTACCCAGGAAAGGAAGGTGCAGCTCCTCTTTATCGACAACGGGAAGGAGTTCAACAAGAGTGACATTGTCACCATCAAGGCTGGTGAACTCATCAAAAAAGAGTTTTCGTTTGACCGCCATCTCAATATTGATGTGATTGTGGTGGATGCCTTGTCACGGCAGAGCGTGACGAAAGTGAAGGTGTCGCAAACTATTGCCCGCGACCTTGGCGGACTTTAAGAATCGTATCATGAAATCAGAGTGAAACCTATGAGTATCGTTTTAGACAAACTGGATGAAAAGCTTCTGGAGCATTTCAGGGGATTTGTTGTTAAGAAAGATCTGGTGCAACTGCTCAAGGTTGGTGAGAATGTTCCGGTTTTTGTCCTGGAATATCTGATTGCCAATTCATGTTCGACAAACGATGAAGAGGCTATAAAGAAGGGTCTTGATAATGTCAAGCGTATTCTCAGCGATCACTATGTCAACCCGGAAGAGAGCGCTCTTATTCAGGCAAAGATCAAGAGTGAAGGGCGATACAGGATTATTGACAAGATCAGTGTAGAGCTTGATACTAAAAGGGACATTTATTGGGCCAAGCTCCAGAACAGTAATATCAAAAATGCAAATATCAGTGAACGACTGGTAAACCAGCATGAAAAAATGATGCTTGGAGGTATCTGGGCCATTATCGAAATGCGATATGATCCAAGTATCATAATGGGTTCGGCCATCTTTCCTTTTGTGGTTGAGGAGATTAAGCCGATTCAGTTGTCCAACTTCGAGAATGCACATTTTGTCAGGAACCGCTCTCAGTTTACCAAGGAAGAATGGATCGATATTCTCATGCGTAGTTCCGGGATTGAGCCTACAGCAGAAGGAATATCACCGCGTATCAAAATGCTCCTGATATCGCGTTTAATTCCCTTGGTGGAAGCGAATTTCAATTTTATAGAACTTGGTCCTCGATCCACCGGTAAATCCTATGTATTCAAGGAACTCACACCATATGCCGTATTGATTTCCGGTGGCCAGGGTACCGTAGCTAAGCTTTTCGTACATGGGTCAACCGGCAAGGTGGGTGCCGTTGGTCAGTGGGATGCCATCACCTTTGATGAAGCAACTGATAAGCTTTTTAAGGAACGTGACGCTATACCATTGATGAAGGACTATATGGAATCTGGTTCATTCTCTCGTGCGGGCGCCGGTGGCGAAATTACAGGAAGCGCTTCGATTGTCCTGAACGGCAACATCAATCAACCGGTTGAAACAGTGTTGCAGAACTCGAATCTTTTCAGCCCTTTATCCGAAGAGATTAACAGTGACACGGCCTTTCTGGATCGCATCCACTATTATCTGCCCGGATGGGAAATGCCAAAGTTTGCCCCAAAGCATTTCACAAACAAATTTGGGTTCAGCACGGACTTCTTTTCGGAGTGCCTTAAGTCACAGCGAAAGATAAATCACACTGATGTTATTGAAGAGTTTTTTGCTCTCGGTTCCCATCTCAAGCAGCGAGATACCAAGCCGGTCAAGAAGGCGGTTTCAGGCTTCATCAAGCTGATCCATCCTGACGGTAAGTATAGCAAGGAGGATGTTCGGGAATACCTGACACTTGCGCTTGAAATGCGCCGTCGAGTAAAAGAGCAACTCAAGCGCATTGGCGGCATGGAGTTCTGGGATACCAACTTCTCTTATATCGACAAGGAAACTCAGGAAGAGACTTTTGTCCCGCTGCCGGAAGAGCGTGGCTCGCACCTCATTGAAAGTTCGCCTCTTCTTCCCGGTGTCTGTTATACCGCGACCAGTGACGGCGAAAACCTGACACTGGTAAGGATTGAGACTGCTGTTGTTTCTGGAAGCGGAAAGCTGAACATTTCAGGGACTAACAGTACTACGCCAAAGGAAGATATCAAGAATACGTATCAATACATAAAGGCCAATGAGAAGAGCATCCTGAATGTTCAGCACTCTCTTAAGAACTATGATATTTCTATTCAGGTGACAGCATTGCTTGGCTCTAATATTGCATCAGGGATCGGAGCGGCAGCTTATGTCGCCATTTTATCTGCGATTTACAAAAGGAACCTCAAGCCGGCTCTTGCTGTAATCGGGAATATTTCCATCGGAGGAGCAATCGAGCGAGCGCTTAACTTTACCGACAAGGTTTCCATGCTTTCTGAAAATGGCGCAAAACTTGTGCTTGTGCCCATGAGCAATCTCAATGAGCTTCAAGAGTTGCCACCTTCAGTGCTGGGAGCAACAGATGTGCCGTTTTACGGAAATAATCAAATGCTTATGCAAAAGGTGATTTTGAGTGAGTAGAAAGGGAATTTAGAGAAACAGATAATAAAAAACTTATAGAGGATATGTTATGAATGGCCTAAGCGCAAAAAATCTCGGGCAATATTTGCCTTCGTTTTTTTATATGGAAGTTGATTCGGATAAATCATTTGAAGATATAAATGTTTTAAAAAAAGATGAATCGTTTTCTGTTATTATTCATGAATATGTTCATTTTCTTCAGGATATATTAACAACTTGGGGGTTGAGATATATTATTCATATTGTTGACAATCTTAAGTTCGTTAATCGTAGTATATATTATTCTTTGGGTGATTCATTTGAAATACCTTTTGTTGTTAAAGATGATAATGTGTGCGGGGTGAATAATGATCTAGTCTCTATCTATATTGGTGACAGCTATAGACCCATTGAGTTTAGTGAAATAGTTAGTATTGATGAGGTTGCTAATAGCATGGTTAAGGGTTATGAGGATATTAGTTACATAGAAGTAACTGTTTTAGATATTAAAAGTAATGATATAAAGAAAATCCATTTTGGGGCAGTATGTGTTCTTGAGAGCATGGCGCATTTAGTGCAATCTAAATTTTTTGATACTTCGGCATCACCTCAGGTTCCATACAGAATGGTCGAATACATATTTTCTTATTATTTCCCAAGTGTATTACCTGATGATGATGTTTTATTGGCGCTTTGTGATGCGGCTTTAGGCACTACTGACCCAGGAGGTATGCTGATAACGTTTATGAAAAAAATGCAGGAAAAAAAGCATTTACCCAAAAGCCCGAATGATGTTTATAGCTTTGTTCATGACTTTACTTATACAGTTGGGAATGATAAATTTGACGCGAAAGAATTATTTGATTTTTATTCATTAAAAGCAGAGAAAAGCCTTACTGATTATTTTACTGACGTCTATTATGATCCCGCCAAAAATTGGATAGCAAAAACACTCGGAAGTGCAAGAAAAATGAAATTAGAGGATAATTTTTCTTTTGTTGATTTGGTTGATAATGCGACTGGGGCAAAAAAAATCATAGATATTTTTAATAATATCGGCGTACCATTGATATCAAATAATAAAGATTATCATTGGGCATACCATCCGCAAACAAATTCAGAGCATTTTGCTGGGTTATTTAAGGCTATAAGTGAGGTTTCTAATGTTTTGTTCGGAGGACAGGTATCTTGTACCTTGCGTGAATATTGCAAGAAATTACCTGAAGGAGATATGACTTGTGATTATTGTGATAATAGCCCTTGGGAAATGTCAAAAAAAGATAAACTATGTGCATTTGCTCAAATATGGAAGCTTTGGGGCTTGAGTACTAAGAAACCCGTTTTTAAATCAATTAACTGACTTATAAATAAAGTGTTATCAATAAAATTTTTATTGCGATAAAGAATAGTATAATTATATGGCAAGGCAGATTGTGGCACGACAACAAGGAGATGATTACCAAGCCCGTTGGTTTTGGTTGCAAGCATGCGCACTGCTTGATGACCTTTCAAAAGTAGAGCGGGTTGTTTATGAGGATGATGAGCTGAAGTCTTTCGATGATGTTGCAGTATACTATCGTCCGGGATATAAAAATGAGAAGGGATTACAGCTTGATGCCGATTTCTATCAAGTAAAATTCCATGTCACTTCTGCAGGATCTCTGACGAGCGAATCATTTTGCGATCCGGCTTTCATTGGTGCTACCAAATATTCTCTACTTCAGCGTATCAAGAATGCTCATGATCATTGTTGTGCTAATCAGATAAACCATCGCCTTACAATATACACACCATGGTTACCCCATCCAGATAATAAGCTTGCAGAGGTGCACTCGCTGAGCGATGGACATATTAGATGGAGCACACTCGCTGAAGGTGGAGACCGTTCGCAGTCGGGAAAGATTCGAAAGCTATGGCGGGAGCATCTTAACCTTAAAAACGATGGTGAATTGCGTCAGATACTTGCTAATGTACGCATTAAGCAAGGTCCTACACTTGATGATCTTGCGGTAAACTTAAACTGGCGCCTCAAATCTGCCGGGCTCATGCCCGTCGAAGAAGGCAGGTTAATTCATCCTTATGATGAGTTGACAAAAAAACTGCTTATGGCCAATATGAATGAGTTGACAAACGAGTCATTGCTCGAAATATGTGGTCGAGAGGGACTTATTTTTAAGGCGACATCCAGAGCCGCGGATGTCACATCCTTGGGAATCAGGAGCTTTCTGCAATGGACTGAAGATCTACAAAACCAAACTCACTCAATGATCTGTTTGTCGGAGCATTTCTCGGGACGAGTGATAAAGAACATTAACGACTGGAATAATAAGATACCTAATTTAGTTGAAACATTTCTGCGACAACAAATTGCACGAGGTGGTTCCTATAGGATTCACCTTGATACGCATTCAAGTATAGCATACTTGGTAGGGTATCTTATTCCGGAGAAGATCGGAGTCAATGTCGAAGTTGTTCAACACTCAGGTAGAGGAAGAAGCATTTGGCATTATGCTGACGAACAAGAAACAGCCTCTTCTTTGTGGGAGTTTATCCAGGAAGATGGTCATCATGAAGCAGAAGAAAGTGCCTTGGCAATAGGGCTCTCACATAATATCAAGGAAGATGTTATGAGCTACATCCGAGAGTCTATGCCATCTGTCGGTCGCATAATATTAGCTGTTCCTGTCAGTGGGCCATCATCATCAGCAGTTCGAGATGGGGCACATGCGAATGACTTGGCGAACCAATTGATCCAATATTTGCGTGCGAAAGGAATTGGTATGAGTAAGGAAAATCGACTTCACATATTCTCAGCGGCCCCTAACGGATTTATCTTCAGTTTGGGTAGAAAGATGCAATCCATTCCGCATTGGGTCTTGTATGAATATGATTTTGGCTCTGGGGTCATCGGAGCTTACAGCCCATCGATAATGAATATTAATCGGAGCTAGATTTATGTCAGCATTACCGTCGTATTTCGTTCAATTTCTCCAAGACATTCGTCCAACACAGAATCAGAGAGATGAATGCAAAACAGGTCATGAAACTTTACGAACTCGAATTCATGATGATGAATCCCTCGGAAAAATAGTGATTGATACCTTTCTTCAAGGTAGTTATCGCCGAGCCACAGCGATTCGACCTATTGGGGATACGAAATCTGATGTTGATGTTATCGTTGTTACAAATCTCGACAAGAGCAAATATACGCCAAGACAAGCCATGGATCTCTTTATTCCTTTTCTCGATAAACATTACAAAGGAAAATGGGAACCTAAGGGAAGGGCATTTGGTATTAGTCTCAGCTATGTGGAACTGGACCTTGTTATAACTGCGGCACCCAGTGAGGTTCAGACGGAAAGTTGGCGAGAACTATCACAATTGAATGAGTGTGATATTGTTGGCGAAACTGTATGGAAACCATCCGATTCGTGGTTTTCGGAAAGCCTTTACAATTTATCTTTTCCAAGCCGCTCAGTTACTTGGAAGCTCGAATCATTGGATATTCCAGATCGTGAAGCAAATGAATGGGATAAAACACATCCTCTCTTTCAGATTGCAGCAACATGGACTAAAAGCCGTGAAACGTATCAACACTTCGTTAATGTAGTGAAAGCAATCAAATGGTGGAAGAATGCTCAACAGTCAGATTTTAAATATCCAAAGGGATATCCTCTTGAACATCTCTTGTTTGTTTCATGTCCTGACGGTATCAATTCAATTGCTCAAGGCGTTGTATTGGCATTAAAAGATATATCAAGTAGATATCAAGTTTACACAGAAACCGGTCAAGTTCCATTTTTGCCGGATCATGGGGTGCCGGAACACAACGTTCTTGGACGGCTTTCGGCTGAAGAATTTCAAGAATTTCATAAAAGAATTTGTACCGCTGCTGATCAGGCTTTGGACGCTTTTGATGAAACAGATGTGT
>Ga0208872_1002387_pt1 | contig 10936 bp, 11 predicted proteins | sample CryBogCBH12Aug08_FD_185508 | JGI IMG/M metagenome (GOLD analysis project Ga0208872, IMG submission 185508) | Freshwater microbial communities from Crystal Bog, Wisconsin, USA - CBH12Aug08 (SPAdes) | ecosystem: Environmental > Aquatic > Freshwater > Lake | place: Crystal Bog, Wisconsin, USA... | reverse complement strand
TTCGCGCGGAATGTTATTCTGCATCAAGGGCCAGTCGCGCAAATTCGCGGCGGTCACGGGTTCACTTTTCGCTGTAGTAGTCGCCATATTCAACAATGATTGTGCTTTTACCGTCCGTGCGCGTCAGCGCCTTTTCGTAGGCCGGAAAAATATGTTCAGGTTCGTCGAGGCGGATGACCTCGATGTTTTTACACATCAGCCGGAAAGCTTCTGTGAAATCGCCGACATGCTGGTGCTGCGGGTGCAGCGGACGTTCCGAGCCGATGCCGGTGCGGATGATAACCTTGGGCTGGTAGCCGCCGTCGGACATCGCGGAAAGTTTGTCGAGGTGGCTAACCACCTGGCTGACGGCGCAGAGCAAAAAGTTCCAGCGCGGATAGATGCTTACGGGCACCAAGCCATTCAGCGCCATGCCGATGGACATGCCCATCTGCAAATCTTCCGTCACGGGCATCTCCAAAAGTTTTGCGCGATCCACATTTTTTAGCGTGTTCGTCATCGCTGTGCCCGCGCAGGCCACCGCCTGGCCGAGAAACAGCGTGCGCGGATCGCGCGCGAGGAATTCCATCGAGCGGCTAAGTTCGTCAAAATACTTCATGCGAAAATAAAATTAAAATTGGACGCGCTGGCCGGCTCCGGCGTGCGGGTATTTGGTTTCGTATTTGTAGAACGTCACCAATGGATGCCTGTCGTTTTCGTAGGTGAGAACTTTTTGCGCCCACGCTTCGCGCGTGTCGGTGCAGACGGACTTGCCGTTGTCTTCGACGATGAAGCGAATCGGTAACTGATGATTGTAGGAATACTTCACGCTCTCGTGAAAAATCCCCGTCTCGCTCGTCATCTCGCCCGCGAAGCAATGAACCATGCCTTTTTCGCCTTTGCGCTTGAGGCTCAAGGCCGCTCCAACTGCAATCGGTATAATGCCGCCGACGATGGCCGAGGAGACGATGCGTTGTTTTGGAAAGCAGAGAGAGATGGAATGGCCGGCGAGAATTTCCGACTTCAACTCCTCACGCGGCACGCCTTTGAGCAGGCATTGATAATGACTCCGCCACGAGCAAAAAACCCAGTCTTCCGGCTTCACGTCGCGAAAGAGCTCAATCATCTTTTCCTCGTTGCCGTAATAAAGATGAATGGGCGCGCGGATTTTTGCGGCGTTGAACAAATCCGCAATCTCCGTCTCAAAGGCGATTAAATCTTGGGCGGTCATGGAGCAGACAGCTTGCCGCACCGACGTAACAGGGTCAAGTTTTGACGCGCCCGAAAGGGTTTGGGCAGGTTAATTTTGCGTGAACTTCAGATGTTGGCACCCGGCGCGCTGGCGTCCAGTTCACGGAAGGCTTCAACCTGTTGCTTATCCCGCGCCTTGTCGTGTGCGGAGTAATCCTCCTCCAGCTCATGAAAAATCACCTGGCTGCCGCCGAACTCAAACTTGAACGGCACATGAATCAACCGGCTCAGCTGCTTCTTGATTTTGGCGTGCTTCGCTGGTGCCGCGAACACGAGCAAAAATCCGCCTCCGCCCGCGCCGAGCAGTTTTCCGCCCAGCGCGCCGGCGGAGCGCGCCGCCTCGTAGGCCGCATCCACCTGATCATTGGAAATCTTGTCGCTTAAACTGCGTTTCGCGAGCCACGCCTCGTGCAACAACTCGCCGAATGGCGCGAGGTCTTGGCCGCTGTTCAGGATTTCGCAGCCTTTGTCCACGCAGTCACGCATCTTGTTCAGCAGCGCCACGCGGTCGGCGAGGCTCGGCACAAAACTTGTGGCTACCGTGGCCGCCGTGCGTTTGATGCCGGTGTAAAAAAGCATCAGATGCGAATTCAATTCTTCAATTCGCTCGTGGGTCAACGTCATCGGTTGCACGGAAAATTCGCCGTTCTGGAAAAAGCTGATGCGGTTCAATCCGCCGTAAGCCGCGCAAACTTGATCCTGCGAACCGACCATTTCTTTCAGCATCTCCTGCTCAATGTGGATGCTTTCCGTCGCGAGCTGCTTTTTGCCAACCGCCCGGCCCTGCAAGGCATAAAGTGCGTTGAGCAAACCGACGGTGAACGCCGAACTGGAACCCATGCCGCTGCGGCCCGGCAGGTCGCCGTCGTGATGGATTTCCACACCGCGCGCGAGCTTGAGAAAGCGCAGGGTCTCGCGGGCCGAGGGATGCTGGATTTCCTCCGGCTTCTGGCAGTTCTCGATTTTGGAATAAACGACGCGGATGCGATGCTCGAAAAACGGCGGCAGATAGCGGCACGTCAGGTAGCAGTATTTGTTGATGGTGGTCGCAAGCACTGCGCCGCCATGCTGCCGATACCACGCCGGATAGTCCGTGCCGCCGCCGAAAAACGAAATGCGAAATGGGGTTCTGCTGATAATCATAGCTGCGACTCAAAAGTGTTGAACCGAAAACTACTGGCTGCGATTTATCGCCACAAGTTGTTAAATGCTTAATTTGCCCCGCGCCACCGCCGCCAGCAGTGCCGCCCAGTTGCCGGCGCTGTAGAAATCCGGTTCCTGTAGGAGCGATTTCAAATCCCTTGTCCAGAGCACACAGTTCAAGCCAGCTTCAATCTCCGCCGCCGGTGCGGGAGTGGCATTGCCGGCGAAATAACACCAAATCCGGTTTGTAAACCGCCCGGGCGAGGGCGATATGTTGGCAAGCAATTCAAATTTTTCCGCGCCGTGGCCGGTCTCTTCCAGTAACTCCTTCCGCGCAGCCTGTTCCGGCGTCTCGTCTTGCTCAACGTGACCGGCGGGCAGTTCCAAAGTCATTTTCGCGACCGCATGGCGGAACTGGCGCACGAGCAGCAGTTCCTTATTCTCCGTCACCGCGATGATGCAGACAAAGTCCGCCGAATTGATGGAGTAGTTTGGATATTTTCCACTGCCCGCCGCTTCCTGCACTTGAAACCAGGGGGTGGCATAAACGGTTTTTCGCTCTGGGAATTTTTCGCACATACGATTCATTCCGCGAAGTTCGCGCGGTTTTGTCGGATGAAGCCTGCCGCCTGCGGCAGCGATTCCGGCGTGCCGATGTCGAGGAACGGCGCTTCGCTCAAAACAGCTTTTAATTTTGCGCCGCCGCTGATGAGCGCGGGAAAAACATCCAGTTCAAAACTCAATGGCAATTTCGCCGGGAATTTTTCCAGCGCGGTAGCGCGAAAAAGATACACGCCGGCGTTGATGTCGCCCGCGCCGGGTTTCTTTTCATTGAAGCCGGTCAAATCACCATCAGCATTCGCCGAAATCGTGCCGAAGCGCGTGGCGTCGGTCATCGGCACACCGAGGATTGCGCCGTCATTTTCCGGATGATCAAGTGAATTGAAAAACTTTTGCAACGGCGCGACGACAAGTGAATCGCCATTTAAAACAATCCACGCGGCAGGTTTTTCTTTGACAGTGCTTGCGGCATTTAGAAATCCCCCCGCCGTGCCAAGTGGTGTGGTTTCGGGAACGCAAGTGACGCGGATATTTTTCACTGGCTGCGGCGCGAAATGTTTTCCCACCGTTTCCGCGAGGTGGCCGGTGGAGAGAATCACATTGCGAATGCCCTGCGTCGCTAGATAGCGCACGACCCATTCGACGAAGGGCTTGCCGTTAACCGGAGCCATCGGCTTCGGCAACTCACCTAGCAGATGCTTGATGCGGGTGCCGAACCCGCCGGCGAGGACGACGGCGGTGATTTGTTCGGGACGGACGCTCACACGCGTCAGACGTTGGAGTAAATCGTGTTCCGCAAAATCGTGAAGCCCTTGATGAGTTCCACGATGCCGCGATCCAAGCCCCATTCCGGTTTAAAGCCGGTGCCGGCGATGCGCGCGTTGCTCACGATATAGTCGCGCTTGTCCGGGTCTTCGCCGATGGGCGCTTCGACATACACAAACTTCGGCAAATGTTTTTGAATCACCGCGCAGAGTTCAAGCTTGGAGAGGTTCGCGTCGTCGAGGCCAACGTTGTAGGGCTTGCCCTTCATTGACTCGAAATTGGCGATGCCGTGCGTGAAGGCGCGAGCCACGTCGCGGATGTGAATATAATTGCGTTTGAAATGGCCTTCAAATATCAGCACCGCACGGTCATGAAGCGCGCGATAAACAAAATCGTTCACCAGCAAATCCAGCCGCATGCGCGGCGAGCAGCCGAACACGGTGGCGAGGCGAAAGCTGATGCTGTTCTCGCGGGACAAAACGGCTTCCTCGGCTTTCACCTTGGTGACGCCGTAAGTTGAGATCGGGCGCAACGGCGTTTCCTCGGTGCAGAATTTTCCTTTTTCACCGACGCCGTAACCGCTGTTCGTTACCGGCATAATGACCCATTGCTGCCTGCCGGCGAGACGGCAGATCATTTCCACGGCGTGCTGATTGGTGGAAGTGGTTGCGAGCGAATCTGTGTTGCACAGCGGCACGCCGACGAGCGCGGCGAGCGGGATGATGAGGTCGTGCTTGGCGATGAGTGGCTTCACAACCGATTCTTCGCGGCAGTCGCCGCGCACAACGGAAAATTTCTCGTTGCCGCAGACGTCCATCAGCGAGTTCTGGTTGAAGTAAAAATTGTCCAGCACGGTGACTTCGTGACCTTGTGCGAGCAAGGTGGGCGTGAGGACGGAGCCAAGATAACCGGCACCGCCGGTGATGAGTATTTTCATAGGTTAAAATTTATTTAGTGGCGGGAGTGTGTGTTTTTCGCTTCAGAAAAACAAGCAAACCTGCTAGGGCGGCAGCCGTGAACAAGCCGGCGAGAGTGACATAAAACGGCCGGTTGGGCAGGGTGAAATCGAATTTAACGAGGTGACGTCCGGGCGGCACCTGCACGCCGCGCATCAGGTAGTTGCAGCGTAGCAGTCCCGCTGGCTGGTCATCCACCGTGACGTGCCAGCCGGAATCGTATTTGTCATTGACTAGCAAAACTGACGGGACGGTGGCATTCGCCTCGAAGACAATTGTCTTCGGCGAGTAGCTTTTGAATTCCACGGTGCCGGTCGCATCGTTGGTGGCCACGGCGGCCAAGCCGGGTTGGGGCGTGGAAATCAAAACGGTTTTGGCGGGGTCGAATTGCAGGTCGGCCAGGGTTTTCAAATTCGCCTGGTCATTGGTGTTAACCAGCCAGTTGGCATAAAGTTTTGCACGTGGCAGGGCACCGGTGAATTCAATGAGCGCGTAGCGGCCGTTTTCATTCGGGACGGCGGTGAGTTCTTCCAACCGTTGTGGCTGAAGGATGCCGGGCTTGGGCACGACTTCGAAACGCTGCACGAAATGAAACCGGTGCTGCACGGGGTCGATCTGCTGGTTCATCACCTCGAGATAGCCTGCGGGGCCGAGCAGGTAGCGGGTGTTGGATAATTCCCAACGGCGGGCCAAAAGCGGCGCGGAGTCCGCCGTGCCACGCGGTGAAAGGGCTTCAAGGTAGGACTTTAAATCTTCCGGCATGCGCGGCATCTGGATGATGTCGAGGCACTGGATGTTGTAATACGGGAAGTGATGCTGCATCCATTCGATGCGATAAAGCTGATCGAATAGTTCCATGCCTTCCGGCGCGCGGAAGGGCAGGCCGGCGACGCGGTGTTCATAAGGTTTGTTCCGCAGAAAATCCAGAATGGGATTCAGCGAGCCGACTTCGTATTTCTGCTTGTAGTCCCAGTGGACAACATAGGGCAAATCCGCGCGGCTCAAGTCAAACAACATGAAGCCGCCCAGCAGCAGGCTGCCCAGCCGCGCGCGCGAGCCTGAAAAATAACCGGTGATTGTCAACTGCACCAGCAACAGCGCCACTGCCAGCAGTCCGATGAACCAGCCAACTTGGCCGAGACTGAACGCGGCGATTTCCCGCGCAAAATTTTCATCGGGATAACCCACTTTTTGGAGGTAGGTGACGAGGGCGTTTTGCTCGCTTGCAAAAATCAACCAGCCCAAAACGCTCGCCATAAATACGCCCGCGCAACTCACCGTCCATTTGCGCTCAAAGGCGCTGGCGCGTGCCCACCAGGTGCCGGTAGGTTTGGATTTCGTCTCCGGTTGCCGTTGGCTCAAGGCATGAACGCCATAGGCAAACAAAATCACCAATGCCCAGGTGAAGAAAATTAGGAATTTGGTGGGGTTTCGTATGGTTGAAAAATAGGGCAGCTTGTAAAGCGTCCCATAAAACATCGGCGCAAACCGTCCCCAGGCAAGCACAAGGGAAATGACCAGCACAGCCGTGAAAAACCAGATTATCCTTTTTTGCCGGTCGGAATAGGGCGAGTTCTTTTTTCGCATTGATTGGGCAATTGCCCACGCCACCAGCAGACAGGCGAGAACGCCGCAATAATCTCCACCACCGGTGAAGCGCATAAAGCCTGCGGGCAGTTGCCCCGGCGCGCCACTGTCAAGGAAACGGTCAAGCGTCGGATCCCGGCCGATGCCGCCCCAATAAACGCCGCCTTCGAACCATTTTTGAGCCAAGGGCATCATGTCCTTGGGCGTATCCATTTTGTAGCCATAGATGCCGGGGACAAAAATAGTTACCGTTTCGAGCTTGGGTAGACTCCATTGCGTGGCCCAGTCCCAGTGTTGCAACTTGGTTTCGCTGTCCTGCGCGGTTCCGGCGATGCCCTGGATCTGCGTTCCCACCAGTGAAACGACGGTTTGCGTGGCGATGAATCCAGCAAAGATGGCAATGACTGCAATCCGGCCAAAACCCGCAGCCATCCGGGTGAACAGCGCCCCTTCATAACTGATGATGGCGTCATAGAATACAAACGCGGCCACAAAGATGCTGAAAATGGCGCCAATGTCCGCCGCTTCCATGACATTGAGGCCGACAGCAAAACCGACCAGCGCCGTCTTGATCCAACGTTCCAAGCGGGGCGTTGTCGAATCGTTAGAAATCACCAACGCCAGCGCCAGAAAAACCATGCTGAACGCATCCAGTTGGCCGGACACCCCCCAACAGGCGGTTGAGAAATAAGCGGAGTTTAAGGCGGTCGCCAATGCGCCCATGGTGCAGGCGAACTGGGAAAGTTTGAGCTGATAAAACAAAACCCACGCGCTCATGCCGAGAATCAGTAGAGTGACCGGCGCGAAAAATTTGGCGTAGCCCAGCGGTCCCAAAATCCACCGGCAAATGCCGTTGATGTCAATCGGCCACGCACCGCCGCCGCCGCCGACGTCATTCAAATCATCCCAGACACCGGAGAAAGCCGCCGGCAACTGGCACCAGGCGGCATTTTGCGTGCCCAGCGGACCGTCGTTGGAAAAATGCACATAATCCGGTAGAAAGCTCCGGTAAAACAAGGCGGTCAGGATGACCGCCAGCAGCAGCAGGATTTTCATCACTGACGCGCGAGCGGATGTAGCAAAGGGCATAGTAAAAGTTTCTGAAAAAAAGTGTCTGCGTTATTGTCTTTAATGTGGCCCACTATTTCCTATGACCCGCCGTTAGCGTATCTGTTCAAAAGCGCTCGGCCGCAGCCTTTAAAATAAAAGTGGCTGGATAATTTGGACGAAAACGGAAAATCCGCAATCCTTTTGCGCCTGCCGGCCACATTTTCCTTTTCGCCAGCGGCGCTATCGGCTTAAATCCGCGTTCCATTCATAATGAAAAGCCATGAGATTCAACTGCTGTTGAGCGAAAGTAATAAGGATTGGGTGCTGGCCAATCCGGGCACCGTCAGCCCGCGAATCGTCAAAGCCCGGCAGATTTTTTCGCGGATGAATCCCGGGCAGGTCATATTGGACGTGGGCTGTGCCGACGGCGGCATCCTCAAACCGTTGGTGGGTCCCCACGAAATTCACGGGGTCGAGATTACGCCTTGGTTGGTTGAATTGGCGCTTAAAAATGGTGTGAAGGCTGTCCGCCACAACATCGAGGCCGAGCCGTTGCCATATGCAAACGCACGTTTTGACGCCGTTTTTTGCGGCGAAACCATTGAGCATCAGGTGGACACCGACTGGCTGATGTTCGAGATTAACCGCGTGCTCAAACCCGGTGGCAAACTCGTGTTGACCTTTCCCAATATCCGCACTTTATTGGGTTTGGCCATGATGCTGTTCTTTGATCTGCCGCCGATGTATGCCGCGCGCTACCGTTCGGCGCATTTCCGTGATTTCACCCTGCGCCTCATCAAGGTGGTGCTCGCGGCGCACGGTTTCCGGGTGGAACGCACACAGGGCAGCGCGTTTTATCTGCCCAAGCTGAACGAATTCTGGTCGCCCGTTGCCACCTATTTTCCCTCCTGGTCGCACACGGTCATTGTTGAGGCAGTCAAGGAATCAGAATCTGTTTATTCCAAGGAATCCGTGCTGCCCGTGCGGCTCTACTGACATGGGAATTGACATCAATTCTGCAAAGTTCCTGGTTTCGACGCGTAAACGCGGCGTAAATTTCGGAGATGTTCTGATGATTGGTCGTCAGGACTTGAACGTCTATCCCGCCAAAATGCGCGGATTGCTGGCTGCGGCCGGTTTCTCCGGTGAGCTTTTCGCGCCCGGCGCAGCGGACAGCGGATTTGGTGAGCCGGTCTTCAAAGCTTTGGGAGCGCGAAGTATTTCCTCGCTGGACGCCTCTGCATTTGAAGGCGCGGAATATGTCCACGACCTCAACCAGCCGGTTGACGACCAGCTCAAGCAGAAATTCGACCTCGTGTTCGATGGCGGCACTCTGGAACACGTATTCAATTTCCCGGTGGCGTTGCAAAACTGCATGGAAATGCTGCGTCCCGGCGGTAGCTTTATCACCCACACCTGTGCAAACAACTGGTGCGGCCACGGCTTCTACCAGTTCAGCCCGGAACTTTTTTACAATGTTTTGAGCGCGGAGAACGGCTTTGTCGTCGAGCGTATGATTCTTCACGTCGTCGGCCCTTACAACCGCTGGTATGAAGTCGCCAGCCCGCAATCCATCCGGTCGCGCGTGGAACTATTCAACAGTTTCCCGTTGCAGCTTTTGGTTCACGCTCGGCGCACGCAAGTCGTCCCGCTCTTCGCCAAAACCCCGCAGCAGGGCGATTACACGGTGCGCTGGGCCGGGCAAAAGGCCGGCGAAGGCAAGGCGCTCGCGGCCACGCGCCCCGCGCTTGCCAAGGTGCTACCCGGCGTGGCTCGGCTGGGCAACGTGCTCAAGAACGGCTGGGCCATGTGGCACGGCAACTCACTCGGCAACCGGAAAAAATTCCGGCCCGTCTCGAAAGATTGACCTTCAAGGATTAATTTTCCCATGCATCACGGCCACCAAATTGTCGCCGGTTTGAAATGAGCGAAAAGCGTTCAGCCATTGTCACCGTGGCGTTCGGTCACTCCACCGAACATCTTGACCACACGTTCTCCAGCTTTGCCATCAACCGTGGCGTGCCGCTGCACGCGTTCATCATCGGCACGGAGTTGCCGAAGCGACGGCTGGAAAACATTGAATATCACCTCGTCGCGCCCGTGCCGGATTTTTCGCATCCGCTCCGCGAAATCTATTTCCGCCGGCTGGAACTCATTGACCGGCTCGACGTGGATTTTGCGTTGACGGTGGATTCCTACGATGTGCTGTGCCTCCAGCCGCTGCCGCCGTTTGAAAACCTGCTGGGCGACGCCGATGTGGCCGCGTGCGTAGAGCATCAGGGCAGCCGCTACATTTTGGGCCAGGGCTACACGGCCAATTTCCTTAACGGCGGCGTATTCTTATGGAACGTTCCGCGCAGCCGCGACATCCGCGCAGAAATCGTCGCCCGTGGCCGCGCGCATTTCCGCACCATCGCCGACGACCAACATTGCCTTAACGAAGTCATCCAGACGAAGCACATTGACCGGCTGCGCATTTTGCCCTGCCAGTATAATTACCGCTGCCACCTTGCACCGGTTCGTCAACGTGGATGTGCCACGGTTCCGCATTTGGATGGCGTAAAAATTTTCCACAATGCGGCCTGCATGGAAGCAGCCAAAAAACTCTGGTCGGTAAAGGCTGTCGCCGCGCTTCCGGCGTTGCCGGTGGATGCGCGACCGCTGACTCCCCGCGAACAGTTTTGGCGCAGGCTGCGGAACCGTTTCCAGCCGTGGATTGTCAAATGATCAATAATCAAAGCCTGCCGCCATCTGAATATGAATAAATACGCCCACGCAATGAAGCACGGCATGGCCAGTCTGGTTGGCTGGTTTCGGTTTCGCTCCGTCCATCCTGAATTTGCCGGCGAGTTGCTCCGGCGGCGCTGGCGTTATTTTGCGCGCCGTGAATTTATTCCGGGGTTGGTCACACCCGACGGTTTTGTTTTGCAGACGCCCGACACGCTGATTGCCTATTGGTCCATGTTTGTTGAGCGCGAACTGTTTGGCCGCGAGTGGATCAAGGCATTGCAATCCGCCGATAAGCCGTTGGTGTTGGATGTGGGCGCCAATGCCGGATTGTTTTCGCATCTGGCATTCTGTTTCAACCCGCGCGCCGAAATCATCGCGTTTGAACCGCTGCCGGTGATGGTTGAGCGTGTCAATGGGCAGAAGCAGCGCAACCAAATGAATCTCACCTGTGTCGCGAAAGCCGTCGGGCGCAGCCCTGGCACCGCCACGCTGGAAAGCCCGCACGGTTACGACGGCACCTCGCGCATCTGTGTTTCCGGCAAACCGTCCGGCCAAACCTTCCAAGTCGAAGTCACCACGCTTGATCAGGAATTGAAAGGACGTTCCGTGCTGGTGATGAAAATTGACGTGGAAGGTTTCGAGGATGAAGTCATTGCCGGTGGCACCGAAACCTTGTCCCGCACGAAGTTTCTCATCATTGAAGCGCACGACCAGGCCCGTCGCGACCAGCTAACGCGTCTGTTGGGTCCCGGTTGGCGTCGGCAGAAGCTGGGTTCCAGCGATTACCTCTTCTCGCGGGTCTGACAACGCCTGGAAACCACCGGCAGCCAGTGTTTAATTATTTTTGTTAAACCGGAAAACTTAATCCTGCCAAGCGGGGGGTGAAATTCTCAACTTCCCCGGCCAAACACCTG
>Ga0208872_1002385_pt1 | contig 10942 bp, 8 predicted proteins | sample CryBogCBH12Aug08_FD_185508 | JGI IMG/M metagenome (GOLD analysis project Ga0208872, IMG submission 185508) | Freshwater microbial communities from Crystal Bog, Wisconsin, USA - CBH12Aug08 (SPAdes) | ecosystem: Environmental > Aquatic > Freshwater > Lake | place: Crystal Bog, Wisconsin, USA... | reverse complement strand
CAACTCACTGGCTTCATTGACCCGAACTCATCGATGTTTTCTATTTACAATACGGATAAGCCGAATTTCTGGGCGGATGGCGTTGACCCTAACACAAGTATTACGGATGCCGGTCTCTCCATTTACACTCAAGGTAATATTACCGCCCAGGGCTTTATCTCAACGGCGAGTTATTTAACTGTTGCGGGCAATGCGCTAGTCGTAGGCAATGTATCTACAATGGGTAATGAGCTGGTGGCTGGAAATCTGTCTACAATCGGTAATATTGCGGGTGGTTCTAATATTGTTGCGCTTTTATATATGTTTTCCGGCAGTGGTGTTGGCTACACAACGGGTTCTGGAGGAACTGTAACTCAGTTAACAAATAAGTCTACGGCAGTTACATTAAACAAACTTTCAGGACAGATTACAATGAACGGCGCCCAACTAAATGCTGGTACTACAGTTGCATTTACATTAAATAACTCATTCATCGGTGCGGATGATACCCTCATACTGAATAGCCCAAATAACTCGAGTTTGAATTACGTTCTTGGTTCTGGTTACTGCGTTGCTGGCTCGTGTGCTATCTATGTACGCAATATTACAGGTAGCAATCTCACCGATGCGTTAGTCATCAAATTTACCGTGATTAAATCTACAACTGCGTAAAGTTGAACACACTATATTTCATATAGTTAATTCAAAAACATACTATTTACGCCGTAGGGTACAGCGCAAATATACTATTTACGCTGTAGGATAATATACAGTTTAAGATGTTATGCGATTACCCTTTGCGTCAAATATCCATATTTCAAACATATATCCCTTAGTTTTCGTGGCATCTGCTTTTGCTAATGTTATTTCTTTTTTACATTTATGGGTCCATGTAGATTTGATTTCAATAATTAGATTTTTATGCGGTATATAAATATCTGGAAAGTATCGTTTTTGTTTATTATTGAATGTATAATCTATATAAGGTACTTTAGAGCGGTCTGTTATAATTTGGTCTTCGGTATATATTTTTAGAAGTTTATCAAGAGCCCATGGCTCATATCCTTGAAGTTTTATTTGGGCACCACTTGGCAGTGTATATGGTTTGAATTTATAAGCATTTTTTTGTGATTTTGCTTGGATGTCTGGATTTTGCATTGCGTATTCAGTTCCATAGCGTAAAAGATTTGTTTCTTTAATTTTGTCTTTAACTTCAGGATCTTTCATAGCATTATCAACCCCTCGTTTATCCATATTTGTTTTCACCCCTTTTTCTTTGACTATTGGATCCTGTAATGAATATTCAACCCCTCGTTTATCCATATTTGTTTTCTTTCCTTTTTCTTTAACTTTAGGATCTTTCATAACATTATCTACACCTCGTTTCTCAATATGGATTTCTTTAATTTTCTCTTGAATTTCTTTATTGGCAAATGGATTCTCAACACCATAATGTTCCATAAAGGTCGCTTTCTTTTTCTCTTTTATTTCTGGACTTTTAAAATTATGGTCTACGCCAAAGTGTTCCATAAGTGTTTCTTTCTTTTTATTTTTAATAATTTGACTTTGTGACGGATTTTCCACTCCAAGAATTGCCATCATAGTTTCTTTTCCAAGAGCACGAACTTTAGGATCTTGTAAAGAATGGGCTACACCTCTGCGTTCCATATTTGTTTGAATAACTTTATCCTTGAATTCTTGTTTTTGCATAGTATGTTTAACTCCATATTTTTCAAATGTAGTTATTTCTGTTTTTTCTTTTGATTTATGTTTAGTACAATCTTTACAGAATAATCCAGTATTATCAACAATAAAACGATATAATTTTGAATATTCTGCTCCACATTTACATATATATGTTATGGGTGTATAGGCTGTAAATTTTGGATATTCGCCAACTAATTTAGCATTATCACGAAGTAATAATGTATCAAGTAATCCCTTTGTATATCGGCTCACCATAGCCCTTTATTATGATATAATATAATTTAAATTATATATTATCAAATTTTTTTATTAAGCCGTAGGAAAAGAAGGATCTAGTAGGATACCGCACTGACCTGCGCCACCGTTGTATACCTTTGAACGATCGAGCCAAATATATCCATTCATACCCCAATCCGCACCCCAAGAGTTCTTAACACCCCAATACTCTAGCCCAGTCTTTGAGTCAACACCGTAGGCAGTTACTAGAACTCCGTGATCTAGCTGGGTGCCACAGTTTGCCGTTAAGACTCCACCGGAATATAGCTGGAAGGAGTTCTGGTCCGCCTCAATCGCCACTGACACCGGCTGCTGTGCTACAGCATTAATTAGTGTATCTGCGGAACTAGGTGTTACATCCGTGTACGACTTAATCGTCGCAGCTACCTGGCGTGCCTTCGCCGCGACGCACGTACCGTCAGCCGCCGTGTAGGGGTAGTTGGACTCGGTGGTGAGACCCTTATTCGCAATAATATACTCAAACGCCGAATCCATGAGACCACCGTTACAACCCTGGTTGCCCTGCGCCGCAGAGCAATCAACAAGCTGCTGCTCGGAAAGAGAGACCAGCGTACCATTGGAAAGGAACCACGCGCCCTCGACCGAGCCAGTCGTAGAAAAAGCCCAGCAGGAGCCGCACTGACCCTGGTTCTTTACCGCCGTGACGGCACCCTTTGTCGTCCAATCAACCGAGGAGGGAGCAACAAACGACGGTACAGTGTACTGACGGTGGGGGAACGAGTGACGGAAAGAGAAATAGTTATCGTAGCCACCCGTAATATACTGAGCGGCAAACTCGTCAGCGGTAAGGTCGGCAAACTTATTCATTCCCATCGTCCAGGAGTGACCGGCATCGTTGTGGCGCTCCACCTTGACAAGGTTAGAGTGCCAGACATACTCGCGGTACTCCGCCTCAGACTCAGAGGCATAGGTACGGTTGTAGGTGGTCGCCCAATCAATAAACGGTGACGCAGACACAACAGCGAGTAGAGAGAGGAACGCCAGCATGATATGTATATGAATATACCGAGGACTTTAAATCCAGACACCAATTTTTTCTTAATACCATATAGAATGGCAAAGAACCGCAGAACCCGCAAGAACACACGTAAAAACAAGCACACGCGTAAGAATCGTCGCCACGGCGGACAGCGGGCAAATGCGTCTACGTGCCCGCCAGGACAGACAGGTGTAAATTTTAAGAATTGGGGTGGTGCATGTGGTCCAACAAATAGTTCATACAAATTAATGATGGGGGTTACGTCAAATTAAATTAAATAGGCATAATTTGTGTCCCGTCAACACGCATCTCAGGCGGCACATAGCGCAACCCGAGAAACGCAAAGATATCTTGCTCTGTCTTCATACCCGGCGGCATAGGAGCGGACGAGCCCTTAAGAGGAACCATTGTATGCTCGTTAAGCGTATAGCCCTTATCGCCGGCATACTTACGAAAGGCAACATTAAACTTATCAGAGCCAGTAAAGTATAGAATCGCATAGGCGTACTCGGCGGGTGCTGTCAGTAGAAGGTCAAGGCGCCGCGCCTTACCACGCGTTTTTGTCGAGCCGACCCGTACGTAGCCCATCCATTTCTTATCGCCGCTTACAAGTTCGTCAATAATATAACCAGACTCCTTTAGCGCATCGATAAATGCCTCAAAGAGTTTTTTAGGATCGCCTCCAGACCCCGCCCCTTTAGGGGTTACAAGCATATCAATATCGCCACTGTCGGCAGCACCGCGACGGTATGACCCGACAATTTCACCATCGAGTCCCTTGGGTATAAATGCCTGTAGCACGTCCTCGTGAACGGTCATTTCCTCACGAGGAATGCGGAGCACTGCCGTAGCGTGATACTTGAGTCCCATCGTCTGAGTGGCATTTAAAAGCGACGGGTCCTCGCCCACCGCCGCAACCAGCGCCGCAACACTTTTAATACCGGCGGCAATCAACTCGCGCGCCTTGACCGGACCAATGCCATGGACCGTCAGTAATTCGTCAACAGCGTCAATAGAATATGCCGCCTTCACACGCTCCGCCGACGCTAATGACCCAGTCGCCAGAATTTCCTTGATTTTCTCTTCAATCTTCTCACCAATACCAGTCACACCGGCAAGGTCATCATAGGACAGAATCGGACGGTCCAAGCGGGAAATTTGGTCCATCACCTTTTTGTACGCACGAGCCTTGAAACTCGACGTCTTTTCGCCTTTTGCAAGCTCGCCGCGGCGCATTGTTTCAAGCGCCGAAAGAATGGAAGAGGTGTAGTTCATTTCTCTACAGGAGGAAAGTAAGTTTAACAAGCACTCAACCGCGGCAAACCATCATCGGATTCTTCAATTTTTTCAATCAGTCCACTAATAGGAGGTCGACCCATGGACCATTTGAATGAGATTCTTGATAAGGCGTTTCCGAATGTGAAAACCCGCGAGAACTACAAAAGCCGCTTACGAGGACTTACAAAAACTCTTGAAACGCCGGACCCCATTGCTATTTTAAAGGCGCCCGACGTCTACTATCCAAAATTACAAACTCTATACCCCTCGTTCAGCACCCGTAAAAATATGCTGACTCTAATTCTTGTGCTTTTTCGTGAGGACTCGACGTTAAAGACCGAAAATGAGCCCGCCGCCGCAAAATGGAAGCAATATCATGACGATCTTGTTCGAATCCAGGAAGCCAAGGTACGCCGGTCAGAGCCTGAGCCCAAACAAATTAAACAATACACAAGTTACGAAGAGATTACTGAAAAGTATCAAGAGCTCAAAAAGAAAACACCGCATAATACGCTTAAATCAAGCCAGCAATTCTTACTTCTCTCTATTCTTGTCCATCTGAGACCGAAACGCGCAGATTTAGGCGCAGTGAAGATATATAAGGAGGATGACCCAAGAAAAACCGATGAAAACTATATTGTTTTGCGTACCGAAGGGGGGTCTTCTTATCTTGTCATGAACTTATATAAGACAAGTAAGTATTATCAAACGGTGGAAGAAGATTTACCTGAAGAACTGACAAAGGATTTACGAATCTCTTTAGGACGCCATCCGCGTGACTACGTATTTACAAAAGAAGATGGTACACCGATGAGTAATAATACATATTCGGTATTTGTTAAACATATATTTGAAGAGCTTTTTGGTCGTTCGACCGGTGTATCACTTCTACGCCATATTTACATTACGGAAAAACTCGATTTTGATGATATGACAATTCAAGAACAGGAGGATGAGGCAAAACTTATGCTTCATACGTCTGGACTTCAACGGCGTTATAAGTGGCCGAAGAAGGTGATTTGCCCCAAACTCTGTGCGCCGTATATGAAAATAGATACGACGCCCAAAACCAGGAAATTTAAGCGTAAGGTCATCCCTAAGCGCGTTACGAAGAAGAGCCGCCGGTCTCATCAAGATTAGCTAGTAGTGCGTGTACGCCCATAACTAAACCCGAGTTGTCTCTATAATCGTGAAGCATTGATATAACAACGGACTGAAGAATACGGTATTTACGCTCCCACGGGGAGACAATCTTTGGTGCAACACCGGCGCCTGAAATATCAGTCACTTCCTCAATACCATCAACCGTCTCTGTGACAGGTGTAGTATGGTGAACCTCTTCAGGCACAAATTCATTCTCTTCAGGCTCTGCCGCTCCACCTACTGCAATCCGTCCATTTAAGATGTCGTCACCGTGCTTCTTAAATGTATCCCATACAACATCGTACGCGTTCGAGCAGTAGTCGGCACCAAGTGCTTCCAACACTGCCGAGGTTTTCAGAAGTTTGATAAGTGCGGCTTTTGGCTTCGCAAATGAGGCACGAGTCTTAAGCTTGAGTGGAAAGCCGCGAATCCATTCCACTGGCTCGCGTACAATAAAATCAATATAAGTGCGAAGCAAGTCTTCGCCCTTGTATTTAAATGCCTCGTAGACGACCGTGAAGTAGCGTTCGTTTGCGCCGAGTAAAGACCCAACATCCTTAAGTAGCATTCTACTTTATCATCAGAACAAAAGTTTAAATCCACATTAGAGATGTTTCAACTTGCTATTGTAGGTCTCGGACCCGCGGGCATTTTTACATTGGCGTCTCTACCGGAAGAACTATTGCCCGAAACACTCATACTTGAGCGTGCGTGTATCGGCGGAGATCTTTCGTCCCAATATAGTAGTGTAGTGGCAAATATTACGAAAGAGGATTTTATAAGACTGTTTCATATGATTCCTAAATGGGCGAACGAGACATTTCCAGAATTGAATGCTTATAGTGATACTACAGCTCCTAAACTTGCTGATATATGTAAAATTCTTCGACGGCTGGCAAAACCAGATATTCAAAAAGCGCATCTTCATACAGTAGCATTATCAAATCTAGTCCAACAGGACAACAGTTGGAATTTAGTAACGGCAAAGAATACGTATCAAGCAAAAAAGGTGATTTTATGTTTAGGAGCCACTCCTAAAAGTATGGATTTGCCCCTTCCGTCAATCCCTTTACCTATAGCCTTATCACCCACACAACTCGCTCATTCTGTTACACCGGCAGAGACTATAGTTGTATTTGGAACTTCGCATAGTGGAACACTGATTCTGAATAATCTTAAAATGCTTGGATGTGAGCGGGTCTATGCGGTATACCGTGGCAAACAACCCTTTAATCTTACAAAACCAGGTGAAGAGTTGAAATTAGCCGCCGCTGCTATAGCAAACGAAATTCAGACAAATGCCTGGGGAACCTTGACACCAACACTTATAAATTACGATGACTTTGCGACGATTTATAGGATAGTATCCAAAGCGGATATGGCAATTTACGCTATTGGCTTTGAGCCCCGCACGTTTACGTATACAAATCAAGCAGGTATATGTAACCCTGTTACAAATAATACACCAGGTATTTATGGATTTGGTATTGGACGACCGCGCACAATAAAAACCCCTGCCGGCGAGTCAGTGGTAGATATTGGATTTGAAGCATTCATTAAAGCGATACAACTTGAACTTCCTATTATACTTTCAACATAGATTCAAGGGTTGATACTCGTCCACGTAACGTGTGAAGCTCGGCAAGACAAAGGGTCACCAACTTAGGATAATTCACGTGGAGTCCTCCCTTTTTATCACGTTCAACGCAAAGCGGCTCTACCGACAAGACATCGTCCGCAAATACGCCGATGTCTCGTTGACCTGATGCTATCCACGTGAACTCACGGGGCTCAGGTAAGCCCTTGGATACATAAGGCACCGCATCTTTTTTCAACTTAGGATCGGACGGTGTTATAAAGGCAGTGGCATAGACATTGCCGCTCACGTGAGCGTTTCCAGTTACGTCAAGCGGATACGCAGGGGTTTGTATGCCTATGCCAAGATACCCAGCGGCAGTGAAGCGCGCAACTTCTTTGCTATTGACATCAAATAGTAAATTATTGGCGGCGTTAACACCATTCGACATTAATACAGGAACATTGTTATAATAAATCTGAGCATTACTCATATTTATATTACTTTTCACTGTAATGTTGGAACCACTATATGCTTGTAGCACATTGGTTTTTACAATTCGATTTGTTGTATCAACCATTGTTTGAAGTTGTGCTGTAGTATATGCTGAATTTCCTGAAATCCCCGTTGCCGAGGTAACAACATTTTGTAGTTCAGGTACGTTAATAAGGTAAGCACTTGGATTTGTAAGAATACTCATATCTAGTTTATCAAACGATGAAAAAAATCTATCTAAAACGAATGTGAGGCATAGAAATAGGATATGGCTTCAGGAGGAGGACAGCTTTATAATGCGTATCCATCCGATTCGGAGTCGGATACAGATTCAGCATCATCCGATTATACACAACGGTCAGACGTAACAACAAATTATTTGATAAACATTCCCGGTACTCAGCCTCCTGTATCAACAGGATATCAGGCTCCAGGAATGGTTCCAGATCCACCGCCAAATACAGGCACAAAACTGGAATTCAAAGCCGTCGATACAACATCGTTGTTTATGTTAAATTCACGGGATCGCGATATAAATGCCTACCCATTGCCGACATCCTTTACATTGAGACTTCCACGTGTCTATAAAAATGTAAAGTCGATTACACTCAATCAAATTAATTTATTGAATTCGTTTTTTAACTTTTCGGCAGCGCAGAAAAATACAACAATGTATGTGTATGAGGAGGGTCGTACGCTCGCCGATGGTTCGTCAAATATTATACCTGTAAAAATTCCCGATGGTACATATAATTCGACGGACTTGGTGACAGCACTCAACAATGCAATGAATGCTACACCAGTTTTTTCAAATATTAGTTTTACGGATTTCGCATCGGTCTTTCAGAAAAATGGAGATTTTACAATTCTATTTAATACACCAGGACCGGTTGTATACAATGTAGTCACAAATACCTACGAAACAAATCTAACCATCAATGATATTGTCAATCGCTATTTTCAACAGTCGCAAACCGCCGGTATTACTAGTTTTACCTACGAGGAAACACTTGTTGCGTACTACTATCCCATTATGTATCAAATGATAGCAGCGGCAAATACAACTGTGCCATTTAGCACAGTAGGTCAATCGGTACCCACCGGATTCAACAGTTGGTACGACTATATTTTGTTTGGATTTCAGGGTCTTAACGATCCGTATGTGTACACGATCGCCCAAGATAGTGGAAATCAAACAATTTTTAACGCATATCATTACGAAAATACATTCAATACAGCATTAGTGAATTTATATAATTGTAGTTATAATTCACAACAAGGGCGATTAGTTATTTCTGCGCCGAGTTTGAATGCAAGTATCGTCGCAGATCTTAATTCACAATATTCAAATATTTTAAACGCGCAAATTACAACGTACGATACGGAAAATTCGAATTATAATCTTCAAAATATAAATAATTTTAATACACAATTTGCGGCTCTTCAAAACTCGAATGCGGTTGTTATATCATTTTATAACTATTTTCAAGCATTGTTTACAAGTAATTTTGGTATTAATTTTGGAACATATGCGGCAGAGTTTTACGCAAATTCGAATAATCAAATTACAATTTATAATACGTTAAATGAATTTGGTTGGAATTTAGGATTTACACCGGCGGTGTCGGCTATCCAAATCTCGTCGAATCCGTTGCCGGCACAAACGTCAAATTATTGGCCGAATATTATATTTTCAAAAACGTCGTCTATACCAGCAGTATCAACCTTTGTATCAACGGTTACATCGCCATCTTTCCCTAAACTTCCTCCCAATAATCTTCCTCAATTATCCTTTTCGAATGCAGGCGAATCACAATATGGATACACCGATATTGTATTTCCTATTTTACCTACAAGTTATGTCCGTACAGCATTTACTACAAAGTATCGTCAGGATATTAGTTTAATGACGATTCCTCGTTATAGTAATAACCGCGGTCCAAATACAACGGAAGTTTATAAATTTAATATAGGGACATCAACTCCGTCACTCTTGTTTGATGTTCGAAACGCACCAAAAGAATATATATTGACCGATATTTCGGGTATTAGTATTTTCAATATGTATACAGTTATACAAAATATGTTTAATTCGTCAGATTATATGCGTGCTTACAATCAATGGCAGAATTATATGTTTACGAATATTTTGAGTGGTGTTCGCGTACAGCCTGGTACAGTCAATTATGGTATAAATCCGCCACTTTCTGATATTAATTTGACAAGTTATCGTCCATTTATATTTTTCCAAGTGGATGCGGATCAATATCCAATTTCACCAAGCGCGCATTTTAATATTACATTTTATGTGGAAACACAACCGAATGCCGATGGTTCAAATCCAGGATTTCCTTCACCGATTACAATTACCTGGTATAAAGATCGTGCTGGTTTTATGGCGGATGCCTTACTGGCAATGCCAACCGTCAATGTAAACACTGAAAATCCACGCAACTATTTTCAGACACAGACGTATCCTATTGGAACAACATCGGCAAGTATGATTGTTGATGTGAATAATTTACAACAAACGTATTTTTACGTACATTATGCCCTGAGCGGAAATCAGTCAAGCGTGAATTTACGGGTATTTTGTGTTCTTACGGATCCGTATGGCGTCTATACACAGGCGACTCAGAATCAACTCTTAGATATGCCATATATGAGTACTTTAGCACCAGGGGCAACAAAATATACACCTGAAAGCTCAGTATTTCAGAATAATTTAATATCTATCTATTCGACAACGGTGACCTCACTCGGTTATGATATTTCAGGAGTTTCCAATAATTTAACCGATTATATTATTGTGGCACCGAACTATAATTTCTACGATCCGACAAATATTGATACGTATAGTAATGGAATTCAATCTGGAGTACGATATCAGTTTAATTTATCAAATGTAGGCGCACCGACGCCGTTGCCAAGTTTAATTCCACCATGGTCGCTCTACTTTGGTTCAAATAGTATAAATGCTATTTTAGATTTGTATAATCTATCAAATACGACCTATTTAAGTTCATTACAAAAACAAACATTTCCTGGCGGTTCAAATTATATTCAAAATAGTGAATACACACTCGCGACATTTTTGGATCCTACAAATTCTAAAATCAAGGAATTTTTCTTGACGCCAGGGCAAGATTTAAATATGCCGATTGCGTCGACAACAATTTTTGAATCGTGTATCAATAATCCATCAATTATAACGGATGCCTCTACAACCTCGGCATTTATCGACACAAATGGATTTTCTGGTGTTAGTTTCTTTTTACCGCCAAATAGTATTGTAAATCTATCACAATTTATTGTAAAGTTTGCGTATACTGCGCCAACCCAGACAAGTGACTCAAATTACATTACACAAGTGAGTAGCCCTTTCCAGTATTACGGATATAACAATATTCAACAGGGTACAAATAATAATTGGTTGTATAACAATAGTGTAGCACAAGCAATAAATTCAACTGGTTTTTATGGAAATC
>Ga0208872_1002380_pt1 | contig 10953 bp, 12 predicted proteins | sample CryBogCBH12Aug08_FD_185508 | JGI IMG/M metagenome (GOLD analysis project Ga0208872, IMG submission 185508) | Freshwater microbial communities from Crystal Bog, Wisconsin, USA - CBH12Aug08 (SPAdes) | ecosystem: Environmental > Aquatic > Freshwater > Lake | place: Crystal Bog, Wisconsin, USA... | reverse complement strand
GCGGAATAGTCCACCGATGATCCGTTATCACTGACATTCGTCCGGTTGCCCAGTCGCATCAAAGTTGTATACCGTTCCGTGCACCAACGTCCATTGGTACGAACCATCCCCCAACCGTTGCAACGTGGTAAAGTCACTCTGCGGCACAAACGCTGACTGGTAAATCAAGAACGTGGACGACACTCCAGCCCCTTGTTTGATGGTAACAGCCGTCCCAGAATTAATCAGACTCGTGTTGTAGTTATGGGTCCAACCTACTCCTAACGGACTGCTCGAATCGGTATTCTTCGTGCTATAGAACCGATATAATTGCAGCTTCGCCCCTTCATCCGCCACATATTCAGAAAACTGTCCTAGCCCAACTCCTGAACTGGTCGTTTGATTCCCAACGTAAATAGCTCCGGGATCAAAGGAGTCCACCGGCTGGGGCGGATGAACACCCCACCGTTCACTATCCTCTTGCAAATACCGACTCCGCCCTCCCAACGAAACCGGATCGCGCACACTAGCAGGACAGTTGTTCTGTTCGGTGATCGATGAATACGATAACATCAGCTGGAATACCGGCACATTATCCCCCGCGTACATCCACGGCCCAGTCTCCAAAAACAAAACCACACTCAGCAAAAGTGAAAAGATTGAGTAGAATCTCGAGCGGCGACGCATCACGCTATTCCTTCCGAAGAGTTACCATAAAACTAATTCTTGACCAGTTGACCCAGCGCACGTTGAAGCGCCGGCTGAAGACGTGGGTTTCCTTCGATCAGCAATCTCCGCAGCAGACCGCTGGCTTCTACAGCACCGATATCGCCCAGAGCGGCAATGGCCGTAGTCCGTAACGGCACGCTGGCACCACGCTGGGCTAGATTCTCAAGCACCGGTCGTGCGTCTTGAGCTCCCAATCGACCACAGATTGAAATCGCTGCGATTCGAGACAATTCCCCACAATGGTCGTCCGGCATTCGCGCCGGTCGTGAATAGCGAGAAGCTGTTTCGCTGTCATTCATATAAAAGTAGGCATTCGCTGTGTTTAGGATTGCCACCTGATAGATACTTAGGGATGGTTATGATAACTTGAAACGTCTGATAGGTAATATGGCATGAATTTTTCAATGCGGCCGGACTTTATCTGCTGAAGAAGCGTAGCCACGTCATCAGCTGTTATCCGTTGGTTGAGAAACCGCTCACCAACACGCAGTTGTGTCTTGTCAAATGAGACCGGCGTCACAACAACCTGATGAACCTCACCCGTTTTCACAAGCGAAATTCTATGGCCATCTCTTGAAACTGATAGCACATTTGCGATTTTGTCGCCTCTATCATCCAAAGTAAAAGTTTCTGCCTGCTTCTTGTACTGAACCGCAAGGAAAAGACTCTTGGTTGCAGAATCAATGTATATATACCTGTAGAGCAACATGCTTAGGTCTCGCTGTTTCAATAGATCATCTGTACACAGGTGAGCGATGTTTTTCGGAATTGCAAAATTGTCGCCATCGGTCAGTAGGTTCCAAAGTTTGCGAAGCCCAACTTCTGGATTGTGGTTGTCGACAACGTCTTTGAATTTTTTATCAGGCCACCCCAATTCGTCTTTTATAACACTTTGCCATTGATCCATGTTTACGTCGTAAGTCATGAGGTGAGACAATGCCTTTTCATATTCGGGGCTCACTTGTTTCTCAGATCCCAACTCCTTGCAGAGAAAAACAAAGACCAGACGGTTCAGGCCGTCAGCAAGCACGAGGTTGGCATAGCCAACGTTTTGAAGCATACTGTCGCGGAGCGTGAGTGCTGCATTGAGCCTTCGCCAGTTCTCAGTCGGACTATGTTGCGGCATATCCTCAAGGAGTGTCTTTGCGTCATGGATGATGTTGTGCCCTATTGAGTGGAATTCAATCTGATCCTTCTGCGTGTCCTTTTCCATACCGGCAATAAACTCGGCTGAATGTACTTTGGGCCAGGCAGGTATCGAAGCGTCAAGTGCGTCGAAAACCATGCTTTTATTCGTGCTATTCATTACAGGATGCCATCTGTCAAGTTCTGTTCCAGCGGCCAGCACGATGGGGACGACTATGATTGTAGATAGAAAAACCGCAAAAAACATGAGAAACTTTGTTGTTTTGTGATTCATTTGATCCGCCTTTCTGAACGTATACTTTGTCCTCTCGAATGATTACGAGCATGGAATACATGCATCCAAGATTTCCCAGTTTCTAATTGATCGACACTATGCTTCATTTTTTGCTATCTCATAGATTATGGGGATGACCAAGTTCCGTTGAAGTTGACTTGATCCTCTTTGAATACACGCCCTGATGTACCTAATGTTGGATACCCAGCTTGCGCTATCGCCCCCAAAATACTAAAGCCTCCTGCCGTGAGGTCAAAGTCGTAAAGATCATAAAAATAACCTGTAGCCGTGATCGTCATCATGTCAAACTGGTTTTCAGAATCATGTAATGTCACGTAATAACTTGTGACCGTAAATCCATTAACTTGGGCGAAAGCGTAATACATGTCAGCATCAATACCGCTTATAGTTCCAGGGTCGGTAAAAATGAAAGTTGGCCAAGCACAACTCCAAGGACCAAACTTGTGCGTGCTGCCAGGATTTGCTGCAAAGTAAGCGTTTATCTCAGCGGAATGATCAAGGCCTGCCTGAGAAAGCAAGTTAGTGTGGAATGCTGTCGCTGATACCACTCTGTCTAGATTATCAAAATTGTATTTGGAACAAGGCCCGGTATTGCCTGTCCATGCAACACCAACCGGATGATAAAGATATGGATCTGTGACTGACACCGTTGTGTCATTTCCTGTATTGCCAAGAAAATTGAGAAGCAAATCTGACGCTGTGGGCATGTTAAGAAACGCGCCGCCAACTGCCGTCAGGGCGAGGCCGTCTACGCTCGTATTGTAATCACTTTGGTTGAATACGAGAACTCCGTCCGGATAAATAATATGTGCTTCGTTGGAAGTGAGTAATCCGTTTCCAGCATCATCAACACCGGCGACAATTTCATATATAGCTGGCTGTAAACTATCCCAAGCCAAAGAAGTTGGATCGTTGGAATCGAAAAAATGACTATTTATGATCTCCGTGGTTCCTTTCTTTCTAACTCCGAGGAGTACATAGTCAGCACCTGAGGAGGGTACTACCGTCGCCTCTATTTTAATCTGTGCCGTGGTGCCAACACTACACCCCATAAGCATAGGCTTATTCTTTTCTCGATATGTACCAATAGGTGGTAGCCGATTTACATCAGCACCTGAAAACTGGTCGGACAGTACTCCGGTTATCTCAATGTCGACGACATAAACATCTGCCGAATACGCGCACCAGTTGGGGAAATCAATTTCTGTATTTTGACAGCGGAATTCGTATTTACCTTGAGTCCAATAACCGTCCACGGTGATCGTGACGTCACTTGCCCCCATCCAACTAAGATCAGTCCATTGTCCCCAACTGTTCGCCCACGGGTCGTAATAGCGCATCTGCCAGTGCAAGTGTTCCAGAGTTCCATTAGATGGATACGGATAGGCTGTTAGATTCAAACTATTGTCTGAGCTGTGACATAGGACCGGCGCATGGCTATCCACGATGTCCAAGTAATTGACAAACGGCACCACCTCGGCCGTCCCGGACGGCGAATGCCACGTGTCCCTCCCGTTGCGCACCCTAAGTGCATACTCACCCATCCCCCAAGACTGATCCACGCTCACTGTCGGATCACTGCTGCCAAGAGATCCCCAACCAGTCCAACCCGACTGTCCCGGTGCTCGATAACAATATTCCCACCCCAAACATTGGAGTTCTTCATTGCCAGGATCAGACACCGCTGTGAAAGTAACTTGGTCGCCTGACGAAGCAATGATTTGTCCCCCAGCGCCATTCACAACCCCAACCCCAACCGCTGTCACTGTGAATGTGCCAACGTACTCTTCCACCGAGTCGGAACACGCCGGATCAGAAGAAACAGCTGTTACATATGCATCGTATTTGTACGTGCCGGCAGTCGTGAAGGCACCCTCGTCGCTTGGGGCATTGGGAAACCATGAGACCTGAGACGAATACGACACATCTTCGTACTCTGTAAATGAATCTTCGCAATCGAATGTCACCAGTCGACACTTTTGTCCATTGTTGACTGTGCTTCCTGAAACCATAGGATCGTCCACGCTGCTACCAAGGCAAATCGTCACCAACGGTAAGCTCAGGGAGCCCGGATTTGCCAGCGATCCAACGGTGCAGCAGGACCACTCCCCATAATAGGAACCCCCTTCCACACACTGATTGTCACCACACAAGCCGTAGCTTGCGCTAAACAAAATCAGCACACCACAGATCCACCACTTCATCCTGCTTCCTCAAAATTTGATTGTGATGTCGAAACCCGCAGCCGCCAGCCGACTCTCGGCAATGGCGTAGCACCCACACCACCGGCCAGTTGCTCTAAGCCCCGTACGTCGCTACTCTCCCCAACACTCCCAAGGCGACGGCCGCAATCTGCAACGAAACGCTTGACCAGAGCACTTTTGTTCAGCGACATCGCATCACGCTATTCCTTCCGAAGAGTTACCATAAAACTAATTCTTCACCAGTTGACCCAGCGCACGTTGCAACGCCGGCTGAAGACGTGGGTTTCCTTCGATCAGCAATCTCCGCAGCAGACCGCTGGCTTCTACAGCACCGATGTCGCCCAGAGCGGCAATGGCCGTAGTCCGTAACGGCACGCTGGCACCACGCCGGAACCAATCGTCAGTGTTCCAACATTCGTGATGCTACCCGTGTTCAATGTAAGCACATTGCCAAGTGCCGCATTCGCACCAATGGTCAGATTGTTGCCCAGCAGATTCCAAGAGGCCGCCTGAATCATAACGGCGTTATTCGATGCGCCATTGCCAATAGTGGTGGTACCACTCCACAATTGGGCGTTGGTTACGGTCATCATGTTAAAACCACCGCTGCTGCCAATCGTTAACGTGCCGTTCGAGACCGTACTCGACACACCAAGCCCACCGACATTGAATGTATTATTACTACTACTTGAGCCGACAACTAGGGATGCCAACCCAAGGAACTGACCACCGTTGCTGACGGTTAGGCTATTTCCACTCGCCCCACCAGTACCCAAAGTGCCATAACTGCTAATGGCATTTACGATCCCGCCATTGATGATCATGACGTTGCCAGTCGCACTCCCAGAACCGATCTGAACAGTATGCCCAATAGTAACATTCCAAACCGTATTCGAATAAACATTCATGGTATTGTTTGACCCGCCATTACCGATAATGAGAGAGCCGCTACACACGATCATCGCATTACTCGCAGTCAAAGTGTTGAAACCGCAACTCGCAGAACCCACTGTAATCCCACTATTCGAGACAGTACTGGCAGCACCAAATCCGCCAAGATTGAAACTGTTATTGTTGCCACCACCACTGGTACCAAGCAAGATACTCACGTTCAAAAGCTGCCCACCATTGCTGATGGTTAGACTATTTCCACTGGCTCCCACACCGATATTGAGATAAGCGATATTTGTAACAATGCCACCATTAATGGCCAGGACGTTGCCGGTGGCACCACCAGAACCAAGATTGAGAGTCTGCCCGCCAAAATTCCAGACCGCGTTAGTATAAACATTCACGATATTACTTGAAGACCCGCTGCCAATCGTGACACTGCCACCGGTCAAGACCATGGCATTGGTTACGATTAGGAGATTGTTTCCGGAGTTTTTGCCAAACGTTAGGCCGCCCAACGCATTCAATATTGCCGTATTAGAAACCACAAGCGAGTTGCTAGAACTTCCACTCGCTTGGCCAACGTAAAACAAGCCGTAGTTGGTGTAAACCGTTCCACTGCCGCTCAGTACCAGTGTGCCGGATCCGCTGCTGGTCCCACCGAGATATGTATTCGTCGCCAGCACCGTCCCATTTGTGATGTAAAACGTACCACTCCCCAGCACCCCGGTTCCAATCTGAAGGCTCTCACCATTATTCGTTACCACCAGCGTTCCACCAACGAAATACACAGTGGCAGTCGTGCTGGTTGTATTGGCGATTGAAAATCCAATGGCAGCGTTGGTTTGTAATGTCCAAGTGTTACCGGTGATTGCGAGCGTGACCGTGCCGCCATTGAAGTTGGCTTGTTTATTGGTCACACCACTGGTGAACTGCACTGTATAGGCCAAATTATTTGTAAAATTGACGGTGTCGGCGATCCCGGGAGTGCCATTGGTACTCCAAACGCCAGAACTGCTAAAGTTGGCGGTATTGGCAGTGTTGGTCCAGGAATAGTTCGCAGCAGAGGCTGACGGTTGGCTCGCCTCTAATCCCACAATCATCATCAAAATTAAAAGACACTTCAAGATTGGGTGGTTTTTCATAATGCTTAGCAGCCTCGGGTGGGTTCGACGGAATGGTAATACGAGCGGGAAATATCGGTGAGTTGCGGCGGGGATTCTATCCTCACATACTGGCTAGACAGAGCCGACACAACACGACAACAACATGATTGCCTGTGTTTCTCCATAGAATAAACTCGCCGCTCCTATAAAACAAAAATCGAACGCACTGTCAATTACAATACCCGATCACGCTCAAAAATTTCACTGCCAGTTAGACCAATTTACAACTGTCACAGTTTGCGGTTCGCACCTTACAACCCAATGACGAACATGTAACATTGGTGTGAAATGGCATTTGATGAGATCGGTTTCGATAATACGCCCCGATGGGAAAACTGAGAAGCTGATGGGTTTTGATCAAAACCTTAATCGTGTTCAAAACAATCCATCAGCGAAATGCCCACCTCAAAAATACATGGCGACATGCTCTTCCCATAGATTGATTGATACTCAATCATGATTTTAATTCTTCGCAAGGCATCCCGAATCACCTGTTCTTTTTCTAGACCATCGTCATACAAAATCAATCGTATTTTTTGGCCGGGAGCTAGAAATGTCCCGGGATCGACTGCGACACCACCGCATATACCTTTAAGCCCAAGTAAATCAAAAATCGCAGTCCAACAACTCGCATCAAACCCGGTTTGCTCTTCTTGATCCAGAAAAACCGCAAACCGATTAATAATCGCGGGGCCGACTCCGGTATTTTGTAACTCGGCAACAAATCGCGGGGTGCTAATTCCTCAAGAATTTTTTGGGGCATCGCATTGTCTTCAAAGAGATTATCTTGGAATTTTTGGCTAGATGTCGAATGCCGTCCAACAAGCAACATACTGACATCGTCCCGCCAACGCTTCGATGGATTCCTGTAGTTTTCTAAATCATCAACCGATACACGTCCTTGTCGATTCTGGTAAAGAATCTCGGCGATTTGAATGGGTTTATATAAATGAACCCTCGACTTGCGAATGATTTTGTCGAGTGCCAGTTTTGCTTTCGGGGTGTTTGTCGCCATAGTCATCCAAATGCTACTTCAAATTGATTATCTCGGATGTGTAGTGACTTCATCGTTTGTGGTTTTCGAGTGCCGCAACTATTTTTTTTGCCACCGCACCAATTAATGTTACAGGAACACTACCGCTGCCCCAATAAAACAATTAACGGTGTGGTTGCTCATTAGACTTTACCACCTTAATCTCCCTCCCAAACCTGGCATAATCTTCTGACCCGCTGGTAGCGATATCAGCAGGTTGTTGTTCCCCACCGTCAAATCTCAAACAGCATTTCTGTTGTTTGAGCCAACCCATCACTGAAGTTCCAACCAAGGAGGTATTGTCTCGATGACCGTGTTAATTGATCCCGAACCGACCGAAAAAGAACTCTGGCTGTTCCAGCGCATCTACGAATCTGCCGCGCAGATTCTCACCAAAGAAGGCCATCTCGAACCGGTGGCATTCTTTCGCACAGGCAAGAACCCGCCGCTGTCCCAGATCCCCACCGGCATGATTGTGCCGGTGCAGATGGACATGCCAGACAGTGACACTGGCAAAGAGGCCCTCGCCCAGGTCCTCCGTGATCTGGTGAAGAAAATGGCTGCCGATCTCGTGTTGATGGTACTCGAGTCCTGGATGGTCAAACCGTCCGAGACCGAGTCCCAATACTTCCAACATGAGGGGTGTTTCCAAGTCCCGCCCTCGCAGCATCCGAACCGCATGGAGATCGTGTTGTTCTCACTCACCAAGTCCAACGGTGATAGCTGGAGTGCGTGGGTGGCGATTCACCGTGATCCGCACAATCAGCCGTCGATCCCTGAACACCCACCGAAGCTGGAATACCTCAAAACAGGTGGCCGCTTCGGTAACCTATTCACCGAGGATAATGAGATAGCGGGAGGTGTGACCCATGGACCAGCCGCAACCTCCCAGAACTGATCCACCGAAGAACACCAGCTGGCACAACACCATCGCCACCTACATGAGCCGGCATATCCGGCATGTGCGGGCTGCCAGCGATGAATGGATCCGTGTCCATCGGAGCGGTGGTGGCAGTAGTGGCGGAGGTGGCAATCACAACTGGGGGCCGGTCTTGATGGTGCTGGGCATCATCGGCGGACTCTGGTTGATCTACGGAATCGTGAGTTGGGTGATTGGCATCGTCGAAACGATTGTCAGCGCCCTCTTCGCCTTCCTCTCGGTCGCGCTCCCGTTGGTGGCCGTGAGCTACGCACTGGTGTTCTTCCTGCGGTTCTTCCGTTCCAAGTAATCCGCCCTGGGTTCTGCCTCAGATCCTCACTCGCCCCTCCCACCCCACGAGGTCACCCAGGGCCTCTTTTCGTATCAAACCAAAACCCAAACAAAGGAGATCCGATGTTAAAAGTCTGTACCAGTTACAGCAAGAAAGTCCCGACCGATCAGCAGTACAGCAGTCAGCAGTTCCATGCCAGTGTGGAGGTGGAACTCAGCGATGCGTTAACCCCTGAACAGTTACAGGAACGCATCCACCAAACGTTCACAACGGTGCGTAACACTGTCGAGAACGAGATCAATGGTAGTGCACCCGTTGCCACTCCTGCCCCTGAAGCCCGGGGTGGGTATCACGTTACGGGTGGTGAGAAAACCAATGGCAACGGGAAAGCCAGTAATGCGCAGATCAAGTATCTGACCTCATTGGCGACCGAGCAGGATATTCGACTCAGCGGGTTGAATGCCTACTGCCAAGACAACTACAAGGTCGATTCGATCTACGACCTGACCAAGAAACAAGCCAGTGAGCTGGTGGATTCACTCAAGAACCACAAACTCAAGCTCACGGCGTAACCAAGAATCAGCCGAGGCACGTGAGGGGTAACCGATCGCATGTCGGTTGCCCCTTCGGCTGTTACAGGAGGAAAGTATGTCGACATTGAAAGAGTTAGCATCCGATCGTGAGCACTGGTCGTACAGCAGCCTGAATCAGTTCCTCAACATCTGTTCATTGCAATGGGCCTTCCAACGGTATTACCAACTACCGAAAGAATTCGTGCCTGTGAACCTGGCATTCGGGAGCGCGTTTCATCGCACCCTCGAAGCCATCAGCCTGCAACGCTTGGAGAACAAGCTCATCGCAGAGAAAGAGGCGCGGGAGATGTTTGCGGACTTCTGGGATCGGCAGCTCCAGGAAGATCCCCAGGTGCGGTTTGATGAAGACCAAGCTGCGGAGAAGTTAAGTGAGCAAGGTCGCGGCTTGGTGGCTTGTTATCGTAACAGCATTGATCCAAGTGAAGAAGTGGTGGCGATCAACCAGGCCTTCTGTGTTCCGTTAGTGGATCGGCACGGGAGAGTGCTGGAGAAACCGTTGCTTGGGGAGTTTGATCTGGTGGCGCGGAAAGCTGACCAGAAAACCATCATCGACTGGAAAACCAGCGCCACCCGCTGGAATCCAGGCAAAGCCCATCGGGGATTACAACCCACGATGTACTTGTACGGGTATGAGCAGAATAACGGGGCAAGTGTCTTACCAGAATTCCGTTATGACATTGTGGTGAAGAACAAAACCCCGGTGTTCGAGCAGCATATCACCCAACGTGGACCGGACGCGTTTGGGCGGATGATTGAGAAAGTGAAGTTAGCCGAGTCGATGATTGCCAGTGAACACTTCTGTCCGAATGAGGAAGGAATGTTCTGTAAGAGTTGTGCGTTTCAAGGTGCCTGCAAGAACTGGCATCGCGAACGAAGCAAGTTAATCAACGTGGCTTCTGTAGCCGCGTGATTCTCGTAAAACCCAAACCCAACCCAAAGGAGTATTCGTATGAGTAAGAAAGCCAATAGTGTTGTGACCTGCTGGGATGTTGTCTCGGCAGTTCTGAGTGCCACCAATCGGGCGTTGTTACACGGCCCGCCAGGCACGGGCAAGACCCATGCCGCTTGTCGGCTGGGGCTTAACGGTGACCAGCAGAAGGTGTTCAGTGTCACCTTGACTGAGGAAACCCCGGCGGCAGAGTTACGCGGGCATTACATCCTCAAAGAGGGCAAGTATGTCTGGCATGACGGAGTGGCCATTGCCGCTTGGCGGTGTGGTGGTCGTCTGGTTGTGAACGAGATCCAACGGGGTGGACCTGATGTGCACTCGTTGTTGTTGAACATCACCGATGACCTCGAGATCGCCGAGATGGACTTGCCCAGTGGCGAGAAAGTGAAGCCTGCGAAAGGCTTCATGTGTGTGGCCACGATGAATGGTGAACCGAAGGAACTGCTCGATCCCGCCTTATTGGATCGGTTTCCTGTCAGCATTCACATCGATAAAGTCCATCCCGAAGCCATCCAGCAGTTGCCATTGGATGTGCAACATGCCGCGGAGAAAACCGCACTGATCGAAGAGGAAGATCGACGAATCAGTGTACGGGCCTGGTATGCGTTTGCGCGGCTCCGGGCAAAACTGATGAAATCCCTCGAAGAAGAAGAGGCGATCGCCTTCGCCGCTCAAGCAGTCTTCAATCATCGGGCCAATGATGCGTTGGATGCACTCAAGATCGCGAAGTCGGAGGCGGGATGAATGGTTCTCCCGC
>Ga0208872_1002379_pt1 | contig 10955 bp, 5 predicted proteins | sample CryBogCBH12Aug08_FD_185508 | JGI IMG/M metagenome (GOLD analysis project Ga0208872, IMG submission 185508) | Freshwater microbial communities from Crystal Bog, Wisconsin, USA - CBH12Aug08 (SPAdes) | ecosystem: Environmental > Aquatic > Freshwater > Lake | place: Crystal Bog, Wisconsin, USA... | reverse complement strand
GACTATGCGGAAAACTTCGCCGCCTTCGAACAGCGCGGCCTCGAAAAAACCGGCGCCGGCTGGGCGGACTGGAATGATGCCGCCTTCTGGGAAATCACCGAATCCGAAACGCTCGTCCCGGCGGACGAACGCCTCGAGATTTCCAAGAAGCTCACTCTCACGGGCCAACTCGATGAGAGCGAAATCGCCCGCGCGATCGAACTCGGCTGGGTCGGTGGCGACGCATGGATTCGTTTGCTTTCCGAAAAGGAAGCCGGCCTCAATCCCGAGGCCCGCCTCGCGCTGGCCGTGGCGCTCATCAATGCAAACAAGCCGGCCCGGGCGCGCGCGCTGCTCAACGGCCTTGCTAACATCGGCGGCGAGACCACCGCCTACGCAAACCATTTCCTTGCCCAGCTTTCGGAGAACGAAGGCAAGGTCGCCGAGGCGTTGGAACAAATCCGCCGCTCGGTCAGTGGGGGCTATGCCGACACTCATCTTATCACCACGGCTGACCAACTCCTCGCCCGCCTGGGCCGGCACGAGGAGCGGAAGCGCCTCTGGAAGAACGCCCCGGCCGAAACCCGCGCCACCGACGATTGCCGCCTGGCACGGGCCTCCCTCGCGCTGCTCGACGGCGATTGGAAGTCCGTGCGCTCGCTGCTCCAGGAACCGCTGCTGAGCATAGCCGAAGGGGCGAGTTCCGCGTGGTTTCTGTTCAAGGAATCGTTCTTCGGCGAGTTTGCGCAACTCTGCGAGGCCGGTGACTTCAAGGCCGCGCTCGATATTCTTGCACGAGGCTCCGAGGCGGCCCCGCAGTTCGGCATCGGCCGTCAGGAGGAGCGGCAGAATGTGGATTTCCTCTTTTACCGCTATCAACTTTGCAAGCTGCAGGGCTGGGATTATCTGGCCGCCGCCTTTGCCAACATGATCCTGCTCGAACCCGAGTATCCCGGGTCGCCCGAGGCGCTCTATGTCCTGCGCGTGGCACTGGCGGAGAACGATCCGACCGCCAAGACGCGCCGTGAAAAGATCAAGGCCTGGAACCGCGACGCCGATCCCGACTGGGAGAAATACCAGCCGCTGCGTTGGGCGCTTTCCCGCCAAGTGCTCGACGGCTCGCTCGATGGCTGGAAGAAACTCGAAGCGCATCCGATTTACGGCATCCGCGCCCGCTTTGAACTTGAGAACGCGCGGTGATCACGTTGCCTTCAATTTATCAGGACGGCATGGTGCTGCAGCGGGATCAGCCGATTCCCTTGCGCGGCCGGGCGACGCCGGAGTCGGCGGTGCAGGTCACGCTGGCGGGCCGGACCACGACCACGCGAGCAGATGATGAGGGATGTTGGGAATTGAGTCTCGCCGCATTGCCGGCCGGCGGGCCGCATGAGTTACTTATTGAATGCGGTGGGGAAACCTTACGGATCAGCGATATTCTGCTCGGCGATGTTTGGATCTGCTCGGGGCAGTCGAACATGGAATGGTCGCTCAGCAGGAGCGCGGGTGGGAAAACCGAAACGGCCGATCTGCCGACGTTGCGTTTCTTGAAAGTTGATCACCTTCCGGCGCTTCACCCCGTTCAAGAATGGGCGTATCGGCCGCAATGGCATGGCTACTCACCCCGCGGGGCTCCCTGGATTAGTGGCGTGGGCTATTACTTTGCCAAACGGCTTTTGGAAGCCGATCCCACCGTGCCGATTGGGCTCGTAATTATCTCAGTGGGCGGAACGCGCATCGAGACATGGATGAGCGAAGAAGCACTCGCCACCGCTGGGGTTGAAAAATCCGCCGGCTCTGTGGAGTCGGAGTTTCAGGAGCAACTAGCAGCATTCATTGCCGGGCTGGATCGCCGGGATGTCGCGGAGATTCCCGAACATGCGCGCAGCTACGCGTTTCTCGAAACGGATTGCACGGACTGGCCGGTGATGACCTTGCCCGGTTACTGGCAGGACGCGGGCTTGAAGTTCAACGGGGTCGTCTGGTTCCGCCGCGAAGTGGAAATCCCGGAGAACTGGATTGGTCGGTCGCTGGAGTTGAGTCTCGGTGCTTGCGACAAGCACGAGCAGACTTATTTTAACGGTGAGGAAATTGGCCGCACCGACATTGTCGAAGATCCTGATGTCTGGGCAAGCCCGCGCCGATACATCATTCCTGCTGAAATGGTGCGGGCGGGAAAAAGCGTGATCACGGTGCGTGTGTTCAGCCACCTCTTCGGGGGGGGCCTAACCGGCCCGGCGGAGGCGATGACGCTTGGTCGCGCTGGTGGCAAAACGATCCCTCTTCACGGCACATGGCGTTACCAGGTCGAGTCAAATTTCGGCAACGCCGTCCCACCCCACAACAATCAACCTTCCCGTCTCTGGAATGGCATGGCGGCTCCCTTGCGTTCATTTCCGCCGCGGGGAATTCTCTGGTATCAGGGCGAATCCAATGCGGATAATCCCGCGCTCTATGAACGTTTGTTTCTGGCGATGATTCGCGACTGGCGGACGAAATGGGGGAACGAAGAGATGCCTTTTTTCTTCGTCCAGTTGCCGGGCTATGGCCTTGGAAGCACCTGGCCGGAACTCCGCGCCGCTCAGGCGGCCGCGCTGGAGCTTCCCGCGACCGCGATGGCCGTGGCGATCGACCAAGGTGACATCCATGACATTCACCCGACCGCAAAATACGAGGTGGGCACGCGCCTCGCGCTGCTGGCGCTCAGTCATTGTTACGGACAAGCGGAACTTGCCTGCGAGGGGCCTACGATTTCCCACATCCGGGTAAAATCTCCAGGTAATATTGAAATTTCCTTTGCGAACGCCGAGGGCTTGCACGCCAACGGCGACGGGGTGGTCGAAGGCTTTGAAGCCGCAGGCAGCGATGGGATTTTTCGCCTGCTGTCTGGAGGAAAAATTATGGGCGATCGGGTTTGCTTCCATGAAGGGCCACCGGATGCCGCCTGGATGCGCTTCGCTTGGCAAGCCTGCCCCAAGACACATCTCCTCAACCGGCATGGTCTTCCGGCCGCGCCCTATTGCGTTGCGATTGACTCGGCTCTATTTTGATACCACCCATGAACTCCACGGCATCGAACTCCGCCCACGCCGGCAAAGTATTCCAGGTGGGCTCTTTGACCTACACGAAGGCGGCACTGTTTTCGCTGTTTGCCTGGCTGCTATGGGGCGACTTTTGCCTGATCCTCGTGCAAGCGGCGGTGCCTTCCGTGCTGCAGGTGAATGTGAACGCCCTGGGAGCGCCCAACTGGGTGCTCGGTCTGATTCTCTCGACGATTCCGGGCATTCTCAACATGACCATCGGTCCGGTGTCGAGTTTCTGGAGCGACCGGTTCCGCAGCCGCTGGGGGCGGCGGATCCCGTTTCTCTTTCTGGCCACGATTCCGCTGGCGTTCTTCCTCGCGCTGCTCGGCTTTGCGCCGCAGATCGGCGCATGGCTGCATGGGGCGATCCATGGCGGATTTTCCCAGACCGCCGTCATCCTCACCGTGGTCTGCCTGCTGGTCTTCTGCTTCCAGATCTTCAACATGGTGGTGAACTCGGTCTATTATTACCTCTTCAACGACGTGGTGCCGACCGAGGTGCTGTCCCGGTTCATGGCGTTGTTCCGGGTGGTGGGCACCCTAGCGGGTGCGGTTTTCAACTGGTTTTTCCTGAAGTATGCGGCCAGCCATATGGCGGCGGTTTTCCTGATTGCGGCGGGCCTTTATTGCACGGCCTTTCTATTGATGTGCTGGAAGGTCAAGGAAGGGGAATACCCGACACCACCGGCCCATGCCGACGGCGGCACCGGCCTGGTCAGCAGCGTCAAAACCTTCTTCGTGGAATCCTATTCGATCCGGTTCTACTGGCTCTTCTTTTTGACGAATGCCTTTTATAACCTGATGTATGTCACCGGAGGGTTTCTTATTCTCCAGGCCCGCTCCATCGGCGTGGATCTCGAATTCTTCGGGAAAACCTATGCCGTTGCCGGGGTCTTGGGCGCGGTGCTGATGTATCCGGCCGGTATTTTGGCGGATCGGCTGCATCCATTGCGGGTCTTGCTCTGGGCCAGCATCGCACTTTTAGTGATTCAGCCGCTCTGGCTGCTGTTCTTGTTTTATGATTTTAGTCCGGCAGTTGCCCGCGGGCTGTTTGTCGGCATCACGGTCATCGTCGCTGCGGCGACCGCTCTTTACCAGGCGGCGGAGTTTCCGATGTATATGCGGATTCTGCCCAAGTCCCGCTATGGGCAATTCTGCTCCGCCAATGCCATCGTGCGTTCACTGGCAATGATGGTGGGCGGCTTGGTCGTTGGCCTGTTGCTTGACCAGTTAGCCGTGATATTTCCCACGAAAGACTACTGCTACCGCTTCATTCCCGTCTGGTCCATTCTTTGCGCCGCCGGTTCGCTGTATTTTCTCAGGCGGCTCTACTCCGAATGGCAGAAACGCGGCGGAGCGGCGGCGTATCAGCCGCCGGGATTCGCGCCGACAGAGGAAGAACTAAACACCTCAAACCAATCACAAGTGGAACCATTGAAGCCCGGCGCAACCGCGTAAAAACATGAACTTAACCCTGAAAGCGTTTGCCGTCATCGCGCTCGCCGCAGCGACGCTCGCGGCCACCGCGCAGGCTGCGGTCATCTCCAGTGCCACGACCGCGCGTGAGGTCAATCTGGCCGCGAGCACCTCCGGCGGCGACCCGAATAGCAACGCTTGGTTCTTTGGCACCAATTATTTCTCATCCTACGGACCGCTCACGGCGGTGGATTGGAATAGTGGAAACACCTTCAGTTTGCGGGCCGGCAGCATCCTCCAGTGGAATCTGACCGGTTTCACCAACTCGGGTGACGCCATGGGAACCGTGAGCAATGCCACGTTCACGATCATGACCGTAAACGGTGTCGGGCCGGTGGGAAACCCTTATACCAATGTCTATAAAATCTATCGCCTCATTGGCGCCATTGATGGAACGACGACCTGGAATTCCAAACCTTTGTTGGACACTTCGGCCTATGTTACCTTCACGGCGACTACAAATTACAGCCTGCAGACCATTGACGTGAGTTCGCTGCTGGCCAAAAACGGAGGCCTGACGACATTCGGGGTTGCGGTTCTGTTGGACAGCGGTGCCGGTGGTGAGAATCTGTGGTCCACGGCCTACAATCAATGGCCCGCCTACACTTCCCACAACAAACTGAGCGCGAGCTATACGGTGCAAAAGCCCTCAGTCACCATCCCTGTGACCAATTCGCCGACCGCGCGTGAGGTCAATCTGGCCGCGAGCACCTCCGGTGGCGGCTCGCCGACCAGCACCGTGTGGTGGGGCGGGACGAACGTGTTTGAAAACTACGGATCGCTCACGGCGGTGGATTGGAATAGTGGAAACACCTTCCCTTGGCGGGCGGGCAGCATCCTCCAGTGGAATTTGACCGGTTTCACCAACTCCGGTGACACCATGGGAAATATCAACGGCGCCACGATCACGATCCTGCCCAAGGACGGCGTGGGACCGGTTGGAAACCCCTATACCAACGTCTATAAAATCTATCGCCTCACTGGCGCCTTTGATGGAACGACGACCTGGAACTCCAAGCCTTTGTTGGACACCAACACCTTTGTGTCCTTTGCGGCGGGGACGAACTACACCCTGAAGACCATTGATGTGAGTTCGCTGCTGGCCAACAACGGAGGTATGACGACATTCGGTGTTGCGGTCCTGTTGGACAGCGGAGCCGGGAACGACAACTTCTGGTCCACGGCCTATGGCGCTAGCTGGCCCGCGCTGGGCGCGCAAAACAAGCTCACTGCGGATTATGTCCTGCAGAACCCCACCATCAACAATCTGACTTGGAACAACGCTGCGGGCAATGGCATCTGGAGCACCACGGCGGCCAATTGGGCTCCGGCTTACGCCTGGTCCCAGGGGGCGAACGCCGTCTTTGGCGCCACGGGTGCCGGCACGGTCAATGTGGACGGCGCGGTGACGGTGAAAAACATCACGTTCAACGCCATTTACAATATTACCGATACCGGCATCGCAGGCACGCTGACCCTCATTGGCGGCAGCACCATCACGGTGGGGACGGGCTTCTCCGCCACCATCAGCGAGTCGCTCGCGGGAACCAATGGCTTCACCAAGGACGGCACCGGCACGCTGACTCTCGCCGGGAGCAACAGCATTTCCGGCCCGACGACGGTTGCGGCCGGCAACCTCAACCTCGCTTCGGCCAGCCTTTCGGACGCCGCGACGGTTTCCATCGCCTCGGGCGCGGTGCTCAATCTCGCTCACGGAGCTGTCGACGATGTCGCCACGCTCAAGTTCAATAATATCGCCCAGCGGGCCGGCAGCTTCAACGCAACGAACTCCGGCGGCTACATCACCGGCAGCGGCTCGATCCGCGTCCCGCTGTCCGAAGTCCGCAGCGACGCCTATCGTGATGCCGCCGCCGGCGGGCTGGTTACCGTGCGCGGACGCATCTTTGCCAGCGATGCCACCCAGCGCGCGCAAATGCAACCACGGTTGCAGGTCCGGGACGGAGGCGGAGCAGTGGTGCTTGATCTGCTTGAAAGCGGCACTTCGCTCACCGAGGCGATGTGGAGCTTCGACGCCACGCCCCTGGCGCCCGGAGCCTACACCTTGCGCGTCACGGTGCTGTCAGCCAATGGCGTGGCTGTCTCCGTAGAGCGCCCCTTCCAGCGCCTGGCACAGCCCATTGCGCGGACGGTATCCTTCGATCCGCAGGGACGGACCTTGGTGAATGGCCAGCGATTTTTTCCGCTGGGCACCTACTGGAGCTCTATTAGTAATGCCGATCTGGCCACCTACCAAGATTCGCCCTTCAATTGCATCATGCCCTACGGCAGCATGGATGGAACGGTAAGCGCTCAGACCGCAAATCTCGACGCCTGCCAGGCGGCGGGGATCAAAGTGATCTACAGTGTCAAGGACACCTTTGCGGGCGAATACTACGCCACGAACGCCGCCGCCGGTGAGGCCGCGCTCCTGGCTGCCGTGGCTGCGCACAAGGATCATCCCGCCCTGCTGGCCTGGTATCTCGCGGATGAGGAACCCATCACCAACCTCGATGAAATGCGTCTCCACTACCAGTTGGTCCGCAACGCGGATACCAATCATCCCTGCTGGGAGGTTTTTTATCAAACGGATCTGGTGGAACGCAGCGGAAGCTACGACGTGCTCGGCACTGATCCCTACCCGGTGGTCGACCATAGCGATTCAGCGATATACCAAAGCCAGCGGATCAATTACCCTTTGAAAATGGCCCGCTTGACCGCCGATGCCTCCCGGCCGGGGCCGACGTGGATGGTGCCCCAGGCGCACAACCTGGCGTGCTATGGCCTGACCGGCGTTCCGCCGACCCGCGATGAGATGCGTTCGATGGCCTGGCAATGCATCGCCGGCGGGGCCAATGGGCTGGTGTTCTATTCCTTCTTTGATCTGCAGCGCGACCCGGCAGCGACTTTTGCCGCGCGCTGGACCGACCTCAAGGCGGTTGGTCAGGAGATTAAGAATCTTGAGGCCATGCTGCTCGCGGACCCGGCCCCGGCGGGCAGGGTTTCCGCCCCGAGCAACGATGACGTGGGCTGGCGCGCCTATCTGCTGAACGGCGACGTCTGCCTGGTCGCAGTGAACGCCACCCGCACCAATAACTCAGCCAGCTTTGCCTTGGATCGGACCATGTATGCCACAGCCCTGCTGGGTCGCAGTGTCAGTGGCGGATCTTCCACCAACCTCACGCTGGATTTACAACCCCTCGAGGTCCGAGTTGTCCGGCTTAGCACGAATAATAACATCATCGCAGCCATCACCAATGCCACCACCTCCCTGGAGGCCAATCTGGCAGCCGGCACCGCCAATGGCGGAAACCCGAACAGTTCGGCGTGGTGGTTCGGCACCAACTATTTTGCATGCTACGGACAGGTCACGGCGGCTGATTGGAACAGTGGCACCAGCACCTTCAATAATCGAGCGGGTGCCATCCTCCAGTGGAATTTGAGCGGATTCACCAACGCCGGTGATACCATCGGCACCGTGAGCAGCGCCTCGTTCACGATCATGGGCAAACAGGCTAGTAACAACACCTACAAAGTTTACCGCCTCCAAGCACCCATCACTGGTGCTACCACCTGGAACACCAAGCCCCAACTGGATACCAATGCCTATGTTTCCTTTACGATGGCGGCGGATTACGCCCTGCAGACCATCGATGTGAGCTCGCTGCTGGCCAGGAACGGAAGTTTGACGAACTTTGGCGTCGCGGTTCTCGTTGACTCAATAAGTCAAGCGGGTGATTCGCACTTCTGGTCCACGGCCTACAATCAATGGCCCGCCTACACTTCCCAAAACAAACTGAGCGCGAGCTATACGGTGAATTCCACCGGTCCCAGTCTCAACCCCACCAACATCATCTGCAGTGTGAGCGGCGGGCAGTTGACGTTAAGCTGGCCGGCGGATCACCTTGGCTGGACGTTGCAATCGCAGACCAACACCCTGACGGGGACGTGGTATCCGGTCAGCGGTTCGACGGCAACGAACTCGATGACGGTCCCGGTGAATCCGGCCAACCCCGCAGTGTTCTATCGGCTGAAGTATTAAAACCATTGCGAATATGAATCCGCTTCACCATCTACTGCGCTTTCGCCAGATCCACCTCGACTTCCACACCTCGCCGCACATTCCCGGCATCGGGGAGAAGTTCGACAGGCAGCGCTGGCAGGAGACGCTGCAAGCGGCGGCGGTCGATTCGATCACCCTCTTCTCCAAGTGCCACCATGGCTGGAGTTATCATCCGACCCAGGTTGGGAAGATGCATCCGCATCTTTCCTTCGACCTGCTGCGCAAGCAATATGACGCGACCAAGGAGGCCGGCATCAACGCGCCGGTTTACCTCTCCGCTGGCTTGGATAATCTCGCCTCGCACGATCATCCCGAATGGCGCGAGGTGAACAAGGATGGCGCCTACACCGGCTGGGCACGGCGCACCCTCGAGGCCGGCTTCCACATGATGGATTTCCATAGCCCGTATCTGGACTATCTCTGCGAACAGATCCGTGAGGCGGTGAGGCTCTTCCCCGACTGCGACGGCATTTTCCTCGACATCATCAATCAAAACCAATCCTGCGGACGCTGGAGCCTCGACTTCATGAAGGCTAACAGCCTTGATCCCGAGAGAGATGAGGACCGCAAGGAATCCTCCCGCCTCGCGCTGGAGAAATACTATCAACGCACCACCGAGGCGGCCAAGTCGCTGCGCTCCGACATGCCGGTCTTCCACAACGCCGGTCACATTCCGCGCGGACGGCATGACCTTCTCCCTCACTTCAGCCACCTCGAACTGGAGTCGTTGCCGACCGGCGGCTGGGGTTACGATCACTTCCCGATGTCGGCCAAGTATGCCTGCAACCTGCCGCTGGACTTCCTCGGCATGACCGGCAAGTTCCACACGACGTGGGGCGAGTTCGGCGGCTACAAGCATCCGAACGCCCTGCGCTACGAGTGCGCCGCGATGCTGGCCTTCGGTGCCAAGTGCAGCGTCGGCGACCAACTTCACCCGAACGGCACCCTCGATTCCTCGACCTACGAGATCATTGGTGAAGCCTACCGCGAGGTGCGCGACAAGGAACCCTGGTGCATTGGCGCGGAGCAGGTGTTCGATCTCGCCATCCTCTCCAGCGAAGCGGAGAGTCGGACGCATCGGGAGTCGCTTTCTGACGAGGGCGCGTGCCGCGTCCTCTTGGAAAGCCATTTCCTCTTTGGACTGATTGATCGCACGATGGACTTTGCCCGCTACAAGGCGCTCATTCTTCCCGACGACATTCGGATTGATGCGGAGCTCAAAGCCAAGCTCGACGCCTATCTAACCAAGGGCGGCAAACTGATCCTCTCCGGCGAGAGCGGTCTTTGGAAGAATCGGTCGGAATTCGCCTTCGATCTGGGTGCCGCCTACGAGGGACTCAGCCCGTATTATCCGCCGGACAACGAGCCCAACCGCGGCCACGATTACCTGCTGCCCGTGCCGGAATTACGTGCCGCCTTCGTCAACCGGCCGCAAGTGATGTATGAGCGCTCGCATCGCATCCGCGCAACAATAGGCTCTTCACTCGGGCAAATCTACGACCCATTTTTCAACCGGACGTGGGAACATTTTTGCAGCCACCAGCACACGCCGAATCAGGAACGGCCCTCGGGTTTTGACTGCGGCGTGCGGCACGGGAACCTCCTCTACTTCGCCCACCCGGTCTTTCGGAATTATCGCGCTTATGGAGCGGTGGCCTATCGCGAGTTCATCGTGAAGGCGATCCGGGCTTTCCTGGGCAATACACTCACGCTCGCAACCAATCTGCCTTCAACGGCGCGAGTCACGCTCACGAAGCAGCCGAAAGAAAAGAGCCACGTCCTGCATCTGCTCTATGCGCCGACGGTGAACCGGGGCGGGGTGATGCAGCTTTCCGGCGGGAATGTCTCCGGCGGCAAGAGTGTGGAAGTCATCGAGGATCTGCCGCCGCTGCATGACATCAAGGTCACGCTGCAACTGTCGGTCAAATCGGCCAGGCTCGTGCCGCAGAGAGTCGAGATCTCAATCGAAAAATCCGGTGACCGCGTGACACTGCGCCTGCCCAAGTTCTCCTGTCACCAGATGATTAAGATCGAACTGAATTCTCTCTGAGTCTTCATCGAAAATGTTCGAAAAAATCCACATCATCCACCATTCCCACACGGACCTCGGCTACACCGACCTGCCGTCCACCATCCGGGAGCAGCAGGTGCGTTACATCGGCGAGGCGGTGGCCATCGCGCGAAATAAGGAGAATTTTCCGACGGCATCGCGCTTCTCACCGGCGATCTATGGACGTTTCCGTGCTCTTCGGTGAAGACAAAGCGCGGTTAAAGGCGTGGGCTGAAGGTTTCTAACCGCGTGCGGCAACTCAAGTTTGCCTCAGCCCCCGTGGTCGCGGAACTGCCCCGGTGGCTGCCCGA
>Ga0208872_1002378_pt1 | contig 10958 bp, 10 predicted proteins | sample CryBogCBH12Aug08_FD_185508 | JGI IMG/M metagenome (GOLD analysis project Ga0208872, IMG submission 185508) | Freshwater microbial communities from Crystal Bog, Wisconsin, USA - CBH12Aug08 (SPAdes) | ecosystem: Environmental > Aquatic > Freshwater > Lake | place: Crystal Bog, Wisconsin, USA... | reverse complement strand
TGCCGGCAAATTCTTGTGATGCCCATTGCCATATTTTTGGACCCGCTAGCCAATTTCCGTATGCTGAGAGTAGAGCATTTACTCCAGTGGATGCTGGTAAGGAGAAGCTGTTTGCTTTGCACGATGCCTTAGGAATTGAGCGCTGTGTGATTGTTCAAACCGCGCTCCATGGATTTGATAACGCTGTTGTGGTGGATGCGATGCAGGCTCGTAAAGGCAGTTATTTAGGCGTTGCCCTTGCCCCAGCTAGCACCACCTCCCAGCAAATTGCAGAGATGGATCGGCAGGGGTTTCGTGCGATTCGCTTTAACTTCATGGCGCACTTAAAAAATAGTGACTCTATGGAAGATATTTTGGCATTAACAAAGCGCATGGAGCCATTTGGCTGGCATTTGCAGGTTCATTTCTCTAGCGATTTAGTTCATTCACTGGCACCCCTTCTAAAACAATCAGCCGTACCCGTGATGATTGATCATATAGGCAGGGTGGATGCTTCCCTTGGTAGTGATCATGTCGATTTCCAAGGGCTTTTGAAGTTGCTAGATGACGCCCGTTTCCATATCAAGGTCAGCGGGATTGATCGCATTTCAAAGAGTCATCCCTATAACGATGGTGTGTCCTTGGCAAAAATTCTGGTAGATCAATTTACAGAGAAGTGTGTATGGGGGACTGACTGGCCTCATCCAAATCACCACCACATCCCGGATGATGGGAATTTGATTGATCTGATCCCTCGAATTGCTGATAGTCAGGAAAAGATTGAGAAGCTCATGGTCAGAAATCCGGAACAGTTTTATCGGTTTGCATAAAAAATATCAATGGAGTAAATGATGGCTGGACGCTTAGAAGGAAAGGTGGCATTTATTACTGGGGCCGGATCAGTAGGCCCTGGATGGGGAAATGGGCGTGCAACAGCAGTGAGATTTGCTCAAGAAGGAGCAAAGGTATTTGCAACGGATATTGATTTAACGCGCCTAGATGAAACATTAAACTTGGCCGGTGAGTTTAGAGGCAATATTCAAACCGGTGTTTTGGATGTCACTAAGTCTGGATCGATAGAAGAGAGCATTCATTCTTGTATTAAACAATTTGGGACGCTCGATATTTTGGTAAATATCGTTGGGGGCTCCGCAAAGGGAGGCCCAGTAGAGATGACTGAAGAGATTTGGGATGCTCAGGTAGATTTCAATCTCAAGAGCGTATTTATGACTTGCAAATATGCCCTCCCTGAAATGATTCAAAAGGAATCAGGCTCAATTATTAATTTGGCGTCCACTTCAGGCATTCGCTGGACTGGCTCTGCACAAATTGCTTACGCTGCAACGAAGGCGGGCGTTATTCAATTTTCAAGGGTATTAGCGGTTCAGTACGCAAAACAGAATATTCGCGTGAATACGGTTGTTCCAGGTCAATTGCATACGCCGATGGTCGAGACTCGCTTGGCAAAACAGCGTGTTGGGGGCGATGTGGAGTTGCTATTAAAACAAAGACAATCACGCATCCCATTACCATTCATGGGGGATGGCCGTGATACTGCCAATGCGGCATTATTTTTGGCTTCAGACGAGTCTCGCTTCATTACGGGGACAGAAATTATTGTTGATGGCGGTATGTCAGCGCGATGTGATTAGGAGATTGGAAATGAAAAAGATTCTATTGGGGGTTTTTTGTTGTTTATCCATTGCCGTAGCTCAAGCACAATCAAATGTTATTAAGATGATCGTCGCCTTTCCGCCTGGTGGTCCGGTGGATTCAATGGCGCGCTCTCTTGTAGAGCCTTTAGGAAAAGAGCTGAACTCACAAATCGTGATTGAAAATAAACCTGGTGGGAATGGAGCGATTGCTGCTGAATATCTAGCAGCAAATCCTGCAGATGGCAAAACCATTTGGTTTACCAGTGCCGGAGCAGTGGCAATTAATCCAGGCCTTTATGAAAAGCTAGCCTATAACCCAGTAAAAGATTTAGCGGCCGTTTCTTTGGTTGCCAATAACGTAGAAGTACTCGTTGTTAATCCAGCTAGCCCTGCAAATAACGCCGCTGAATTTATAGCTTTGGCCAAAAAAAGTGATTTAACTATGGGGTCATCTGGCACTGGAAGTGTTCCTCATCTTGCCTTAGAGCAGTTAAATGACTCGGCTAACGTCAAGATTTTGCATGTGCCATATAAAGGCGCAGCACCAGCAATTACTGACGTGATGGCCGGTCACGTGGATGGATTCTTTGGCGATATTCCAGGGCTTATTAGTTACATTAAAAGTGGTAAGTTAAAGCCGATTGGGCTTGCTGCAGATAAGCGCAATAGCGCCATACCCGATGTAAAAACCTTTAATGAGATGGGCATTAAAGGCGTAGATACCAATAATTGGTATGCCGCTTTTGTGAAGGCAGGTACACCAAAGGCGGATATTGATCGTCTGAGTGCCGCAATCAAAAGGGTGGTTAAACAGGACCCTTTAAATTCTAAATTAACACAGGCTGGCAGTGAGCCAGTAGGATCCACTCCAGAAGAGTTGAGCGCCACTTTGAAAAAAGATATTGCCAAGTGGACCCAATTGATTAAAGCCAAGAAAATTTTGCCGGAATAAAAATGAGCAAACGTATAGCGCCGATCACTCCTGGCACTAAGGCGGAGTTAGCTGCCTTAGAGGCAAAGATTTTGCAGGAGCGTGGAAATATCTCTCCCTTGTATCAAATTCTGTTAAATGCGCCCGAGATTGCGCAGGGCTGGGAAGCTCTGTTGACAGCAATCCGTAACCGCAATTCACTATCTCCCGCGATAAGAGAGATGATTATTTTGAGGGTAGCGGTTTTAAACCGTGCTAATTATGAGTTTGATGCACACGCTCCGCACGCTATCAAGGCTGGCATGAGTCAGGAGAAGATTGAGTCCCTGAAAGACTCAAAAATCAGCGATGTATTTGATGAGAAAGAATGCTTAATACTCAAGCTAACCGATGTCATGACTCAAGATATTCAGGTGCCCGATACTGTATTTGATCAAGTAAGGCCGTATTTCAATGATCAAGAGATTCTTGAATTAGTTGCCACGATCTCGGCCTATAACATGGTCTCAAGATTATTGAACGCACTGCACATAGGTCACTAGAATGAGCGATCAGAAGGTTGGCTTACTGCTGCTTAGAGCTAAGCCGATAGAGGGCTCGAAACATATTGCTGAGATATCTAGTAGACTAAAAAATACAAAGCAGGCCGAATTTAAAGAAATCATCATGACTTATAGTGTCGAATCGAATGCTCTCTATGGGTATTTTTATTGTGACAGTCCGACAGAACTTGCGCCTCTTGATGCACAGACCTTCTTAGGTGAGGCGGCAAACTTTTTGGCTGAAATTGAGTTGAGTCGCATTGTGTTTGTCAATCCAATCAAAGGATTTTCTAGCGATCAAGTCCCGCTCAATCGTTATGCGGTCGAGATGGATCCCGAGGCAGGGTGGCAAGAAGAGTTATTTGCCTGGTATGACCAAGAGCACTTGCCAGGTTTAGCGGCCGTCCCTGGATGCGTCAGTGCCACTCGCTGTTTGAACTTGGATCATGCGCCATATTCCTTTTCTTTCTATGACCTTCTTTCCCCAGAAGTTTTAGGTTGCGAACCTTGGTTAAAAGTTAGGTATACCAGCTGGAGCGACAGGGTTAGACCTCATTTCACGAACACGAGAAGAACAATGTTTCAGTTCTTGTAAGCCTAATGGCGACGTCAGTTGTTTGCAGTGATCAGCCCCAGTTACGTATAGCTGGGGTTTTTCTTTTGTTGACTTTGTATATTTCGAGGGCATTCCTGCATAGGATATTCCCTAACTTATTGGATTTAAAGGGGGAATTCGCCGAAATCGACCTCTTGAGCTTACTAAAATAACACTACTAACTTTAGTGTCTTTATTAAGGAGAAGTGTATGTCAGATTCAGTCGTGGCACGCATAGAGGCAAATCCAAAATACCAAGAGCTCAAGCGCAAGCGCAGCACTTTTGGTTGGACTCTTTGCATTTTGATGTTTGTTGTTTATTACGGCTATATAGCTTTAATTGCTTTTGATAAACCATTTTTAGCGCAACCATTTGGTGATGGCGTGACTAGCCTGGGTATTCCTATTGGCATGGGCGTAATTGTTTTCACTATTTTAATTACCGCACTTTATGTGCGTAAGGCAAATAGTGAATACGACAAATTGACTGCAGAAATTTTGAAGGAAGCCTCCAAATGAAGCGTATAGAAAAATTGTTATGCGCTTTAGCGCTATTAGCTTTGCCAATGTTTGCTGTTGCTGCAGGCGCGGATTTAGGACAAGTTATCAAGCAAGAAACCAACTGGACAGCAATCGCCATGTTTGCTGTTTTTGTTATTGCAACCCTATTCATCACTAAATGGGCTGCATCGAAGACTAAGTCTGCTGCTGACTTCTATACCGCTGGCGGCGGCATTACTGGCTTCCAAAATGGTCTCGCGATCGCTGGTGACTATATGTCTGCTGCATCCTTCCTGGGTATTTCTGCTGCAGTGATGGCCAACGGCTATGACGGCTTGATCTATTCCATTGGATTCTTGGTAGGTTGGCCAGTGATTACCTTCTTGATGGCAGAGCGTTTGCGTAACCTCGGTAAATTTACTTTTGCTGACGTGGCAGGCTATCGCTTTCAACAAGGTCCGATCCGTGCCTTTGCGGCATCAGGCACCTTAGTGGTTGTTGCTTTCTATTTGATTGCTCAAATGGTAGGCGCAGGCCAGCTCATCAAATTGTTATTTGGTCTTGAGTACTGGATGGCAGTCGTGATCGTTGGTTGCTTAATGATGGTTTACGTGCTGTTTGGCGGTATGACAGCTACTACTTGGGTACAAATCATTAAAGCTTGTATGTTGTTGGCTGGTGTGAGCTTTATGGCCTTCATGGTTCTGGCTCAATATGGTTTCAGCCCTGAAGCATTGTTTGCCAAAGCAGTTGAAGTCAAAACTGCCATTGCTGCTAATGCTGGTAAAACGCCAGAAGATGCTGCTAAAGCAGGTCTGAGCATCATGGGCCCAGGTGGATTTATTAAGGATCCGATCTCAGCCATTTCCTTTGGTATGGCATTAATGTTTGGTACTGCTGGTTTGCCACATATTTTGATGCGTTTCTTTACGGTGCCCGATGCAAAAGAAGCCCGTAAGTCTGTATTGTGGGCAACCACTTGGATTGGTTACTTTTATGTATTGATTTTCATTATCGGTTTTGGTGCCATCACTTTAGTGTTGACTAACCCAGACATGGCTAATGTGGCAACAGGTGTGATTAATGGTGGAGCAGGTACCGCAAACATGGCAGCCGTTTTAGTGGCTAAAACTGTTGGCGGCAATATCTTCTTCGGCTTTATCTCTGCGGTTGCTTTTGCAACGATCTTGGCCGTAGTTGCTGGTTTGACACTTTCAGGTGCTTCAGCTGTTTCACATGACCTTTATGCAACCGTATTTAAAAAAGGAAATGCTGATAGTGCTGCAGAGTTGAAAGTATCCCGGTTAACCACACTCACTCTCGGTGCGATTGCTGTAGTTTTGGGCATAGTCTTTGAAAAGCAAAACATTGCTTTCATGGTCGCGTTAGCATTTGCGATTGCTGCTTCTGCTAATTTCCCGGTACTGTTCATGTCAGTGTTGTGGAAAAATTGCACTACTAGAGGTGCCGTCATTGGGGGCTTCTTGGGATTGTTTTCTTCAGTAGCCTTGACAGTAGTTTCCCCAGCGGTTTGGGAGGCGGTATTGGGCAACCCTAAAGGTAGCGCATGGTTCCCTTATTCATCTCCAGCCCTTTTCTCTATGACGATTGGTTTCGTTGGTGTTTGGTTGTTCTCTATATTGGACAACAGTGAAAATGCCAAGAAAGAACGTGCTGCGTTTCCTGCGCAACAAGTTCGTTCTGAAACTGGATTTGGCGCATCAGGAGCTTCTGGCCACTAAGAGTTCGGTTAAAGTTTTATCAAATAAAAAACCAGGAGCAATCCTGGTTTTTTATTGCCTTCTTGGCCAATTAACTGCTCGATCCATTACGCCATTAACTGGCGCAACTTAATGAAAGCCATGCCAGCCATCACGGCATCATTGATGGCATCATGGGCATCGCGCACGGGTAGATTGAGGTCTCGCATAAGCGTATTGAAGCGTAGGTCAATGGTGCCGCCGCGTTCATTGATGGGAAGTTGACGATTCTTATAGTCATAAAACAAGGATGACACTTCAATCTTTAGCTGTGGCAGACCTTGACCAAGCATGCGCCAGATGACTTTATTGAGCATTGCAATATCAAATTCGAGGTAATAACCCACAATTGGGCGGCTACCAATGAAATGCATGAGTTTAGCCATCGCCACCTCTGGATCTAAGCCATTCACGACATCTAATTCTCTTAAGCGATGAATCTTGACGCTTTCAGCAGAGACTTTCTTATCTGGCTTTACGAGGAGCTCCAAGCGTTCACTAGTCATTAAAGCGTTACCAACGATTTTGACAGCACCAATGGAGATGATCTCATCTTTGGAAACATTAAGACCAGTAGTTTCACAGTCAAGTACCACCCATTCATTTTCTGGGGGTGCATCAAACATAAATTTGTAGCGTTCATCTGCCAGATGGTAAATGAGCCACCCTCTCCAAATTGATCTATAGAGTTTCTTGAAGATCCCGGGTCTGATTTGACTCATGCAAATTCAAGACGAAAATGCTGGCGTAAAAAGAGTTTGAATCTTTTAACAACGCTCAGGGAGTCTTTTAGTAAATCTCTTTCAAGGGTTGATAGTCGGCTAGTATCAATTTCGCCAGACACTTCTTTGCTTGTTTCTAATTCGCTTAAACCACCTTTTAGCCTCAGCTCCATCAGTAGATGCAAGGACTCAACCAGTTCCCCCGCCAAATCTTTAGGTAGCTTATGCATTTGTACTAATTCCTGAATCCGCCCTACAGTCGAATTGATCGAAATATGATTCTCCAGTGCAAGTGAGCGTATCCCATGGACGATGGCAAAAATCCCCGCTTTTTTAAGGTTGATTCTGTGGTCGGCGTTATCGCTACCAAGCGTAAGAAGGCGATTCCACCAGCCTGCCTCAGACGAGATTGATTCGATGGCAGATGCAAATCTAGCCAGCAGAAATTGGTTGTCATTAATCAGTTTAAATAATGCTTGCTTGACTGTTTCCAAGAGTTTGGGGTCACCGCTGATGGGGTGTGAGTCTAGAAAGATGGCCAAATTCATTAAACTTTCTGGAGAGGGCTCCAGGAGCCAGCCTTTGGCTGTTTCACTAAAGTCTTTCACTGTCATGCGCCAGGCAGAATTATTCACCATAATCTTGCCAGGACATTCTGGATAGCCAAAATCAATGAGTGCTGCTGAAAATTGATCACAGCAAGAGATCACTTGCTCCCCAATCGGAAAGTTATCGTTGACGATGAGCCCATTGTCTTGATCAGTTTTTAATATCTGCTCTCCACGGCCTTCGCTACCCATGACAAATAAGCAACTGTTGGCGAGTAAGTCAGGACTTGCTATTAATGACCATGCTTTTTCAAATAATTTTGTATTGAGTTCTTGAACTAGGCGCGCAATCATTTCGACTTTGCTGCCATTGCGATGGAGTAGGCTAATAAGCTTCGTAATTTGCTCGGCGGGGATCTTGAGATCTTCCAAAGTTTTAGACTGCAGTATTTTTTGAACTACTAGGGAAGAGCCGTTAGCGATAAAGCTGAGCAAGTCTACTTGTTCTAGTATTCCAACCACTTCAGATTGATTCATAACAACAACTCGGTTGACCGAGTGTTTGATCATGACTGCCAAGGCTTCGTATAGGCGCACATTCGCTTGGACTGTGATGAGTTTGTAGTTACTTAGTGGCCCAACTGGCGTGGACTCTAGGGGTAATTGAGCAAGAATTGCCCTTTGTAAATTAGTCGTTGTAAAGATTCCCAAATCTTTGGATTCTGGTAATGCATTTCTGACGAGAACGTGCGTAGTCCTTTGGTCATTAAAGATCTTGACCACGCTCATTAGATCAGTGCTGGCATCAACAGTATTTGCTTTTCGCAAAAATGCCTGACTTACAAGTGCAAGACTTAAGGAGTTAATTTCATATTGATTTCGTCTTTCGGCCAGAGCATTCAGTTTTTTTGATAGATCAGCGAATAGCAGTGCGCTAAATGTTGTATTGCTGGATATCAGTTCATTCACTGTTGCTTTCGCTAGCTGATAAGCAACGACTTCTTCCGAAGCGATAAATTGACTGGAGACTTTTCCGGCCATCAGGCCACGACCATCGAAACAATCGTCTGGCCCATAAATAGCTACTTCCTCCCCATTTTCCAATTGCTGTACGAAGCCCTTGATGGGAATAAAGAGGTGGGTTGGGGTTGACCCAATGTCTAGAACCACCTCTCCTTCTTTGAAGTAAGCAATGTCAACGCTGTCGCGAACAAGTTTTTGTTCTTGGGTATTTAGACAATCAAAAGGGGATGCGGAGAAATTAAATGCATTAGGCATGAATACATTCTATTTCGGCTAGGGGGTCTAAAACCCCTTTTTTGGCGAAAACCCTTACTTTATGGAGGATGTAGTTAGCCAGAAATAAGGGCATAGAGACCAGATTTAGAGGGGTTTCTCCATCCTCCTGCCGATAGCTTGATTTGGATCAAATCGAAGATTTATGGCCTAAGCATAATGAAATCAATTACACATTTCCTGGGAATGAAGTCATGTTGAAAAATTTAATGGTGCATTTAGATCAAAGCCCTCGCTGTGAGACTCGTTTAAAAATAGCAGCTGCTTTAGCAAAGGCTAATGGCGCTAGGCTAGTTGGAGTCTTTGCTCAAAAATCCTTGGCCAAGCAGGCTGGGGGCATCTCAAGTTGGCCGCCAGAGGAGTATGTAAAAGCCAGCCAGGAAAGCAAAAAGACATTTGAATCTGCAGCCCAAGGATTAAATGCTGAATGGGTAGACATCAATCGAGGAAGTGACTCTGCTGTTTTGGCTCTGGTTTCGGAGAAGGCAAGGTATTTTGATTTAGTCATCATGGGGCAATATGAGGAATCAGGCCTTAATTTTGTCCCAGCCGAGCTTGTTGAGGAAGTATTAACCAACGCAGGCCGTCCTGTACTAATCATTCCGTATGTTGGTGAATTCTCTGGCTCATTTAAACATCCATTAATTGCTTGGAATGCATCGAGCCAAGCTGCTCATGCATTAAATGATGCTCTTCCATTGATATTAAATTGTGACCAAGCCGTTGTCTTGGCTTTTGATTCCAGCTTTGACCGAGCAGAAGCATCCTGTAAAGAAGTTGCCGTACAACTCTCATGCCATGGCATCAAATCTAAAACAGAGGCCATGATCATTGATGATATTGGCGTGATGGATATGCTACTCAACAACGCCTGTGATCAAGGTGCTGATTTACTGGTTATGGGTGCTCATAGTCATATCGGCTTCCCATTCATCAGTCGGGGTGCTGGTACAAGACATATTTTGAAAACGATGGTTCTGCCGGTTTTAATGTCTAGCTAAATATTTTTTTGTTGTTTGTTGGAAGTCTCCTTACTGCTTTGGCAGTTTTAGCCACCTCCGGGTGGCTTTTTTCTTGGCGCAAAGCAGCCATCCGATGCGATGTTGATTTTTAGGTGATACTAAGAGTTAGTAACTAGTAGAATTTAAAAATACGATAAAAATGAGTTTTAACTCATACGGAGACTATATGAAAATCACTTACAAGATATTTGCTTTACTGATTTCTTTCGTTGGGATTGGTCAGGTATTTGCAGCCGGAAAAATTCAAATGAATGAATACATGGTGCAAAGCGATACACTTGGCATTTCACTTTACGTACGCAATAAGCACTTAACTGGTATGAAGAAATTCACAGCAGAGAAAACGCTGCTGTATGTGCATGGCTCTACATATCCAGCAGAAACTGCCTTTGATTTATCGCTAGGCGGAACCTCTTGGATGGAGTACATGGCGTCTAGAGGTTATGACGTTTGGTTGGTTGACTTGCGCGGTTATGGAAAATCAACTCGTCCACTAGAGATGGATCAACCTGCAGAACAAAACGCACCTCTAGTGCGAACCGATGTTGCTGTGAGCGATGTTTCCAGTGCTGTCGATTACATCTTAAAAAAGCGCAATATTCAGAAGATGAATTTACTCGGCTGGTCATGGGGTACAACCATTATGGGTAAGTACACTACTGAACATAATGAGAAAGTTAATAAGCTAGTCCTATACGCACCTCAGTGGTTACGTCAGGGTGGTGCACCATTAACGGATAAAGGCGGTGCACTTGGGGCATATCGAGTCGCATCAATTGCTGATGCTAAAAATCGCTGGTTAACTGGTGTTCCAGAAAATGCCAAAGCCAGTTTGATTCCAGAAGGTTGGTTTGAGAAATGGGCTAATGCGACTTTTGATACTGACCCTTGGGGCAAGACACAGACACCTAAGAAGTTACGAGCACCTAACGGAACAGTGCAAGATGCGCGTGAGTACTGGACTGCTGGTAAGCCTGTCTATGAGCCAAAAGATATTCGGGTGCCTGTAATGTTGGTTCATGCTGAGTGGGATGCTGACTTACCTAGTTACATGATGTATGAATATTTTACTAAGCTAGAAAATGCGCCATACAAGGAAATGCTCCAAATCAGTGAAGGTACTCACACCATCATCATGGAAAAGAACCGTATGTTGATGTTTGCGGGAGTGCAGGAATTCTTGGATAGCGGCTTTAAGCCAGAGAAGTAAGTATTTAGCTGAAACGCTAGCCGTCTTCGGGTGGCTAGCCTTCAATAATAAATTCTGCATTGAGTGGCCTCACACGCTCATCAACATAGTAGCCACCATACTCACCATACCTTAGGTACTTGCGAGTGCAGTTAATGCACTCATAGATATCGCACCTGGTGTAAGGGTGGTAGCCAATAGCTATTGGTGCATCAGCA
>Ga0208872_1002370_pt1 | contig 10990 bp, 9 predicted proteins | sample CryBogCBH12Aug08_FD_185508 | JGI IMG/M metagenome (GOLD analysis project Ga0208872, IMG submission 185508) | Freshwater microbial communities from Crystal Bog, Wisconsin, USA - CBH12Aug08 (SPAdes) | ecosystem: Environmental > Aquatic > Freshwater > Lake | place: Crystal Bog, Wisconsin, USA... | reverse complement strand
CCGAGCATTTTTTCCAGCGTGGGCAGGAAGGAATTTATTTTCTCCTCGCTGTCCACAATTTCGATGACGAGCGGCAAATCCATGGAGAGCTGCAAAATTTTCGCCGTGTGCAGGCGGCTGGCCTTGCCGAAACCCATCGGCCCGCGCAGCACCGTGGCCCCGGCCAGATGCTGTTCGCGCGCGGCGAGGACGATGGCTTCATAGAGCGGCCGGTGTTCCCAGCGGTCGCTTTCGCCGAGGAAAATCCGGAGCAGTTGCGCGTCATTTGGAATTTGCATATCAGTTTCCTTTCATCGAATTGAACATGGTCCCGAGCAGATAACCAAGCCAGACCGCCACCAGACAAAGCACGACGGACAGGACAATGTTGGCGCCGGCGTAGAACCAGTCGCCGTCCTGCATCCGCTTGAGTGTTTCCAAGCTGAAGGAGGAGAACGTGGTGTAGCCACCGCAAATCCCGATCATCAAAAACTGCCGCACGCTGGGCGACGCTAGGATGCGTCCGTCCGGGTCGGTGAACGCGGCGAAAACGCCGATGAGAAACGAGCCGGTGACATTGATGATGAGAATGCCCAGCGGAAAGCTGGAGCCGGTTCGCTGCAACACCAGCTCATTGACCCAGAAGCGGAGGACGCTGCCAAGCGCGCCGCCAAGGGCAACCCAAAGATAGGCGATATTCATAAGGCTCCTGCGAATGTTCTTAATTCGTAGGAGTCATCAGCGCTGAAACGGTCAGGCGGTTTTCCCATCGGGGAAGGCAAACTCCATTGCCAGCCAAATTGTTTAGCGGTTGCGCGCCGCAATGCAACTGAAAACGCGGCGGAAAAACCTTAGCGTTCCAAGCCTTCGGTGATTGCCACCGGCTTCGACTCCAACTGAACCGTCGCCGGCTCCAGCCCGTCGCGCGTGGCGGTCAGCGTGATTTTGCCGGCGGTCAATGTGGAACGAAGCGCGACGCGATTGATGCCGCATTCGGTGTCGAGATAAAGATTGTTGATTGAATTTATTTTGCCGCTGTTGTAGCCGCCGCGCCAAATCGCCGGGCCGGTCACTTTGAAATCCACACGCGCTTCATCGGTCGGGCAGCGACGGCCTTGCGCGTCCACCGCTTCCACGTCAAAGAACGCCACGTCCGAACCGTCGGCTTGCAAGCCGTTCGGACCGACGTGCGGCGTGAGTTTCAGCGCTTTGGCTTCGCCAGCGGTTTCAATCTCATCCTGCGCGACCATCTTGCCGCCCGCCTTCGCCACGGCGGAAATTTTGCCGGCCTCAAATTTAATTTGCGGGAACGCGAAGAGGTAGCCGTGCATCGGGGCTGAAGATTTTCCAAGCGATTTTCCGTTCACGAAAAGTTCCACGCTGTCGCAGTGGTTCGCGGCGACGTAAATTGTCTTCACCGTGTTCGCCGGATAAGTCCAATGGCCGATGATGTGGATGTCCGGCGCGTCATTCTGCATCACGCGATAGACGTAGTAAGCCTCCTTTGGCAAGCGCACGGCGTCCACCTTGCCGCTGACACGGCAGACCTCGCTGCTGTCCTGCCGGCCGTCGGCGTTCGAGTCCGACCAGTAAATCGAGGCGTAGGCCGACCATTTGGAATGCGCCGGATCGGAATTGGAAATTTTGTTGCTCGCGTAGGCGTGATAACGCTCCGCCGCTGCGATGCAAAATGTCTCCGAGTTCCACGCGTAAGTGTCGTTCTCGCCTTTTTTGAAACCAAAATGCGGCGGCGAAAAATCGTCCCAGAAACGGCGCGCGGCCTCGTCGCGAAAATCCTCCGTCTCGATGAACGGCGCGCGGTCGCGGCGCTCCAGGCTGAACGCGCGAAACTGTTCCGTGCGGCTGGTCAGCGCGTCGGTGCGCGGGTCCTGGCCAATCATCACGCCAAAATATTCCGCAATGGGCGTGGCACCGGGATCATTCAACGTGCGGCAGCCGAGAACGCGGCCACCGTTCGGATCATACGCTTTCCGCAATTCCACCATCTGCTTCAAATGCTCGGTGGTGATATGGTTGTTGCCCGCCTCCCAAAACAGGATGCTGGGATGGTTGCGGAAATAAATCATCGAGTCGCGCATCACTTCAAGGCGCTGTTCCCATTCGCGCGCGGCGGCAGCGGGCTGCAAGCGCTTATCCAAAACCGGATCGCCTTCCTTGTCGCCGGCGGGACAAACTTCGGCGATGCCCGCCTGGTCACACGCGCGCACATCCGCAGCCTGCGGCGAAATATGCATCCAGCGGATAAAATTCGCGTGCGTGCTGCGGATGAGGCTGGCGTTGTAATCATGCATCCAATCGGGATACGCCTCGCCGAGGCCCGCCCATTCGTCCGACGAGCGCTGCGAATAGCCGGTGAGCCAGACAAATTTGTCGTTGAGCCAGACGCCGCCGGTGCCCGCGCCGCCTTTGAATTCCGCCTTGCGGAAACCGGTCGTGATTTTTTGCACGTCCACGATTTTGTCGTTCACGGCCAAAATGGAATAAACCGTGTAAAGATTGGGTAATTCGTCGCTCCAGAATTTTGCGCCCGTTAGCTTGCCGTTCGCGGTGAACATTTCAGTTTCGCCGCTCACCAGATCCAGCGCGTCGCTCGCGAGTTTGGCGCAGACATTGCCGGCGGCATCCACGACCACTGCCGACAGCGTGATGGACTGCTGGTCGCCGGATTCATTTTTCACCTGCGCCTCGATGTTCACGTCGCAGGTTTTGTTTTTGATGTCGAAGTTTGAGCCGTAAACATAGACGCCGGTCGTCTTGAGATTTTCGTAAAGCGGCAGCGTCTGGTAAACCTTGCCAGTGAGGTGCAGCACAATGTCGTGGTTGAGCCCGCCGTAATTCGGATTGAACGCGCGACCCATCCATTCGTAGCCCACGCCGGTCGCTTCTTCGGCGTAATCATTGCGGTTGTCCACTTTCACGGCGATGACATTGTCAGCATTGCCGAAATTGATAAAGCCGGTGAGGTCAAGACCGCACGCGGTGATGCCGTTTTCAAAACGGCCAACGAGTTTGCCGTTCACCCAAAAACGCCCGGCTTGTTTCAAGCCTTCAAACTCCAGAAAAACTTTTCCATCCTTCGCGCTGGCGGGCAGCTTGAAATGTTTGCGATACCAGGTGATGCCCGTCCACGCGTTCCGGTCGCCGCCGCTGTGGCTGATGATGGCAGCAAAGGAATCCGCGTCGTTGTAAGTGTGCGGCGTGCTGACGTCCGCCCACTTGGAGTCGTCGAACGCGACCTGCTCCGCGCCCGCAACATCTTCGCGGATAAATTTCCAGCCGGGATTGAAATTATAATCCGCGTGCGGCGATACCGGCGGTGTGTAAATCGGTTCGCCCGCGATGAGTGAAGTCGCCAGACAAAGCCAGAGCATACAAAAATTGCCACGGAAATTCATGGCGACAATATAACTATTTTCCAGATTGAAACCATCGCCAAAACCGGTGACATGCCGAAAATTACGCTTTGCAAGGGTTTTAATCGCCCAGAAACCCGGTGTGGTTGAAAAATTAACTCGTTTAACAATAACAACTTAAACAATGCAGCTGAACGATGGTCGCAACTTCCGCGTCTTACACTTGTTAGATTTAACGACGGTCAACTACAACCAAACATCTTATGAAAAATCATTTCGCCTCAAAAACCTTGATTGCCTTGGCGGTGGCCATCGCGGCTGCCGCCGGTTACAAAATTCAAGTCCATGCTCAGCCGATTCCGCCACCCTCCGCAGCGAGCGCATTGCCAGCGGGCGTCGCTGCCGGAACGCCGGTCGCCGAAGTTCTCAAGCTCGCCCAGGCCGGCATGGATGCCAGCGTGATCAAAAGTTATATCACCAGTTGTCCGAGTGCCTTCAATCTGGATGCCGACACGATCATCACGCTGACCGATGCCGGCGTTTCGTCAGACTTGGTTAACGCCATGATTGAACACGACAAAAATCTTTCCGCCGCAACGCCGCCGCCGGTCGCCAGCCCGGCTCCGACCGACTCGGCGAACAGTGCGCCGCCCAGCACAGAAGTTACGGTGAATGATTTCGACAACACGCTGACGCCTTACGGCCAGTGGATCGACGTCGATGGCTACGGCCGCTGCTGGCGGCCGACGGTGGTGATTTATGATTCGACCTGGCAGCCCTATTGCGACCGCGGCCACTGGGTTTATACCGATTACGGCTGGTATTGGGATTCCGCGTATGCGTGGGGTATCACGTTCCACTACGGACGCTGGTATCATCATGACCGCTTCGGCTGGATCTGGTGGCCGGACACCGTCTGGGCCCCGTCGTGGGTCGCATGGCGTTCCTGCGACGATTATTGCGGCTGGGCACCGTTGCCGCCGTTTACGGTTTATCAACCGGGCGTTGGCTTTTTCTACCAAGGCGCGAGCGTGACTGTGGGCTTTGACTTCGGGCTGTCCGCCAGTTGCTACACTTTTGTCAGCATGGATCATTTCTGCGAATTGCAGCCGCGCCGTTTCTGTGTGCCGCCGGTGCAGATCACGGCCATCTTCAACCGGACCACGATCATCAACAATTACGGCGCAAACAACCGCACGATTGTTAACCGCGGCATTTCCGTGGCCGCCATCGGTGCCGCCACGCACCATCCCATCCAGCCGGTGCAGGTTGGTTCCCTGCCCAACGCCAGCCGCCACGGCTGGGCTAGTGCCGGAGTGAATTCAGGCACGCGTAATTTTGGCGCAAGCCCAACTACCACCTCAACCACAGGTGTCGGAGCCGTTCACCGCGAACCCACTTCGACGGGCGGTGAATTCAACAATAATTTCCCTGGCAACAGCAGCGGACATCGTTCGCCGGTTGCGGAACCCGCACCGCCGTCCTCGCATTCCGGCAACTTGGAGATTCCCGAACATGCGCAGCCGAATCAAAATCAAACTCCCCAAACGCCGGGCAAGCACCTCGACCAGCGTCAATCGGGATACAACGGCCACCTAATTAACAACAATCAGGCGCTAAATTCCCCCGCGCCAGCAGCCAGTCGCGCCGGTAGCGACTGGCCGAGCAGCGCGGCTGTCCAAGGGCAAACCAAGGAGTTTAATTCTGCGCCGGCCATCAATCCGTGGCTCGCTGGCGATCGTCAGCAGCACGTCGAAATCCGGCCGACCTACCAGCCGTCCGTGTCGCACAATGTCATGCCGAGTGCTCCGGCAGCGCCAGCCATCGCCACCGGTCAGGCGCCGGCGAATAACGCCAGATTCCCGAACTGGCCGGGCCAAAACCATTGAACCGCCCGTTTCCCGCGCGCCGCGACGACCTCGTCGCGGCGTTTTTGCTTTTGCCCGTCCGCGCCCGCTGGCAACCTGTTCGCGTGGGTATTTCCCGGCAACAATTCGAGCAGATGCAGCAGCGCCTCGGCGGAAAAAAATCGCATGCGAATTTTTCGGCCGTTGCTCCGCGCCTCGCCCCGCCGATGATGAATCAAATCATTCTGGGCATCGACCCCTCGCTGCGCGGCACCGGCTACGGCGTCATCCGCGTGGAAAAATCCGCGCCGGTCACGCTCACGCACGGGACGATCGCCTGCCCCAAAGACTGGGCACGCTCGCGCTGCCTCGCCAGAATTTCACAGACACTGCGCGACATTCTGCGCGAACATCAGCCGACAGTGTGTGTCGTCGAAGGACTTTTCTTCGCGCAAAATTTGAAGACAGCCATCATCATGGGCGAGGCGCGCGGCGCGGCGATGGCAACGGTGGCCGAAGCCGGTTTGGACATTTACGAAATCGCCACACGCAAAGTGAAGCAGGCCATCGTCGGCTACGGCGCAGCGCAGAAAATCGCCGTGGCCAAGATGGTGCAGCGGATGCTGAGCCTCGCCGAACTGCCCGCGCCCGACGCGGCGGACGCGCTGGCGCTGGCGCTGACCCACGCGCGGGAAAACTCACGTTACAGCCTGAACGCGCCGAAGAAAATTTAGAAATGGAATTCCGTTGCCCACATTGCCAGTCGCCGATTTACAGCCGTAAACAGAAAATTTGCGGCGTGTGTGAAAAGTCTTTGCCGCCGGAGCTGCTTTTGTCTGACAAGCAGATTGCCATTTTGAAAAGGCAGGATGAACAAATGGAAAAGCGCGCAAAAGAATTTCAGTTGCCTGACGCCGACTATGGTTCAGGTAGTTCAGGTATGATTTAGTTTTTAACCATGATCACTTTTCTCCACGGTAAACTCGTCGAAGCGTTGCCCACGCAGGCCATTGTGGACGTGAACGGCATCGGCTACGAAGTGCTGATTCCATTGTCTTCATTCGACAAATTGCCGTCGCCCGGCGGCGACGTGAAGCTGCTCACGCAGCTCATCGTCCGCGAGGACGCACACATTCTTTACGGTTTTGCGACGGCGGTGGAGCGCGACTTGTTTCGGATGCTCATCAACAACGTCAGCGGCATCGGCCCGAAAACCGCGCTGAACATTTTGAGCGGCATGAACGCCGTGACGTTTCGCGGCGCGGTGGCCGGCAGCGATGTGAAATCGCTTTCACAGATTTCCGGCGTTGGCAAAAAAACCGCCGAGCGCATCGTGGTCGAGCTGCGCGACAAAATCGGCGCGGCCGGCGCACTCGAAGCCGCGAGCGCCAAACATTCGTTGACGCCCGACGACCAGAAAACCAACGACGCCACACTGGCACTGATGGCGCTGGGCTTTAAACAGGTTGAAGCGCACGACGCCGTGCGCGCCGCGCAGGCGATGCTCGGAGCGCAGGCCACGGTGGAACAGCTTGTCCGCGCGTGCCTGAAAAAAGGTTGAAGCGATGCCGCCCGTGGAAAATCCAAAACCTAAAATCGCAAAGCGCAGCGGAATCGTAGTGCCGCACGCACCGAAGTGGCATCAGCGGCTGGGAGCTTTGGTGTTGTTCCTTTCGCTACGCGGGTTGTTGCTCACGGTGCGTTGCCGGCTGCGCACGACTTCGGAATTTTTTTCGCCGGGCGCGCCGACCCCGGTCATTTTCTGCATCTGGCACAACCGGCTGGCGACATGTATCAAGGTTTTGGACGTCTGCCGCCGGCCGCATAATCGCGGCGCGGGCATGGCGGCGTTGGTGAGCGCGAGCAAGGACGGCGCATTTCTGTCACGCACGCTCGCGTGGTTCGGCGTCCACGCGGTGCGCGGCTCGTCCAGCCGGCGCGGCGCGCAGGCGATGCTCGAAATGACGACGTGGGCGGAACGCGGCTATGACCTGACCGTCACGCCGGACGGCCCGCGCGGTCCGTGCTACGAAATCCAGGAGGGCATCACCAAACTCGCGCAATTGACCGGCTTGCCCATCGTCCCGGCCGCGCTGAATTTGAACTGGAAAATTTCCGTGAAAAGCTGGGATCGCTTTCAAATCCCGCTGCCGCTGGCGCGCTGCGACGTGACGCTCGGCAAAACCTTCCGCGTGCCGGCCAACGCGAGTGACGCCGAGCGCGAGGAAGTGCGCCGTCAGCTCGAAGCCGAAATGCGCGCCATCACCCGCGACTGAAAATGATTGCCCGGGTCAGCTTGGAAATCGCGCTGCGAAAAGAATTCGATTATTCGATTCCGCCGGAGCTGGCTGGACAGCTGGACGTGGGCAGCCGCGTGCAAGTGCCGTTCGGCGCGCGAAAAATTCTCGGCGTCGTCACCGCCGTCGCCGAAGAATCCGGGCACGCCAATCTCAAGCCCATTCTCAAAATCATCGGCACGCAAACGCTCGTCACGGCGAAGGTTTTGAAGCTCGCGCGATGGATCGGCGAATATTACTGCTGCGCGCCGGAAACCGCGTTGAAAAGCGTTTTACCCGAAGCCGTGCGCAAGGAGGATGCCAGCTGGCGCGAACGGCTTTTTGTCCGCGCGCTGCCAGTGACCGGCGTATTTCCGAAGCTGCCCAAACGCCAGCAGGAGGTTTGGAATATCGTCGAGGAGCGCCGCGAAATTCTGCTGGCCGAACTCGTCGAACTGGCGGAAACCACCGCCGCCACGGTGCGCAAGCTGGAAGACCGCGGATTGATTGCCATCGCGAACGAAATTTCCGAGCGCGATCCTTACGCCAAGGAAACCATCCTCGCCTCGCAGCCGCTGGTGCTGAATCCCGCGCAAGCCTTCGCGCTGGAAAAAATCTCGGCGGCCATGGACGCGAGGGTTTCGCCAACTCCCAACTCCCAGCTTCCAACCGCCACGTTTCTGCTGCACGGCGTCACCGGCTCGGGCAAGACGGAAGTTTATTTGCAGGCCATCGCGCACGCGCTGGAACAGGGCCAAGGCGCGATCGTGCTCGTGCCGGAAATTGCGCTGACGCCGCAGACGGTCGAGCGGTTCAAGGCGCGGTTCAGCTCCGGCAAATTGCAGACGCTCGTCGCGGTGCTGCATTCACACCTTTCCGCCGGCGAGCGGCATGATGAGTGGCACAAGATTCGCCAGGGCCGCGCCCGCATCGTCATCGGCGCGCGGTCGGCGATTTTTGCACCGGTCGAACCGCTCGGCCTCATCATCGTGGACGAGGAACATGAGCACACCTACAAGCAGGAGGAAGCGCCGCGCTACCACGCGCGTGACGTGGCGGTGATGCGCGGGCAGATGGAAAATGCCGTCGTCGTGCTCGGCTCGGCCACGCCGGCTCTGGAAAGTTTTTACAACTGCCAGAAAGGAAAATTCACGCTGCTGGAATTACCGGAGCGCGTGGATGACCAGAAAATGCCGCTCGTCCGCGTCGTGGACATGCGGCAGGCCAAGCGCGATGGCAAAGGCACGCCGATTTTTTCACCACAGCTGAAGGAAGCCATCACGCAGCGGCTCGAAAAGAAGGAGCAGACGATTCTGTTCTTGAACCGGCGTGGCTATTCGTCCTCGCTCGTCTGCGAAAAGTGCGGTCACATCTGCGAATGTCCGAATTGCTCGCTCGCGCTGACGTATCACCGGCCGGAACAATTACTGCGCTGCCACATTTGCAATTACACCGAACAGGTGCCCAAGGCTTGCCCGAATGAGAAATGCAAAAATCCCGGCATCCGCTATTCCGGCCTCGGCACGCAAAAGGTCGAGGACGTGCTGGGCAAACTTTTTCCGCGCGCCCGCATCAAGCGCATGGACGCGGATGTGATGAAGCGGAAGGAGGATTACCGCAAAGTGCTGGATGCCTTCAAGCATGGCGACATTGACATCCTCATCGGCACTCAGATGATCGCGAAAGGGCTGCATTTTCCGAACGTCACGCTCGTCGGCATCATCTACGCGGACATGGCGCTGCACCAGCCGGATTTCCGCGCCGGCGAACGCACTTTCCAACTACTCACGCAGGTTTCCGGTCGCGCGGGGCGCGGCGATATCGAAGGCGAAGTTTTTGTGCAGGCATTCACGCCGTTTCATCCGGCCATCCAATACGCGCGCCGGCATGACTTCAACGGCTTCTTTGAACAGGAGCTGGAATTTCGAAAACAACTAAACTATCCGCCGTTCAGCCGCGTCGCGCTGCTCACGCTGAAGGGCCGCAGCGAAGACAAGGTGAAATTTTCCGCCGAACATTTGAAGCGCGAGCTGGAAAAAATAAAAACGGAATTGAAAGACTTGGTAGTTTCCGGCCCAGCCGCCGCGCCGCTCGCCCGCGCGGAAAGCCTCTATCGTTTTCAAATCATGCTGCGCACGCGGGCGATGAGTAAATTGAGCGCGGCGCTGGGAAAAATCACCACGCCGCTTTCGCTGCCGGACGACGTGACGCTAGCGGTGGACATTGATCCAGTGGATTTAAGTTGAAAAAATCACAAATCGCCGGACGATTAACCGATGAACTTGCTGCCACCGCCATGCTGAAAACCGCCCGCACTTCACTTTTGCTGGCTGGGCTTGTTTTGCTCTGTGGCTGCAAAACCTCGACGCAAAGCCTGTTCAACGCCACCGACTCCGGCTGGCACGTCCAGCAGGGCCAGGCGTTGTGGCGGCCCAAAAGCGGCCTGCCGGAATTCGGCGGCGACCTCGTGCTCGCGCGCGATGACCAGGGTGATTGCCTGATTCAATTCGACAAAACCCCGATGGCTATTCTCTCCGCGCAAACGACCTCGAACCGCTGGCTGATCAAATTTCCTCAAAAAAACTGGAGTTTCAGCGGGCACGGCAACGCGCCGCTGCGCTTTAGCTGGCTGTATCTGCCCGCCGCGCTCGCTGGCCAGCCGCTCCCGAAACCGCTGCATTTTGAAAACAAGCCGCACGGCGGCTGGCGACTGGAAAATTCGCGCACCGGCGAAACTGTGGAAGGATTTTTAGCACCGTGAGTTCATTCCTGAAACGTTGGTGGTGGGCGCTGCTCGTCGTGGCCGTCGGCCTCGGTCTGGCGCGGTTGCGCTTCGATGTGGACATTCTTGACCTGCTCCCGCCCGACGAGCCGTCCGTTCAAGGTCTTAAACTTTATCAGAAACATTTCACCAACGCGCGCGAACTCATCGTCACGCTGCGCGCCGCCGATGCCGACACTGCGGAGCGACTCGCGGGCGAACTCGCACTGCGCTTGCGACAGGAAACGAATCTGATTTCTGAGGTGACCTGGCAGGCACCGTGGATGGAAAAACCCGAACAGCTCGGCGAATTGCTCGGCTGGCTGTGGTTCAATCAGCCGCCCGCCGATTTCGCCACGCTCACCAATCACCTCGCACCCGACCAGCTCAAACCTCAGCTGGACGAGACGCGCGAACTGCTCGCCAACTCGATGTCGCCGATGGATCTCGCGCGGCGCTCGTTTGATCCGTTCAACCTTTTGACCATGCCGGCGCTGACCAACATCAGCGGCATGAACATGGATCAGGGCAATCAGATGTTCGCGTCCACCGACGGGAAATTTCGCCTGCTCTACATTCAATCCGCCGTGGACCTGCAAAGCTATCGTGCCTGCGAAAGCTGGTTGTGATTGGGCCCCTCTGAACTAGGCCATTGTGGGTGGGATGGTTTTCGGGTAACGAAAGGAAAACCATCATGAAGAAGACACATCACACGACCGAGCAGATCATCCGCATCCTGCGGGAGGCGGAGAC
>Ga0208872_1002366_pt1 | contig 11014 bp, 10 predicted proteins | sample CryBogCBH12Aug08_FD_185508 | JGI IMG/M metagenome (GOLD analysis project Ga0208872, IMG submission 185508) | Freshwater microbial communities from Crystal Bog, Wisconsin, USA - CBH12Aug08 (SPAdes) | ecosystem: Environmental > Aquatic > Freshwater > Lake | place: Crystal Bog, Wisconsin, USA... | reverse complement strand
TATCAATGTGATTCTCATAATCAGCGGGAGTGAGAACTTCTGATTCATCAATGTAATCGACACCCAAACTTTGAAGGATCTGGGCTTCGACGAAATGGCCGATACGAGCCTTTGCCATCACTGGGATTGAGACTGCAGCTTGAATTTGTTCGATCATGTCAGGATCTGACATACGAGCGACTCCGCCTTGCGCGCGGATATCTGCTGGAACGCGCTCTAGCGCCATTACGGCAACTGCTCCGGCATCTTCGGCAATCTTGGCTTGCTCAACGTTGACGACATCCATGATGACGCCACCCTTAAGCATTTCAGCCATGCCGCGCTTTACGCGTCCGGTTCCAGTTACCTTCTCGGTCTGCTCAGACATTCAGTTCTCCTCGTACCTTCATCCCACTCTGGGCTAGTGCCCTTTCGGGCAAGAGCCTTAGTCTACTTTGAAGCGGTAGGAGTTGGCGTACTGGAAACTGGGTAGACGAACGTAGGGATCTGGTCGGTGAGGGCAACCCACACCTGACCAGGATGGAAGTAGGCAGGTGAGCCATCCTTGAGGGTCCAAGTGGTGGGCTCGGTCGCAGAAGCGCGGTTCCAGAAGACTGGAATCGACTGACCATCTCGCAAGAGGTACCCAGTACCTGAACCGATCGTGTTGCTAAACGGGGTGTAACTGCCGTTGTGATCGTGATAGATCGATGGAGTGATACTCACCTGTTGAATTAAGAAGGTCGGAGAACCCAGCTGTGTTCCGTCAGCAGCCACATCTGGAACTCCGTTGTAATACATATTCCATTGACCTGTTGATTTCGACCAGATCGCTTTGTATTTAGCAGCTGGCCACTTAATTTCCACACTCTTAATCGGAGTTCCGCCCGCTGGAAGCGCACCGAACTTCCACCCTACAGATTTAGCCGTCACGATCTGCCGATGTTCAGTATTAAGCGATTTGTTAAGCAAAGCCTTGGGATTCAAAATCATATTTGTTGGTGCTGTACGAGCTGGATCCCTTGAATAAATCGAAGAGGGTTCAGTATCTGCTCCGATATCTTCAATATTTGAGGCGCGAAGAACTGGCAAGAAGAGGGTCTGTGCTCCGCTATAGGCCATACCTACGCGACCGTAGTTGGCCATCAAATCGATATCGCTAATACGCGCAGAGCGGATAGGGCCAATCGATGCAGGCAACTTATTGCTGAAGACCGCTGCTAAGCGAGTGAGGCCACCTTCTACTTGTTCAATGTAAATCACGTCAGCGCTATCAAGTCCAATCTGGGGATGCGCGGGACGAGTGTCATCGATCTTGACAAAGAGAACCGGTCCATTAATTCCAGGAAGTCCGGTGAGTGCGTTGGTGGCAACTTGAACAGTTTTACTTCCGGTCGAAGTAGATGAAGAACCGCAGCCGGTGATCAGCAGAACAGCCCCCACTAAAACCGGTGCGATAAGAAACTTAGAATTCAACTTCATTACAAGGCATCCTCTTCAAATGAATAGATCTTCGGTAGTTTAGCCTTTCCGGCCAGATGGAATAAACGATAGATCGCACGGGAGCGCAATTTCGCAACCGAGTTAACCGCTTCCAAATGGATGGCAATGGCCAGTGTAATTTTTTCGGTAAGCACTGAGAGCTCATCGAGAAGTGGAACAGAAATTAAAACCTCATTATTAGCCGCACTTTCGCGCAGGAATCGCAGCGACTCGGAGAGTGAACGTTCGGCATCGTTGCGATCAGTAACTGCCTCTTCACGGCTCACATAAGCAGACTGCGTAAGAATTAGCGCGGTTGCAGGATCCAAATCTGCTTGGTGTGAAATTTCTAAGGCGAGGGCCGCTCGACGTTGCAAGAGGGCATCCAAGTGCTCCCACGAAGTTTCGACGCGATGGTGCAAGCGATCCAAACGCGAAGCAGAGAATGAGAGGTACCAAGCAAAGAGAATGAGCACGAGCGCGGTGGCTACAACAGTCATCATTACCTACTCTTCTTCCAGCTAGCGTTTTCTGAGCCGACAGCCACTTTCTCATGGCCGGTCATGGCAACTTCGTAGACGCTCATTATCTGGGTTGCAACGCTCCCCCAGTCGAAACGAATCGCAGCGTTACGACCATTCTCAGCCAATTCCTGCAATCTCGCTGAATTTCGAAGCAGTTCTATGCACTTAAGGGCCAGATCGCTTGAGTTCTCTGTTTCAAAGATTGAACCGCAATCCCCTACAGCAAGCAGATCCACGAATGCTGGGATGCTGCTGGCGAGCACAGGTGCTCCAGAAGCCATCGCTTCCGCCAGGATAATTCCAAAAGATTCACCACCCGTATTGGGTGCAACATAAAGGTCCAAGGATGAGAGGAACTGGACTTTTTCTTCCTCGCTCAAACGGCCCAGGAATTTAATGTGCTTGGCGGTATTTGAATCTAAGCGAGCTAGAACTTTGCTCTCATCACCAGGTCCGGCTACAACAAGTTCGACATCGGGAATCGCTTTAATAATCCGTGGGAGCGCTTCCAAGAGAAGTGGAAGCCCTTTGCGAGCTTCATCAAAACGACCGAGAAAACCGATGCGTCGTGCTTTACCAGCAGCGCGTTTCTCTTCAACCGTCAGCGCATGGAAACGTGAATAGTCGATGCCATTGGGAATGACGACTGCTTCAGTTCCATATAAATTATTAAGAGTCTCTTGGGCCATCTGGCTTACAGCAATACGGGCACTTAGCTTTTCAATCATTGGCTCGATGAGTGGGCCAACGGAGGCAATTGCCCGCAACTTCGGAGTGGATGCATGGAAAGTTCCGACCATGGCTCCCTCTGCCGCCCAGCAGGCAAGGAGTGAGATCGATGGAATACCTGGCTCATGCATATGGAGCACATCAAAGTCGCCTGCAGCGATCCACTGACGCACCCGTGAGGCCGCGATCGGACCAAAGAGCACGCGCGCTACAGAGCCGTTGAATGGAATTGGAACAGGTCGACCTGCGCTCACTAACCAAGGATCTGTGATGGCATCTTCATCGCTTATTGGTGCAATGACAGAAACATGATGACCTTCAGAGAGAAAATGTTCGGCGAGTTCGCGTACATGTATCTGTACGCCTCCGGGAATATCCCATCCATAGGGGCAGACCATGCCGATTCGAAGTTTCTTATCGATCATTCGCGTTCCTTGAAATCTCCATCGATCCAGATGCGTTGCAACATATGCCAATCGGTCACATGCTCTCGCAAGTGAGCAGCAAGGCGATCCGCGCTCTCCTGGATCATCGTTGAAACCTTAGTTGACGTTGTTCCTGTTGCAGGAATCTCAATGGCAGGTTCGAAGGTAATTTCAATACCTTCTTCTAAATAGCGGACAAAAGCAGTGAGTAAAGGAGCGCCGGTTTGAATGGAGAGCACGGCAGGACCAGCAGGCATACGAGCTGGATGTCCAAGGAATGTGACATCCACGCCATTCTTTGAAAGGTCACGGTCAGCGACGAGTGCAATCAATCTGCCTTGGCGTAAACGTTGCGACAAGATTGCCAAAGAGCGTGCGCTGGCGTCGAGCACTTCCATTCCGAGCGATTGACGATAATCCAAGAATTTACGGAAAAGTTTTTCGGGCTCCAGATGTTCTGCCACAGTGACAATAGGTGCGCCGGTCTGGCAGTAGTAAGCACCGGCATGGTCCCAATTCCCCGCATGCGGCAAAGAAACGATTGCGCCTTTTCCAGCGGCCAAGGCATCCCGCAAAAGGTGATCATTGATAACAGTCACCCGATCAATAATTTGGTCGCGCGACCAGAGAGGCAATCTAAATGTGTCGCACCAATAACGTAGATAAGAACGCATTCCTTCTTTAACTAGAGCCTGAAGTTCGGGCTCCTCAACCTCTGGGCGCACCCGAAGATAATTGGAGCGGAGCCTTTGCACCCCAGAAGGATTTCTCTTAGTAATTTGATCTGCGATCCAATTCATCAAGGCATAAGCGCGCGCTTCTGGGAGATAGCCAAGAAGTTTCCATGCAAGGAAATAGGCGATGTAGGTGAAAGACATATCAAGCGCTCATCGTGGCGCGATACACAATAAGCAATCTTTCGCAGACCGTGTAAACGCTAGCCAGAGCCAAGATCCAAACTCCAACCGCAAGAATGTAAGGGACACCAAGTCCGGCAAAACCGAGAGCTACGAAGATGATGATCAAGCGATCTGTCCGCTCGGCCAATCCGCCATTGCACTCAATTCCCAAACCTTCGGCCCGAGCCTTGATGTACGAAACAAGGCCACCTGCAACAAGTGCAACGATCAGCACCGGCACAAGGCGGTCATGACTCTTCATCAAGAAATAGATCAGAGAACCAAGCACTGCCGCATCAGAAATTCGATCGAGCGTTGAGTCCAACAAGGCGCCCCACTTGGAACCCCCGGACTCCGACATCCGCGCCAAAGTTCCATCCAGTAAATCGAAGAGAATAAAGAAGAGCGTGACGACCATTCCCCAGAAATAATTCCCGTGGCTAAAGAAAGCAATCGCACTCAGGCTCGCGCCCAATCCCCCAATGGCGCTCAAGAGATTGGCGGTTACTCCGACTGATAACAACCAGCGGCACAGTGGGGTGATAACTCGTGTCACTGGTGCTTTGATGGAGGCCGATATCACGATTACATCGTAGGCTCGGGTACTGTGCCAGACCTAATTAATTCGCTAAAAGTCGCGATTGTTGGGGGAAAATCCCAGCAATTGGCCGACGAGTTGGCCATTTCTCCCGTTGATTTAGAGTCCAGCGACGTCGCCCTCTTCTTGGTCAGTGCCAACGACGGAATCATCTCTGCCAATATTGAAAAATGGCGCTTGGCCCGCGAGCTGTACATACCCTCTCTGGTCATCATCTTCGATCTTCTGGAAAGTGAGATCGATTTTGAGGATATGACCGCGATATCAAGCAAGATGCTCGATCCGGTTGTGACGCCATATCTCGTACTTCACGGGGACGATGGTCGGCCAGCCGCGCTCATTAATTTGGAAACCCTCAAAGTTATTGATTACTCCGTTGAACCCCAAGAAATCAGAGATGCTGATCCAGAGCACATCGAATTGGTTGCAGAATTTCGAGAGGAATATCTAGAAGCCCTTGAGGATGCTGGCGAAGATAGTTTTGCCGCTGGTTTACTTTTCCCAGCACTGGCTTGGGTTGAAGGAAGTCGAATTGGCCCAGACCAGGTTCGCGAGTACTTAAACCAGATTCCAATTCTTGGCTAAAGCATCTCGAGTCTCTTGCAAGAGTTGAGGAAGCACTTTCGTCTTCCCGATCACCGGCATGAAATTCGCATCTCCACCCCAGCGCGGTACAACATGCTGATGAATATGTTCGGCAATACCAGCTCCAGAGATTGAACCTTGATTCATTCCGAGATTGAAACCTTTTGCATCGGATACTTTGCGCAGAACTTTCATAGAGTGAGCGGTCAGTTCGAAGATTTCATTTCGCTCTTCGGTCGTTAAATCGGTGAGGTCTGCAACGTGTCGATAGGCGCAGATGAGTACATGTCCCGCGTTGTAGGGATATAGGTTCATCACCACGTAAGCAGTTACGCCCCGAGCCACAATTAACCCTTCGGCATCATCCATTGTTGGAATTTTGCAGAATGGGCAAGGAACATCATTTCCAGGCAACGGACGATTCTCACCTTCCAGATATGCGATTCGATGCGGAGCCCACAAGCGAGACCAACTGTCAGGCATCCCTGCCCCGCCAGTGAGTTCTTGATCCATCGAAATTAAATTTGGGTGCGGTTGGTTACGGCTGCAACTACTTCAGCGATCGCTTCAGCGATTGGAATTCCGTTCTTCTGCTCGCCGTTGCGATAGCGGAAGGAGACGGCTCCATTATTTTGATCCTCTTCACCAGCGATCATCATGAATGGAATCTTCTCGAGCTGCGCGTTACGAACCTTCTTCTGCATGCGATCATCCGAAGTATCGACATCGATGCGTACGCCTGCCTTGCGCATCTGCGCAGCGACATCTTGAAGATATGGCAAGAACGCTTCGGCTACTGGAATTCCGCGAACTTGAACGGGAGCCAGCCATGGAGGGAAAGCACCGGCATAGTGTTCGGTGAGTACTCCAAAGAAGCGTTCGATGGAACCAAAGAGTGCACGGTGAATCATTACCGGTTGTTGGCGCGAACCATCTGGTGATTGATATTCGAGATCAAATCGCTGTGGCAATTGGAAGTCCACTTGGATAGTAGACATCTGCCAGGTGCGTCCGATCGCATCTTTAGCTTGTACGGAAATCTTTGGACCATAGAAGGCGGCGCCCTCGGGATCTAGAACTAATTCCAGACTCTGCTTTTCGGCGGCTTGGCGAAGTGCCTCGGTTGCCTCTTCCCACGCCTCATCAGAACCTACCGACTTCGCAGGGTTGCGAGTGGAGAGTTCGAGGTAGAAATCATTAAGACCATAGTCGCGCAAAAGATTAAGCACGAAGGTAAGAAGTGAGTCCAACTCCCCCATCATCTGATCTTTAGTGCAATAGATGTGGGCGTCGTCTTGAGTAAATCCACGCGCGCGTGTCAGGCCGTGAATGACACCTGACTTCTCGTAGCGATAGACAGTTCCAAATTCGAACAAGCGCAATGGAAGTTCGCGATAGGAACGAGAGTTGGATTTGTAAATCAAGTTGTGGAATGGGCAGTTCATTGGCTTCATGTAGTACTTCTGCCCTTGACGCTTCACCGTTCCATCGGCGTGCAACTCTTCATCCATCACCATCGGTGGGTACATTCCTTCGGAGTACCAGTCCAAGTGACCTGAAGTTTCGAAGAGCGTTGCCTTGGTGAGATGAGGTGAGTAAACGAATTGATATCCCTCTTCTTCATGGCGACGACGTGAGTAATCCTCCATCGCGCGTCTAACGATTCCACCCTTGGGATGGAACACTGCAAGACCCGAACCGATCTCTTCTGGGAAAGAAAATAGGTCCAGTTCACTGCCGAGGCGGCGGTGATCGCGTTTTTCTGCTTCAACTAAGAGTGCGAGATAGGCATCGAGCTCTTCCTGCGAAGGCCAAGCGGTTCCGTAGATACGTTGGAGCATTGGATTCTTCTCAGATCCGCGCCAGTAGGCACCGGCGGAGCGCATCAATTTAAATGCTGGAATATGTTTCGTAGAAGGTAGGTGCGGACCACGGCAGAGATCTTTCCAAACCGCATTTCCATCGCGACCGAGGTTGTCGTAAATAGTTAATTCCGCGCCACCGACTTCAACGGATGATTCATCATCTCCGCCTTTAATGCCGACCAGTTCGCACTTGTACGGCTCGGACTTCAACTCTTCTAAAGCTTCAGTCTCAGTCACTACGCGCCTGCGGAATCGTTGCCCCGCCTTCACGATCTTGCGCATCGCCGATTCAAGCTTCTCTAAATCATCTGGTGTAAACGGCTTCTCTGGATCGAAGTCGTAATAAAAACCATCTTTGATTGGAGGCCCAATGCCCAACTTGGTCTCCGGAAATACTTCCTGGACCGCTTGAGCGAGAACGTGGGCGGTCGAGTGGCGAAGTACAGCCAACCCTTCGGGAGAACTAATCTCGATCGCCTCGACGACATCGCCCTCATGGAGCTCCGTCCACAAATCGCAGATAGCTCCATTTACCCGTGCGACCACCACGGTCGGACGATCTGCAAAGAGATGGGTAGGGCGTTGGTCGGCTTCAATCTGACGACTCTGGCCATCGACGGTGACGGTAATTTGCGAGGACATGTCCTTTAGCCTACCGAATCGGATTGAGCCTCACTCCACAATGAATCGAAAATCAATTCACTTTCCAAGCCCACCTCTAGACTTCGATCGTTGAGGTATGAAACCGGCACCGCAATGCGAAGGCTGGAGAGCGCGACCATCGAATTCACTCGCTCTAAATCCGACCTCGATAACTCTCGAATCGCCGCCAAACCTTTATCGAGTGCGATCTGACGCATCACCCCAGGCAGAACGCCAACTTCAACAGGTGTAGTCACCCACTGCCCATCAATATGGAAAAGATAATTGCAGGTTGCGCCCTCTCCTACCCGTCCCCACTCATCTATAAGTAAGACCTCGTCAAAGCCATCAAATTGTGCAGCTCGAACCATGTCCAGGTTTTCCCAATAAGGGAACTTCTTGTGGGAGCCGATTCCGGATTGGACTCTTTGGTCCAAGGTACGAATTTTTAGCGATTGGTGCTTCCGCTCATATGCAGAAATCGACAGGGAGAATTGCGAGCCGAAAGATAATCGCAATCGAGCCATCTTGAATCGAGCCAAGTAACTAATAGCTCTCAATACTTCCTCACGTGAAGGAATGTGAATTCCTAATTCCTTACCAGAAGCCTCGGCTCGCTCCATGTGGCGATCAAAGAAGAGCGGTTCTCCATTCACCATCAAGATGGTTTCAAAAATTCCAGAGCCATACTGCCAGCCTTCTTCATCAATGCCACCGGCAATCCCCACCAAACGGTTCGCTTTTAATTCAGTCTCACGCCACTCCAGATGTGGGTCACTTGGCCAGGTAATGCCCGCCCCTGTTCCGAAATAAATCGTGCGCTGGTGCGACCAGAAGGTACGAATCGCTAATGCCAGAAGAGATTGATCGCCTTGGACCCAACCCATTAAGCCACAATAAACACCCCGAGGGACAGGTTCATTCTCTTCAATTATTTGTAAGGCAGAGTGTTTGGGTGCTCCGCTGACCGAACCAGGTGGAAGCAATTGATCGAACAACTGACTCCAAGAAATATCTTCGCGCAAAGTTCCTTGGATATCAGAAACCAGATGACGAATTCCTGGATGATTTTCCACGCGCAAGAAATCCGTGACTTCAACCGAACCGGTATCGCAAATCTGACTCAAATCATTTCGCATCAGATCGACGATCATGATGTTTTCACTCTGATCCTTCGAACCAAATAAATCGTGAGTTGAATAGTCCTGGGTTCCTTTTATGGGACTAGTGCTTGTCCTCCGGCCTTCACGCTTTAAAAATAACTCGGGCGTCGCACTCGCGATTTCAATATCAGGCAATCGCAAGAAAGACGCGTAGGGGGCAAAATTCTTTTCGAGCATCGCAGCAAAGAGAGAATCCAACGAGAGCCCGCGAGCCGGAGTTGATAGAACTCTGCAGGCATTTGCTTGGTAGACATCCCCAAGCAAAATGTGTCTGCGAATTTCTTCCACATATTGGTAATACTGATTTCGGTTGATAGAGCTCTTCCAAATGGAGCACAACTCTTTCCATTCTTCAGCTTTAGGAAATGGTTGATCGCGCTCTACAGTTTCAAATTTCGCGAAGGTCTTCTCGCCTTCAAAGGTGATGGAAATCGCCCAGAATCCGCCATCGTTGATGCGCGTGGGGTCGGAGGTAATCTCGACCAATCCAGTGGCCAATATGCCATTCATCCAGAAGAAAGGCTTACCGCTTTCCATATCTCCACTGTAGACCTGAACTTCCTCTGGGGGCAGATCCTTCCTTTGCCACTTCGCTGAGCCATAGGATAGATTTAGCCTTTCAAGTCCAGGGGTTGTACTTTTGGGGTTGAAAATGCGGACGTAGCGCAGTTGGTAGCGCGGAACCTTGCCAAGGTTCAGGTCGCCGGTTCGAACCCGGTCGTCCGCTCTAGTAGAGGATTACTAAATTTTGCGGAAAGTTGCGCAGAAAATATGGTCGGATGGCCGAGAGGCGAGGCTCAGGACTGCAAATCCTGCTACACGGGTTCAAATCCCGTTCCGACCTCCATTAATCAGTCCCTCTAAAACAGCCATAATGAGACGGTGAATACCCTCGCTCTCGATATAGGCGCAACGAAAATTGCTGTGGCTGAACTTGATCAAGACCACTCGATACTTCGCCAGGTGCAAATCCCTTCCAATATCGAATCTCCGATTTGGCCAGAATTAAGGAGAACACTCGAGGATTTTCGCGCAAGTCGAATTGGGGTGGCCTCTGCTGGTCCGATAGATCGATCCAAAGGAACCATCTCCCCCGTAAACATCAAACAGTGGCGCGACTTCCCTATCGTTGCCGAACTCAATTCACTTTTCCCCAACGCACCGGTCGGGCTTCTCGGAGACTGCACCGCCGTCGCATTGGCCGAAAATAAACTCGGTGCCGGAGTAGGGGTAAACAACATGCTTGGTGTTGTCGTTTCGACTGGAATTGGTGGTGGACTCGTAATCAATGGTGAGGCATTCCACGGCGAAACCGGCAATGCGGCTCTCTTTGGTCACCACTCCATTGGTTTCGAAAGTGATGTCATATGCGATTGTGGAAGGACCGGCTGCCTGGAAACTTTTGCACGCGGTCCAAAGATGGTCGAGTACGCCCAATCATTAGGTTGGAACGCAGGTGAAGATTTCATAGCGCTGGCTGAGTCCGCTCGCGCCGGAGACAAAATGGCCCTCGCAGCGATTGATCGTGGCGCACATGCGCTAGCTGTTGGTATTACCAACGTACTTAATGTCATGGACCTTCATACGGTTGTAATTGGCGGAGGTGTTTCGTTTGCTGGTCCTATTTATTGGGAACCATTCTTGAAACATTTCGAAATCGAGAGAACATACGCAGGTTTCTTGGATCACGTCGATGTTTATCCAGCCAAGCTTCAGGCCGATGCAGGATTAATCGGCGCTTCTCTCTTTACCCAAGAGATCGCAGGGTAGGCTTCGGCAATGCTTGAGAGCGAAAATCGTCCCTGGGGGCGTTATGAAGTCATCGAAGTAAACGAGACTCACAAGATCAAGCGAATCTTTGTTTCCCCTGGCCAACAACTTTCATACCAACGCCACAAATATCGTGCGGAACATTGGTTCTTCCTATCGGGCCACGGGCTAGCTATCGTCAACGGTCACGAAATCGGGGTTGCCGCAGGTTCGACCGTGGACATCGATATCAATCAGCTCCATCGAATCCGAAATAGTGGCTCAGAAGAGCTGATTTTCATCGAAGTTCAGACCGGAACCTACTTCGGTGAGGACGATATTGAACGTGTCGATGACGACTTCGGAAGAGTGTA
>Ga0208872_1002364_pt1 | contig 11016 bp, 15 predicted proteins | sample CryBogCBH12Aug08_FD_185508 | JGI IMG/M metagenome (GOLD analysis project Ga0208872, IMG submission 185508) | Freshwater microbial communities from Crystal Bog, Wisconsin, USA - CBH12Aug08 (SPAdes) | ecosystem: Environmental > Aquatic > Freshwater > Lake | place: Crystal Bog, Wisconsin, USA... | reverse complement strand
AAGGCCGTGCTGGACACGCTGAAAACATTTTGAAACGGCTCGCGGGGACGCTCGCCCCACCGCTTTATTTCCTGTAACAAAGAAATACGCCTTCTTCGCCGGAATTGGTAATCCATTCTTCGCGCACTTCCAGCCGGTGGCGGGAGAGAATTTTACGCACGCGTTCCGGTGTGTAGCGGTAGGAAAAGAAAAGCTGGATGACTTCGCCACGCGTGAAGGAAAATTTCTGACCGCTGACTTGGATGGTTCGCGCACGGTGAAAATGAAACCGTGCGACTACCCGCTTTAATCCCAATCCGCCGGTTTCGATGCTGAACCGCAACTGACCGTCGCGTGCGGCCACGCCCAAATCAAATAGAAAAGTCATGAGCCAGTCGCGCGTCAGCGGATTGTCGTATTGCGGCAAAATTTTCCTCATGCCGGTGGCGTAATCGGCGCCGGGTGCGAGGTTGGCGCTGAACAGCAGCCAATCTTGCGGCCGAACGAGCGCCGCCAGTTTCGGCAAGATTTGCGGCGGCTCAAAATTGGGAATCATGCCGAAAAATGTGACGAGGCGCGCGGCGCGCGGCGCGCGGCTTTGGGAAAATGCGGCAGGCAAATCTTCCGCCGTCGCCAAGTCGCAAACGAAGGGGAAACAGCTTTCCACCGGCAAAGCGCTCAGCGCCGCCTGTCGCGCCACCAGCACCATCGCCACGCTGACATCGCAGGGCGTGTAGAACGTTTTTTTACCACGCGACTGCAATTGCTTCAGCAACTGCACGTCTTTTTGCCCGCCGCCGCAGCCGAGGCCAATGACGTGAACCTGCCGAGCTTTGATTTTTTCGGCGGTGGCGGCGAAGGCGGCAGCGTAAGTCGCTAGACAATTTTCGTCGCGGCGCGCGGGCGAATGAGCTTCGTGCAACGCGAGCCATTTCTGGGTTTGCTTGATGCTGTCGTAATGAAATTTGTGGTTCACGCGCCGCGTGCGCAACGAGGCCAGCAAATTGCGCCGGACATTTTCCGGAAATTGGCTGAGATGGATTGCGACTGGGACGCTGGTGGTCATGCGCGTTTATTGCTGTGGGAACCGGACGTAGAGCAGCCAATAAATCACCACGCCGGTGACGGAAACGTAAAGCCACAGCGGCCACGTCCAGCGGGCGATTTGTTTATGCGCCTCGAAATTCTCTTTCTTCGCCCGCCAGAGCGTCAGCAAAATGAACGGCACGATGGCGGCGGCCAGCATCGTGTGCGAAAATAAAATCGTCAGGTAAATCGGCCGGAACCACGCCGGATTCACGAATTTCGTCGGCCCTAAATGCAGCACCACCGCGAGATAAATGTGATATGTCAGGTAACACGCAAGAAAAACCACCGAGGTGAAGAACGCGGTGGCCATGCAGTTGCGGTGAGCGATTTTTTTGCCGCGCTTGATGGCGACAAAGCCGGCGATGAGGAAAACCGCGCTCAAACCGTTGAGCGTGGCGTTGACGGCAGGCAGATCGTGAATGGTCATGGTTCGTTCTCCAACCGGTGGACGGCTTGCAGCAATTTCGGCTGGACGGAATTCGTCCAATCCACGCCATCGCCACCGGTTTCAAAGAAGCCACGCAGTTGCGCGTGTTTGTCCACCACCACAAAAATCGTCGTATGAATGAACAGGTCGGCGTCGCCGTTGCGCTCTTCTGGTTTCACCGGCATGGCGCTCAATTTCAGGCTGCCACCGGCGAGCGCGGCGATTTCTTTTTTGGTTCCGGTCAAGAACGTCCAGCGGCGGAAATCCGCGCTGAAGCGTTCGCCGTATTTTTTTAGCACGGCGGGCGAATCATTTTCCGGGTCGGTGGTGAGCGTGACGAGCTTGGCCGCGCTATCCGGTGGCAGGAGATTTTGCAGCGATTTCATCTGGCCGGTCATGCGCGGACACGGCCCGGCGCAGCGCGTAAAAACAATGTCGGCAACCCAGACGTGATTCGTGAAAGCGGCAAGCGTGATAGCTTGACTATCTTGGTTGGTCAGCGTGAAGTCCGCCACCGGGCCGATGACGCGCAATGTTTGCCGGTCGCCGCCACCGGCGGGTTGGTGATGGGCAACCAGAAACGCCAAACCAAGCAACCCTAACGTCAACAAAAGGCCAAGCCATAGGGTTCGCGGCAGTAAGCGGGAGTTTTCAGGCATAGTGCGCGGGCATTATAACCCGGAAACAAGCCGCAGCAAGCGGAGGAATTTCTTTTCGCCGGCGATGCCGGTAAAGTTGAAACCAACGGAGACCGCCGGATTGCCACCGGCTTCCCGGCCGGAAGCAACGCGGTGACGGCGCGACGGAAGAACATCAATTTATGCAAATCAAGACTTGCAAAGCCCTTCATGCAAAGGTAGTCTCTGCGCTCTTTTGATAAAATTATGTCTGTAAAAATCCGCATGAAACGCATCGGCACGAAAAACACGCCGGTGTTCCGCATCGTCGTGGCCGACAGCCGCAGTCCGCGCGATGGCAAGTGCATCGAGGAAATCGGCACTTACCAACCGCTTAAGCAGGGTGAAAATTTCACGCTCAAGCTGGATCGCGCCCAATACTGGGTTAGCAAAGGCGCGCAACCGAGCGATACCGTGGCCAGCTTCATCAAGAAGGCAGCCAAGGCGGCTCCGGTGGCGGCTTAATCACTTTCCCGCGCCATGCAGGAGTTCCTCGAATACGTCGTCAAAGGACTCGTGCAACACCCGGACGCCGTAAGCGTCACGCCGGTGGAGCGCGCGGGGACGACCGTTTACGAACTGCGCCTCGAACCGTCCGATGTTGGCCAGATTATCGGGCGTCAGGGCGTGACGATCAACGCCATCCGCTCGTTGCTGCTCGCCGGCAGCGCGAAAAAAGGGATTCGTTGCTCGGTGGAGATTGTTGAGGACGGTAAAAAATCGTAATCGTCCTCCTGCTCGTCCTCGTCCGCGAATGAATTCGATTACGAGAACGAGGATGACGACGAGGACGATGTGAAATGAAAATTGACGTGCTGACCTTGTTTCCGGCGATGTTCGCCGGGCCGCTCGATGAAAGCATCATCATGCGGGCGCGCAAGAAAGGTCTGCTGGATTTAAACATCCACCAGTTGCGTGACTGGACACATGACCGGCACAAGACGGTGGACGACAAGCCGTTTGGCGGTGGACCGGGAATGCTGATGAAAGCCGAGCCGCTGTTTGAAGCGGTGGAAAGTTTGAAGCGCGCGGAAACGAAAGTGATTTTACTTTCGCCCAGCGGAAGAAAATTTACGCAGGAAATTGCACGGGAACTGGCGAAAGAAAAAGATTTATTGCTCGTCACCGGCCATTACGAGGGCTTTGACGAGCGGGTGCGGGAAGCGCTGGCGGACGACGAGTTGTCCATCGGTGATTATGTGTTGACCAACGGTGCGCTGCCCGCGATGGTGGTGATTGACGCGGTGGCGCGGCTGCTGCCCGGAGTTTTGGGCGACGACGACAGTTCGAGCGACGAGTCGTTCAGCCACGGATTGCTGGAGTATCCGCAATACACGCGGCCGGCGGAGTTTCGCGGGATGAAAGTCCCGGAAGTGTTGCTGAACGGCAACCACGCCAAGATCGAAAAATGGCGGCGCGAACAGGCGAAGTTGCGGACAAAAGAGCGGAGACCGGATTTATTGTGAGTTTTAAGTGTTTAGGGTTGGGTTTTTAGTTAAAAAACTCGGCACCTAAAAATTAAGAATTAAAAACAAAACTATTTTTATGAACCAGGCATTACAATTAAAAATTGAATCGGCACAGTTTCGCAAAGACGACGCGAAGTTCAACGTCGGCGATTCTGTCAAAGTCCACACCAAAGTCGTCGAGGGCGACAAGGAACGCATCCAGATTTTCGCCGGCATCGTCATCGGTAAACGCGGCACGGGCTTGAACGAGACGTTCACCGTCCGCCGCATCAGCTACGGCGAAGGTGTCGAACGTATTTTTCCGTTCCACTCGCCGCGCGTGGACAAGATCGAAGTCGAACGTCAGGGCGATGTCCGTCGCGCCAAGCTTACTTACCTGCGCAAGCGCATCGGCAAGGGCGCGACCTTGGTCAAGGAACTGGAAGAAAAAGCGGCGAAATAATTCGTCAGCTGGGTTTTCAGGCGAGGCTTCGGCCTCGCCTTTTTATTTTCCAGCGGTGCGGATAGCGGGAAATTTCCGGCGCCAAGCAGCCTATTACCCCCTTTATTTCATGGGATTTCCCTTTGTAATTGACGTTGCCACCGCTTGCCGGTAGCCTGTGTAAACCGTCTGGCGCATGATGCTTGGACGGTAAATTATTTATGGCTGAAGGATACTGCGTCAAATGCAAGGCCAAGAAAGAAATTTCTGATGGCGTTGAAGAAACGATGAAAAATGGCCGCAAAGCCATCAAGGGCAAATGCCCAACCTGTGGCACGGTTATGTTCAAAATCCTTGGCAAATCTGCCACCGCCGCCACCACCACCACCACACCGCCAGCCGTCTGATTTTATATGTCGCAACAGCTCGCCTACGTCATCATCACCCCGTATTCGCTTTATAAATCCCGCACCGGCGGCATTTTGACCCGCCTCATCACCCGCACCGGTTTGGACTTGGCGGGTTTGCGGGTGTTCGCCCCCAGCGCGGCGCTCGTGAAGGAATACGCCGAAAACATCGTTTCCGCCCACGACCCGCAGGATCGGAAAATTCAGGAACTGCTCAAGCAATACGTGCTGGAAAAATTTTCGCCCGACCACAAAACCGGTCGCCGGCGCCGCGTGATGATGATGCTCTTCCGCGGCGATGACGCCGTGCGCAAGGTGCGTTCCGTCGTCGGCAATTTAAGCCCCGACCGCCGCAGCGGCGAGACCATCCGCGACACTTATAGCGACCTCATTTTGGATGACGACGGCAACGTCCGTTATTTCGAGCCCGCCGTGCTGGCCGCCCCCAACGTGGAGGAAGCCGAACAGAAATTGCGGCTCTGGGCGCGTTATTCCGAATCGGACGGCGGCGTGGTGGACAACACCATCGCCTACGGCCCCGGTGAATTGCCCGAACGCACGCTCGTCCTCATCAAGCCGGACAACTTCCGTTTCCCCACCGGTCGCCCCGGCAACGTCATTGATTTCTTCTCCCGCACCGGCCTTTACATCGTCGGCGCGCGGGTTTTCCGCATGAGCACCGCGCAGGCGATGGAATTTTACGGCCCCGTCCGCGAATTTCTCCGCACCAAACTCAAGGACGGCGTCGGCGCCAAAGCCAAGGAACTGGTGGAAAAAGAATTCGGCTTCAAAATTTCCGCCGCCGACCAGAAAGCGCTCGGCGAAATTCTTGGACCGCTGCAAGGCGATTCGCAGTTCGACAACATCGTCCGCTTCATGTCCGGCCGCGCCCCCGGCGAAATTCCGGAAGCCGATTGGACCAAGCCCGGCACCGAGAAATGCATCGCGCTCGTCTATGAAGGCGTCAACGCCGTCAGCAAAATCCGCGACGTGTTGGGACCGACTGATCCGTCCAAAGCGCCGCCCGGCAGTATCCGCCGCGAATTCGGCTCCACCATCATGGTCAACGCCGCGCACGCCAGCGACTCCGCCGACAATGCCAAACGCGAATTCGGCATCGTCAAGCCCGGCGAAAACAACTTCAAACAGGTCGTCGAGGAAACCTTCGGGAAACTCTGAAATTCCGACCGGCAACCATCTTTTCAAACCCGCGCCACCGGCGCGGGTTTTTTATTGCCCGCGATGTAGCCTTTACCGGAAAATGTTGAAACCTGCTTTACCAAAAAATAACTTCGACAGCCACCGGCATCAGGATTAAAGTCGAACCACGGATTTGGATGGGCTGTGAAAACCACCGTAAATTATTTAACAAAGCATGACTCTTTTATGAAAATTGCGTTTTATATTACGGCACTTACTTCTTTGCTTTTGGCGGCAGGTTGTTCGCAATTGCCGCAGCCAATTGATTCTGGCGTCCCAGTTAGCGGCACTGTTTGGGAGCATCCACTGTCTTACACGCTAAATAATTCAGGCGGTGACATTCCAAAAGATGCGCGAGTAGATGTTTATGATCATTTCATCATTATTCATCACACCGATGGCAGCAGACAGATTGTCTCGCTGGACTTTGTCACAAATCTGAAGTTGAAATGATTCACAATTTGCTGCCTAACCGTCTCGCAGCCAGCAAATCCCACCGTAAAATACCGTTTGGTATTATGCGCCGCTTACCACGACTGCTTCTTTAACTGCACCAACAACTGCGCGTCGGCAGCTGGAAAATCAAAGCCGGTTAGTTCGGATTTATCCACCCACCGCCAAGCCGCGCAGCCGAGCGGTTGCGGTTCGCCGGCAACCAGTTTGCAGCGGAAAAATTTTAGGTAAACGGATTTTTCGGGATAGTCGTGGGTGATTTCCGCAAACAACCCGCCAACGGAAATCTCCACGCCGAGTTCTTCGCGGATTTCGCGGACGAGGCATTGCTCGAAGGTTTCGCCAGACTCGCGTTTGCCACCGGGAAATTCCCACAGCCCGCCGAGGTGATCCTGTTGGCGCCGCTGGGTGATGAGCAGCTTGCCAGCGCGAAAAATCAAAGCCGCCGAAACTTCGATGGGCTTGGGTTTCATTCGTAATCCTATTCTTAATCTTAATCGTAATCTGTTTCGGTTCGAGATTAAGATTAGGATTACGATTATGATTAAGAATTATCTGCCCACGCTCTTGTAAATCCAGCCGAGCTTTTCCATTTCCACCGGGTCGAAGAGATTCCGGCCGTCAAACAGAATCGGATGCGTCAGGCCTTTTTTCGCGCGGGCGAGGTCGAGTTGCTTGAACTCTTCCCACTCCGTCGCCACCACCAGCGCGTCGCAGCCTTCGGCCACGGCGTTCATGTCCTCAACGTAGGTGACGTTCGGCAGCAAAGTCTTCGCCTTGTCCATCGCCTTCGGGTCGTGCACGCGCAGCGTCGCGCCGTCTTTCAGCAACCGCTGGCAAAGATCAATTGCCGGTGACGAACGCACGTCGTCGGTGTTTTGCTTAAACGCGAGGCCGAGCACGCCGATTTTTTTGTCCTTCAACACCCAGAGCGTGTCGGTGATTTTTTTGACGAAGCGATCCATCTGGTCGGCGTTGATGCGCTGGACTTCTTTGAGCAACTTGAACTCATAGCCGACCTGCTCGGAAATCTTGATGAACGCGCTCAAGTCCTTCGGAAAACAACTGCCGCCGAAACCGATGCCGGCGTTCAGAAAGCGGCGGCCGATGCGCTCGTCCAAACCGATACCGTGCGCGACTTCCTGCACGTTCGCACCGGCGGCTTCGCAGATGTTGGCGATGGCGTTGATGTAGGAAATTTTCAGCGCGAGAAAGGAATTCGCCGCGTGCTTGATGAGTTCCGCCGAGTTGATATCGGTGATGATGATCGGCGCCTTGAACGGCGTGTAAATCTCCTTCATCGCCGCCGCCGGGCGCTGCGAAGCAACGCCAACCACGACGCGGTCGGGATTCATCAAATCGCCAACGGCAAAGCCTTCGCGGAGAAATTCGGGATTGCTGACGACATCAAATTCAACTTTTGCCGTGCAATAGCGCTTGATGGTTTCGGCGACTTTTTCACCGGTCTTCACCGGCACGGTGCTTTTGTCCACGACAATCTTGTAGCTCGTCATCGCCGCCGCGATGTCGCGGGCCACGCGCTCGATGTAGCTCAAGTCCACCGAGCCGTCTGGCTGCGGCGGCGTGGGCACCGCGATAAAGATGACATCGGAATTCTGCACGCCTTCGGCGGTGCTGGCGGTGAACTTAAGCCGGCCGGCGGCGACATTTTTCTTCACCAACTCCTCCAACCCCGGCTCGTAAATCGGAATGCCACCGGCTTGCAGCTTTTGCACCTTCGCTGCGTCGTTATCCACGCAGATAACCTGGTGGCCAACTTCCGCAAAGCAGGTGCCGGTGACAAGTCCGACGTAGCCGGTGCCAATGATGGAAAGCTTCATTGATTCAAGGTTTGACTGCCGCTGGCTGAGTGGCGGCGAGCTTGGATTTGATTTCCGCCGCACGCACCGCCGCCTCCGATGCCAGCGAAGTATTTCCGGAGCGCGCCACACTCTCAAAATGGCGAGCGGCCTCGGCCAACTGCCCTTGCTGTTCAGCAACCCGGCCCAGACCAAATTCCGCCGTCAGCGCGTTGGGCGTGCCGGCAAAGCCAGCCGCAACTTTCTGATAAGCCGTTGCCGCGAGCGCGAGCGTCGCCGAACCTTGCGCCTCATAGCTGGCCGCAACGCCCAGCTCGGCGGTGCCAGCCAGCGGGCCGGTGGGATTGGCGGCATACAATTTTTGGAACTGCGCCTGGGCCTCGGCATAGCGGCCCGCCCCGAACAATTCCGTGGCCGCGTGCAACCACGCCCGCTGACCGGCGATGGTGCCGGGATACCGATTGGCCAACTGGGTGAACGCCTCGGCCGGTGGTGCCGTTGGCGTGACCAGCAAATGCGTCAGCGCCTGACCGGCGGCGATTTCCTTCTGCTCCCGTTGCGTGGACACATACAGCCAAACCCCGCCGAGCAGCACCGCACCCGCCGCCACCGCGATGAGACGGGTTTTGTTGGCTTCCAGCCACGGCCAGAGTTTGAAAATAATTTCCGCAGGTGCGTCTTGTGTTTGCATATCAGTTAAATGAACAGATAGTTTTTCCGCGCCGCCGGTGGAACGCAAGCCGAAATCCATTCAAAATTAGGGACGCGGCCGACGGCGGGTGATAAATTCCCGTGCAAATTTCTTTGAGCGGTGGCCACTGGACGGTAAATTTCCCCGCATGGACATCGCCGCCAATCTGGAATCTCTTCGCCACCGCGTCCGCGCCGCGTGCGACCGCGCAAACCGCGCGCCGGACGCCGTGACGCTGCTGGCGGTTTCCAAATCGCATCCACCGGAGACCATCCAAGCGGCGGCGGCGTGCGGCCAGATTTTTTTCGGCGAAAACAAAGTGCAGGAGGCAAAGGCGAAAATCCCGCTGTGTTCGGGAAAACTGCGCTGGCATTTCATCGGCCATTTGCAGTCGAACAAAGTCCGCGATGCGGTGGAGCTGTTCCAGATGATTCAAGGCGTGGACAGCCTCGCGCTGGCGCAGGAAATTTCCAAACGCTGCGAACAGGCCGGAAAAACGCTGCCGATATTGCTGGAAGTGAACGTCGCCGGTGAAGCCAGCAAGTTCGGCTACGCGCCGGAAAAATTGCTGGCGGAGCTGAACGAACTGAACGCGCTACCGCGTCTGGAAATCCACGGGCTAATGGCGATTCCGCCGTTCAATCCGGTGGCGGAAAAATCGCGGCCGTATTTCCAGCGGCTGCGCGGGCTGAAAACCGATTGCGAACAAATCCTCGGCGCGCCGCTGCCGCAGTTGAGCATGGGCATGAGCGGAGATTTTGAAATTGCCATCGCAGAAGGCGCGACCATCGTGCGCGTCGGCACGGCGCTGTTCGGCCCGCGCGTCAGCCCGGTTCGCCGCGCGAACGAGTAAATTTCATCGCCAAGCCACCGGTTTGGATTAAATTGGCCGGATGACCGTGGACACTTTCCAACGCGAGATCGGCGAGGCCGTAAAAAATTACGACCGCTTCGTCATCTGCCTGCAAAAGACGCCGGACGAATTTGCGGCGTCGCTGAATTCGCTGCTGCAAAAAGCCATCAAGGCTTACGAAAACCGCGCGGCGGGAATGCGCCACGGCATAGCGCTAGACAAGGAAGTCACCGTCATCTTGAGCCAGAGCGACACGGAAAGACCGTTGTGCGGCATTTATTTCAACCTCCACTCGCCCTATAAAAAAGCCGCGCTGCCGAAAACGGTGACACCGCTGACCGAAAAATCGCCATCGCCCGGCGAATAATCATTCGCGGCGGACGGCATCACCCACGCGCGCCTCGCCGGCAACCAGATCCGCCACCGTGTTGTCTTCCGCTTCCGGGCCGGTGACTTTGACTTCCGCCACCTTTAGGCCGGCACGATAAAGGAACAGCGTCTGCGCCCGCTTCGGCAACGGGCTGGCCGGAAAATTCAAAACCACATACCGCAACCCCGGGTTGACGGAAACCACCTTGGCCGCGACAGAAAAATCCGGCGTGACGATGGTTTTGTCCACCACCGGCACGGGCGCGGCGGCACCGGTGGCCGGTTTTTTATGCGCGGCACAACCGGCGAAAAGCATCGCCGCCAACAATAAGGTGAAACAGGTAATGGTTTTCATTTTGCTAACCAGAATTATCAGGAAGCATCGGCGAACGGCGGCGGCAGTTCAACGAAAATTCCAGCGCTAGGGCAAGGCTTTCGACCGTCACCACCGGCGGCCGGCCCCGCGCAATGCGGCTTGCCAATGCCGCCGGTGTTTTGTTCAATTTGGCGTGCTCAATCAGCAGACTCTCAAGAATTCCGCCAGTTATTCCGGCATTGGCCTGCACAGCGGCAACCGCGTCAACATGACGATTTTGCCCGCGCCGGCCAACAGCGGCGTGCGGTTTCGCCGCGTGGATTTGGACGGCAAACCGGAAATCGAGGCGCGCATCGAAAACGTTTCCGAGACGAACCGTTCCACCACGCTCGCCAAGGGCAACGTCAAGGTTCACACCGTCGAACACATTCTCGCCGCGCTCGCCGGCTACGGCATTGACAACGCGGTCATCGAGCTTGACGCGAACGAACCGCCCATCGCCGACGGCAGCTCGCGCGAATTCTGCAAAATCATTCAGGCCGCCGGCATCGCGGTGTTGCCGGAAAAAAAAGAATTTTTCACGCCAACGGAACCGATTGAAATCCATCTGGGCGAAACGGTGATGACGCTGTTTCCCGACGAGCAGTTCAAAATCACCTGCACCAGCGCGGACAAGAAAAACCGGTTCACGCAGTTTTATTCCACCGAGGTCAATCCGCAGACGTGGGAAAAGGAACTCGCGCACGCGCGGACGTTTTGCTTTTACGAGGAGATTGAATATCTCTTCAAGAACGGCCTCATTAAGGGTGGCAGCTTGGAAAACGCCGTCGTCATCCGCGACGACG
>Ga0208872_1002362_pt1 | contig 11018 bp, 10 predicted proteins | sample CryBogCBH12Aug08_FD_185508 | JGI IMG/M metagenome (GOLD analysis project Ga0208872, IMG submission 185508) | Freshwater microbial communities from Crystal Bog, Wisconsin, USA - CBH12Aug08 (SPAdes) | ecosystem: Environmental > Aquatic > Freshwater > Lake | place: Crystal Bog, Wisconsin, USA... | reverse complement strand
ATCCGCAAGGGGGCATCATCAACGATCCCAAACCACGGGCCGTTCCGCTTGGTCCGCGTGAAGAACGCGCTCCCAGCCGGGTAAGCGACCCTGCAGACGGGCAAGTCCCATTACAGTCTTGGGCGCTGCAAAAAGTCAAAGAGTTCCAGGTCGGACTGCACAACCCCACCAAACCGGAATGGATCGAACCACTGGCACGTTGCGCACCGGCAGGGGTACCCAAATCGCTTTACTGGCACGGCTATGAAATTGCCCAGTATCCGGGCTATGTAGTGTTCTTCTTCAATTCAGGTACTCGCATTATTCATTTGGATGGCAAGCCACATTTGCCTGAAAACATCAAGCTGTGGAATGGTGACTCTCGCGGACACTGGGAAGGCAACACGCTCGTCGTCGATGTTGGCAATCACAATGGCAAGGCACTGTTTGGCAGGTCGGGCGAATTCATCAGCGAGAACGGTCATATTCAAGAAAAATACATCTTTCAGAACGACGGCAAGCGTTACAACTACGAGGCGGTTTTCACCGACCCTACTGTTTATACGCGGCCCTTTACTGTAACCATTCCGGCACGCAAGTATTCGGAAAAGGATAAACCCAACGGATGGCACTTTGAAGTAGAACCGGCTAACTATTCCGGCAAGGAAGTCATCCTGGATCGTTTCGAGCGTATTTGTACAGAGAACAATGGCGGCTTTGGCCTTGGTGCAAAAGATACATCCAAGAAATAGCTTTATTTTGATATTGGGGTGGGAGCGTAACCTAATTCAGGCACCCACCCCCAGGATCACGTTTTATAAATGGCATCATGTTTCGTAAAAATGAAAGGAATATCTCATGTCTATCGTTGAATTTTCACAGGCACTTTATGATTCCGATATTGGTACCGGAATTCGTGAATCGCTTTATTTGTTTCCCGCTATCGAAGGCACACATTTGCTCAGTCTGGCGTTTTCTGTCGGCCTGATCTTGTTGACCGACTTGCGTCTGGTCGGGATTTTCCTGAAGGATGTCCCTGCATCGGACATTTTGTTGCGATTGCGTCCTTGGGTTCTTGGTGGTTTTGCCGTCCAGTTTTTAACAGGCATTTTATTGTTCTGGGCTGAAGGTGCAACGGTGGTCAAACTTGCGGTATTTTGGCTCAAAATATTTGTCATTTTTGTTGCTGGTCTCAATGTCTTGTGGTTTGAAATTAAATGGGTGCGCCACGTTGGTGATTGGGACAATCAAGCGGTTCCACCGAACACCGTCCGGCTGATTGGTTGGGCTTCACTGACATTCTGGGCGGTCGTCGTGATATCCGGGCGATTGTTGCCGTATTTGAGCAACTACTATCGTACCTGAACTCCCAAATAATTTCGTACTCAATAACTTTTTCACTAACAGGAGACTAAATTACCATGTCAACTCTGGATATATTCACTTCAATTCAACACAGTGCTTTAAGTTCTTCCATCAGTCATTTTGATCATTTGGTGGGTGCGGTCGCGCAACTGGCACACATCACTGGCTTGGTACTGCTGCTTTCGTCTCTGGTTTTGGTGAATCTGCGTCTTCTTGGATTCGGCTTGACCGGGCAACCGGTTTCAAAATTGGCGGCAGCGACCAATAAATTTATCTGGATCGGTTTGGGGTTGTTGGCAATTTCCGGATTATTCATTTTTATTCCGGCTGCACTGATCTATTACGTTAATCCATTCTTTTGGTACAAGGCTGAATTGCTTGTATTAGCTATCACGGTCCAATTAACGTTCTTTCATTGGGCAACCACAACTGAAAATATCAAGCCAATTCTGTCAAAAGCAGTGGGTTTACTTTCTTTGACATTGTGGTTTGGTGTGGGCGCTTCCGGTCGAATCATCGGATTCCTTAATTAATTATCTATAACGGTTACTTCTGAATGAAATCCAGGATTGTATTTTCATCGCTTGCTGCTGTTCTGACTCTTGCTCTGACAGGTTGTCAATCACCTGTAAGCAAGCCCGAATCAATATCAGAAGTACCGTTTAAGCCATCCGCTTCCATACAGGAAATCATGGCTTCGATTATCGACACCAATGCAGATGATGTATGGAACTCGGTTGCAACAATCATTACTAAAAACGGTGTTGAAGAACGTGCTCCACATACTGACGAAGAATGGAAAGCTGTTCGGCGACATGCTGTCACCCTGGCAGAGGCCAGCAACCTGCTCATAATTGAAGGAAGACAAGTTGCTGCACCCGGGGCAAGTACCTCAGAGGTACCGGCCGAATTGAGTGCTACCGAAATTCAGAAAAATATCGCCGCCAACCGACAGGCTTTTATCGGTCATGCAACCGCGTTTCACGAAGCCGTCCAAAGTGCAATTGCGGCCATTGATGCAAAGAATACTGCCGAACTGGTCGATGCAGGAGGAGTAATTGATCAGGCTTGCGAAGGATGCCACTTGCAGTTCTGGTATCCCCTGAAACCAAAGTCTATTCAATAACCCCGTATTGCTTTAACTGCGTTCTTAAAACATTACGACTGATACCCAATAATTTTGCCGTCTGAACCTGATTGTAGCGGGCGTGTTCATAAGCTTGCAAAACCAGTTTTCTATTGACTGATTCATATAACTGATCTTGTCCCTGTTCAAAAAGCTTGAAAAACTCCTGTTCTAATGAACTCTCATTTGAATCACTTGACCCTCCCCTTTCCAGCCGTTCACGCGTAGCAGCGTGAATCGGAGGCAAATGAAGATGAGAGGGTTGTAATACATTCCCATCACAAACCAAAAGCGCGCGGTGAATCGTGTTTTCCAATTCTCTGATATTGCCCGGCCAAGGATACTCATGCAATAGACGCAAAGTGTCAGGATGCAGCTCCAGTTCCGGAGTGTGCAAGCGATTCTTATAAATCGCAATGAAGTGATTGACCAGAGGAAGAATATCTCCCATCCTCTCGCGCAGAGGAGCAAGCTGGATGGGAACCACGTTAATTCTATAATATAGATCCTCGCGAAAACGTCCGGCCTGAACGGCCTCTTCAAGATTAACGTTTGTGGCAGCGATCAACCTGACATCAATAGGTACAGGAATCCGTGAGCCAATGCGCACGATCTCGCGTTCTTGCAACACTCTAAGCAGTTTGACCTGAGTTGAAAGTGGCAGATCACCTATCTCATCCAGAAAAAGAGTGCCGCCATTCGCACTTTCAAACCAGCCAATCTTGTTTCCGACCGCACCGGTAAAAGCCCCTCGCTCATAGCCGAACAACTCACTTTCCACCAGGGTTTCTGAAAATGCTCCGCAATTTATCGCGGCAAACGGTCCTTTACGTCGAGGACTCAAGGAATGAATATGTCTGGCAACCAGTTCTTTGCCTGTTCCTGTTTCTCCCTTGATGTAAGCAGTCGCATTGCTGGGTGCAACACGCTCAATAAGTGAAAGCAGTTTCTGTGATTCAGGATCGGAAAATACCAGAGCACTTGCCCGAATAGACAAACTAATTTGCTGGGGATTGGGAAACAACAGAATCGGCTGGCGTCCCTCAATTAAATCCAAAACTTCATCAGTTTCGGGAGATTCAAATTTCATGATATTCGTACCATTTGATTTTATAACGCATTGACAGTTTTATTAATTTATATGCCTATAACTAACATTAGGTTCCCATCAGATCGTCACCAAGGATACTTTCACGTCATCCCACTCCATAGCAGCTTTCGGATACCCCAACAAGTAACCTTGCGCCAATGCCGCACCTGAGGCTTTAGCCAACTCAAGTTGGTTTTCAGTTTCTACACCTTCAACTATGGCTATCCCACCCAGATCCTGAACAATATCAATAAGCTTCGGCAACACTTTTTGCAAACGGGAATCCGTTTCGGCTTGCCGGATAACGCTGCCATGAAATTTGACGAAATCAGGCGCCAGTCTCCATAATCTCTCCATATTGGAATGATCCCGGCCAAAATTATCTATCGCGATTTTGTAGCCCCGTTCGCGATAATTCTTGATTGCGTATTCCAGCAATCCTTCTTGCTGGATTGTATTTTCCGGAATTTCGATGACAACACCGCTGGTTGGTAGAGCGTGGTTTTGCAAGACCCGCTCGAATACCTTGCCATGCGAATTAACCGTCACCAGCAACTGGGGATGTACGTTGAGGAACAATCTGCCTCTACCCGGCGGTAGATTAAGGAAATTCAACGTATGCAAAGTACGGCACACCCGGTCAAATTTTATGAGCTGCCCGGAAATTTCGGCCTGTTCAAAAGCTTTGAGTGGAGCGATTGCTCCGGTTTTACTGTCTTGTGCTTTAAGCAACGCCTCAAAACCAAAAGTCACATTCTTCGATAAATCGTAAATCGGTTGAAAAGTGCTTTTCAGTTGGATGCCAATAAAATGCCCCTGAATATCTCCCTCGTGCACCTCAACACGGTAATCATTGCTATCCAAGCTGAGTACATCCCTAACCTCATTTTGAATTGAATTTACTGTAAATTGATTTGCCATTTTTCTCAATTTCTTCAAATAAGGTAATCATCCAATAAAATAGGGGCAGTCACCTGCCCCTGCAGTCCGGATCATGCTTCCGGAAAGTGAATGAGCGACAGATGTTTAAAGTTTAGCAATTGCCACTTCAGTAGACTTGATCAGTGCAAGCACGTCCGAACCAATTTCCAGGCCAAGTTCCTTTATAGAACGGGTCGTGATAACCGAAGTCACGGCTCCAAATGGAGTCCCCACGACTATTTCCGAAACGACCGGTCCTGTTACGATTTCAATGATCTTGCCTTTGAACTGATTTCTTGCATTGATTGCCACGATACTCATTATTTTCTCCAAAAATTACGCTTTTCCAGCATCACATCAAAAATATTTACTTCCTGGTGTAAATCTGGTCGAACACGCCACCATCAGCAAAATGTTCCTTTTGAGCTTTTGTCCAACCGCCAAAGGTATCATCGATGGTGAAAAGGTTAATTTTAGGAAACTGGTTCGCATATTTCGCAGCCACTTTGGCATCTCTCGGACGGTAAAAGTTTCTGGCTGCAATCTCTTGGCCTTCCGGAGAATAGAGATACTCCAGATAGGCTTCAGCCACTTTGCGTGTGCCGTGTTTGTCAACCACTTTATCCACCACAGTCACAGGTGGTTCAGCCAGAATGCTCTGCTTCGGTACCACGACTTCAAATTTATCCCTGCCGAATTCTTTGAATACGAGATCAGCTTCGCTTTCCCATGCCAGCAATACATCACCGATTCCGCGTTCGGCAAAAGTAACCGTGGCACCGCGTGCACCTGAATCGAGCACCGGCACATTTGCGTACACTTTGGTGATATATTCCCTAGCCTTGGCTTGATCGTTGTTATTATGTCTCAGTGCGTCACCATACGCGGCCAGATAAGCCCAGCGTGCACCACCTGAAGTTTTTGGATTGGCAACAATTACAGCCACACCAGGCTTAATCAAATCGCTCCAATCCTTGATATTTTTGGGATTGCCTTTACGCACCAGCAATACAATAGTGGATGTATAAGGAGTGCTGTTGTTTTTTAAACGGGTTTGCCAATTTGCAGGAACCAGGTTGCCATGGTCTGCAAGCGCATCAATATCAGCCGCCAATGCAAGTGTGGCGACATCGGCTTCAAGGCCATCTATGATCGAGCGTGCCTGCTTGCCTGAGCCACCATGAGATTGTTTTACAGTAACCACATCACCCGTTTTGGCTTGCCAGTATTTTGAAAATGCCGCATTGAAATCCTGATACAACTCGCGCGTGGGATCATATGAAACGTTCAGCAGCGAAATATCTGTTGCATACACAACGCTGGTGAATAATGAGGATATGAGTGCTACAGCTAAAAAGATTTTTTTCATTGTGTTCTCCGTGGTTTAAACCTTCTGACAAAGCGCACTATAAATAGATGCCAGTAATTACTGAACCAAGAAATTATTGTTTACTTATTATGTTTATATATATGTACGGAGGTAAATTACTATTCTCCATGCAAACACACAATTTATCTGCCCCTGCTTGATCGCTAATTTCGGTCAATTGCAATGTGTTCTTGAAATTTATGGAAATGTCTAACTGTTGTTTAAGTTATTCAGTCCCGATATTGTCGACCTCCATGACGGCAACCTCTCTATCAGCATTGGTAATTTCTGCCATTATCAGAGTGTTTTTCTCCATACTTGTAGCTGAGTTCGAATTCAATTTCGCCATATACCATTTTCTGAAAATCAGTAATGCGATTCTGTGCGTCGTCTCAGAGATGAAAGAAAGTATTGCCGTTGCTCAGTGTGGCTTCTTGAAATAGTTCGCACAAATTGGACGGCAACATGATTCCGTTGTAAGTCACAAACTAACGGCAGACTTTCTGCAACTTCTAACAATTCCCTCCTTGATATTCCTTCGCATAGGCAAATACAGATGGAAAATTACCTATTCTTCTACTATTATGCGCGTTCTCAAGATTGCCCACTTTTTGACTAATACAATCGAAGCATGCTTCGAATATTCACACACCTTATGAAAAGTTGGTGGAATTCACTCGGTATTGCAACTAAACTAAACATTCCTATTCAGGTGTTGTTGTTTATTGTATTAACCTTCGCGCACTTTTGGGTGCTGGAAAACATCAAGGGAGAGATCTTGAATGGAGCACAAAAACGTGCTGAAACCTTTGGCGATGGAATAATCAACGGCATGAACATGCTCATGGTTACAGGCATGATTTCCAATCCCGACTATCGCCGTCTTTTCATCGCCAAGATGGGTGCCTCAGAGAATGTGAAGGAGTTGCGTATCGCCCGTACCAGGCAGGTACAGGATCAATTTGGTCCCGGCCTGCCTGAAGAGCAAGTCAAGGACGATCTGGACAGGCGTGCGATTGAATCCAGACGCCCCCAATTTCAATTGGGAAATGAAGAAAGCTCCCCCACAATTCGTGCAGTGGTGCCCTTCATTGTTAGCACCAATTTTCGCGGCACCAATTGCCTGAAGTGCCATCAAGTCAAAGTGGGCTCTGTAAACGGCGCTGCGAGCATTGTCCTCGACATGACCGAGGAATTTAATACTCTCCAGCATAGCAAGGTATTGTTATGGGTAGGGCAGATCCTGCTTCAGATTTTGCTTTTTTTCTCAATCGCCTGGTTGATTAAAAGACTCATGAACCCGCTGGCCAGGATGCAATCCATGATGGAAGGATTGCAGCATGGTGGCAGTATCGAACATTTTTCCCCAATTGAACTGGGCAAAGGGCGTCAGGACGAAATAGCAAAACTGACTGCGGCATTCAACCAGATGTCGGAAATATTGAATGACTCTGAACGATCCATGAAGCTGGCCGCTTTAACCTACCAGTCCAATGCGGAAGCGATTCTGGTGACGAATGAGAACAATCATATTGTCGATGTTAACCAGACTTTCACTCGTGTGACCGGCTTTACTTTGGATGAAGTGCTGGGCAAAGACCCAAAGATTTTCCAATCCGGGCGGCATGACAATGAATTCTTTAAGAACATGTGGCAATCCCTGCTTAACGAGGGAAGTTGGCAGGGAAATATTTGGTCAAAAAGAAAAAACGGGGAAATTTACCTGGAATCAGCCCATATTCAAATACTGCGCCGCCCGGATGGCAGCGTGTTTCGCCACGTTGCACAGTTTTCCGACATTACTGAAAACGATAAAAAGGATGAGCGTATCTTTTGGCTGGCCAATTATGACGCACTCACCGGCCTGCCTAATCGCCGGCTATTAATAGACCGGCTTACGAATGCCCTCAACTCGGGCAATCGTAAAGCCCACTGCGGTGCGCTGATGTTCCTCCAACTTGATAAATTCAAAGTTTTGAACGATACACTGGGACATGAAATTGGAGATATGCTGCTGACAGAAGTTGCCAAGCGCCTTAAATTCTGTGTTCGTGAAGAAGATACCGTAGCGCGCTTCGGCGGGGGATTTTCAGTACTCGTCGAGTATATTTGTGAGAGCCAGACCGATGCGGTGCCACAAATAACCGGGGTTGCCGAGAAAATACGGGCAGCCTTGGCAAGCCCTTATCAAATTAAGCAGAACGAATATATCACTACGTCAAGCATCGGTGTGTATCTGTACGATGACCAGGATACTTCGGTTGATGAAGTGCTTAATCATGCGAAGATAGCCATGAATCAGGCTGATTTTTCCGGCGGGAATGTGGTGCGGTTTTATGATCCAAGCATGCGGAAAGTGTCAACCCATCTGGGCCGCTATGAGATTATTGAAGAATTGGGACGGGGAGAAATGGGCGTTGTCTACAAGGCCCATGATCCACTCATTGAGCGTTTAGTCGCGGTCAAGGCTATTGATCTTCAGCATCTGGATATGGATGAAAAGGAAGAATACGAAACCCGGTTTTATCAGGAGGCCAAGGCGGCAGGACGATTAAATCACCCCAACATCATTACCATTCACGATCTGGGTAAAAGTGGTGATATCGTCTATATTGCCATGGAGCTTATGGAAGGCCCCGAGCTGGAAGATATTATTTCGGTTGATCACAACCGGACTATTGCTGAAAAACTGGATATTGCATTTCAAGTGGCGGTCGGTTTGGCTTATGCACATGAGCACGGGATAGTCCACCGCGACATCAAGCCATCGAACATCGTGGTATTGAGAGGAAACCATGTCAAACTGGTTGACTTCGGTATTGCGAAAATGGACTCATCCATGTGGCTTACGCAATTGGGCAAGGTGATCGGGTCGCCTTCGTACATGTCCCCCGAACAAGTTCAGGCACAGTCAATTGACTTGCGTTCTGATATTTTCTCACTGGGTATCGTCCTGTATCAAATGCTAACCGGGCAGACGCCATTCTCGGGGGAAAGCAGCAATTCAATCATGTACCAAATTGTGAATGAACCCCCCAAAAAACCCAGTTTATTGAACCATCAGATTCCAGAGATAGTAGACGTCATCGTACTCAGGTGCCTTGAAAAAAAACCGGAAGATCGTTACCAGAATGCTTATGACTTGGCGAGTGATTTAAATTATTTCAGTTCAACAGTCACACAAAAATAGTTCAGCGTAGCCACGTGGCGCAATAGCAAGCGCCATCAGTGGCACGTCAATTCCCCCCTGACTTCCCCAATCCTCCTTTGGAAATGCCGGTAAGAAGTACAGCAGGGATTGCCACGCTATAAAACAGCAAGTCAAAACTCATGGTTTAAGCCAATATTCAACACCTGACCAAGATGCCAGTCATCACCAGCTATTTGGGGGCGAGGGAACGTTGAAGAATTTCCAGGACAACACGCAACTCTTCAATGGTCACCTGTCCGGGAGCTGAAGCTTTGTCACCTACGGCAAATGTAACTGAGGATCCGAATGCCCATCCAAAGAGGCGACTGAGCGAGCCATAGGCTCCCATTGACATGCTGATAATGGGAAGCTTGATCGACCGATGACCTTGAAGGGTGGCTGCGAGCAGCGTCAATACATCTTCAATGGCTCGTGGCATTACGGCGACTTTTGCGATATCTGCACCTGAATTTTCAGCCATCACGAATTTTTCAACGATTTGTTCAATAGTCGGTGTCTGATGGAAGTTATGGTATGAGGCGATGAGCTTCACTCCTGCTTTATGTGCGGCCCCTAATGCGGCCTGAAAGTGCACGGGATCGCAGCTCAATTCATAATCTACCATATCGACATATTGGGAAGTACATACTGCACGATAGAGCTCCAACACTTGATCTTCATCAATAGGGATACTTTCCCCGCCTTCACTGATTGAACGGCGGGTAAAAATTGTCGGTATTCCTTGGGCCGCTTGTCTGATTTGTTGCGCAAGTGATATGACCCGGGAGATATCACCAATGCCTTCGAAGAAGTCCACGCGCCATTCGATAATGTCGGGCGATTTGGCAGTGATGGCAGCCAACTCAAGCAGCACTGCCTGTTCGTTTTTTGCAACTAAAGGCGAACAAACCAACGGTTCTTTGCCACCACCGATAGCACCTCCACTCAATACAATGGGTTTTGACAAATTCATATTATTTCTCCTGACTACTTAAGTTAATATTTCCACGCCGGCCAGCGCCAGAACGCTCATATTGACGATGCTGCAAACGGTAGCAGAAGAAGTCAGCAAATGTACTAAATTGGCCGCCCCAAGCAACACGGGGCGGATTGTCACTCCCTCGCCGGTAACCATCTTGAGCAGATTGAAAGCAATATTGGCCGCATCCAGGTTCGGCATAAAGCGCATACGCAACTCTTCCGACAAATTTGCGTCCTCGTGCATTTCACCTTCCTCTTCCAATCCGGGTACCCGACTTTTCAGAATCTCACGCGCAACGACCATCTTGCGTGCAGAAGCATTGTCAAAACTGCCAAAATTGGAATGCGACAGCAGTGACACCTTCGGCGTAATCCCGAAGCGACGCACTTCTTCCGCCGTCAGCATGGTGATCTCGGCTATTAATTTTTTGTCCATGCTGAAATCGTATCAACTAAGGGGTATATCAAGAACCAACCAGTTCCCGTTTCAAACGTGATTATGAGGCTACCGAAGAGTTGTTAATTTGGAGAGAATGGACGTATGCGTCCATTCTTCCGTCTGTATGGTTATCCTAAAATTCCATAACCTATTGATTATATGGTCGGGGTGGGGGGATTCGAACTCCCGACATCCTGCTCCCAAAGCAGGACGGCAATGTAACATAACCGATTGTATCAAACAAGCTAATCTTTAAACGCCGGTAAGATATTGCTTAGGTTTTGTGCAGCTAAAGGCTATATCAGGCGTGGTGCGTTTAGCAATCTTATCGAATCTAACCGTTTTTTCTTACCCCGTAAATTAGGTGAAACCATGAGAATTTGGGCACTAATAGATACAGGTGCACACTCGCTGAATTAGCAAAGCTAAAGCTGACCGGCTGAAGCCGATGGATTTAACTTTATGATCAACATTAAACTACAAAACTGTTAAGAGCAAATAGAAATGTCCGGTTTTATAGCACATGAAATGTCCGCTTTGTGTTTGTGTCAGCACTGC
>Ga0208872_1002361_pt1 | contig 11020 bp, 10 predicted proteins | sample CryBogCBH12Aug08_FD_185508 | JGI IMG/M metagenome (GOLD analysis project Ga0208872, IMG submission 185508) | Freshwater microbial communities from Crystal Bog, Wisconsin, USA - CBH12Aug08 (SPAdes) | ecosystem: Environmental > Aquatic > Freshwater > Lake | place: Crystal Bog, Wisconsin, USA... | reverse complement strand
CGATAACTGCTTCGGAGTCTGCCCGGACAACGCCATCAAAAAGCTCGGCCCCGGCCTCGGCTTCGAAATCGACTTGGACTACTGCAAAGGCTGCGGCATCTGCGTCAGCGAGTGCCCTGCCAGTGCAATCGAGATGGTTTCAGACCTCTAAGTTCGGCTACAAAGCTTGATTACGGGCTGATTCTGCATTCGTTTCGTACATAATTGCCCAATGAACAGAGCTGTACGCCTAGCCCTTGCCAATTACGCGGTCTTTCGCGGTCGCACCAAGAGAGCCGACTTCTGGTTCTTCTACCTCTTCACAATTCTCTTGAATATCCCAACGGCCATTCTTGATCGAATCCTCTTTGCTGGACATGCTTACATCTCAAACCTGGCCGGGATATTCCTCTTCATCCCAATTCTCTCTGCAGCAGTACGACGCCTGCACGACGTCGACAAGCGCGGATGGTGGCTCCTTGTCCCTTTCGCGAATCTCTACTTTCTAGTTCAACCATCCGGATCCATGAATAGGTTTGACGTAGTCATCTGATCTAGTGCTTTTAAGCAAAGGTTTTCGTACTATTCCGAGATGAGTTCTCCCACTCCCGAAAGCCAATCACTGGCTTCTCGGTTTGCTTTTTTCAGAGACCGGCGGACAGAACAAGAGAAAGCTTTACTTCGCGCGGAAATTTGGAACAAAAATGGTCGAACGAGTCTAAATCGTTATAAAAAAAGAGTTAGAGAACCTCTACTCCTCGCAATGTTTTATGAAGCATTTATTGTCACTGCGAAAGTTATTAAAGCGCACCTTCATCACCACGAGATTCAGTTGGACTCTTGGTTCTGGACTTTGGAACTGATCTTAGTAATTGGTGTATTCATAAACATTCGAATTCCTTCAATCAGAAGATTGCATGATGTTGGTGTTAGCGGAGAATGGCTCTGGCGCCCCGTAAGCGCCTATCGACTCTTACGACAACCTTCTGATGGCCCGAATCAATGGGGAGAAGGACCTGATCTCCCAGAGGCGGGTAAGAACGAATGAGTGAACAAAATTCTGAGCCAATCTTTGTCTCTTCGAAAGAGTTGAGGAGGAGAAATTTTTTTGGAAAGATGAAAGATAGTTCAGAACAGGACCCTGAAATCATTGAATACTTTGGAACTTCCTGGGTTGATTTATTGTTAATGCGCAGAGGGAAACAAAAACCCACTCGTGCTGAGCGAGAGGCTTACACAAAGAATCTATGGAAATTCAAAGCTCGGATCTCACGAAGAAAGTATTGGAATCAGATAACAGTCCATGGATTAATCTCTACACCATTTTTTATGTTTCTGATGTGGTGGACTAATAATATATATACTAGGGATCAATTTTACCAAAGTAATAATTGGAATTTCCTTTTGCTTCAAGGGATATTCTTCTTCTTTGTCTTAACCATCGTTCAAACCGTTCAGCGGATGCACGATGTCAATCGAAGCCCATGGTGGTTATTGGTTCCAGGATACAACATCTACTTGCTTTCGAAGCCGAGTGCTCCGCCAAATAAGTATGGTGATGGTCCCTATCTTTGACGGAAGTCAACCATCCACTTGCGTTGTAGATTGATGTGGTGAATCGAACATTTGTAGGCATGGCGAAAGCCTGTCACATTGGCCCCACAGTCCTAGTCGTTTCAATCACCTTCGTGCTTTCGATTACTCAGCTCTCAGCCGCCAAATCATTCGGCGTTGCGTCAGCAATTCTCTGTGGGCAACTTGTTGTGGGATGGACCAATGATTTGATCGACTATCCATTAGATAAAGCTGCGGGGAGGATTAGGAAGCCCCTCGTTGAAAACACGGTCACCCGCAACCAAATCCGAATGGGAATTGCGTTCGCCCTTACTGCAGCAATTCTGCTTTCATTTTTAGGCCCCCTTGGAATTAGGGGAGGCCTTCTCCATATGTTTGGCCTTGCAAGCGCTACGATCTATAACTTCTGGGCCAAATCAACGTGGCTCTCCCCGGTGCCATATGCAATTTCATTTGGGGCACTTCCTTGGGCTGTTTACTCAGTCGGCCACAAGCATCCACCCACCTGGCTGTTCCTTGATTTCATCCTTGTATCGATGTCATTCCATTTCCTAAACGTCATCAAGGATTTGGAGTGGGATAGAACTCAATTGGTGCTTGGGTTGCCACAAAGAATCGGTAAAAGGTGGAGTGCTGGAATCTCAGCGATGCTTGTGGCTGCGGCGCTATTAGTTCTAATTATTCACTGATATTGGAGAGCTTTTCTTTAATGGTCGCAACCAAGGCATCAAGGTAAGGCATGTCGGCTTCGCTGGGATAGCCCTCTACAAACCTGGCGTACCTCACTTGTATTAAAAGCACTGCCCGGAGCAAAGATAACTCCTCTGGCAGAGATCCAGTCTCCCACCACGTTTTCTCTATCTCTCGAGCAATTTCACGAGTTTTTTCCCAGTCTTCGATTCGCTCACCATTAAATTGGGTGGGCAAATTCAAAGTATTCCGTGAATCTTGGCGGAGTATCGCTGATCGGCAAACTAAAAACTTTGGGCGTTTGGCTAGTGCCATCCGTGGAAACTATTTCGTCGGTCACTTGGATTCCCCCCTTGGAGCAATTGAAAAGTAACAGGGAGGACTGACATCGTCAGCACTGAGATCTAAATGGTGATCACTCTAAGAAATAGTTTTCATCAATTTCGACTAGTTTGTAGGTTTGCTTCACCACAACTCCAACCTCGTGCTTTATGAGCAGATTCCCAAGTTGAACCCCGTCTATTAGGACGATTTTTGGCGTCAAATGTTTTGAGGCAAAGTCGAGCGCGCCTTGGGTGAATGCGGAAGTCGTAATAAATACCCCACCAGTGGCACCTTGCATGGCTCCTATAAAGGATTGAATGGTTTCACGGCTAATGTTGCTACCGTCTTTGTATCGTTTGGCTTGTACGTAAATTCTCTGTATGCCAAGGCGATCTTGATTAATAATGCCATCAATCCCCTCATCCCCGGGTCCGCCTGTGTGTTGAAGGGACTCATCATCGATTCCATAACCCATAGCCCCCAAGAGTTGGAGCACAGACTTTTCGAGAAATTCCGGAGACATTTCCTGAATTCTGCTTATCAATTCAAGAGCGAGATTCCTTTCAATGCCACCAACCAGCGATTCAATCAATTCCTGCGGAGCTTCACCTAAATTAGAAACGGATGTCGTTTCAGAGGGGATAGCCTTGCCTTGCCCCATTCTTGCCACCCAATTTTTAAAGCCTTCGGTTTCCTGCAAGACATCTTCGGAGAAACCATCTGGATGGTCCTTCAACAATTGCATTCCCAAATCGGAAATTTTGTAAATGCCTCTCGAAGGTCTTGATAGCGCTCCAGCTTGGAATAAGTACTGCACTGCCCAATAGATGCGGGAATTGGCGATATACGTGCCTTTTGGCGACTTCAACTGACGTTCTTCAGGAGTCACCCCCGCTAAATCCATAACTTTCGATCGGATATCCGCTCCAGATTTTTCCCCATTATTAGATAAATAATCGAGGACATAGACGTAATACTCATCGTATTTTAGGATCATTATTTTCCTCTCGGCCTATTTAACTATGGTGCGGGTGAAATCGTATCCGAACCTAGTGACGTCACTCGTTTCATTCTGTCTAAACAGGGGAAGTAAGTGTCTTCCCGCCTTACGTAGAAGACTCTAAGCTGCATGAATGAGATATTGGTGGGTGAATCAGAATCAGACTTATCGATTCGAAGTGCCCGGAGGCTATCTCTGGTCTCCAAAAAAACGCGCAGACGGCGGACGCAATTACTTTTACGACACTATGCAACAAGTCAGACCGGGTGACATCGTGTTCTCCTTCTGCGACACGCTCATCAAGGCGATTGGGATAGTGCAGCGAGAAGCGGAGACCACCCCAAAGCCAGATTTTCAATCAGCTGGCGAGAATTGGTCGAACACTGGTTGGTTTGTAGAAGTTGAATTCGTAGAATTACCAAATCCTGTCAAACCAAAAGAATATATGGATCAGATTCGACCACTGCTGGCTGAAAAATACGCACCTCTACAAGCCAATGGAAATGGACTTCAAGGTATTTATTTGACTGAGATTTCAAAAGAATTTGGTGAATTACTCACACTGTTGACAAATGCAAACCTACCTGCAATAGAGCAGGAGTTGTCTCCCGATTTTGAATCAGAGTCCGATTATGAGATTAATCTTGAAATCGCATCTCGACACCTTGAGGGCGACTTAGAGAAAATTCAAGTAACCAAATCAAGACGCGGTCAAGGCATATTTAAGTCGAACGTGAGACTCATTGAGAATCATTGTCGGATAACGGGAGTCACCAACGTAAGGCATCTTCGAGCAAGCCATATTAAACCTTGGGCAAAATCCAACGATCGGGAGAAACTCGATGGCTCGAATGGTCTCTTGTTATCACCTCATGTCGACCATCTCTTTGACCGTGGATTCATTTCTTTCAAAGATACGGGAGATCTGCTCGTCTCGAGAAAACTAAACCCAGTAGTCTTAGAAAAGTGGTCAATCACTCCAGATCAAAATGTTGGGGGATTTAGGGATTCTCAAAAGAGTTATTTGGAATATCACCGAGATCTAATATTCAAAATCTAACTTTGGCTAAAGATTGGCAAATCGATCGAAAAACGCCATTAATTTTTCAATAACTCTCATCTTCTGAAGACCCCGTAAGTTGCTCTCATCAAAAAGATCCATAGCGGGAAGTAAGGAACTTATAGCCGTACCAGTAGTTTTTAGTTCTCCCTCGCTGATGGAGTTAATAATTAAGTCTCTGGTTTTCTGAGGATTTAGATTTTCCTGCTCAATGATTTCATCTAACTCTATAGCTTTTTGTTGATCAATAAAGATCTTCCAGTGCTCATCAATGTTTGTACTGTTATTGACGGAGGCAATGAACTGGAGAATTAAATCCTTCTTACTTCTCAGCACGTAGGAAGAGTTGATGGTTCTTTCAATCTTGGCTTGAATTTCTTTATTCTTATTGCCAGTTGAGTTAACAAGATCTCCTACTAGCATGAGGATGAAATCAACGTTGATTTCTATCTGCTTTACAAGCTCAATTTCAAAGACGAGATCTTCAACGATGGATTCTCTATCTGCATCAATGAACTTCTTTTGCTCGTTGTAGAGCTCAATGTATGTGCTCTGATAGTCCTGAAAGTCAGCGTCGGTTATGAGAGCGTGGCCTTGGAAGTCATCAAACGAGGAGAGGATATTTCTTAGTCTCAGGATCTGGTTATAGAGGTTAATGAACTCTTTCTTATCGGCTTCTCCTGCGGGGATTTGGCGAGGAGAGAACTTGCTTTTAAGAAGATTTACGAGGGTCGTGTACTCCTCAAAGTAGACGGAGTAAGGCTTAAGTAAGACGATACCTCCGGCCTCTTTATTGCCGAAGAGAGAGATGGACTCCTTGGTGTTTTCTTCTAGATCTCTAAAGCAGACGATGTTTCCGTAGGTTTTAACGGAGTTGAGAATGCGATTAGTTCTGGAGAAGGCTTGTAGGAGGCCATGAAGCCTAAGATTCTTATCAACCCAGATGGTGTTAAGAGTGGTTGCATCAAATCCGGTGAGAAACATATTCACCACGATGACTAGATCTATTTCTCGATTTTTTAGCTTGAGGGCCAAGTCTTTGTAGTAGGACTCAAACTTATCGGCCGAAGTAGACCAGGTCGTTTGGAAGATCTCGTTATAGTCCTTGATGGCATCATCTAGAAAATCTCTGGAAGAGACATCCAAATCGGACGACTCAAAGCCTTCCTCAGGAAGGAGCCCATCGGCGTCAGCTTCATTGGGAGCGAAACTATAGATAATTCCGATCTTGAGTTTCTTATCTGTTGGGAGATATTTCTGGAGTTCTTTGAAGGTTGCGTAATACCTTTTGGCCGCCTCAATAGAGGCAGTAGCCAGGATGGAGTTGAAGCCGGCGACCCTTCGGTCCTTGAGCTTGTAGCTCTCGTTACGCCGAGTCTTTTGGTCAAAGTGCTCCAGGATGTAGTTGGCAATCATTTCCAGACGTGGCTGAGCGAGGAGGGCGTTCTCTTTATCAATAGCCGAGATCTGCTTATCTTTAATCTCTTCGGGAAGTTTTAGGGTATTGACGTAATCCACTCTGAAAGGGAGAACGTTTTTATCGGTAATTGCATCAACGATCGTGTATGTGTGAAGTTTTACCCCGAAGGCTTGCTCGGTGGTTCGCAATTGTGGGTTATTGCCGGAGGAGGAGTTGATGGCAAAGATAGGAGTCCCGGTAAATCCAAAGAGGTTGTAATTACTGAAAGCCTTTTTTATGGCGGTGTGCATGTCACCGAACTGGGATCTATGGCATTCGTCAAAGATGAGAACTACACGCTTCTTTGTGATGGAGTGGTTTTCGTTCTGTTTTATGAACTTATCGAGCTTTTGGATGGTGGTGATGATGATTCTGGCATCTGGGTCCTCAAGCTGCTTTTTTAGAATAGACGTTGAAACATTGGAGTTAGCAGCGCCTTTTTCAAAGCGGTCGTACTCTTTCATGGTCTGGTAATCAAGGTCTTTTCTATCTACAACGAAGAGGACTTTATCTACAGTGGGAAGCTTTGAAGCCAGTTGAGCAGTTTTAAAGCTGGTGAGAGTTTTTCCAGAGCCGGTTGTATGCCAGATGTAGCCTCCAGCTTGGATAGTTCCTAGAACCTTTTGGTTTTCGCTGATGACAATCTTTTGCAGGATTTTCTCGGTTGCTACGATCTGGTAGGGGCGCATTACTAGCAGCATTGGATCGGTAGTGAAAACACAGTACTTGGTTAAGATGTTGAGAATTGAGTGTTTAGCAAAGAAGGTCTTTCCAAAGGCAATAAGGTCGTAGATAGCCTTATTGTTGGCATCAGCCCACCAGCTTGTGAATTCATAGCTGTTTGAGGTCTTTTTAACCTTAGTGAAACCGTTTGCTTCTTGGATGTGTTGAGATCTAACCGTGTTGGAGTAGTACTTGGTGTAGGTGCCGTTGCTGATCACAAAGATTTGGATGTACTCAAAGAGGCCAGATCCTGCCCAGAAGCTATCTCGCTGATAGCGGTTTATCTGGTTGAAGGCTTCACGGATGTCCACCCCGCGACGCTTGAGCTCTACATGGACTAGCGGAAGGCCGTTGACCAAGATGGTTACATCATAACGATTCTTTCTAGCGCCTTCTATCTCATATTGGTCTAGTACTTGAAGAGAGTTGTTGTGGATGTTCTTCTTATCAATTAGGTAAATATTTTTAATCTCACCGTTATCGCGCTTAAGAACTTGAATGTGATCTTCTTGAATTCTCCTAGTCTTATCTAAGACGGAGTCATTCTCGCTGGCGATGCAGGATGAAAAGAAGTTCTCCCATTCGCTCTCGGAGAATCGGATCTTGTTGAGCTTTTCTAACTTCGCTCTTAGGTTTTCAATTAAGTCCTCTTCAGAGCTTATGGAGAGGTAGTCGTAGGCCTGTTCTAGAAGGAGTTCTATAAACTGCTTCTCTAGGGCGGACTCACTTTGGTAGGAGGTTTCTTTCCGATCAAAATCGCTGAGTTCAGCTACGACGGTGCTTTCATTGCTGATTGAGATCGGCTCAAATCTCCGGACCATCAGGCAGACTCCAGTTCCTTGAACGTCAGGAGTCTATCTCTGTAGTACTCGAACTGTTTTCTTCGCGCAAATATTTCTGCTGGAAGACCAGTTGTTTGACTGATTACTAAATCTTCCATTGCACCTAACATGCTAACGATAGCCAATTGCCTATCGATTTTTGGAACTGGGATTAAGACTGATTTAACGATCTCGGCGTTTAAATTAGAAACAGATCCCGAATTTGACTTTTGGTTAAACTCATTTTGAATGTGTTTGGATTGAAGAATGTAGTACAGAAAATCAGAGACTAGATGTTCTTGAAAATTGCTAATTGCTAACCAACCGTCGTGAATGCAACCTTGAATCTTGGAAATGTAAGGTCTGCCGAAGCTCATCGAGTTTGAAAGAATGAAGTCTCCAGGCTCTATTTTTCTTGATTTCTTAACGCCTTCAACGGAAATTCGTTGTGCAGTTTGAATAATGTATCTTTCGTTGATGTCTGTGTCACCGATCTTTATCCAAGGCACTGCATCAACATCCTCTGAAAGGTATTTTTCAATGGGGCGAGGCGAAGCTCCTCTGACTATCGTTGCAAGACTTCCAAATGGGATCCAATCACAGTTAGACTTGAGTTCCGAAACAAATCGATCTCTAAAAAAATCAAACTGTTTCTTTCTGGCATCCAATTCAGTTTTTAGTGAAGATTCTAATTCCGAAAAAGTGTCTAAAATTTTTACTATCTCATACTGAATTTCCATTGGCGGGACAGGGACTTTAATTTCAATAAGTTTGGATCTATTCAAGCTTGGTATTCCTGCACCAGTTTTCATTGCTTGAATATTAATTTCTCTCGCCTTAAGGAAATAGTATAAAAAGCGTGCATTTATGAAATTCTGTTTGGGTTTGATGACAAATAAATGTGCGCCTGCCCAAAATTTAGTATCCATCCATGTAACGAATCCGGCAGAAGCACCGCCTTGGCTAATTACTGTGGTTTCCGCCTCATTGTTGAATTCGTGATAGAAACCCGAGGGTGATATTCCTCCATTCATCACCGGATACTTTCCACTTTGACTCAATAACTCCTTATTGAGCTGATCACCAGTAATTACGGAAGCAATCAACTCCAGGGAAGTAAATGGCATCCCATCTGGACAAAGCTTGGCAATTAGATTTTCAATTTTGATCACTCTGTTTCACCTTCAAGAGACTTTATAATTTTTTCGACTGATTTACGAAGTTTATTTTGATTTAGAACGATCTCATAAATCGACTCGTTTAGTGACTTAATATCAATAATTTCTCTCGTATCCTCATCCGCAACATAGGAACTCACTGAAAGCAGATATTTTTTTTCTTTGATTTCCTGGTGGGAGACAACTCTAGAAAGATACTCTATGTCTTTTCGAGCTTTGAAATTTTCAATAATGATCTTTATGTCATCCTGGCGAAGTTTATTCTTATTTCCTATTTTAATAAATTGTCGTTCTGCATTAATAAAGAGAACGTCGTTTGCCTTTCGGGATTTCTTGAGAATGAGGATGCATGTTTGAATAGGAGTTCCGAAGAATAGATCTTTGGGAAGTTGGATTACAGCGTCCACGTAGTTGTTATCTACTAAGTACTGACGGATGGTTTGCTCAGCTCCTCCGCGGTAGAGAACTCCGGGAAATTCAACAATGGCTGCTGTGCCATTGGTGGCTAACCAGTGGAGGATGTGCATGGTGAAAGCCAGGTCTGCTTTGCTCTTCGGGGCTAAAACGCCTGCGGGGGAGAAGCGTGGATCATTAATCATTAAGGGATTGGCATCGCCATCCCAGTCAATTGAGTAAGGCGGATTAGAGACGATGGCTTCAAAGGGTTGATCATCCCAGTGGTAGGGATCGGTGAGGGTATCTCCGTGGGCGATCGAGAATTTCTCGTAGTTGATGTCATGGAGGAACATGTTAATGCGGCACAGGTTGTAGGTAGTGATGTTAATTTCTTGGCCGAAGAAGCCGTTTACAACCTTGTCTTTGCCGAGAACTTTGGCGTATTGCAGAAGGAGCGATCCTGAACCGCATGCCGGATCATAGACTTTATTGACCTTAGTTTTTCCGACCAAGGTTATGCGAGCTAGAAGTTCAGATACCTCCTGAGGAGTGAAGAATTCTCCACCAGATTTACCGGCACTAGATGCGTACATAGTCATCAGATATTCGTATGCATCACCGAAGGCATCTATGGTGTTAGAGGAGTAATCGCCTAGTTGGAGATCTCCTACCGCGTTAAGGAGTTTAACCAGGCGCTCGTTACGCTTGATGACGGTGGGACCTAGTTTATTGGAGTTGATGTCTAGGTCGTCAAAGAGGCCTTTTAGATCTAGCTCACTGGGAGTTCCGATAGCCGAGGCTTCAATGTTTCTAAATACTCGCGAGAGAGTTTCGTTGAGGTTTGGATCTTCAGCGGCTGTGGCTTTGATGTTTACAAAGAGTTCGCTTGGAAGGATGTAGAAGCCTTTTTCAGCGACAGTTTCTTTGCGAGCGATGTTTGCTTTCTTGTCATCTAATTTCGTGAAATCAAAGTCTTTCTTACCGGCAGCGATTTGATTGGTGTTGATGTAGTTGGTGAGATTTTCAGAGATGAAACGATAGAAGAGAAAACCGAGAACGTACTGCTTGAAGTCCCAACCATCCACACTTCCGCGAAGCTCGTTTGCGATTCGCCAGATGGTTTTATGGAGCTCATCTCTTTGAGTGTTGTCCAAGTTGTAAAGCCTCTCTAACTATCTCTGACGTGAAGGGTCAAGCCCACAAGCTTTTCGTCCCATTTGAGGTGGCCTCCTAAGCCGTTAAATAGAACACTTTGGTGTGAGGCGAGATTAGCGGGAATCGAGGACCTTTTGACTAGATTTGCGTCTCGATTTATGCGATGGGGTGCTAACAGCGGAATCTTGTTGTCATTAAGCGAATTGGTAGTTATCCGAATTTTCGCGATAATTTTTTCAACTACAATCGAACGAACGATAAAGAAGAACTACCTGACACTCCTTAATACCGCAGTTACCTTGCCCAATATCTCCGCGTTATCTGCAGGGATTGGGGCGTAGATTTCATTAGCGGGTAGGAGCCAGTAGTGGCCATCCTTCTTGGAGAAAGTTTTGACTGTGGCTTCGCCATCGATCATTGCCGCGACTATCTCACCCTTTTCAGCATTCTTCTGGGAGCGGATGACGACGTAGTCGCCGTCGCAGATTGCAACGTCAATCATGGAGTCGCCAACGACCTTCAGCAGGAAAAGTTCGCCTTGGCCTACGAGGGACTCGGGGAGTGGGAAGACCTCTTCGATGTGTTGTTCGGCGAGGATTGGACCACCGGCAGCGATACGGCCCACCAATGGGATATTGACGGTCTTTTCGGGCTTAATGG
>Ga0208872_1002360_pt1 | contig 11021 bp, 9 predicted proteins | sample CryBogCBH12Aug08_FD_185508 | JGI IMG/M metagenome (GOLD analysis project Ga0208872, IMG submission 185508) | Freshwater microbial communities from Crystal Bog, Wisconsin, USA - CBH12Aug08 (SPAdes) | ecosystem: Environmental > Aquatic > Freshwater > Lake | place: Crystal Bog, Wisconsin, USA... | reverse complement strand
ATCGGCGCTGGCCCCGCAGGACTTTCCGCGGCCTATCACCTACGTCGCCTTGGCCACCAAGTAGTTGTGCGCGATGCCACCCACCAACCCGGCGGAATGATGCGTTACGGAATCCCTAAGTACCGCTTGCCCCGCGAAGTCTTGGATGCCGAAATCAACCGCATCAAAGATATGGGAATCATCTTCCAACTCAACACCCGCGTCGATGACGTGCACGACGCTCTAGAAGAAGGCTTCGATGCCGTCTTCATGGCGATCGGCGCCCAACTTTCAAAGCGCACTTACATCCCTGCCGGCGAATCTGCTCGCATCTTGGATGCTATCCAAGTCCTGCACCATTTCGAAGATGGCCAGAACCCACTCTTGGGTCGCAAGGTCGTCGTCTATGGTGGCGGCAACACCGCGATGGATGTCGCCCGTACCGCAAAACGCCTAGGCGCCGAAGAGGCGATCATCGTCTATCGCCGCACCCGTGATAAGGCACCTGCCAACGATCAAGAGATCGAAGAGGCGCTCGAAGAAGGCATCTTGATCAAGTGGCTATCGACCGTTAAGTACAAGGGCGAAGATGACATGATGATCGAGAAGATGGAGCTCGATGAGAAGGGCTTCCCTCAACCCACCGGCGAATTCGAAACCCTCGAAGCCGATTCACTCATCCTTGCCCTTGGACAAGAAGTTGATTTCAGTCTGCTCGGCAACAACGTCGACCTCGACGTTAAGAGCGGTGTCATGGATGTCGATGCCAACATGATGACCAGCCACCCCGGCATCTTCGCAGGTGGCGATATGGTCGAAGGCGATCGCACTGTCACCACCAGCGTCGGCCACGGCAAGAAGGCCGCCAAATACATCGACGCCTGGTTGCGCCAAATCAAGGTCGAGCCAAAAGAAGACAAGGCACCAGTCTCTTTCGAAGAGCTCAACACTTGGTACTACACCGATGCTCCCCATGCCGTGCGCGAACGCCTCGATGCCACCAAGCGCATCAACGACTTCAGCGAAGTCGTCCAGGGCCTTGATGAATCCACCGCCCTCTACGAAGCCCGTCGCTGCATGTCCTGTGGCAACTGCTTCGAGTGCGACAACTGCTTTGGAGTTTGTCCCGACAACGCCATCAAAAAGCTAGGCCCCGGCCTTGGCTTTGAGATAGACCTGGACTACTGCAAGGGCTGTGGCATCTGCGTCAGCGAATGTCCGGCTAGTGCGATTGAGATGGTTTCAGACCTCTAGTCCGACCGACTGTCGGGCTCACCCGACACTCAGGATGAGGCTTTAAGCCATAATTGCCCCATGGGTAATGCAATCGCTTTAGCTCTCAACAACTTTGCCAACTTCCGTGGCCGAACCAAGCGTCAGGATTTTTGGCTCTTCTATCTCTTCACGGTGCTGATGACGATCCCGACATCGATCCTCGACCGTCTGCTCTTTAGCGGGCACACCTATATCGAAACTTGGGCAGGCATTTTCCTTTTCTTGCCGTCAATCGCCGCAGGTACCCGGCGCATGCATGATGTCAACAAGCGGGGTTGGTGGCTAATCGTTCCCTTCGCGAATCTCTTCTTCTTAGTGCAACCGTCGGGACCGCTTAATCGATTTGAGTTATGAGTCTTATTCGGCAAGTTGTAGGCATGGCCAGGGCCACGCACTTTGGCCCAACCGTTCTCGTAGTCTCGATCTCCTTCATACTCTCGATCACTCAATTATCAGCAGTTAAGTCTTTCTGGATCGCCGCAGCAATCCTCGCCGGACAATGCGTCGTGGGTTGGACCAATGACCTGATTGATCATCCGCTCGATCGTGCAGCTGGCCGGGTGAAGAAGCCGCTTGTCGGCGATTCCGTTAGTCCTAAGCAACTTCAACTAGGGATCGTCATCGCGCTAACGCTTGCCGTTCTACTTTCTTTCTTAGGTCCATTGGGAGTCAAGGGAGGGTTCTTGCACATGCTGGGCCTTGGCAGTGCAACGATCTACAACTTCGGAGCCAAGTCCACTTGGTTTTCGGCGGTGCCTTATGCCATCTCCTTTGGAGCGATGCCTTGGGCAATCTATTCGGCGGCTCACAAGAATCCGCCAGTCTGGCTAGTTACCGATTTCGTCTTGGTCTCAATGTCCTTTCACTTCTTAAATGTGATCAAGGATCTGGAGTGGGATCGAACTCAGGCGGTTCTTGGTTTCCCGCAGCGAATTGGTAAAAGAGCGAGTTTCGGAGTCGCTATAGCGTTGTTAGTAATCGCGAGCTCAGTCCTTTTCAGGCGTTAATGAGACTCAGAATCAAGCCAAACTGTTAAAGTAATCGCGGATGAGTAGCGCCATCAAGCCACGGCGAATTTCCAGAAAATCATCAAAATCCAATTCATACTCCAATACATCGTCTGGTATGGCATGAATTTGTAAATTCTTCAGGAGGGTTTGTTTGGAGGCGATTTCCCCGTATTTGACCTTACCGTTAGCAATTTGTTCAACAACTTCTCCAAAATATTTACCTGGAGATTTGTCCCCAATTGCGATATTGACGCCGCTCTCCGTGATTGCGTAATTGGCAATTTGGTTATATTTATTTTTCGAAAGACCTTGTTTCTTCAAATAATTTTTCGGATACAAATGGTGGATATCTCCCTTAATTCCAACCAGGCTCTCAACTGAAACATGTGCGGAGAGAAAGCCTTCAGCCTTTGCCTTTATCTGGGAAGCAACAAATACATTCCAATAAGGGCTTCCTGTGGATGTTGTTACGAGCTCTTCAGGTAGCAAACTTTCCCAAAACGACTTAGACATTGAAGAATTAACTACAGCGTCAAAGTATCGCTCGAGACCTTGGGAGTTGATTTGTCTTATATCTTGATCAATTTGTGATTCTGTCGAACCCGAGTATCGTTGCGTGAGGAGCGACATGACAAACCACTGTCTCACTAATGCGTCAAGACGATTACTTGGGATTTTGTTCTTCCTCCCGTGGAGATAAACAATGTAGGCCATATTTATAGCGTTGTTTCCCGACATTAAGTCACTTGAGATGAATCCTGCAGATTTCAGGATCATGACAAAATTCTTAAAATTGGTTTCATTGATGAAACGCTCGATGCCAATTTGAAGTGACCGGAATGAGCTTTCGACTATCTCTTCCTCGTAAGCTTTTGTTTCAAAATTTCTTCCAGAGAGCAAGGCGACTAAATCCTCAAGTTTTCCTCTTCCAAATTCTGAGGTGAACGCAACACGAAGCATGTCGGTGTAACTTGGATCGTAAATGTCGTCTACAAAATCAGATGCCCATTCAATTTTTGAGAAAAATGCTTCATCCGCAAACGCTTTATCTACGGTCCGTATTTTGGCAAGAAATTCTGGCGACACGGACAAATGGCAAAAATAGTCAATTGTTTTCCTCAGCAAATTGCCACCGTTTGCTTCGTTTGAAGCAATCTTGGACATGGCGAAATCTGCTTGAGAGAGCTTGGTGCCAGAATTGTTGACACGTATAAATACCTCAGTGACAGTATTAATATCAAGATTTGGCAGAAGATCTATCACACCTATTTGATTGTTTAGAATGCCGCCGAGGTTCTTTAGGGCTTCAGGCACACGTTCTTGATCGCACTCGGGATTTGATTCTAAGTATTCCTTCGTAATCTTAAACAAGTTTGAAGAGCTCTTAAAGAAAGTTGAAATGTCCGGAAGCCATTCTTTTGCGGTTTTGTTGGCCGGGTTTGAAACTTCGAAACTTTCTGTTTGAGGATTGAAGGCAATTTTAATGCGAGTGAGCTCGTAGTCCTTATTAATGACTTGAATGTCCTGGATTGCTGCCATCAGCGCTGTCACTCTTTGCTGACCGTCTATAAGAATTTTCTTGCCGAAAGCGGTAGTTCCGTCCTTTAAGCGTGTAGAAGGGTTTTGCCAGGTAATTAAATAGCCAACGGGGTAGCCCCTATACAGGGAGTCCAATAGGTCCCGCACCGCGCTTGCGTCCCACACAAATGGGCGTTGAATTTCCGGAATAGCGATCTGATTCGACTCGACCCAATTTAATATGTTGCCCACAGTGTGGGGCGTGACTGAATACTGCTGAGTGGACATAGTCAATCCGCCTTAGACTCGTTGAAAACGATCGATGATTGAAATTGTATAGTTTGGCGTCACCAATCACGTGGTTTTATTGGGCTGGAATCAACCCTTTTCAAGGATGCTTGCTGATTCCTGGTCAACGGCAAAAAGGTCTACTAATCTAAACTAATGCTTGCCTATTTGGCGCCTAAGGCCCAGTTCTTGCGGGATGCTCCAAACATTGAGGATCACGTGAAAAATGCAGTTCTTAAGCACCTAAATCTCCGAGTCGGGCCAGCTGAGTACAACTCTTGGCGCAATTCATTGGGGAATGCGATGTTCCACGTTATGAATTCGGCCACTATCCCCGATGATGCGGCGGTAGCAGTGGAATATCGACTCAATGGTCGAAAGTTTCGAATTGATTTCATGATTGGTGGGACTGACTCTTTGGGTAATGAGTCGATCAGTATTATCGAGTTAAAGCAATGGACGGATATCAAATTCTCGGATTTGGGAGAGCACGTTCGGACGGTTGTTGGGGGAGGTGTGCATGACGAACAGCACCCTTCGTACCAAGCCTGGAGTTACCTGAGCCATCTCAGTAATTTCAATGAGTATGCCTACACGAATCAATTGAATATCAACGCGGCCGCCTATCTGCACAATTGCCAAAGCGATGTGGTTGTCCGTGACAGTAGATTCTCCGAACTCACTTCAAGAGCTCCGGTTTACATCAAGGGAGAAATTGAAGCTCTCCGATCCCACATTGCTGAAGTAGTTCACAGTGGAATCGGGATCGACCTATTCAAAGATCTAGATTCCGCGGTTATTCGCCCTTCAAAGCAACTCGCAGACGCTGTGGGAGGGATGCTCAAAGGTAACGAAGAATTCGTTTTGCTAGATGACCAAAAGACAGCCTTGGAGCGAATAATTCAAGCTACGAATGTTGCTCAAGATGGGCAGAAGCAGGTCTTGATAATTAACGGCGGCCCAGGAACAGGTAAATCAGTTATTTCCATAAATGCGTTAGCTCGCATCACCTCGGATCGCTTGAATGCTCGATACGTGACTCCCAACGGCTCGCCTCGCAAAGTCTACGAGTCGAAGTTAAGTGGCATTATTCCGGGGGATACCTTCAAGCACCTTTTTACAGGATCTGGATCTTTTTGGGACTCAAGTGAAGACGAATACGACGCTTTAATCGTCGACGAATCTCATCGCCTGACCATGAAATCAGGTTTTATGAAGAATCTTGGAGAAAACCAGATCAAAGAGATCATTAACGCGGCTAGAACGAGCGTCTTCTTTATCGACGAGGCACAAAAAGTAACGTGGGCTGACGTGGGAGAAATCGGTGCAATCGAGGAGGCTGCCAAACTAGCCGGGGCAAATGTGCAGCACCTGACTCTAGCCTCCCAGTTCCGCTGCGGGGGTTCAGATGACTTTCTTGCCTGGCTCGATGATGCGCTGGGGGTAAATCCGACCCAAGACCACTATTTTTCAACTGAGCGCTTCGACTTTCGAATCTTTGATTCCGTCAAAGAGCTAGAAGCGACGATCAGGGAGAAGAACAAGGAGGCAAACAAGGCTCGATTGGTTGCGGGCTACTGTTGGGAGTGGGAGAGCAAGAATGATCCTGAGAAATTCGACATCATCATTCCAGGAGAGAAATTCAGGATGAAGTGGAATTTGAACGCGACCAGTCAGACCTGGATTATTGAACCAAATTCAGTCAACGAGATCGGCTGTATCCATACTTGCCAGGGCTTGGAGGTCGATTACATAGGGGTCATTGTTGGAGAAGACCTGACCGTAGTCGACGGCGAGTTGGTGACTCACCCAGAGAAGAGAGCGAAGTCGGATAAGTCTCTGAAGGGTTATAGGAAGGCCCTAAAGGAGAGTCCGATTGAGGCAGAACTGAAGGCGGACGAGATCATACGAAACACCTATAGAACTCTGATGACAAGGGGGATGAAGGGGTGCTACATATATTGTGTCGATATAAAAACATCTCAGTACTTTAACTCACTCATGAGCCGCTCTTAAACTTCAATTTTTGAGATTGAGAACGAGAAAAAAGGATTCTTAAATTCAAATTAACGAATTTGGAAGGCGATTTCAGTTTGGGGATGAGTCACTCTGGGCCACTCTTGAAAAAAAGAGTCGCTCTTTCTTCCTCGCATACATTTTGCCTTTAGGAGTGAGACTCCAGGTGCGCGGCAAATCTGGAACTTTCTCGATATATCCTAATTTTTTCGATTTCGTTCTTTCCCAAGCAAGTCGATATTGGATATACAATTTTCCGTTTTCCATCCTGAACTCGAGAATAGGGTCACTCAGATTGAGTAAGACTGCCACGCCTCGATCAATTTCTCGGGCTCCCATTGGCCTCCCCTTATTTAGTAAGACTACCAACATCGCCCACTTTAGTAATGAAGGTTTCGGTAAGTTTTCAATCATTATTTCACTCACGGCCTCTCGAGTGCCTTCATAACGGACTTTGTAACGTGCCACATTAGGACAGGTGGCACCGCATTCCCCAAAGCAACATAATTGTGACTTCTTGTATCGGCGAGTTTAAAATTCTCCGGGAAAGATTGAAGCCGCGCCACTTCGCGTGGAGTGAACATTCGGTAACGCTGCTCTAATCTTAGGACAGGGTCGGTACTGTTTAGACTTACTTTGGCCAAGTGGGCCCCCAAGGTATTGCTTGGCTGCTCAGGCGATTGCACGCGGCCTTTGTTCATGTTCACGCTGTTCTTAGAATTTTGCATTCCTTGCACAGCCTTAGGGGAAAAATAATACTTTTCTTCGATTGAATTTTCAGGTTCAAGAAATTTACCCAGAGCAACAGGGCAGTCCATGGTTGTGGGCTTAGGAAAGGTAAATTTTTCATAGCAACGTTTGTTCTTGAATCCAACTATAAAAACGCGCTCTCTCTTTTGCGGGACTCCGTAGTGCGAGGCGTTAAGAAGTGCAAACTTTACAAAATACCCAGCTTTCTCGAACTCTTGAATAATGAGCGGAAAAGCCTGACCTTTATTTGCTGAGAGTAGTCCTTTAACATTTTCTGCAATGAAGGCTTTAGGCCTCTTCTCCTCTAGCATTCTTTTTAGCTCAAAGAAAAGTCTTCCCTTCTCGTCTTTGTATCCAAGGCGCTTGGGATTTTGAGCAACGACCGAGAAAGATTGACATGGAAAACCCCCGAGAATTATATCGACGCTCGGAATGTTCCTGGACTCTAATTTGTTAATGTCCTGAACAATTGATTCGTGTTTGAAATTGAGATTGTATATTTTCACAACCCTAGGATCGAAATCCGAGGCATGTACTACTTCAATTTTGTGGCGAGAGTAATATTTATCGTTGAATCGGAACCCTCCCTGTACCCCTAGATCCATTCCGCCGCACCCGGCAAAAAATGAGGCGACTCGCAAGCTAGACACTTATGAAATCGCTTCCGCTGTAGGAATAAGCACTTCTTCCCAAGCGCCAGAATCTTCTGTGTAAGAAATCTCTGCCCCGTTTCGGGGACTCATTGTTAGTGTTCCCTTACGTTCTTCTTCATAGGGATTATTAATCACGAACAATCTGAGTGCACCTTCTGAAATGATGAGGCGATAGACAAAATATGTATCCCCATGAGATCTTGCGGCGTTCCATTCATTTGGGGTCAGGGTGAAACTATTGCCGGTTAGCATGCGTTTACTTCTTGTTGTCTTCACTTCAATATATCGGTTCAGTTCAGCCATCTTCGCTTGGTTGAGTCCTTCGTATGACAAAATGTCATAACCAACACCAAAGTGATCAGGTATTTTTTTGACTTTGTTCGCTAGCTCCACTCGGTTCAATCCTCGCAACCGTAGAATCTCGTGATTGATTATGATGGCTTCTCCAGCCCTTCCTATGTCTCTCGCATCTCCTTCGAGCGCTTTCTTAAGTCCGGCAATGAGGTTATCAATTTCGACTTTGGTTTCAGCGTTTTCGGTAGCGAGGATACTAAGAATGTCCCCTTCGAATGCTTCCGATACTCGGTCTTCGTTGACAAACTGCAGCCAATCATCTTCGATTTCTGCGATCTCCTGCAGCGGCGGAATTCCGGCACCATACAAATGTTGGTATCCTTGAAATATTGGAGCTCGGTTCATGATTTTCAACGCGACATCGTTACCCTGTATTTTGAGGTGGTAAGAGTTGGTGTTTGATCGCTTGGTGAGAATATCCGCGAGTACCATGTAGTCCAAAATGTCCTGAGCGTAACGAACAACATCGCCAGTCTGATCGTAAGTGATGCGAGCTCTTCTATTGCTTAATATTTTTTGAGCGACAAATGCCGCGTCATGGGTTTTGAAAGCTGTTACGCGTAGATCATTAAACGCAAGAGAGGTTAGTTCGGCAGACGTCAATTCAAATTGTTTCTGGTCGCCCAGGAGCTTTTGTCCTTCAAGAAATAATTCAATAATAAATTTTGTGGGGTGAAACTGAACACCTGCTATGATTTGCTCCGCGATTTTGTTGGGTTTAATGTGACCGCCCGGATATTGGAAAGAGAATAAGAAATATCTGAAGAACTCGATCAAGTCTTCGTTCTCGGCAAGTAAACGTGCATAAAATCCAGGTTCTGAAATATTCCCTTGCGTGTTGATTAGTCCAAAAAGTGCAGGGATTTCAGTTCGCCAATTGTGGATCGTTTTCGCTGTCTTTAGAGAATTCCCAGGGTAGGCGCGAATCATCTGAAATAATTCGGCATCGTAATCGGAGGTTGGCTGACGTTCCAAATTTGAAATTCTTTGGCACATAAACAGCAACACAGACTCAACGTCAGATTTGAATCGCGGCCTCGCATGATGGAGACGAAAGGCAAATTCTGTAGGGATACTATAAATCATTAGGACTCGCATTCGAAGCTTCAATTAAATGGCTGTAAATGGCCTCACCTACAACCTTTGCCAGGAGAGGGGGCACCGCATTGCCAACTTGTTTATATTGACTGGTCTTAGATCCAAGAAAAATGAACTCGTCGGGAAAAGATTGCAATCTTGCAGATTCACGAACGGTGGGAATTCGGTTAAATTTATAGTGAAAATGATGTCTATGGCCCGTATCAATGGTTAACGAAGGCTTTTGACTTGAATATCGGGTCCAAGCAATATTCACTTTCCTAGTTGATTTGTATTCTTCGGGTAAATCCTTGTAGTTGCCGCCATCTGGAACCAAACTGATGATGAGTTTAGTTTGGTCAGAATGAAGCGTGATTTCGTGATTAAAGATACCCGGTGAATTCCGACGCATTAAATTCTGATACTCACTTTTGGCAGGCATAGAGTAGGCGGCACCGTCCGGCAGCGAAAACTCCGGTAAATCAGAAAGGGCATCCCAACAATTTATTTTCGTCTCCATGTCAATAGAAGTTGGTAGAGGAAAATTAAAATCGTTGTTAGATAGTGTTCCGACCAAAAAAAGTCTCCGCCTATTTTGGGGCACTCCATAATCTGAGGCGAGAAGAATTTTTCGATTCAATTTATACCCTAGCGAGGAGAAATCTCTTTCAATTTCTGTTATTAGTCGCCCACCATCCATAGAAGCCAGGTTCGGAACATTTTCCATTAAGAATACTCTGGGCATGATTTGAGCGACGACCTCGTAGAATCCTTTGTATAGTAAATTTCTAGGGTCGTTCGGATCTCTCTTACCGGAGATCGAAAAACCTTGACAGGGTGGACCCCCGAAAACCACGTCTACTTGAGGCAACGAAGACATAAATTTAGCGAGATCTTTTCTCCCAAGGTCTACTAATTCCGAGGATGATTTTGGGTGATTGTGATTAAAAGTTTTCAGGGCGTCCGCCCAATTATCCACGGCTAGGCTTGTAGTAATTCCTGCTCTTTCAAATCCATAAGACAGACCGCCGCAACCACTAAAGAGGTCGATAGCAGAATATTTAGTGATTCTTTTCAGTACCGTTCTGGTCGGTTCAACTTCTCGGAACCCTTGCTTTCGATCATCAAACAAGAGGGGCCGGGTCATTTCATCTCCAATAATATTCGTGAAGAAAGAGCTTAATTACGAGCATAACCCTAGAGGTTCAATCTGACATGCTTCTCTTGAAACACCGAAAAGTGATTAACTACCTAACACTCCTCAACACCGCAGTCACCTTCCCCAAGATCTCCGCATCATCTGCAGGGATCGGGGCGTAGTTGTCGTTGGCGGGTAGGAGCCAGTAGTGGCCATCTTTCTTGGAGAATGTTTTAACGGTGGCTTCGCCATCGATCATGGCAGCGACGATCTCGCCCTTGTTGGCGTCTTTTTGAGATCGGATCACGACGTAGTCGCCATCGCAGATGGCAACATCGATCATCGAATCGCCCACGACTTTCAGGAGGAAGAGCTCGCCTTGCCCCACTAGGGACTCTGGGAGTGGGAAGACCTCTTCGATGTGTTGCTCGGCAAGGATCGGACCACCGGCGGCGATACGGCCGACTAGGGGGATGTTGACGGTCTTTTCGGGCTTGATGGAATCTGCGTCGTTGGGGTCGGTGATCTCAAAGGCGCGGCCCTTAGCGGCGTCTTTGCGGATAAATCCTTTTTCGACCAGGGCTTCGATCTGATACTTAACGGAGGCGGGGGAGGCGAGGCCAGCTGCTTGGCCGATTTCACGCATAGATGGGGGATAGCCGTTGGTTTCGATCGCCTTCTTGATGACATCCAGGATCAACTGTTGGCGGGTGGTGAGGCCATTGTCATCGGGCGGGCCATCGGGCAGTTCGGAGACGGTTGTGGGGGCAGAAGGGTTAACAACGTCTTTCTTGGTCATGGATAAAGGGTAGGGCAAGAGGGAAAAAAAGTCGAACAAGTGTTCGAAATTTTCTTGCCAATGTCGGTGGGGGAATGTATTGTTCTTTTTAGAACAGGTGTTCGAATCCCCTCGAAAACCGTTTAAGTAAGTGAAGGAGCTTCCCCCATGGCTACTAAGTTAAC
>Ga0208872_1002359_pt1 | contig 11028 bp, 2 predicted proteins | sample CryBogCBH12Aug08_FD_185508 | JGI IMG/M metagenome (GOLD analysis project Ga0208872, IMG submission 185508) | Freshwater microbial communities from Crystal Bog, Wisconsin, USA - CBH12Aug08 (SPAdes) | ecosystem: Environmental > Aquatic > Freshwater > Lake | place: Crystal Bog, Wisconsin, USA... | reverse complement strand
ACCTCCAAAAGAAATGGTCCCAGCCGAACCAGTTCCTAAGGAGCCACTATTAGAAACTATGACAGATCCACCATTGAGATAGTTAATGCCACTGTAGCTATTAGAAGCGGATAAGGTTAAGACACCGTTACCTGTCTTTGTTAAGGTACCGGTTGTATTAGAGATTGCCTTACTGATGGTGATGTTGCCAGTGCCGATAAAAGTCAGATTCGCTGCACTACCAGTGATGGCATTACCAGTAGCAGGATTAACTGTTAAGACACCAGCGACACTACCAATAATAGCTGCTGCATTTAAGGTAATCAGACTATTGATCGCATTACTACCACTGGTATTGGAGATAGCACCAGTTGAACTTACCCCTACACCACTTATACCTAGCGCATTAGTGATCGTAATTCCACCGGATAAAGCTAAAGTACCACCACTAGCTACAGTTACCACTGAGGTGCCAAGAGCACTATTATTACTAATAGCTAAGGTGGCAGTATTGCTAATGGTGGTGGTACCAGAGTAATTACTGGTACCACTAAATGTTTGTACTGCAGCGCCAGATTTAGTAATCGCCACTGGACCAGAAATTGCACCAGAGTAATTTGGCGTACCGGAAGTATTAGTTAAGGCTAAAGTATTGCCTGTGGTGGTACTAATATTACCGGCACCAGATAGACCACCAGTAATGCTAATTGCTTTACTAGTTCCAGTTTCTGTAATGCCACTTGCGAGGGTTACACCTGAACCTGTTGCTGTGAGAGAGATGGCATCTGAAGCATTAATTCCACTGATACCATTTACTGTTCCAATAGCAAGAGCTCCACCCGTATAAGAAATACTTGTTACACCGGTAGTGCTTGCTAAGGTAGTCACCACATTGCTAGCGTTAGTAAAGCTATATGGCACAGCGCTACCGTTCAACAGTAAACCAGCCGCTGTAATGACACCTGAAACAGCAGTATTACCAGCGAAGCTGACAAACCCACTAGCATTAATATTCGGTGACCAACTAATGCCGCTCGGAGCTACAGCTAATCGAGTAGGATCAGCCACTGCAAATACGGGCGGCGATGAATTCGCTGCATTCACAAAAACGGTGCCGCCAGTGGCTGTTGGAGTCAGTGATGCACCCTCAAAAATAATGTTTCCAGAGGTCACAAGGATATTGGATGAGCTTGCTCCATATATTGCGTAATAACCACCAGATGCTGCGCCTGAATAACCCGCTAAAATCATATTGCCGCTGCCCCAAGTATTAAGAGCTGGGAGGCTAGTAGCAATATATAAACCATGACCAGCCACAGAATATCCAATCATGGTGAGGTTTGTGTAAGCATTAACATAGCCATTACCGGAATCCATCATAAGTCCTCCGCCGGTAGCTGAGCCACTGAGATTTGCCCCACTAATCGTGACAGAGCCTAGCAATGCCGCAACAGGAACACGCATGTAAGTGGCATACCAAGTTGAATTGTTATTAATACCGTTTAAGACAACATTCCCATTGGTAGATGTAATTCCGTTATTGCCAGCGTTATCCAAGCCTAAATACAAACCTATTCCGGACTGATCGGTACCGCTAATCGTTACGTCATTTTTTGCTTTAATGGTTACAGTTCCATCGCGCAAAGCAAACCCACCACTTGGATAGCCCGGGGATCCACCCCATGGACCATATGACTGATTAGCTAAGCCTGTCATCGTAATAGCGCCGTTATAACTTTGCGCGACTTGACTACCACTATAAAAAATAATTCCGTAGGCCCCTCCACTTCCGCTGGGGCCGTTCACAATGGCATTGCCAGTCATGCTGATATTGCCATAAGCCCTGATTTGTAATGCAGCGGTAATAAGCGCAATCCCTGCCCCAGATGCACCGACATATAAACTCGCACCATTAATAGTGATATTTCCGCCAGCCGTCGAAGAACTTGGGGTAACTAAATTATTGAAAGAAGAGATGGCGCCACCATTCCAATACACTCCCCATCCCGCACCTGTTGCAGCACTCGTAGGGTTCGTTGTAATAGGATTCGCGCTTGCAAATGATAATGTTGCATTACCTCCTGACGTAAGCGTCCCCATGGCAGTGGTATTTGCACTGACTAAATTGGTGATGCTTGTATTGACGTTACCCAAGGTTGGCGTTGCGCCAGATAAGTAAGCGCCTTGAATCGTAATGTTTCCAGTACCAGCAGTATTGCCGAGCGCAACAATAGCTCCACTACTGCTATCCGCATACACCCCAACGTTATAGGCACTAAAACCCGATAAAATAATGTTGCCATTTGTTGAGTACAACATGGCATTCGCTATGCCGCCATTACTAATACTATTGTTTGTAGCAGCAGAATTCAGATACATACCATTGCCATTGGATGTACCACCCACACCAATCAAATTAATATCATTTTTGGCGTTGATATATCCAGTGCTCTGATCAAGAATAATTCCTCCACCAGGTCCAGCGGCATTGATAGTGACAGAGCCCAAAGTAGCAATCACTGGCATGCGAATATAAGCTGCATACCAACCGTTAGTAGCTGTGGTAATTGCATTAATGGCAACATCGCCAGCATCAGACTTAATGTAGCCAGTTGAATAATTCCAATACACAGAGTAAAAAGCGATGCCTACTGAAGTGTTAGCATTGATTGTCAGATTATTCTTTGCCTGAATAATCACATTCGTATCGTTTATTTGTAAAGCATGATAACCCTGCGTATTCATCACAAGACCGCCACCAGTAGATTGCAATTTATATCCAGCAACCAATGTGGTACCAAGTGAAGCTGTTCCACCGCTCGCGTTAATGATGATGTTACCACCCACGATGGTTGAGGTGCCCCCAAAATAGACCGCAGCATAATCTGTGTTGTAACTAGAAACACCGGTAATATTAAGTGCCCCACTCACGGTACTAGTGGTAGAGATCGTTGCAGTATCTTGTAGGTATACCCCGATATATGGGCTGGCATTTCCCGTATATGGAGTACCAGTAATACTAATAGCTCCAGAGCTCACATAAGTAGTTGTACCGTCACCGAGTTGTTTGATTTGACTGCTGCCTACTATGTAAGTTCCAGTAGTAGAACCTGTTGATCGACCATTTAGGGTAATAGTTCCAGTAAAGTTTGATTGAATCGTTGCACTCGATACTTCTATACCAATACCCAAAGTGGTAGCGGTAGTATTGCCCAGCCCTTGTAAATTAATATTTCCACCGACAGCGGAGCCAGTTGCATCTATGTTTTTCGAAACCCAGATACCGACATTATTAGCACCGTCTCTATTGGTATTTCCGCTAGCGTAACCACTCAGGCAAGAATAAGCAGCAGCACAACCTGCAGTGCCATCTTTACTGCCGCCGCTGATGGTGATGTTGCCACCATAGGATGAAAGAATTCCTCCAACCATCACCCCGCCACCGCTTGTATTGTCAATATCAGAGTAAAGGTAGATATTTAATGTCTTATTTGTTGCTCCTGAAATAGCAGCATTGACAAGCACATTGCGCGACGCCTCTAAATACAAACTCTGACCGGTTGTACCACTAGTAGTCATTGTTCCGCTAACAGTAATGTCTTTATCAGCAGCAACTGTTGTAATCGTACTGGTACCGCTTAGGGTGCTGCTACTAATTCCTAAGCTTTGAGTAGTGGATAAGTTGACACTAGCATTTATTAATTCAATATTATTAAAGTTATTGCTAGCATTATTTGCTATAAAGCTGCCGTTATTAAATGAAATTTTATAACTGCTAGCAGCGATACTATTGATAATAGTGATACTACCCGGTGTAGCGCCTAAAGTTCCAAATGTAGTAGGGCTATTTAGTGTCATCGAGATATTACCCATCGTTGCATTGGATGATGAGCTATTGATCAGAGCGCCACTTTGAGCGCCTGTTCCATTCAGAATAATATTTTGGTAATTCATGGACGCTTGACCATTAAGATCATATGAACCGCCATTATTCACAGTGACAGTGGAAGCTCCAAGACCTCCAAGGCCTGTTCCTGAACCATTTAATTGAATACGGCCGCCATTAATCGTAGATGTTCCATTAAATGATCCTGAACTACTGAGTTGAATGGCCCCAAGCTGTGCAGTAAGGCTTGTCACCCCATAACCATTTGCGCCCGCTGACATTGCAATAGGCCCAACTGTGGATGTGACATCCGATGGTAGGCGAAGAAAGTTAATTCCTAAATAGTTACCAGAAATGTAATTTGCGCCAGTTGCCTGCGCTGTAATATTAGATCCAGACTGTGCAAATTGGATAGTCACTTCTTTTGTATATCCACCATCCAACAGTTGATATTGAACAGTAGCAGTATTGGCGGTCGGATTATAAGCATACCAATAGGCGGTTGGTACGACCGGTGCTCCGCTAATGTATGCGCCCTGCATCGTGCCACCAAAAGAAATAACGTCAGCCAAATTAATATTGCTAAATGCAGTAGTTGCACTATTTAAAACAAAACCAGTAGAAGACGATACTGTTTTGCCATTCATAATGAATGTGCCATTACCATTCATAGCGCCAAGCGAACACGGTGCACTAACCGCACAGCCGTAATTCAAGGTGAGCGTACCATTATTAAAAATCTGTCCACTTCCCAGGCTAAAACCAGTACTAGTCGAGTTACCAATGACTAAAGCCGCGCCAGTATATATACCGGTATCCCCGGTATAGCTATTAGAAGCAGATAAAGTTAAGACGCCGTTAGCAGCTGTACTTGAGATCCATAAACCGTTACGACCTAAAATTGGTAAGGCAGAAGCCCAGGTCACTAATTGACCGTTAACATCAACTAAATAATCTTGATTAATAGCGACAGCAAATCGATTAGAGAAGTCAGTCGTAATACCTGAGTACTTTAGGGTGCCACCACCAAAGGAAATAGTGCCTGATCCAAGGGCCGCACCATTGCTTACAGTGAGAGTACCGCCGCTAATATTAGTAGTCCCAGAGTAGTTACTGCTACCACCTGATAAAGTTGTAGTACCTCCGGTAATAGTCAGATTAGCAAGCGTGCCGTTAATCGCACCACTAAAGTTACCGGTACCACTCAGACTTAAAGTCTTGCCACTAGCAGAAGTGACTGTGCCGCTTCCGGTTAAAGCCGTAATCGCTGCTGAGCTAGTAACTGCACTGATATTTAAAGTACCGTTATTTACCACGCTGGTACTGCTAGCAATAGCACCACTACCGGTTAAGGTTAAAGTTGCGCCACTGTTAATGGTGGTAGTACCGGTGTAGCCATTATCAGCAGATAGAGTTAAGGCGCCAGCGCCTGATTTTGCCAGACTTAAACTTGAACTAATAACGCCTGAAATACTGCTTGATCCAGCAGTACTAATTGTGAGAGTGCGAGCGCTGGTAGCAGTGAAGCTCACGACGACGATACCTGCTGCACCAGCGCTACCGTTCCTATTGGTAAAATTGCCACCGCCTCCCCCGCTACCAGAATTCAGGGCGCCAGCTATCGCTACAGAATCACTTGCAGCGCCGGTTCCTCCAACCCCGCTTCCTCCTGCTGCTGCAGCTCCACCAAAAGCAGCGCCAGAACCACCGCCACCGCCTGCTCCGTAATAAGCCGTACTTCCAGTAATTGATGATGAAAGGCCAGCACCTCCAACCCCCCCTTTCATTGAGACACCAGTATTTGCTGGACTTCCGACTTTGGAGTAGTTATCCCCGCCTTGTCCACCAATTCCACCTGCACCACCGCCACCACCAAGCCCACCGTTATTCTGCCCGCCCGCGCCACCAGCAAATCCTTGAGCTGCACTAATTCCTGCACTAGCAACACTTTGTGAAGTGCTTACTGTATAAGTTCCGACTCCACCTGAGCCTGAACCTAAAGCAGTAATTAAAGTTCCAGGAGTTATACCCGCTCCACTAATAACGGTACCAACATATAAGATCCCTGAATTAACAGCTGAAATAGTTAAAGTCGTTCCAGAAATACTACCTGTTAAGGATCCTGTAATGGTTGCAGCATATCCAGTGTTGGTACCGGTGTTTTGAATATTTGAAGCACCACCACCAGAAGCACCAGATGATCCAGGAGGCGATCCTGTGAAATTATTTGATACCCCAGCTCCGCCGCCAGCTGCTGAAATACCAAAAGCAGAGCTTGCTGTTCCGCTTGAACCGCCTGAACTTGTTGATGTGCCTCCACTACCAACGACAATTGAATATGAGCCAGACAATGTTGTCGTTGATGATATGACTGCACCACCACCACCACCACTACCATAGTTATAACCACCGCCGCCACCACCACCCACCACTAAATAAGACGCAGAAGTTGAAACTCCTGGAGTCCAGGTATATGTTGTAGTTCCATTCCAAGATAAAGTTCCTGCGTTTGATAGGACTGTATTGGTATAAGAACCTGCAGAACTGACTAATAATCCATTTAGGTTATATGCACCGCTTCCCAAGAATTGAAGGATCTGATTTGTTCCTGAGCTATTAGTCACTGCGCCGTTAATCACTACCCCACCGGTTGTTGCAGTTAAGGCGACATCTGCACCAACAGTAATGGGGCCGTTATAGGTTTGCGTTCCAACTGTTGTTACTGCAGCATTAAGATAAATATTGCCGCCTGAATATACCGTCAGGGTAAGCGTTCCAGTTCCAGTTGGCTCATTAATCGCAGAATTGATGTAAACACTATTTGTAGATCCAGTGCCGTTTGTACAAGCTACCGAGCAGGTTGGCGTGGAATTGGTGGTAGTAAGCGTAACGTTAGTGTTGGCATGCAATGCATTCACAATTGTTGTCGCGGTCGCCGAATCAATTGTGATATCAGTCGGGTCTATCAGCCACATTCCACCTCTACCCGCATTAATACTGGCTAATAGATTGATGGTTTGGCCTGATGTTTCAATAAAGCCACCTTGTTGGTTGCTTAGGTTTGGATCTTGTTGGTAGGCGGTGATAGTGGTGTAGCTATCAATGCTTGTGACCATAGAAAAAGGCAATGTGCCGTTGCTTGCATCATTGCCTATTAATACTTTGCCACCTTGGGTATACCCGTTTGCGCTGATATTGGAGTTTGCAATTTGGGTATTGTTGGTAGCGGATAAGCCAATGCTGCCACCACGGCCGTTTGAGCCGTTAGTCTGAATGATGGAATTCGCAATATTCACATCACCAATTTGGGTGGTAATCGTGAGTGATCCGCCATCGGTAGTGCCGTTTGCTTGAAGTAGTGCTTGATCAAAATGGATATCGTTTGCTGCAGTGAGATTGATGGTGCCTCCCCTGCCATTGCCACCATTTACCTGAATTACTGCGCTATTCCAGATGGAATCATTGGCTGCAATAGTCACTTGACCACCTTCATCACCGCTTGCCTCTATGAGTGCACCTGTGTTTAAAGTGATGTTATTGGCCTCTAATTTGATCTGCCCTGCCACTTGCCCGACCCCATTTGCCGACAATCGGCCTGAGATATAGATCGCCTGGGCTAGCAATTGGATGGCATTACCCAGTGATCCTGGGTTGACGTTGCTTAAGTAATTGCTGGTTTGGATACTGCCTTGGGCATAAATAGTCTGTGCCTGAACCGTCACTTTGGACGCATTAATCGAGCTACCCACGTTCAAATAAGCGATCGAAGAGCTGATAATCACGTCTAAGTTTTGACCGCTAATGTTGGCATTGAGGTTAAAAATGCCTGCCGAAGTGAGGGTCAAGGTGGTGTAATTTGTTCCTAATTTGAGGATATCTGCCCCACTGGCAATCGTCAGATTGCTGGTTCCGCTCTGAGTACAGGAGCCAATTGGGCATGCAGTTGTGTCGTTTGTGACTGCAATGGTCACATTGCTATTGGCTAAAACTGTCGAGATTAGGCTTGCTGTAGAGGCATCAATTGTCAGATCAATCGGGTCTAAAAGCCAAGTACCTGCTTTGCCATTAGTTGCTGAGGTGTTGATTTGAGCTTGGGGAGCTAGCGCCACAGTCCCTTTAGAACTGGTCTCAATAAAGCCCCCATTACCTGAAATCGACCCGCCTATAGATTTAAGGATGCCCGCCACTGTGGTTTTGAGCTCTGACCAGATGGCAATACTGCCCCCATTACCAGCCTGAGTTGCTGAGGTATCAATCAAGGCATTCTGTTCTACGCTTACTGTTTTTGCTAGTTGGCCGCTACTTGCAGCCTGATCTGCATTGGCTTTGATCGCTGTTTGTATAGGGGTATTGGCTTGCGTATTTAGCTGACTACCGCCAGAAACCTGGGTGTTCCCAAGCCCAACGTTAACCTGACCACCGGCACTTGCCCCAGTGGCGCTTGTTCTGGAGTTGGTCGCTAAGGTAATGTCCGTTCCGACGAGGTTGACTTGGCCACCCTCTCCGGTTTTGCTATTGGCCGTGACCTTTCCGGCTTGGTTGACCGTATTGGCTACTAGCTCAATCGAGCCCCCGTTGTTCACCAGACTGCTGGCTGAGATTCGGCCGGTGTTTTTAATGACTGTAGCCATGAGCTGATTTGCTGATCCGGCGGCAATCACTACTAGACCGCCATCGACCTCAACCACCCGCTTATTTTCGATCAGACCTTGGTAGGTCGCTTTGTCGACTTTGAGGCTCATCAAGGAATCACCCTTGAAGTCCAAGGTAATTTGTTCGCCAGATCCTAAGGCAATCGTGCCCAATCCTTTTTTGGCCAGCAGGTATCCGTTATTGCGTACTTCCGGAGCCAAAAGTGCAATATAGCCATTATCAACATTGGTTTTGATCGTGCCCTCATTGATCACTGCACCAGTACCATTGCCCTTAAATGTGCCTTTGCCATCCATAAACTCCTTATCGGAGATATTGAGAGTCGAAGCCACTACTCCAGCAGCATCAATTTGAGCACCTTTGCCAAAAGTCACCCCATTTGGATTAACAAAAATCACTTGGCCATTTGCTTTGACAGCACCATCGATCATGGAGGCAGTTGCACCAGTCACTCGATTGAGTGTTACTGAACTTGGATTGGGTTGATTAAAATTTACCGTTGCATTTTTGCCGACGTTAAAACTATCCCAATTGATTACTGCACGTTGTGAAGATTGATTCACATTCATGGTTGCAGAATTTGCAGTTTGTGTTTGTGAAACAAAGGCACTGCCTGCAATTACTTTTGCACCGGTTGGTAAAGCATTCGGTAAATTTGGAACTGCTGGATTTGCAAAAACGGGGTTAGAAAATAGTGATGCCCCAATTACAAAACTGGCAACTGTAGCGATCCATCTGAAAGAACTCTTTTGAGTGGATTTTTTAGCGGTAAATTCTGGGCACTGCAAAAAGATAAATTGCCCAAAAAAAGTGGCGTATTTTTGCTTTAAATAGGGGTCTTTGGTATTGCGGGCTGAGTTTGTTTGCTGATGATTTTCATCAGAATTTTTGGTCCAGAAAAAATTATCTAAACCGAACGCTTTCATGTGAAAGCTGATAATTAAAAAACAAAGTATTCATATTCTTATCAATGAATTATTTCTTTACTAATGCACCAAAAATGATTGAATTTGAATCTCATTATTTGGCTAAAAAATGGATTTGATCTAGATCAAATCCAATGCCTCATATTAGCCTAAAAGCTAGTATGGTTCTAGTAATGATTACGATCGCCTGTAGAGCCTTTACTTATGTGGGGCATTTTTATGCCCTACTCTTAACTCAGGAATTTTTCCAAAATTTACCCAGAAAACAGTCTTTTTTGGGGGGAAGCGCTTCAGAGGAAATTCATCTCAATGCAGATGAGAAATTGCTGTGATTATTTAGATTTTAATGTCACGCGCAGATGATTTTGGTGCTTGATTTTGCGGTGGTGTTGCAGGTGGATTTTGCTTCTTTAATTTACTTTGATTAGCTTCTTGCATCACTCTATTGATCGATTGTTTTGCACCTAATAAACTAAAAGTATTCGCTGCAAATGCACCTGACTGAAGTGCTACTGCAAATCCAATGGTTTCGCCATTTTGCACACCCTTCATCACCTGATCAAAGGGCTCCAGAATCTGAAATAAATTACCGCCAATCAACGTGCACTCCATCCGAATCGCTGCAGAAATTGGTGGGCTATTCATCAGTACTGAGTACTTTTCTCCAGGTTGGCAACGCAGCGCTTGGTGAAGATAAAAGAGGCATTTATCTGTAGAGCAAAACATGCCAAACGAGGATTGAGGGCCATTAATGGTGTAGGCCTCGTTAACCTGACCACTTAAATCAGCCACCCAATTGAGATAAGCCACTTTTTCACCGGCTGTCGCTAGGCTAGAAGCTAGCAACAACAAGATGGTTGCTAAGCGTTTCATTGCACTATCCTGGAGGTCTCACGTAAACGCTTGATGACCTCATTCATATGCTGCTGAATGATCGCTTGTTTGAGTTGATTCTTGGAGGCCTCAAAACTGGCAATCTTGGCAGAGCGGGTGTCATCTAATCGCACAATCACCCAAGCATCCCCCACTTTGATAGGCGTTTTACTGAAATTTCCCTTAGTGAGAGATCCCATAGCATTGGCAACCGGTTGAGCCAATTGCTGAGGAGTAACCCAGCCCACTAATCCGCCCTGCGCTTTGCTTGCTGTATCCAGAGAAACCTCCTTTGCGACCTTAGCAAAGGATTCGCCTGCTTGGAGACGGTTGATTACAACGATGGATTCTGATTCTGAACGGAGTGCAATTTGGCTCATCTTGTATTGTGTTGCCGTATCACTACCGCCAAGAGCTTGCTTTTGCTTGTTGTACTCCTCTAAAAGCTTTTGGTCTGTGATCGGGTCTTTTTTTAAGTACTCTTCAATAAAAGCCTGTAAGTAGAGGTTTTGGCGCAGCTGGGTAATCTGATCTTCCAGGTCCACGTTCTTTTCAAGCCCCTGCTTCAATACTTCTTGCACAATCAACTGGCGATTGATGAGTTCATTCTTAATTGCTTCGCGTAATTGCGGCGTATCTTTTTGACCTTGCGCTACTGCTGCTTGCACATTGAGATCAGATAAGCCTTTAGTAATGGGCTGCCGTTTACGG
>Ga0208872_1002357_pt1 | contig 11037 bp, 12 predicted proteins | sample CryBogCBH12Aug08_FD_185508 | JGI IMG/M metagenome (GOLD analysis project Ga0208872, IMG submission 185508) | Freshwater microbial communities from Crystal Bog, Wisconsin, USA - CBH12Aug08 (SPAdes) | ecosystem: Environmental > Aquatic > Freshwater > Lake | place: Crystal Bog, Wisconsin, USA... | reverse complement strand
TTCATCAACCATCAGAAATACCTTGCTTGCGCCGCACTCTGCCACAACGTCAGGGAGCAATAGGGCCTTGCCTTCACCGAAACGAACCTTTACGGGCAGGTGATTATTGAACGCTTCAATGTTTTCCATGATTGCTCCAAGTCAGAGGGCTATGCGCGACCTATTCAATAACCTCATTTTAGGGGGCGAATGCAAAGTTATGACAGTCCATAACCCCCGTCGGCTGCAAGGATGGCTCCGTTCACCCAGCGCATATCGGGGCTAGCGAGCGCAGCAATGACAGTCGCGATCTGCTCTGGTTCGGCAACAGAGGGAATATCGAGATCGCTCTCAACGGGGGCTCGACCAAGATAATCTCTCAGCCAACTTCTACTGAGATCTGTACGTACCCCTCCAGGCATGATCGCATTGACGCGGACACCAGAATCTCGAAATTCCAAGGCCAGACCTTGGGTCAAATTATTAAGCGCTGCCTTCATCGAATCGTAAAGCTGATTCTGCTTCGCGGGGCGTACGGCATTCGTTGATGAAACGTTGATGATGCTTCCACCACTCACGGCTAAATGTGGATGTGCTTGCTGCGATAAGAAGAATGCAGCTTTAAGGTTGACCGCAAATATGAGATCCCAATCTGCCTCCACCACATCTGAGACGGGTTTATGACTTATCACTCCCGCACAATTAATGAGGAGGTCAATCCGTCCAAATAGCTCAACCGCTGTATTAATAATGTGTAGAGCCGAACTTTCGGATTCGCTTACATTCACACGCAGAAAGTGCACCCTTATCCCCGACGCTTGTAATTCGGCTTCAAGATTGTGCGGGTCATCCAGTCCCACGAGAAGTAAGTCGTAGCCGCGTTGGGATAAGACCTTGGCGGTAGCAGCGCCGATTCCGGTCGTTCCACCGGTGATGATGGCGAGTGGATGTGCGGGTTCAAAACCCTTGTCTTGCATCCTAAAATCATATAGGATTTTTTAGAACTAGCGAAGGGCTATCTGTGACCACTTCCAATTCCATGCCAAAGCTGACTGCAACAACCCGATCTGAGATTCCGGCATGGGCGATTCTTGAGCGCAAACTCATCGCCCTTATCGATGAATCCTCACTCGAATTCGCCGATCGCTACACCAACTCAGATAACACCCTGATCTGGCGCAGCGAATGGCCGGGCTTTGATGGATCAGATGATCCCTACGAAGGTTTTATGAACTTCACCCTTCACTACATCGTAGGTGGAGATCCAAGACTCGATAAGCGTCACCGAGAAATTTGGGATGCCATCACTTGGCAGTGGACTGAGTATGGACAGGTCGTCGATGAGTTCGATCAGGCCTACGACTGGATGCATCACGGAGAAGCGCTTCTTGGTTTCTATTGGTTCGCCTTAGCAAATCCCAACGTGTTGAAAGATCGCCAACGCACCAAGAAGTTTGCCGCCCTCTACACGGGTGAGAACACCAAGGTGGATAACTGGGATCCCGTTCATAAAATTATTAAAGCGCCGATTAATGGAAGTGGCGGCGCTCACTACATCCACACCTATGAAGATTGGGGTCCTAACCGTCAGATCCTTGAGGAGTACCTGCCTCCTTTTGAAGATCTGACGGGGCAAGATCCATATCAAAAGCGCACGCCTTGGCATAACGAAGAGATGTACAAAGAGATTCTTGAAAAAATTAATCAGCGGATGGGAATGGGCGATGTTCCAGTAAATCTCACTGCCACTGGTCTCGTTGCACATGCATATATGTATGACCATGATGAGAAGTACAAGACCTGGGTTTTGGAATATCTCGATGCTTGGAAAGAACGCACCGCTCAAAATGGCGGAATTATTCCTGACAACATTGGACTTGATGGTGCAATCGGTACCTACAACGAAGGCAAATGGTGGGGCGGATATTATGGTTGGCGCTGGCCTCATGGCGCCATGACAATCCTCGAACCTCTAACCGTTGCCGGCGCTAACGCTGTTCTACTTACCCAAGGCGATATGTCACATCTCGATTTAGTTCGCTCGCAATTAGATTTCCTCTGGGAGATGCGTAAAGAAGAAAACGGCGCCATAGTGGTTCCAAACCGCCACTTCGACGCGGGTTGGAGAGATTACAGAATCCAACGCGCTATCGATCCGATCATCGTTTGGAATATTTCACTTAGCGAAGAAGATGCCGAACGCGTAGAACGCGGATGGCATCCAAGTAATGATGAGGTTTCTACAGAGGGCTACATCTTGGGCAGTGCGCGTCCGCAACATACTGCGCCATGGTTTAGTTACATCCGCGGAAATTTCCCTGAATACCCAGAGAAGATTCTTCAAAACAACCTCGATGCCGTTAATTTCCAGATTGAAAGATTTAAAAGCGCTGAGTGGGATCCATTTACTATGGATCATTACCGGGAAGCGATGTCGATCCACGATTGGCAGATTTTGCAGCCGGCAATTTTAGAGGCACTCGTTCACCTCACCATGGGTGGACCGATGCCGGCTTATCACGGTGGTCATTTGCATGTAGCGGTTCGCTACTTTGATTGTGAGGGAGAGCGCCCTGGTCTTCCAGCAGATGTTTCGGCTCTCGTCGAAAAGATCGCCGCTGATGAGGTTGTGGTTACCTTGGTGAACACATCTGCATCATCAGATAGAAGCTTGATCATCCAGGCAGGTGCATTTGGAGAACACCAGATCGTGAGCGCAAAGGCGAGTGATGGATCTGCAACCGAAGTGGGTGGGAATCATCTTCGAGTAGATCTCCCCGCCGGTACTTCGATTTCTCTCAACCTTAATGTGAAGCGCTTTGCAAATAAGCCAACCTATGAAGGTCCATTTGCTCCAAAAGAGCCGCTGATTCCAACCACCATTAAGGGGCGCGATCTCTGATTTACTAATAGCAAATAATCCTATATGATTTTGCAATACCCCAAGGAGGCTTACCTGTGGCTACACCGAACGTGAAACGCCAGTTTCCCAAGGTCTCAGAGTTGGCCCCGTTGCTTAAATTCACGGGTCCTACCCTGCGCCGCAAAGAACAACGTCTCGCCAACGCCCTAACCATCTGGGATTTACGCGAGATCGCCAAGAAGCGCACCCCTGAAGGTCCCTTTGATTACACCGATGGTTCGGCCGAATCGGAAGTCACCCTCGAACGTGCACGCCAAGCCTTCCTCGATCTGGAATTTCGCCCCAACATCCTGCGCGATGTATCTGCTGTCTCCCTCGAACGCGAAAGCCTCGGTGAAAAATTCCAGATGCCAGTAGGTATCGCGCCAACAGGATTTACCCGCATGATGCAGACCGAAGGCGAACGCGCTGGAGCGCGTGCCGCGGCAAAGTACGGAATTCCTTTCACCCTCTCTACTTTGGGTACCACCACAATCGAGAGCGTTGTTGAAGCTGCACCTGAAGGAGTTAATTGGTTCCAGCTCTATATGTGGAAAGACCGCGATCGCAGCATGGAACTTGTGCGCCGCGCTGAAGCCGCTGGTGTTAAACATTTGATGCTTACGGTGGATGTACCTGTAGCTGGAGCTCGTCTTCGCGATGTTCGAAATGGATTAACTATTCCGCCTCGTTTAAGTGCCCGCACATTGGCGGACGCAATTCCAAAGCCTGAGTGGTGGATTAACTTCTTAACTACTCCTGGAATTTCATTTGCTTCCATGTCTAACTGGAACGGCACTGTCGCGGAACTTCTTGATTTTATGTTTGACCCAACAATGACCTTCGAAGATTTGAAGTGGATTCGAAATCAGTGGAAGGGCAAACTGACTGTAAAGGGAATTCAAACTATAGATGATGCGAAGAAGGCAGCTAAAGCTGGCGCTGATGCAATTCTTCTTTCTAATCATGGTGGACGCCAACTCGATCGCGCTCCAGTTCCGCTCCATCTCTTGGTAGATGTAAAGCGCGAACTCAAGGGTGACACCGAAGTTCATCTGGATACCGGCATCATGCATGGCGCAGATATCTTGGCTGCTATCGCCCTTGGCGCTGATTTCACTTACATTGGTCGCGCATATCTCTACGGCCTCATGGCCGGTGGTCAAGCAGGTGTAGAACGCGCACTTGAGATCCTCAAAGTTCAGATGATTCGCAATATGAAGTTGCTTGGGGTTAGCTCACTAGAAGAGCTTGAGCCTCGGCACGTGAAGATTCTGCAGACCCACCAAGGTCTAGGTCATCTTCCAAAGTAATTTTCCAGAAATTGATTTAGTTAATCGTTACAACGACTAGGTGGGGGAATATGAAGATAGCTCGAGTTGGAGCCGTTGGCGCAGAGCGACCAGTGGTCGTTGAACATGATCGCGCCTATTTTGTCGATTCCCTCATAGGTGATTGGAGCCGAGAATCACTCGAAAATGGCGCCGTTGCTAAGGTTCAAGTTGCTGATCTCTCAAAGCTCGAAAGCACTATCTTTGGTTCCGAGCGAATTGGTGCACCACTTACCCGCCCAACAAAATTGATCTGCGTCGGGCTGAACTACACAAAACACATCTCTGAGACCAACGCCCAGACACCTGCCGAGCCAGTCATCTTTATGAAGGCCCCAGACTCATTTATCGGCCCGAACGATGATGTCATCATTCCACCGGGAAGTACCGCAACTGACTACGAGGTTGAGCTCGCAGTTGTTATTGGAAAACGCGCGCTCTACCTCAAGAGCCCCGAAGATTCCGCAAAGCACATCTTGGGTTACAGCGTCTCGCAGGACATTAGTGAGCGCCACTGGCAACTCGAACGCTCTGGCCAATGGGTGAAGGGCAAATCTTTCCCTCACTTCAATCCAATGGGTCCTTACATTGTCACGGCTGACGCTCTTAACGCCAGCAATCTTCGCCTCTGGTGCAAAGTTGATGGTGAGATGCGCCAAGATTCACATACATCAGATCTGCTCTTCGGTATCAATCACATTGTTTGGTACATCTCTCAATTTATGGAGCTCTTCCCTGGCGATGTCATTAATACCGGTACCCCTGCAGGAGTTGGTATGGGCTGGAACCCAACCAAATATTTGCGCGGAGGACAGGTCATCGAAACTGGAATCTCAGGCATCGGTGAGATTAAGAATAACGTCGTAGATTTTCAAGGATAGCTACTCTGGTAGATCGAATATCGCCAGCGTGCTGGTGAAGCCTCCGTCTATTTGAATATCTGTACCGGTCACAAAATCTGAAGCGCTTGATGCGAAGTAAGTAGCGATACCGGCAAAATCTGCTGGGGTTCCCCAACGTCCTGCGGGCGTACGAGAGAGAACGTGTTCTTGCAATCCCGGGACAGCGCGAGTTACCGAAGTCATGTCCGTAACTATCCATCCAGGCAAAATCGTATTTACCTGAATATTGTCGGCACCCCAAGCAGCTGCCAAACTCTTACCTAATTGAACAACGGCGCCCTTTGTAGCGGAGTAGATGGAGGCAACTCCCAGTCCTTGAACGCTGGTAAGTGAGCCGATCAAGATGATCTTTCCACCACCGCGCTTTTTCATCTCCGGATAAACCTGTTGAGCGCAATGAAAGACTGCCTTAATGTTTACATCAATAATCTCGTCGATAATGTCGTCGGTGAATTTCTCGGGACGCATCCGGATATTCACTCCAGCGTTAGCGATCAAAATATCAATGCCACCGAAATCCCTCACGGTTTCGGCCGTCGCCCGAGCCAGATCCGCTTCTGATTTAACATCTACTTGATAGGCCTTTGCGGTGACGCCCATCGACTCTAGCTCGGCTATTGCCGACGCACTCTTTTCAAGATCACGAGCCCAAATTGCAATCGATGCCGACGCGGCAGCTAACCCCTTTGCACATCCCAACCCAATTCCACCGTTGCCGCCAGTGATTACCGCTACCTTTCCTGAAAGGTCAAAGAGCGGGTTAGAGGTCAACGGACTTTCCGGAATCCATAGATTGATAGAGCGCTTCAACCAGTCGCAAGGTTCCGACGGTGTCGGCAACGCTGCTGCGAAGTGGAGCGCCGGTTGCAATCGCTCGCATCACCGAACCGATTGTTCCGCGGAATGCATCTGGGAACCAGCGAGTGGTTACTGGATACGGCGTCCATCCATCGGTTGGTACGACCTGGGAATTAACTTCCAAGGTATCAACACGTCCAGTTGGATAGTCATACAACAATCCCAGAGTGCCACGGATTGATCCTTTATCTCCATCGATGCGGAACTCGGCTCGGTTATCTCCACCGCGATTAATGTGATTGGCGTGAACAAGTGCAGTGACGCCCTTGTCATAGGCGTAGGAACTAATGGTTCGGGTCTCACCAACAGGATATTGACCATGGGTGCGACCGGCGACGCAGAAAACGGTATTTGGTTCTCCCAAGAACCATCGAATCACATCGTGATAGTGAATCGAGTGAAGCATGATCTCAAGGCGCTCTAAATCCTTCGCCCATGGCCACATCTCCCACGGGGTTACAAGATTGACCTCGATTGTCACATTGGTGACTTCACCGACCCAACCCAGTTCAACCATCTTGTGCGCAGCGGCCATGCCTTCCTCAAAGCGAAGTTGGTGATTGACCGCGGCGATAATTCCATTATCGGCAACCGCCTGCGCCATCTTCACGCCATCGGCCACCGTTGTTGCCATCGGCTTCTGCGCCAAAATATGTTTCTTCGCTGCCGCGACCTTATAGAAAATCTCTGGCTGTAATGCAGCAGGAACGGCGATATCAACGATTACTGATCGCTTGTCAGCCAAGAGTTCTTCTAAGGTTGCATAAACCTTTGGAATTCCGTGACGAGTAGCGACATCTTTAGCTTTCGCTTGGTCGACATCGAAAATTCCAATGACTTCGAGACCCTCAATTTTGTAAGCGGGTAGATGGGCACCATCCACGATTCCACCGGCACCAATGATGGCGAGGGGAACTTTATGTGCGGGATCTATCGTGAAACTGCAGTACTCCGAAACCTCTTTGAATAGATCGATCATGGCTTTTCCTGATTCTCGGCCTGGGAGGTGCGATATAGAACCGTCTGTAAATGCTCGGTGTAGAGAACAAGCTCTTCGTTATCTGCTCTAAAAACCTCATAACTCACGCGGAAAAGCCCCATATTTTCATACTTTGGAGTCTTCTCTAGGAGTGTGCGCATCGCATAGATAGTGTCACCGATAAAAACTGGTTTGATAAACCGCAAACGGTCATACCCGTAAGAGAATGTATTTACATTGTTGTGGGCAAATAAACCCATGCCATAACTAAAGACCAGAGCACCAGGAACAATGCGACGCTTAAAGAGTCCCTCTTCGCGAGCCCATTTATCGTCTGCAACATAAGGGTGGAGATCAACCAGCAGTGAGCTAAAGAGCATCACTTCGCCCTCCGAGATGGTGCGACGGATAGATCGATCTACCTCACCAACTGTGTAATCCTCGTAGAGTTTTACATCTTGATTCCATACCGGGACTTGGTATCTCGCGGTTGGATCTGGATTCGGATTTTGCATTACTCCCCCTTCAACAACTCTTTGCGAATCTTCTCGGTATCTTCACCGACATGTGGAGCACCCTTAGAACTCTTGAGTGGTCGGCCATCGAAACGTAAAGGCGATCTCGTAGTGGCAATCGAAATCTCTTCGCCACCACCTTTAGAAGTTCGCTTCGTCTCCTGCATCATGTCTAACTCTCGGAACCCATCATGTTCGACCAGTTCGGTAAGAGTCAGCACCGGTGCACACCAAACGTCGGCGCTATCTAAAATTGCAAGCCAATGCTCGGTTGAACCTATAGCAAGCTTTTCAGTCAAGATTCGCATAATCTCTTCTTGATGCGACCACCATGTTTCCGGATCTGCATATGTGCTGAAATCTATTCCTAGCAGTTCGCCGATCTTTGGAATTGGATTCATCGCGATCGCAATATATCCATCGCTAGTGGCGTAAAGACCATACGGGGCAGGAAGGAAGGCATGCGCGGAATTCTTGGCTCCACGCTTTACGGTGATCTTTTCGTCAAAGAGATGCGCACTGAGCAATTCAAATTGCAGGTCCAGCATGGATTCGATCAAGCTAGATTCGACTAGACCACCAACGCCTGTTCGTTCACGACGCAAGAGCAGCGCCGTAACACCTTGAGCAATATGCGCGGAGGTGAAGATATCGGCGATCGCGATTCCCACAGGTATTGGAGGCATATCCTTGGAGCCATTGAGCCAAGGGAATCCAGAGATGGATTGGGCGAGCAGATCTTGGCCGGGCCGATCCTTCCAGGGACCCGTAGAGCCATACCCAGATGCACTTGCGTAGATGATTCCGGGATTCACCTTCTTTACATCCTCATAGCCAAAGCCCAAGCGCTCGATAACACCAGGGCGGAAATTCTGGATGATCACATCAGCCTTCTTTATCAACTCCCAGACCTCGGACTTATCGTCTTCACTCTTTAGATCAGCAGCGAAACTCTCCTTATTTCTATTCATAATATGGAAGGAGAGAGTGTCACCGTCGCTCTCAAGACCAGCGAAAGCCAAAGTTCGACCAATATCGCCAGTGCCTGGTCGCTCGATCTTGATAACGCGAGCACCCAGATCAGCTAGACGCATGGCAGCTACAGGACCAGCCAGAAATTGCGAGAAGTCGAGGACCAGAATTCCATCGAGTGGTAGTTCAGGTCTTGGCTGGCGGGTCATCGTATGTACTCCTTATTAGTTGGTTTCGTTCTTTGACTCTTTAGTCGACGTGGAAAATTTCTGGAATATCTGACCACCATTCGCCCTCTTTACGATCTGGAACTGGCGTTTGAAGTGGTTTGCAAAGATCCCACCAACGTTGAGTTGTTGGATCTTCTGCCATCTGAGCCATATCACCCTCGAAATCACTTCCTACATACTCAAAGTAGGAGAAGAGGATTTCGCCGTAACGGAAGATTGAGTAGTTTCGAATATTGCTCTGATAAATCTGTGCAAGCACTTCAGGCCAGACATCTGAATGTAGGCGTTCGTACTCTTCGCGATGTTCTGGCTTCATACCGATCACTGATGCATAACGTGTCATGGTTTATCCCTTCAATCCGTAGACTTCAATGGCGGTCTTGCTCTTGATCCACTCTTGATCGCTCTCGCTGTATTTCTCTAATGCAGCGACCTGTGCTTTCCATACATCTACATAGTTATTCATCAAGGTAATAACGGGCCAGTCTCCTCCGAGCAAAATGCGGTGGGAGCCAAAAACGTTCACCATGTGATCCACATATGGTTGCCAGTCAGCCACAGACCAATCAGGCGCGGAGGCGGTATTTAAGCCAGAGAACTTTCCATAGACATTTGGATATTTGCCGAGTTCGGCCATCTGACCAGCCCATGGCTCCATCAGCTTGCCGGCGATATTTGGCTTGGCGAAGTGATCGATAACAATCTTCAGCTTAGGAAACTTCTCGGCAAGCGTTGCCACATTTGAAAGATGGGCTTCATTCACCGCCACATAATCAAAGGCCAACCCACTGGCTTCCACCACTTTTAACGTTTCTAGAACGCTCGGGCGTAGGATCCAGTGATCATCGGATTCATATTTCTTATCCGCATAGTTATGGCTGAGGTTGCGAACCCCTTTGAAATAAGGGTCTTTAGAGAGAATTTCTAAGGCACGTGAAGCTTCCGCGGTCCTATCCAACGGGATAAAGCCGACTACGCCACGGACGAACTCATATTTGTGGGCGATATCCAACATATAAAAGGTATCTTCATATGTATCTGCTGCCTGCACGAGAACACTGCCTGTGACGCCAGATGGCCCGATCTCGGGTTGCAATCTTTCCGGGGTGAAGTCGTCATAGATGACCCCGTATGAGGGTTCGATCCAATCGTATGCGCGCTCACTCATCACCCAGAGGTGTTGATGCGAATCAATCAACTCATGATTACTCATAATTACTCCCCTTTTCTAGAGCAGATGGTGCTTATCCCATGCTTCACGTACGGTACTTCCAGCTTTTAGATCGGCAAGAACATGGTTCTCACCCAAGGCGCGAGCGTTTGCGGCGGCAAAGACTTCGCTGATTGCAAAGTGAGGAACAACGACCACTCCATCGATATCCGCAATCACAAAATCACCAGGTGCAACGCTGACGCCACCACAAATAACATTCGAGCGAACCCTAGAAACCTTCATTCGTCCCTTGTAGTCGTAGGGAAGAGAACCGATTCCGAAGGCGCTAAAACCAACGCTAAAAATCTCATTCACATCACGCAATGGACCGTCGACAACAACGCCCGATGCCCCACGTAGTTTGGCGGCGGTAGAAAATAGTTCACCCCAGAATGCAGAGAGCGTGCTCTGACCGGTGGCGACAATCGCCACCTCTCCGCTTTTAAGCGAGTCCAGAAATTCGATTGCTGGAGCATATGGATCCTGCGGATCAAAATCACTGGAAGGTTCAAATTCGATGGTGGCTGCATAACCCATGATCTTCATCGAACGATCAAGTGGCTTTATATCGGGGATCATCACATTGGTGCGGATGCCTAGAAGATCTAGCGAGTCAGAGATCATTGCCGATCTGACAGCAGGGTGGAGTTTTACATCGCTCATTTTTTATCCACCAGATAGATGTGTGTAAAAGCCATCACCGTCGCACCATCTTGATTAGTGACGACCACGTTCTCATCGATGAAGCCATAATTTTCAGGGTTCTTTGTATGTTCGCGCTTAGCCACGATCTCAGAATGAGCCTGAATCGAGTCATCGATATAGACAGGTGCAATGAATCGAACCCGGTCATATCCATAGCTCATCGCGGCTTCATTGATTTCATCTGCAAGGGTTCCCACGGCGACCGAAAGAACGAGGGTTCCGTGAGCCATTCGCTTCTTAAAAGGTTGGGTGGCACACCACTCTGCATCCATATGGTGTGGATAGAAATCGCCAGTTTCCTTGGCGTGGATCAGGATGTCTTCTTCCCCGATGAAGCGCACAGGGCCAGTGCGTTTGGATCCGATGACGAATTCATCCCACACCTGTCTCATCTGGATTCCTTAATGTGTATAGAAAAAGTATCCTCGATTGCATCCAAATCCGATAGGGC
>Ga0208872_1002353_pt1 | contig 11048 bp, 10 predicted proteins | sample CryBogCBH12Aug08_FD_185508 | JGI IMG/M metagenome (GOLD analysis project Ga0208872, IMG submission 185508) | Freshwater microbial communities from Crystal Bog, Wisconsin, USA - CBH12Aug08 (SPAdes) | ecosystem: Environmental > Aquatic > Freshwater > Lake | place: Crystal Bog, Wisconsin, USA... | reverse complement strand
CGAATCTGGAACTGGCTAAAACCTTTGTAGCAAGTGGGGAATTTTTATGGAATGGGGGTATTTTTGTTTGGAAGGTTAAAACAGTGGTTGATGCTTTTGAAAAATATCAACCCGAAATGTTTGAATTATTTGATGGAGAAAAAGATAAATTCAATACTCCTCAGGAACAAACAGCTATTAATAATATTTATCCGCAATGTACCAATGTTTCCATTGATTATGCTATCATGGAAAAAGCAGATAATGTACATGTTATTCCGTCATCCTTTGGTTGGAGTGATTTAGGTACCTGGAACAGTGCATATGACAGCCTGGATAAAGATTATTTAGGTAATGCGGTTGCCGGAAATAATGTAATTGTTATTGATGCAACTAAGTGTATGGTAAGCGCACCTCATGATAAACTGGTCTTGTTACAGGGGTTGGACGATTTTATTATTGTGGATACTAAGGATGCATTATTGATCTGTAAAAAAGACAAAGAACAGGCAATTAAGGAATATGTTGCTGAAGTAAAACGAAGTAAAGGTGATAAATATTTATAACCGATAATTGGATTAACCCTTTAACAATAAAAGGTTAAAAAAGGCTTTGGTTTAAGAACCAAAGCCTTTTTTTATTATTTACTTTTTTGCAGAAAAGATTTCCAGGCAATCGCCATTCTGATTTCACCATAACTTACAGCAGTACCTAATTTTTCCTTGATGGGTGCAATTGATTTACCATCAAACGCTTCCAAAACAGGTTTAATTAAAGCTAAAATTTCCGGGGTAACAAGTTCTTCAATATTAATTTTCCCCGATTCTATATATACTGCCAAATGGGACTCAATGGTGGTAGTAGTTAAATTTCTAAGGGATGCAATTTCATTTATAGATTTTCCTTCTTTAAATAATTTAAAAGATTCAAGTTTAGTATCAGGTTTTTCAACTGTATTTTTCTGCTTCAAAGGCTTTTTAACCTCTTTTTCCCGGATTAAAGAATCCAGATTATTTTCCTGGCAATAATTTAAAATAATATCAATAAACTGTTTTCCATATTTTTCAATTTTAGCTTTTCCAAAACCTGAAATCTGTTCCAGTTCTTTTAAAGATTGAGGCAGGTATCGGGCTAATTCATCTAAAGTACTGCTTCCTGCAACAATAAAAACAGGAAGATCATTCGAATCACAGATTTTATCTCTTAATTTTTTTAATTGACTATACAATAGGGGATGGGGGCTGTCTATCTTTTTTGAGGAATGGGCTGTATAGGCATTTACAGAAAAATAAGGCAATTTAAAACCGGATTTATTTTGCTGAAAAGCATCAGCATTAAAACCGTTTTTGCAAAAACAGATATTATACAGTTGCATACTTAACAAAGTATGGAATTCTTTAATGGCATCATTATATTCAAATGCAGAGGGCCGGCTATCTGTAATAGCAGGAGAAAGGGGAAGCAGTTCAGCTATTTTCTCAAACTTATCAGTAAAATAAACAGCAGCTGCTTTAATCCTGTCCTGTATACTAAGACTTTGCTCTGGTAGCATTGCCGTGAGCAACAATTGAGCTAACTGAGATTTGAATTTTTTGCCTGTCAATTCAAGATTTTCCAAATCTTGCCGGATTAATTGTAACCATGGCAATGTTGCTTCATTGAATGCTGAGGCATGTTCATTTACAACGGCTGTAATTGAATCAAATGATTGAAGTAATGTTTCAAAACTGAAAAGATTCAATAACAGGCCAGACTGGTATTGTTTCTTTCCATCCAGCAATGCTTCGGGTAATTCTGTAATTCTGTTTTGGTTTGAAAAATGGATAATATGTTCGTCTGTTTGCAAACTGCCCGAAGAAATGCGGCTTAATAAAACAATGCCTTCAAGGCTTGTACAGCGGCTAAGCGCTACATAAACCTGACCTGGCGCAAAAGAAGCCCCGGCATCAATAACAGCTTTAGTAAACGTTAAACCCTGGCTTTTATGAATAGTAATTGCCCAGGCTAGTCTTAAGGGGTATTGAGTAAAACTGCCAATTTCATCTTCCTCTACCTGTTGGGATTGCTTATTGATAGAATACCTGATATTTCTCCAGGTTTCTTTTTTTACTTCTATAGTTTCAGTTTCGCCAGTACAAAGCACATAAATTTTATCATCTTCAATTTTTTCTACCACACCAATTTTACCATTAAAAAACCTTCTTATTTTTTCCACATCATTTTTAATAAACATAACCTGTGCACCTGTTTTTAACTGGAGTATTTCTTCAGCTGGGTAATTTCGCTCATTAAAATCACCAGAAACAGTGGCTTTAAAAGTATAAACCGAAGCTTTTAACCGGGATAACTCATTCCGGTTCATTTCATCGGCCTTATTGTTATGAGTGGTTAAAACAATAAAACCTTTTTGTTTATTTAAGCTAAAATCAGGCTGATACCGTTGATGTAATAATGTAAAAGCCTCTTCATCCATTTGATTATTACGTACTTTATTAAGTATAGAAATGAAATGCGGGTCAGTTTGACGGTAAATCTTATTTAATTCTATAAAAGCAGGAGGCTGTTGCTGGATAACCTGGCTGTCAAAAAAAAACGGAGAACTATAATAAGGAGATAAAATTTGCCATTCTTCTTCTTTAATAACCGGAGGCAATTGAAACATATCTCCAATCAGTAAAAGCTGTACACCGCCAAAAGGTTCATTGTTTCTATTTCTGAAAAAACGTAAAACAATATCAATCGCATCCAATATATCACAGCGAACCATACTTATTTCATCAATAATCAATAATTCCAGTTGCTGTAATATTTTTCTTCTGTCGCCGGTTATTTTAATTCTGCTTAATAAACTATGTTTATCTGAAACAGTATGATCAACAGGAAGAAACCCTTTTGATTCTGGAATAAAGGGAGTAAATGGCAATTGAAAAAACGAATGAATAGTTACACCCCCTGCATTAATAGCAGCTACACCAGTAGGCGCAACAATTGCTGTTTGTTTTAAAGCATTTTCCTTTATATGCTTCAGAAAAGTTGTTTTTCCTGTTCCTGCTTTGCCGGTTAAGAATACAGACCGATTGGTATATTGAATAAAATCAGCCGCTAATTGAAAATTTATATTGGAAGTATCAGTAACCATAGAGGATAAAGGTAGTGGGATTTATAAAAAAGTATTTCCGGGAATTCATAAATCCATTCCCGGAAATAGTTAGCCAACTTTAATGATATTATTCTATGCGGCACCTTTTTTATCATTCATAAGTAATAATTCATTAGCCATTACTTCTGTGGTAGACCGTTTAATACCATCTTTATCCTGGTATTGATGATAAATTAATTTCCCCTGGATAGCCACTTCACTTCCTTTTTTCAAATATTTTTCAACAATATCAGCCAGCTTGCCCCATGCAATAATCTGATGCCATTGCGTTTCACTGATCTTTTCTCCCAGGCTGTTCCGGTAAGATTCATTTGTGGCAATACTGAAACGGGCTAGTTTTTTTCCTTTCTCCAGGTTTCTGATTTCGGGATTATTTCCCAGATTGCCAATTAACTGTACTTTGTTTTTTAATGCGTACATACTCTTTAGTTTAATGTTTAAAAATTTTTATTTCAGTCAGTTGTTTTTATCCCAATTGACGAGACAAAAATGAAATTATTGAAAAAAAGATCCGGTTATTATTCGTTTCTATTGGCAATGATATACAAGTTTACACTAAATAATTTTGTAGTTTAAATTATTGAGTATATCTTTACACTATAATTAAAAGGTATGTTACCAGAATTTAAAAGCATATTCGATTTACTGAAAGCATTTCCAGACGAACAAAGTTGTATTGACCATTTAGAAAGATTAAGCTGGAATGGCAATCCTGTTTCTCCATTTGATAGCACTTCTAAGGTTTACAAGTGTGCTAATAACAAATACAAGTGTAAGAATACAGGAAAGTATTTTAATGTAAGGACAAACACAATCTTCGATAATACTAAAATACCATTACAAAAATGGTTCTTAGCCTTGTATGTATTTTCATCTCACAAGAAAGGAATTAGCAGCCATCAATTAGCAAAGGATATTTCGGTTACTCAAAAATCTGCATGGTTCTTATTACATCGTTTACGTTACGCTTTCGACCATCCTAATTTTAAAGCGGCTATGGGTAATATTGTTGAAATTGACGAATGTGGAATTGGTGGGCAATCTTATTACAAACATTCAGATAAGAAAGTAAAGAATGAAGAAGGCGCAACAATTTCAGGCAAAACATCTGTAATAGGAATGAGAGAAAGAGGCGGTAATGTAAAAGCAATGGTTATACCATATAGAACAAAAGAAACATTGTTGCCAGTAGTATATGAAAATGTAAAGCCAGATAGTATTTTAATGACAGATGAACTATTAGCATATCAGAGTTTAAAAAAGGATTTTGAACACTATTCTGTTAATCATAGTGCAAAGCAATTTGTAAACGGGATGGCACATACTAACGGGATTGAAAACTTTTGGTCGCATTTAAAAAGAGGGATTGATGGAATTTATCACTCAATAAGTAAAGAACATTTACAATCATATATTGACGAATTTACTTTACGGTTCAATACTCGTAAATTTGGTACACAAAGTAGATTTGATTTAATACTCGGCTCTATTGCAGGTAAAAAATTGACTTATCAAGATTTAATTAATTAATATGGCAGATAAATTTCAAATAATTCCATACAATGGGAATCAAATAAGCCTCTACTCTGATGGTACTGATAATTATGTCAACCTTACCGAAATGGCAAAGGCTTGGAAATATAGAAAGTCAATTAATAAATGGATGGCAAATAGACAAACATTAGAATTTCTGACTGTTTGGGAGAAAAAACATAATGTAGATTTTGATGGTTCCAAAATGGGAACCGTACTTGAAGAATCTAAACAAAATCAAGGGTTATCAATAGGGTCTTGGGTAGAAAAAACTAAGGCTAAAGGGTTTGTAACAAATAGAAGTGGAACTTTTGCTGCTAAAGATATTGCTATAAAGTTTGCAGCGTGGCTTAGTCCAGAATTTGAACTTTACTTAATAGAGAAAATTCAAGAATTAGAGGAGTTAGAAAGAAAAACAAATTCATACGAGTTATTAACTCACAATCAAGTTCTAAAATTAACGAGGTTAAAAGAGGTATTCAAATATGTAGCACACCAAGAAATGATTGAAGATGCGCATAAAGAATTGTTTGCAGCGAGAAGCGGGTCTAAAAATGCTTTTGCTGAATTTAATGTATGGCGTAATAAAATATTGGATTTAGATAAAAATGTTATTGATGAAAGGATTAAACAGTATTGCGTAGAAAACAATATAGCGTTAACTAAAAAATTATTAAATAAAACAAAGAGAGATAAGATTCTTTTGATTGATACTTATGAATCTGTTAGAAACGCTGTTTGGGATTTCCTACAAATTCAAGGCGAAGTAAACGCATTAAATTTAGCTAACCTTGTTCAAAATATGATTCGTATTGAAAAGGGAGAGGTATTACTTAAAAACGAAAATGACTTATTCCACGAAAAGCAAGATTTAGGAGATTTTTCAGATTTTGAAAAAACAATTGCAGAATTACCACAGATTAAAACAGCCAGAGATGTTTTGGAATACAGAAACCAGTTAGAATTAAATAAAAAAAACAATACTACTCAATTCTCTAAAACATTAGGGGCTTTACTAAAAGTCCCACCGCCTAAAAAAGATAATTAAGGAATGAGTAAATTAAAAAAAATAGTTGCTTTTTTAAAAAAATGGGTTCATCATTTTTTTGAAAATATAGGTACAATTCTATTGATGATTGTTGTATTTTCCTTCTTTATTATTATTGGTAGATTTTTTTATTATAATTCAAAATTTTGTTGGTTACTTTTTTTAGTTTGTCCAATTATTGCATTTACCAATAGAAAGGTAATTTCAGTAATCCTATATTGCACATTTTTTTTGACTGTTTTTTTGATGTGGGCAATAGTTGCTTCTCCCAAAAATATTATTTATGCAGAAAGTGTTTTAATAAAAGGGCATCAAGGACATTATGAAAATTTTGTAGCTGAATCAACGCAGGACGGGGATTATTATCCTGCACACTATGAAACAATATATACTTTCACCCCTAATCCAAACCAGTCTGAAACTTATGTTTCATTAATAAAAAACTTAATTCAGCTTTTCCCCGTTTTAAATTTAGCGATAGTATGGTTTATTCTTAGAAAAAGGCTTTTTAAGTAAAAAAAACAAACTTAGATAATAGTCCCATTATGTAGGCAATTGCATTTTTGTTACATTTATCTTGCTATGCCAACATTTACTCCCAAAAATGATATTGAAGCAATAGATTTTATTTTGAATGAAATGTTTAAAGAGAAAGTGCCTTATTGTTTTAATGATGAAATAATAAGGGGTTATTTTGATTCATCGTATTTGCATGAAGCAGATAGAATAATAAGAAAGATGACTGGTTTAGGTTTAATTATTTATAAGAAAGACCCAATACACAAAATATTAGAAGAACTGTTTTATATCTCTGATTTTGGAATTGAGATACTTAATGAACATGGGACTTACTCTAATTATATTTCATCAAGTTTAGCATCTGACAAAAGAAAAAATAAAGCAAAGGCATTCGATAGGGTTATAAAAAACGGCAATTTAATTGCCGCTATTTTAATTAGTGGTCTTTCATTGTTTGTAACACAATTACCCATAAGCAGCAACAAACAGCTGCACCAGATAAAACAAGACATACAATTAGTTTCAAATAAACTTGACAGTCTAAAGCAACTTTTACACAATATCCCAATAATAATAAAGACCAAAGAAGTAAAAGATACTGCCATAAAAAAGTAATGTTTATAAAATTATTTTTATATCTCATTAGTTATAATTAAAAGTGTGATTAATTTTTTTACCATGCATAAATGCTATTAAATAAATAAGTGCTAATTTTACATATATTAAGCCCCGTTTTTGACCGTACGTTATGGCTAAATGCAATAACAGGCTTAAAGTGTTCTTTTTATATTTCATTTCAGTTTTGATGCTGCTTGCGTCCTTTTACAAGTCAGATATTTTGCTATCTGGAAACTGATTTTTGAACAATAATTCTCCATTAAGATTTTTATTTTTTGTAAGGTGTAAACTTGTATATCATTGCCTTTCTATTCATATATAAACGTTTGCACACGAATAAAATTTATGTAAATTGTTCTTTCCAAAAATTTTAAACTAAAAGTTATGCCTGGTTTTATATCCATTTTAAGGGGAATTAATGTGAGTGGCCAAAAGAAAATACTGATGAAAGATTTAAAATTATTGTATGAAAATTTGGAGTTTACCGAAGTGAAAACCTATATTCAAAGTGGGAATGTTGTTTTCAATATAAACCAGAAAATTAATGAAACAACGCTTTGTAAAAAGATTGAAGATGCAATTTTCAGCAAATATGCATTTGAAGTTCCGGTTATTATCAGAACTGCAGAAGAAATACATGATATAATAAACAATAACCCATTTCTGAAAGAAGATGCAATTAACCCCGAAAAACTACATGTTACTTTTTTAAAAGAAAAACCCTTAACCAGCAACCTGAAAAGTATTGAACCATTGAATTATTTACCGGACCGGTTTAAAATAGCGGGAAGAGAAATCTTTCTTCACTGCCCGGTAAATTACGGAGAAACGAAATTATCTAATAAATTCTTTGAGTCTAAACTAAAAGTTTCAGCAACAACCAGGAACTGGAAAACAGTGAATATGTTGTTTGAAATGCTGACTCAGTAAATGCTGGTTAAAGATGGCTGAAAACAAAAAAACCTGTTTGTCCTGTGCCAAAGTCCTCAAAGGAAGGGCTGACAAAAAATTTTGTGATGATTATTGTCGCAATGCTTATAATAATTCGCTGAAATCTAAAAGCGGACATAGTAATTATGTGAGGAACATTATGAATTCATTACTTAAAAACAGAAGAATTTTAGAAGAATGTTTACCCGCAACAGAAGAGATGATAAAAATTCAGCAGGATAAATTAATGCAGAAAGGATTTGTCTTTAAATACCATACACATTCATATACAAATAAGAAAAACAATATTTACTATTTCTGTTTCGATTATGGTTTTCTTCCCTTAGAAAACCAATGGTATCTGATTGTTAGGCGAAAGGAAGGATAAAAACAAGTAAAAATAAAACAACAACGATAAGCTAATAAATAAAGGGTTATTTACATTTGTGCTATGAATAATCCTGTTATTTGTATTGGAGCAGCACTGGTTGATGAATTATTTACAGCAACCGGTTCTGTATTATTGGCAACAACAAGTGATGCTAAAGTACACAGAAGCGCAGGGGGAGTAAGCAGAAACATTGCACATCAGATGGCATTATTAGGTGTGCCAGTACATTTGATCAGTGTATTTGGAAATGATGGGGAAGGAGACTGGCTTAAAGCTATATGTGATTATGCAGGCATTAGTGTGGAAGCTTCCATTACAAGCCGGGGTTTAACAGGAAGATATACTGGTATATTAAATCAGGATGGATCTTTGTTTACGGCATTAATAACCAATGCGTCATTGGATTTAATAACACCAGCCCATTTAAACAATCAAAGCACATTACTTGAATCAGCATCTTACATCATTGCGGATGCTAATATCAGTATTGAATCTATCAGCTGGTTAGCAGCATTTGCAGAAAAAAACAAAATACCTTTTATTATTGAACCTGTTTCTGTACCACCAGCAAAAAAACTGGCATTGCTGGATTTGAAGGGAATTTATATGGTTACACCCAATGAAGATGAATTACCAGCTTTATGTAAAAGCAATAATTCCATTATGCAGATACAGGCAAATGAATTACTGGAACGTGGTGTTAATAAAATCTGGCTGCATAAAGGTGCTGAGGGTTCCGTTTTATTTTCCAAAGAAAAAACGATTATACTAAAGGCTCCCGAAGTTAATTTTGTAAAAGATTGTACCGGAGCAGGAGATGGTTCCTTGTCTGGTTTTATCACCGGAAAATACCTTGGCAAAACGGATGAGGAGTGTTTAAAAATTGCGCATACACTATCTGCTGAAATTTTGCAGGTAGAAGGTGCAATAGCTACACATTTAACTCAGGAGAAATTATTAAGCCAGGTTTCTAAATATTATCCGCAATAATGCAATAATTATAATCAGATTCTGATTTAATATTTATAATTTATTAAAATCGGCTTTTATGTATAACAGTTTTCTTAGTATTCATCCCGAAGTACAGGAAGCTTTATTAATGAGCAAACCTGTTGTGGCATTGGAATCAACAATCATTTCTCATGGAATGCCTTATCCACAGAATGTAGCGACTGCATTAGCGGTAGAACAGGTAATAAGAGATAATGGTGCTGTGCCAGCTACCATTGCCATTTTTGGAGGAAAATGCCATGTGGGTATGTCTTCAGAACAAATTGAATATTTCGGAAAAGCAAAAGATGTGTGGAAAGTAAGTATCAGGGATATGCCATATGTGGTTTCAAAAAAATTGTATGGAGCGACTACTGTTGCAGCTTCACTGAGAATTGCTTCAATGGCGGGATTAAAAATATTTGTAACAGGTGGTATAGGAGGGGTCCATCTGGGTGCGGAAACCACCATGGATATTTCAGCAGACCTTACAGAAATGGAAAATACATCAGTGGCGGTTGTATCTGCCGGAGTTAAATCAATATTAAACATAGAACTCACATTGGAATATCTTGAAACAAAAGGCATTCCTGTAATAACGTATGGGCAAAAAGATTTTCCAAGTTTTTATTCACGCAGCAGTGGTTTACAATCGCCATTAAGGATGGATTCAGCAAAAGAGATTGCTTCATTATTACACACTAAATGGTCCTTAGGATTAGAAGGCTCGGTTCTGATTGCCAATCCGGTTCCATCTGATCAGGAAATTAATGCTTCAGAAATGAAAATACATATTGAAAAAGCAATTCAGGTTGCTGATCAGCAAAATATCAAAGGAAAGGAATTAACGCCTTTCCTGCTTCAATGGATTTCAGAACATACAAATGGTGAAAGCCTTGAAACAAATATTTCGTTAATTAAACATAATGCAGCTTTAGGTGCAGCTATTGCAGTGGAATATCTGTAAATGGGTGTAGTAAAGATTAGGATAAAATCAACAGAATAACAATCAAAAAAAGCCGATAGTTTTTCCTTTGGATAATCAACTATCGGCTTTATACAAAAAAGAAAATATTAAGGATTTTCTTTCAGATCTTCTTCGTCGTGCGCTTTTTCCTGCAGTGGTTCATTATTGTTTCCTCTTTTCATTTTAATTAACGGTTTATCCTGCGTACCTGTTATCGTCATAGGAATACCAAAAATTCCCAACGGGGGTAAACCTAATCTGAATTTTAAATTAAGCTTTCCGTCAAAAGAAACCTCACCCTGCATCTTTGGTCTGAATCCGGCAATATGCATTTTTAGGGGTTCGATAGTGATGATATTGTTTTTTATTTTAGTCTTGATTTCTACTTTTGAAATATCAGGATCATTAATTTTATCTTTACCGGTTTCTTTACTGACAGATGAAAATAATTTTAAACCCTTTACTTTTATTTTTTTAACTGATAAGGTTCCACCCCCTTCCAGTGAAGGAAAAACCGGATGCATATTAGCATCCAATCTGCCTTTTAAACTATAATCCAATCCAACTTTACCTTCTGCCTTTCCTGCTGCACTGGCAAGATCATGGAATATTTTTATTTCATTATATGCTCTCCTGATATCAAAATCCTTAGCAACAATATGATAATCAAATAAAGCTTTTTTAGGTGACAAACTCTGATAAGTAGCATCCATAAGAACAGGGGCACCAATAATTGTAAAGCCAGTTTGTTTCAAAGTTAAACTGCCATTTTGAATTCCCATTTGTCCTTTGGCATCTGTAAGGGTTAAGTCGTTATATAATACTTTTGAAATGTTTGCATTAAACGTAACATTCAGATTTGTTGGTAAAAGCACCACGCCGCTACTTGAATTTCCAGGAGAAGGACTTCCTT